>Ga0116215_1000455_pt1 | contig 31361 bp, 41 predicted proteins | sample Sb_taG_7_FD_89698 | JGI IMG/M metagenome (GOLD analysis project Ga0116215, IMG submission 89698) | Peat soil microbial communities from Weissenstadt, Germany - Sb_50d_2_FS metaG | ecosystem: Environmental > Terrestrial > Soil > Wetlands > Peat | place: Germany: Weissenstadt | collected 2010-09-21
CGAGCGACTACGGTTCTCCGTGGCATCGAAGGAGTGCCCTTCGGTGCTACGGCCGGGCGGGTGTTAGCGCACTCGTCCGGCCACTCGGTTTCTTGGTTGCCGCCAGAGCAGAGCAGAACTCGCACGCGATCTCAAGGGGCGGCCTTGCCGGGTGGCAGCCGGGTCGTAGCATCGGGCTACGGCCTATCGTCGCCTTCCGTGCGTCCGGGCACGAGTGTCGCTATATGCCGGGCTTCTGTGCGGACGATCGCCGATGCTGCCTGTGGGTATACGCGGTGAGTCTCGGCTATCTCAACATCGGTCGGGTTCCGCTAGTTGCCCGACGCTAAGGGGTGGTCGTGGCTAGCTGCCGATTTTGCGCATCTGGCGGTCGAGGTCTGCAAGACCCCGGTCAACTGCGCGCACGCTCCTACCGATGTCGCTGACATCGACCTTGATCGTCGTGCCACACTCGGGACACTCTGCCGTGGGATTCCGTTGCCACTGGCCGATGGTGCGCGACACGCTGGCTCCGCAATCGCAAGCCGCGTCGAACTTCTCGCTTCTTAGGTTCAGATCGTCCATCGAAACTCAGTGTAGGCCGAACTGTGGACAGCCCCAAAGGCGTCCGTGCCAGCGGTATAATGGGCGCATCTCAAGGACAGCGGTCGGTGTGCGCTCCGCGCTTTCAACGCGGAAGCTGCCCCGGAAATCAAAGCGCTTGGGTGATAGCTCCACACGACACAGCCCGATAAATGGGCACAGTCATTCCGCCTAAGTCACAAGGCGGGGTGGAGCAGGCACATAGCTCGCCCTGCCGAGCACGTGCTGAGGCGAAGGGAGAAGTCCGCGCCACAATCGCGTCCAAGACGCACATGAGGGACTCGGCAGGGAGGGTCTGTGTGTGCGCTGGGAGTGCGAATGGCCGGACAGCCGTACAAGAGCAAGAAGCTGAGGCGCAGATCGGAAGAACTGGCACTGATCGAGCGGCTGGTATTCCTTGTCTTGGCCGTGGTGCTAGCGCTTACGAGCGTGATTAGTCAGGTGTTCGGTGCGCACGGGCTCCCTCCGACGAGCACAGGTGTCGGAGCGGGCCTCTCGGCGCTTGCCGGCTACCTGAGACGGTGATGCTCACTCGTCGAGTGGCTACGCTGGTTTATGGAGTTCTGCCCGTATTGCGATTAGCCGGTCGGCGACGCAGCAGGCGCCGCCGGTCGGGGTGGCGGCCTATGGCGTGCTAGACCTCAGTCCATGCCGACGATCAGGTTCGAGAAGATCGGAGACGCATTCCGGGCGGGCGATCCCGTGGCGCGTTTCGTCACGGTGCTGGCGATGGTCAGCAACGACGCAAACCGCTCGATAGACGAACTCCTCGACGTGGAGGACGGCCCGCCGGACTCGGGCGCCCGGCGGATGATGCTGTTCCGCCAGCAGGCATCGTTCTTCTTCGAGGCGGCGACGTTCATCGGCGAGGCGAGCAGCCGCTTCACCGAGGTACGCGACTTCATCGCCGGACTGCCGCAGGAGGCGCGCGATGAGTGCGCCCAGGTGGTCGGTGGCATCGACCCCTCGTCCACGCATTACGTCGGCGACTGGCTGCGCGACCATCGTAACGTGACCTTTCACTACAGCGAGATGCACCCCGACAAGGCGGCGCGCGGCAAGGAGGAGATCACGCGGGCGATGGAGGATGCGGCCGAGCTGCCGGGCACCGTCTACGTCAGCGACGAGCTGGGAAGCGTCCGGTTCTGGTTCGCGGATGAGGTCGTGGCTCAGTGGCTGCCACCGGACGAATCGAAGCCCGCGACGATCATCACCTTGCGCGAGGCGCTGATGGCGCTCGTCCGGTTCACGCAACGAGCGTTCGCCGCATACCAGTCGCGTCGGCCAGCCGGCACGTTCACCGAAGAACCCTAGCTCGCCGATATGTCCGAGCTGACGGGGGACGAAGCGGACGCGCGCTCACTTGGACTTGCACTCCTCGACGCGAGCCGCATCTACGAGGACTTCCTAGTTCGCCGCCGCGAGGGCCGCCTACGTCGGCGGCGCGTCTCACCGCATCGGAGCGCCATCATCGGCCTTGTCGGTCGCCAGCGCCGCTTCATGCGTGCGGCGTACACGCTCGCTGACGCAGGCCAAGTCCTTGAGGCGATCGGCCCGACGCGCTCGATGTTCGAGTTCCTTGTTTGTCAGCGCTGGCTCGCCCGCGATCCCGACCGCAACTGGAAGCTCTGGATGCAGGAGGACCACGCCGCTCGGGACCGGATGCGGAACCGGCTCCGTGAGCGCGCGCCGGCCCTATACGCCGCCGCCGACGCATCGCTCTCGGCAGAGCAGCGCGAGGAGGCAGCGGTGATCGCTGATGTACGGACACGGGTCGCGGCCGAACTCGGGGACCGGCAGTCGGAGGACCGGCGCGGACTAGAGCAGAGGGCCGCCCTGGTGGGCCTTGGTTTCGTCTACGACGTGCTCTACCGCTACGGGTCGAGCGTCGCGGTGCATCCGACGTTGCTTGCAGTCGATTTGCTCTACGAGAAGGGCTCAAAGGGCCTCGTGCTTCGTGGCGAGCCAACGGCCCAACTCGGAGCGCCGCCCGTCTACCTGTACGGCGCGCAGCTCCTCTACGAAGCTCTCGGCGATGGTGCCGAACAACTGCCGGCACTTCGGCTGTCCGAGTTGCCGTCGCTTGGCCGCGAACTCCGGGTGCTGGCTGAGCGGTACGCAGGGGCGCGCTCGCCGAACTGGCCGGAGCTTCTGCCGAGCGAAGCCTTTGCCTAGGCGCGGCGCACAGTAGTCCTCGATCGCCAGCGTTGCTGCACTTATGTATGCGATGGCATACGCCGGGTCTAGACGTGCGAGACGCCCGGCATGGACGCGGTATGAGGACCGCAAATGGGACCGCAGTGTGCGGCTGTCGCGTCGACGCCCTGCCAGGTCTGGGCAAAGCGACTAATTGTTGTCAACCGGCCGGAGCTGCGGATCCAGCAACAAGCCGTCGGCATCGTAAGCTGCCTTGCCGACGATGTTGCCAGGCGCAGACGCCGTAACTGCCTGATCCGATCAGCTCGCCGGAGTTGCGGGCGGGGGCTTATCGAGCTGGTCGAACCGAAGGTCCATGATGAAGTCCTGCAAGTCGAGCCCCGCCTGTTCGCAGTACTTCTTCATCTCGTACCAGAACCGCCAGCCGTCGAGGGTGTAGGTGCCGACCCACGACCGTCCTTCCCAGTCCTCCTCGATTCCAGCAATGTGGTGCCGATCCAGCATGTCGAGGTGTGCCCCGAGGCGCTTCCCACGAACGCCTGTTGCGAGCTCAAGCTCGGTGACGGGCAGGGCCACGTCGTCCCGAGCCAACTCGCCCCGCTCGACTATCACCAAGAGCACTCCGCGAGTGTCGAGCGGCAACCGACGTAGACGCTCGAGGTAGGGATGCAGCAGCTCTAGGTCCCAGCTGAGCTCGTCATCGGGAATCTCCCAGGCTGCGAGCGTCTGGGGCAAGCGGACCACGGCCTTCTTTGTGATGTCGATGATCGAGCTTTCGGCAATCTGTTCGGCCGCTCCCTCAAACTGCTCCTCGGACACCGGGAGCTTTCCTGCGGCGAACTTCGCTTCATGCGCAGCCTTGATCTCCCTCATACGCGCAACCGGGTAGCGGTCAACGTCGCTCGTCTCGACGTGGTGCCGATGGCAGAGCAGGATGAGGTTCTCCCGGTGCCGCCGCTCCTCGTTCGACATGGCCGCGTTGAAGCGCTCCCCACCTACATCGGCGGCCTCGATGTGGCACAGCTCGGCCACGAAGTTCGAGTGCTCGTCGATCAGCGGGTGATCGCAACCATCGAAAGCGCACACGTTGCCCGAGTGCGCGAACAGGTGCCGCACCGTGTCCGGGAGCGGCTTGAGGCGTTTGACGATCTCCGGCACAGGCCGGAGTTTGCCACCGCTGATCCGACCGTGAGGAGGCGTAACCTGGCTGACCCATGAACGAGGTCGAATCCCTCTTCGATTCGGACGGCTACCTGCAGGTTCCCGACCCCGGCGATGCCGAGGCGACGACGCCAGAGCTTGCTGCGCTGGCGAAGCTCGACAGCGACAAGACGTTGGTCAACGGGAGCGATGATCGGCCTGCCCGGCAGGTCCACATCCACTCGCTCGACAAGGCCCACATCGCCCGCTACTACGCCGACATCGTCGGCAAGGGCATGAGGCGTGCATACGGCGGACCACTCGCCTGGGTCGAGTTGTTCGCTGGGCCGGGGATGCTCCGCGTGAAGGAGCTTAACGCCTTCAAGCCGGGCTCGCCGATCGAGGCGGTGACGATCGACTCGCCGTTCACGCACTACGTCTTCTCCGACGCCGATCCGCGCTGCGTGAAGGCCCTGCAGGCGAGGCTGGACGAGATCGAGGTCGCGGCGACCGTTCATCCCGTGATCGAGGGGGATGCGAATAGCGCCGCCGTGTACGACGCGATCGTAGAGGCGGTCCCCCGCAACTCGCTGCTTGTGCTGTACGCCGACCCGGCGGCGCTCGACTTCAACTTCTCCACATCGAGTTCTTCGCCGAGCGCTACGAACACCTAGACCTGCTTATCAACCTGCCGGTGCCGGGCTTCGTGCGCGCCCTTCGTGCCGGCCATCAGGGCAAGGCATCGAGCGTCCTCAACCACCCGGCCCCCGCCGTGCTGATCGGCCCGACCTCGGGCAGGCCGGGGATCTCGCTGCGAGACTACTTCGAGCGCCAGCTTCGAGCGCTGCGCTACGAGCACTTCGAGTCCGAGGTGGTCCGGGAGTACCAGAAAAACGTGGCGGTCTACGACCTGATGATCGCCTCGCGCTCGGAGAAAGCAACGCAGTTCTTCCGCGAAGCGCTGCTAAGGGGCCGCGACGGGCAAACCCGGCTCGACCTCTTCTAGGCGACGGTCAGCGGCTGTGGGAACTCGTCCCAGGTTCGTCCGTCGAGCTGGCGCCCGCCGGACTTGGCGCGCCTGCCGCCCCACTGCTTGAAGAAGAACGCGACCCCCTCATCCTGGCAGCGGTCGCGTAGGTCCGTGATCCACTCCTCCCGGACTGGGCGATGGCGGTTTCCCGACTCGCCCCCGGCGATCAGCCAGTCGATCCCGTCGAGGTCGAGACCTTCGAGCGGCCCGAGCAGCGGCTCGGCGCTGATGAATCGCACGGCGGGCTCGATCTCGCGGAGCCGGTCGGCGCGGTGTACGAACCTCCGGTTCTCGATCGTCACGCCCATCCAGACGTTCGGGTGCCAGTCGAGCGTCGGGCCAAGCTCAGCGAGCCGGTCGTGGCGCTTGGTCAAGATCTGGAAGGTGTGCCAGTCGGCCTCGCCCATCGCGTCGAACACGGATCGGATGAAGTCGTCAGGGATCGACTCGTGGAAGAGGTCGGACATGGAGTTGACGAAGATCATGCGGGGCCTCCGCCACCGGAGCGGGAGGTCGAGCCGGGCGGGCCAGAGGGTCAGGTCGAAGCCCTGCTCGTAGGGGTGACCGGGGACCCCTCGAAACCTCTCGGCGAACGTCTCGGCGTAGCAGTGCGCGCACCCCGGCGAGACCTTGCTGCATCCCGTCGTCGGGTTCCAGCTCGCCTCGGTCCACTCGATAGCGCTTTTGTCCGACATGACTACGAGGTTACTTCGACGCTCGCGGCCTCGGAACCTGCCGCCGCCCGATACCACGGCCGGGCTGACGGACGTGTCCACGGAAACGGGGGCGGTCCACCCCTGATTGCGCTTCGCGCGGGATGCGAGCGTCTCCGGAAGCGTCCACCTCACCACTGCACAGGACGAATAGGAGGCAGGCCGGTCCCGCACCGTGCAGCGGCAAAACATGCCACCCGCGCGACTCCGCTAGCAAGTACCCCAAGCCTAGAAAACGACGTTTGTAGATCGTGAACGATTACGCGCAGTGCCGGCACTGATCGCGCCGATTCCCCGGAGCGGCATACGCGTGTGTGGGATGGCATACACCGGGCCTCGACAGGCGAGAAGCCCGGTATGGACGCGGTATGGGGACCGCAGGTGGGACCGCAGGCGCCCCGAAAACCGCCTAGGAAAGCCAACTCTAACCGTTCGCCCCGATTGATGGCTCACAGCCAGATTATACTTGTGCGGAAGGCTACGTAGCGGGCGTAGTCGAACCTCGGGGCTGCGCGCCCTCGGGCATACGGTAGGGCGTAAAGGTGCGGGTGCTGATCGGATGCGACTCTGCCAGCCCCTCGCCTTCTGGCGCGATGAACGCCACAGGGAGGCTCCCGAACAACGGCTCGGAGATCAGCCGCAAGTGCTCGAAGACGTAGGCCAAGTTCGCGGGGTTGTCGTGGAGGATCACGCCAACGGCGATCTGATGGCGCTGTATCCCGCGCCGGAACTTGAGTAGGTCGGTCCAGACCTCCCAGCGCTCCATCTCGATCGCCACGCCGATTGGTACGCCCTCAACGTCAAAGGACTTCCAGATGTCGTAGCGGTCGTTGATCGGCAGATCGTCGTACTGCGGATCGCAGGGTGGCACCCGCACCTCCGAGACCCAGCCCAGCGGGCCCAGCCGCTTCTTGATCTCCTGCGGCCTGTAGGGCGGCTCAGGCGCGAACGCCGCGCAATGTTCCAGAACGGCCTGCTCGATCTCGGCGAGAGCCCCCACCCGCCGCAGGAGATCGGCCCCTCCCGCCTGATCCTCAACCCGGAGCCGATACCCGTGCGTCACTTGGGAGATCCTACCGTCCGGCTCCCAGCGAGTCGGGCCGGTAGGAGGCTGCGATACGCTTTCGCGCAATGGAGCGGCGTGTCTCAGGGATTGGGAGATCATGCGCGGTCAGACTTCTGCCGCTCGCGGCGGTGATGCTGATCACGCTCTTTGTAGGTGTTGGTACGGCATCAGCTTCTTGTCCTGCGATTGGAGACGAAGAAGTTCTAGAAGCGGCAACAGTGCAGGCAGCCGCCGCGGCCCACCCCGGACATTCGTATAGCGATCCTGGCTATACGACGCTGAGCGTCACGACTACCGGGACCGAGAAATGCATCACCCTTGAAGAATCGCTCGCCAATCTCTCGCACAAGATCGCGGAAGACGTTGGTGCGGGCACGCTGAAAAACACGGTCACGATCAGCGAAGGGGCGACGACTGTCTTCTCTCATGCGTGGGAAGTGGATCACCCTGGAGAAGCCGAAGAGATCGTTAACCCCAACTCCGAAGGCGAATCAGCTCTGCGCATAGGCTGGTCTTGTAGCGCGCCCGGTACGGTTGGCACCTATCTCGTCACTTCCCACGGTTTCGTCGGGCCTACGATCAGCAACACCGGGCAGTTCGTGTCCGTCTCAGCCGCATGGTGTGCCGCGGCGAAGAAGCGCGAAGCGCGAGAACGCAAGAAGGGGAAGGAGCAGCGCAAGCGCGAATCCGCGCAGTACAAGCGAGAACGACCAAAGCGAGAAGCCGAAGAGCGGAGCGCTAGAGCAAAGGAACAGCAGGAAGACGCCAGCTCTGCTGGCGGCGAAGCGCGTGCTGTGCGAGCCGTAGAACATGTGCTGCATGAGGAAGGCCGGAGTGCCTTTCCTCTCAGATGCAGGCGCACCGGCCCCCATCAGTTTTACTGCAAGCTTGAGGAGTCACCGTCCTATAGGAATTATCACACGACCGTGACGTTCGAAGGTCGCCACAACTATGTGGGGCCGATCGAAGAAACCCTCTGATCTGGAGAGCGAGGCGCTGGCAGCGCTCGGGTCTTTACCTTCCTGCCACGTGTCAGAAGCGTAGCTCGTAGGAAGGAGCCCAGGCGCAGTCACTATCCAGCACGATGCCGTAGCGCTCCGCCAGCTCTGCGCGATCGGTGAGCGCCTTCGCGCGAGGGAAGTCAGCCGAGAATCCGTAGGCGCGGCGCAGAGGCGCGAGCTCCGCGAGCCGTGTAGATATGTACTTCGCGCAGTAGCCGGCGTGTTGGAGGTCGGCGACCACGAGCTTGTTCTGCACACCGAACCTGCTCTTGACAAGCAACTCACGCCACTCGGCCAGGCCGTCAGCGAACCACGGCATGTGCGCGATGCCGTGGAAGTGAAGCGTCCCGTTGCGTTGCCGTTGCAGCACCCACCCGTACGCACCGAGATAGTCCCTATAACGAAGGCGGGCTACGAGCGAGCGCCACGCGCGGTGGGCTTCGTCTTCGTCGGGCGCGTTGGCGAGCGGGAACGTGAGTGTGAAGAACATCGGCATCTTGCCCGCTGGCACATTCTCAATGCCAGCGATGAGCCGCTGTTTGAGTGTCCATTGTTTCCAGAGAGAGCAGCCGGGGCACGTGCGCCAGCGACCACACCGCACGGAGATGTCTTCGCCGTGATTTATGCAGGTGAGGGGGAATGGGTTGGAGCATTGAAAGAGCGATTTTTTGCAGTTGTTCGATATGCCGCTCCCTGCGGTCGCGGCATTCAAGGAAATGTTAAACAGGTCGTTCGACACAGTCCAAGCGTTCCACGCGCACGGCGATCTCGCAGGGAACGGGTATGTGACCCTAGTGGCGCCCCTTTGGGGCGTCCCGCCTCGGCTCGGCCTCGCGGCCTCGCCTGCGGCGGGTACTGCCCGTACCACGCCTCACGGTGCCGTCAAGGGCGTACCGCCCTCGACTGAGCCGCCCAAACGGGTGACAGCACCGCGAAGCGTGGTGTGTATTCGATCAGGTTGGGCTGGTAGCCCTCTAGTTATTCCAGAAGCAACCCGGACGCACGAGCTTCTTCATAGAGAGCATCGAGACGGTGTTTGCCAGCCATGAGCGCGGCTCGCTTCTCCCGATCGGCGACAGGGTCATCGGACATCGCTTCGTCACGTAGCAGCTCACTGAGACCTTCCAGTACCTCAGCAAGTTCCTCGCTTTTTGGCACCCATTTTGCAGCCAGGAGCCGCCGCCAGAGCATACGAGTTACGTCGTTATATCCGGGTGGCGCGAACGCCGGGTCTATGTATGCCGATATGGCGGCCAGCCGGAGGGACTCATATTGGGCGCGGGCCCGTGACGGAAACGGCCAGCTGCTTCTCCTGCTCCTGGGTCGCATCAGGACGCCTCCTTTGGGGCCACCCCGATGACTTGAAGACGATAGGCATTTCCCTTGCCAGATCCGGTGGCGGCGAGGCTCACTTTCCGCCACCGAAGTTTGAGGGCGACTACCTCTAGCTCTTTGAGAGCCGCCAGGCGAGTGCCGGTCTCGGCGTCCAAGACGACGAGGTTCAGCGTCTCGCCGGTGTCGTCGAGGACTGTGACGAGCAGCGACGGTGGATAGTCGTCCTTGCCTGGTAGTTCGTGGGTGCTGAGGAACTTTGCTTTTAAGATCAACATCGTGCAACTCCTTGTTCGTGTTTCTATGAGCATTCAGGAGCGCACGGCTTTTGTGCCTGTTTCTCGCGCTTCCCGGATATCCCGCGCTGTCAGGCTGCTAGAGCGTCTGAATCGGCGGCTGGGTTGCTTGCGAGATCTGTAAGCTGCTTCACGGTATCGGTGACGCTGATTGTGCGGCGGTGGCGGTTGAGGTAGTCCGAGACGTCGCTCAGATAGAGCGCCGTCGTTTCCAACGACTCATGCCCCATCGCCTTCTGTAGGCTTCGTATGTCCAGTCCGTACCCAGGTCCAAGCAGCGCCGCAGCGATGAGGTTTGTGCAGGCAAAGGTACGGCGCAGGACCTTTGGGCCGAGCTGGAACGGTGGCAGCAGAGATGTGGTCATGACCCCCGATTCGACGGCTTGCTCAGCCAGGTCACGCACCTTTGCGACTGCGCTACGAACGGCTTTTGTAGAACAGTGGCGGCTTGCATCGGTGATTACACGCTCGCAATGGTCGCCTCCCACGAAGCGCACCTGCGTTATCGGAAACAGCCAACTTGTGGGGCGTAGAGCGTGCTTCTGCACGAAGTCTGACCATTCTTCTTGAAACTCGGGGCTAACAGGTATCCGCCTGAGCTTGCCGTCGCCGGTCCCCTTGCCGATGACCTTCAGTGTTCCGTCAGCGGGGTTCAACGCTTCAGGCTTTAGCCCGACCAGCTCGTCCGGGCGCACGCCCGTGTTCAACAGGCACGACCACATAAAGCGCTGATGGGAGCTGAAGTGTCGCTCGGTGACAAGCGAATGGAGAGCTTCTGCCTGCTCCGGGCACAGCCACTCAGAACGTGGAGGGCTTGACCAGGTACGCGGGAGGTCAGCAAGCACCCGTTCGTCGGCCCAGCCGTTGGCGATCGCATACAAGAGCAATTGACGCAGCGCCGAGCAGCCCTTCTTGAGCGTAGAGGCAGCGTGACTTGAAGGGTGGCGCTGATACAGCCACGCGACGAACTCGTGTCCTTCAACGCGGTCAAAACGCAGGTCGCCAAGCGCTGAGCGCGCGAGCGCGACGCCAGCCGCCCGCCTGCCGACTACGTGCCCTGATGGGGCACCCTGCAAGATGGAGACGTACTCCCTCGTGTGCTGATTTTGATGGGAGTTAATAAAGCGCGCAACCGCCTTGGCGACAGTCGGCACATCACGCTTGCATTGAGTAACGGACACTTGCTCATACCTCCGTAGTAGCGGTTGGTATGAGCCATCTGGGAAGGGACATGTCGATACCGTAGGGGCGTTTTCGGCCCGTACCGGAACCTGTCTCTTAAGAGGCAGCGGACCGTGGTGTGCGGTGGAAAAAGCGGGCGGTCAGCCGCGCGCTCGCCCCTACCGTTCGTGCAATGCCTAGCCCGCCCTCCTACTGCCCCAGCGCTACCAGCTCCGTCTCTATGTCGAAACCGTAGGGGCTTTTGCGGCCCGTAAAGGAACCGGGCCCACGTCCCTGATGCCCAGGCGCTACCAGCCCCGTCTATGGAGACGGGAGCGGGAGGGTTAGTACCCCGGTTCGAATCCGGGCGCCCCGATTGGTTCATGTTCTGCGAAGGCCAGCGAACACGGGCGAAAACCCCGTAAAACACTGGACTTCGCGGGACGCCGTTCGCCTCGTTTCGCTGCTGTTCGATGGGCTCGGTGACCGCAAAGTGGCCGCAGAAGCAACGTTGCGGCCGTTTTGCGGCCGGTCTGCCGGCCGCAGGATCGAGCGCCCGTCGCTCCCTTCGCGGTGCAGATAGCTGTCTGCCGCTCTCTGATCCGCTACTTGTGCGTCTGCCGTCGTGCGGCTCATTCCGCGTCGTCCGTTTCGATCAATGCCCTGGCCGGCACGCGTAGCGCGCGAGCGAGCCGATGGATCGTCGTGAGGCGCGGGTCGGTGTCACCGCTCTCTAGCTTGTGGATCGTGCTCGCGCGCGATGTTCGCGACGGTGGCAAGCTCGGCCGGGGTCATCGCTCGTGCTTCGCGCGTCTCACGAATCGCTTTGCCGAGCGTCAGCGATTCCTTGTCGCGTTGCTCGTCGTAGGTGCGCAAGTCCCAGCACAGCGCGCCGACGCTGCTCCCGAGGCCGTCCGCGATCTTGAGCAGCGTTTCGAGCGTGATGTTGACTAGGCCGCGCTCGATCCCGTTGTAGAAGGAGGCGCTAAGCCCTATCTGCGACACAAACGCTTCTTTGCTTTTGTAGCCCGCTCGCAGCCGCGCAGTCTCTATCGTTTTCCCGAGCGCCACATGCGTCGGGCTCACAACTCGTTTGGCAGCCACCGCAGTTAGCCGGCTTCCCAAACGGTGTTCATATCCCCGCCCACGAGCACAACTCCGCGACGCTGGCGTCGAGCCCCTTCGCAACCTTGAGCATCGTCCCAAGCGTGATGTTGAACTCGCCACGCTCGATCGCCCCGTAATAGGAGCGGTCGAGTCCACAGTGTCGGGCGAAGGCCTCTGCGTTTTTGTGGCCGGCGCGTGCCCGCGCGGCTCTGAACGCTTTACCGAGCGCCACATGCGAGGGACTGATAGGTGGCTTAGGCATACGGAGCTAGCCGGCCTCTCGCACGACTTTCAGGTGCGGCGGCTCGGCGTTTGCGGCGTCGCGGCGTTGTTGGTAGGCGTCCATCGCGCGCTGTGCGCGGGCGATGGCGCGACGCTCAGCGAGCTTGGTGTAGACGGTGGCGATCAGATAGCCGCCGTCGTCGTGGCCGACCATCGCGGCGGCGGTTGCGGGATCGAGGCCGAGGCCGCCATCCTCGACGGGATCGACAATCCACTGAATCGCACGGTGCTTTAGCTCGTAGAAGTCTTGGCCGGGCATCCCCGCTGCGACTCGGATGGCGTTCCAGTGTGAGAACAAACTGCTGCGGTGCATGTATCCGCCCTGCGGCGCGGGGTAGACGATCTGGCCCATCTCGCTGTGGACGACCTTGCCCATGCGGGGCATCGTCTCGATGTGCTCGCGGAAGGCGGGGCTCATCACGACCCAGCGCCCGTCGTCGTCCTTGGGCCATGTGATCTTGCCCGTGTCGAGGTCGAGATTCCGCTTGACGTGGATCAGGTTCTGGGACAGGTGAATCTCAGGCCAGTGCAGCGCGAAGATTTCGGCCGGGCGCATCGCCTCCTCGCCAACCGCGAGGACCATGCCCTCAAGCACTTGCCCGTAGTCGTCGATGCGGCTTTCGCGTGCGCAGCGGCGCAGTCGCTCGTATTGCTCGTCGGTGATGATCTCGAAGTCGGGCCGGTCAACGCGGCGCTTTTTCTTACTCGCGCCGACGCGGGTGAAGTGGTTGCGCGGGATCAACTCGCGGTCGAGCGCGTGGTTGAAGAACTGCCGGACGGCCTGCTGGACGTTGGCGCCCTTCGGGCGTATCCACGTCAGCGCCTCGTTGCGGGTGAAGCTGTCGAGCGGCCGGTCGTGGAACTCGCGGACGAATGGCCGCAGGCCGTCGCGCAGCCGTCGCACGGATGAATCTCGACGGCCGGTGTCCTTCTGCGCACGCTCACCGTCCGGCCACTCCATCGTGATTCGGCCGTTCTCGTGCATCTCGGCGCCCGCAAACTCAAGCACGGTCGGCACGGGCGGCGCCGGATCGTCGGAGGCAGGGTTATCGACCTCCTCGCGCAGCTCGGCAAGGCACCGCGCCTTCGCGTCGCGGTATTCCTCCATGCTGTCGAACGAGCCGACCCACTTGCGATGACCCTTGTAACGGACGTGCCCGCCCCATTTCGGCTTGTGGCGCGTACCACGGTTAACTGGCATCAGTCGTTGCCTCCTTGCGAGCCGTGTAGCGGCGCGGGCTCGGCCCGTGGCCCAGCTCGAACCTGCTGCCCGGTTCGACGGTTAGCTTGCCTTGCGCTGCGAGCCCGTCCGCGAGGCGTCGAGCGGTCGCGGTGCTGATATCGAAGTGCTTGGCGATCTCGCGGAGCGTCCTCGCGCCGTCTTGCTCACTCAGCCAAGCGAGGATCGCATCCTGCTCGACGTGAACGTGTCGCTTACGCGGCTTGAGCATGTGCATCGTCATCGCCTCCACGCGCGTAGCGTTCACGTAGCCACGCCTCGACTTCCGAAATGCGATAGCGGTTCATACTGCCCATGCGCAGGAAGGGCAGCCCGTGGTGCTGTTGAAGCTCGATCCAGCGGCGCGTGACAAGCAGGTGCTCTGCGAGCTGCTGCTTAGTCACCCACCGCTCAACCGAGGGCTCCACGATCGCGTCCATGTGCCCGGTCATGCGCCCGAGCCGAAGGCGCCGCCGCTCGCACGCCCGCTGCTGGCCTCGACTGGGTGCCGGACGGCGGGCCGTCGCGGTCGTCGGTGCTCGACGTGTCCGGCGCGCATGGCACATGGATTGCTTCGATCAGACCAGACCAGCGCCGTGATCTCAAGGCCCTGACATTCAGTGCCGGGCGGCGCTCCCGATCGGCAGACCGCCCGGCCGATGACGCCCATCGTGGGCGCCATCACGCCACCTTCCGTGCAGCGTGCGAGCGCGGCGTGCGTACCGGCGTCCACCCCGGCTTGCGGAACACGAGCACGTCCTCGTGCGCGACGACCTGCGTGCGGTCACCTTTGGCGCGGCGCCGCCGCGCTTGGAGTGTCTGCCAGAACGACGGACGCATGACAAGCTCGCCGTCGCGGACGGTCGCCAACATGGAGATGACGCGCTGCCAGTAGAGCAGCCCGGCGTCTTCGCACAGCGAGATCGTCTCGCCCGAGAGATTGCGCAGCGCGCCACCGCCGGCAGAACGCATGTCCTTCGTTACGCTCACGAGGAACCCACCCGGCTTTAGCACCGACGCGCACGCCTCGTAAACGTCGGCCATCGCCACGCAGTAGGCAAAGCCGCGCGCGTGCCCGAGATTGCTCCGGTTCGGGCTGTAGTTCGTCGTGTCATCCCGGCGCAACGGCTCAGGGCCGTTAACCGGATTCACGTCGGCTACCTCGCACGCATACGGCGGCGAGGTAAGAATCAGGTCAACGCTGCGGTGCGCGAGCTGTGCGTCAGCGCCGTCGCGCACGGCACCGCTTGGGCGCAGCAACCGCTGAGCGTGAAGGGTCAGCAGCCGTGGAAGCTCGCGGGCGTCGCCCACGAATACTTCTCCGCGCGAGCGCGTGCGCGGGTCTTTGTGAATGTAATCGAGATTCGCTTGCGCGAGTGCGGCCCAGCGGGGCTCAAGCTCCACGCCAACGGCGCGCCGTCCGAGATCGACGGCCTCCACGATCGTCGTGCCGATCCCGCACATGGGATCAACCACGAGATCACCGCGCTCGGAGTACGTCTCGATTGCCCGGCGCGCGAGCGCCGGGAGCATCTTCGCTGGGTGCCGGTGGGAAGCCGGCACGTAACGACCCTGCCGCTGCCATTGGCTCGTCTGCTGCGCAGACGGCCAAATCGCAAGCGGTAGATCAGCAGTCTTTCGTTCCTTTTCTGGCAATATGTAGGCGTCGGTTGGAGGCCCTTTGCAACGAACAAAGGTGCGTGGATGTGCCCGAGCGGTACAACTCCAACGGATGCCTTCAACGAATCCTGAGAAGCGGAGGGCACAGAAAGCCGTGCAGCGGGCCGTCCGTCGCGGCGATCTGATTCGTCCCGAGCGCTGCGAACGATGCGGAGACGTCCCCCCACGGGATCGCGACGGTAAATCCGCGATCGTCGCTGACCATCCCGACTACGCAAAGCCCCTCGAAGTCCACTGGCTTTGTCGTGACTGTCACACAGAGGCACACCTTGAGCGTGGCGATGTGATGCCTCTGAAGGAACCCGACGGCAAGATCGCGTGGACGGTCTACGTCGATGGGAGATGGCCGCGAAAGCGTTGAAGTGCGCTCGCCCGATCACGCCGGTTCGCCCACTTCTTGCGCCTTTCGCGCGACGACATGAGGCGGATCGGGAAACAGGCGCGCAAAGGTTTCATGCACCGTGTAGTGCATATAGAGATTCAGCCGCCAAAGTGCCGCGAAGCTGATCTGTAGATCAGTGAAAACGACTTCACGCGGTGAATCGCCGTCGCCGATGACGGCAGACGGATGAACGAACTGATGCTAGTCGATGTTGGAAAGGTCACGCAGCGCTCTCAGTGAGTGCATCTTCGCGTCCTGGCCCCGTCGATATGGCTGAAAGGACGCGACCGTATCGACCTGGCCGGCAGTCAGGCCGCGAAGCTGCTGCCTTGCCTTCCTGCCGAACTCCTCCTCGGTGTCGCAGATTGGGAACTGATGGCTCCTCGTTGGTGTGCCGCCGTTCAGGATGACGAGCTGCCAGATGAGATGGTCAAGCCCGCAGCGGTGGTTGTATAGGAAGTCGCCCATGATCACGCCGAGATGAAGTGGAGGAGTCGGATCGCGGTCGGATTCTTGAAAGCGGTCGACCTCGGCCTTTAGTTCCCACAGGTGACGTTGGGCTTGCTGGAGCTTGAGCCGGCAGCCAAGGAGCGGGTCGTCTGTCATGCTGCGGCAGCTTTCATTGCCGGTTCCAGCATGGCCCTCAACACGCCCGCGACGGCCTCGGTGAGACTGATTGCAAGCTGCGCGCCGGGCGTGACCTCTTTAGCAGTGCGTAGATCGCCGATCGTGCGTTTCTCGCCTGCGACAACCGTGGCATACCCGGCTGCGGCCGACAGGTTGACAATATCGGCGAGATCGCTCGGCTTCCACGGTGAGCCATTGCGCAGCCGTGCGTAGCTCACGTGCCAAAAGCGCCCGAGATAGGGCATCCGTGCAACTTCGTCTGCGGCTCGTGGCATCCACTCCTCAAGCGAATCGCCACCAAACACGTCAGGGCCAAGGCCGGGACCCGAGCGTAGGATACCCTGCTCGCAGTAGTCACAAAGTAGTCGGCCGAGTGCTACGCGGCGAACATAATCCGGCGAGGCGTTGGCATCTCGGAGCTGCTTAGCGAGGTCGTTGTGGGCACGGGCCCAGCGTTGCAGGATGGCCGCGCCACCTTCGTCTGGCACTGGCGAGCCAATCACGGCGTCGTAGGTTCCCGATGCGGCGATCACCTGTGACATGACGCCCCCAATCTGCGACATGATGTTCCTCAACGGCTCGGGCCAGCTCGGCCGAGGGGGAGGAAAATCTTGAAGGAAGGTCGCATTGGGCTTCAATGTGATAGTGCCCGCCTGCACTGGAGCAGGGCTGCCGGTTAGTGCAGACGACAGCTCACGTAGGCCGATGATTCCGGGGTGACGCATCTGCCAGCCACGGGACAGTTCAAGGAGGGTGCTCGCCAGCGGCACCCGACTCGCTCCAAGGTGGCGTCCGGTCTCAAGGAAGTGGCTGGAGGACATAGGCAGGATGATGTGTCGTTTCTCGACGAGCTGTGCGAGAAGGAGGAAAGAACGATGGGCGTCTTGGACAGGATTCGGTTCGCATTTCTGGAGCGAGCGCGTGGTGCGCTCGAGGACGAGCGCGGAGAGGTACTGCCGTGGCTTGGCCTCACGATGGTCTTGGTCGCGTTGGTGGTCGCGATCGGGGCAGCCATACACCCTGCTGTGCTCTCGGACCTCTCGAAAATCATCTCCGAAATGGGAAGCGCGTAAGCGGCGCGTGAAGGGATAGCGGCCATGCGTGAGCGACTGCGCTCGGAGCGCGGAGAGGCTGTGCTCTCGGTGCTGATCGCCTTCGGGTTGTTGCTCGTCGTCGTCGTGTTCGTCATCCAGGCAATCGGCTTCGCGCAGACTCGTTCGGTCGCGCAGGCAGCGGCCCAGGATGGTGCCGAGACGGCAGCGAGTGAAGGCACGGCAGCCGGCATCGCTCGCGCGGATGCTGTTCTGCGGTCGGGCGGTGGATCGACAAAGGGACTGCACGCGGTGGTCAGCACGGCAGCCAACGTCGTCACCGTGCAGGTGACTGGGACCGCTCCCCGTGTGCTGCCGGGCGTGAGTCTCGTGCTGCCCACGATCGTCGCGCACGCGAGTACGCCACTTGAGCGCTACCCCCAGGACGAACGATGAGCAGAGCGCTTCGGAGACTTCGTGACGAGCGCGGTGAAGCTGCGCCGATCAGCCTCTTGGTGATACTCGCCGCGCTGATCCTCCCGCTGATGTTTCTCGTAGCGCTCAGTGTCCGTATCGAGCTTGCCCACGTTGATGCGCAGCAGGCCGCCCGCGATGCCGTGCGCGTGGCCGTAGAGGCCCCCGATGCAGCCGCCGCCGACGCCGACGCCAATGCGGCGTTCGCGCGCGAACAGGCCGGCACGAGCGTACACATGGACGGGAGCCTCACGGGCACGTTCGCGCCTGGCGAAGTGATGAGCGCGCGAGTCACCGTTGCCGTGCCGATCGGCTCGGTGCCCTTCATCGGGCATTTCGGCACCTTGCTCGTGCATGGGCAAGCGGCGGCGCCCGTTGACCGCTATCGCAGCTTCCTACCTGCGGGGGCGCCGTGATGGCGCGGACGTGGCGCCGGCGCCTGGCAGGCGAGCGCGGCTCGGTCGCGATCAGCGGGTTGCTGCTCGGCGTGGTGCTCGCGATGCTCGTTGGCCTCGTCGTGGACGTTGGGCAAGCGTTCCTAGCGCGCCGCGAGCTCTCCTCGGTCGCCGACGACGCCGCCCTGGCTGGCAGTCAGGACATAGACATTCCCGCGCTTCACGAAGGACGCCTCGAACTGAACACGTCGCGGGCCCGCGCCGACGCGCTGAGCACGATCGGCGGCTACCCCAAGACAAAAGGGGAAGTCACGACGAGCAACGATCGCGTGAACGTCACCGTCACGCGGCAAGTGCAGACAATTCTCGGTGGTCTGGTTGGCCTTCGGACGTTCACGATCTCAGCCCACGCGAGCGCCGCGCCCCGCGCGCCATGACGCGCAAGACGCTGATCGCCGCGATTATCGTGGGCGCGCTCGCGTTCCTCGCGCTCGGGGCGGCGCTCGCGCTGCCGGTGCTCACGCTCGCCCGGTTCGCAGTCCTCGGCGGCGCGCTGGGGATGCTCGTCGTCTACGACGTGCGCGAGCACCGGATACCGAACCGGATCGTGCTGCCGGCGGCGGGTGCCTGCGCTGTGCTGTCGCTCATCGGCGGCGTTCGACTCGGCCACCTGCTCGCGGGCGTCGTGCTGTTGCTGGCGCTGCTCGTGATCGCGCTCGCGATCCCGCACGCGCTCGGGATGGGCGACGTAAAGCTCGTCCTGCTGTTGCTGTGCGGGCTCGACGCCACCACGCCGCGCGCGGTGATCTTCGGTATCGCGCTGCTGGCGCTGCTCGCCCTGCCGCTCATGATCCGCCGTGGCCGCGCTGCACTCAACAGCGCGCTTCCACTCGCCCCGTTCCTCGCTGCCGGCTCCCTACTCGCGCTGCTGCGATGAGACGCAACGACACCCCGCGACGCCTCTGGACGGCTGCAAGGGCGCTTCTCGCCGCCGTGTGCGTGATCCTGCTCGTCGTCGTGCGCCCGGCGGTGCCGCACATCGCCTCGCTCACGGGTCCGCTCACGACCACGGAAGTCCAACGCTTCATCCTCGCGCTCGCGTGGCTGCTCGCCCTGGCGCTCGCCAGCGTCGTACTCGCGCAGGCTCTCCGTTGGCTGATCCACCATCCGCGCGCGAGCCCGCAAGTGCTCGCCGGGGTGCTTCCCCGCGCGCCGGCAACGGCGCCGCCGCGCCGGGCTCGTGATGGCGGGAGCGCTCGATACGTCCTCACCATCGCCGCTCCCGTCGCCGTCGGCGAGCCAGAGCCGGCTCCGCAGCCCGAGCCGGTGCGCGAGGAAGATCAGCGCGCAGTCTCGATCCGGGTGCTTGGCCCGCTCGCCGTCTATGGGCTCGCGCACAAGGTCAAGCGTGCCGCGACCTTCGAGCTGCTGGCCTACCTCGCGTTCCATCCGCAAGGCGCCAGCCGTGACGAGTTGACCGAGGTCATCTGGCCCGGACAGGACCCCAAGCGCACACGCCCGCGACTCTGGCAGTCAGTGAGCGAGGCCAAGCGCGCGCTCGGCGGGGCATGGCTTCACCACGGCGAGCGCTACCAACTCGACCGCGCGCAGGTGCGCGTCGACCTCGATGAGCTGGACCGCCTGCTCACGACCACCAGCGACAACGGCAACGACCCAGCCGCACTCGAAACGGCGCTCGCGCTGTGGCGCGGTGAACCGCTGGAGGGCAGCGACTTCCTATGGGCCGAAGGCGAGCGCCGCAACCTGCACGCCACACTCGTCGATCTCCTTGAGCGTGTAGGCCGGGCACGCCTCGCGCACGATGACGCCCGCGCCGCGCTGCAACTCGCAGAGCAAGCCATCGGCCTAGAGGAGCTACACGAGCCAAGCTGGCGGCTGGCGCTGCAAGCCGAACACGCCCTCGGGCTACGCGAGTCGATCACCCGCCGTTACGACGAACTCGCCCACTCCCTTGACGAGCAACTTGGGCTTGAGCCCGCCCGCGAGACACGGCTCGTCTACCGGCAGTTGCTCGGCCAAGCATGACAATCCACGAGCCGGCTCTCCTGGCCGGAAAGGTCGCGATTCTGGCTGACGGACACCAACCGAATATCGCGCCGAGAGCGCACCACGTAGGCTTTGCGCGAGCCATGTCCTATCAGGGAGGAACCGCGATCAAGCACCGCGAGCGCCACGAGGCGCGCTCGGTGCATTGGCCGTGGCATCTCGACGCGAGGGAAACGCGATGAGTGCTGCAGACAGCTCAACGCGTCCTTTGCCGGCTGAGGCCCGCTATCCAGGAGACCCAGCACAGATTGGGTTCGCTTGGGTGCCAGATGATCGTCGAATCGAAAGCGCAAGCAGAGCACTCGAAAACCTGGCGGAAACTGCGGACGGGCTCGGTGCCAAAGGCGGAAAGCTGCTCAGCGTAACGCTGACGCTTGTGCGCCTTGCGCCCGGCCTGCCGGTCAATCTATTCGGCTTTCACCTTGCGAACGTGGGGGATGACGGCACAGTAACTCTTGAGGTTGACGAACAGCAGGATGTGCTCTATGCGTTCGTGGCCAACCAGCCCGTCGCTGTGATTAGCGAAACGGCCGCGCGTGCGCTCTTGAATCTCGTGTCCCGGCAGGGTGCCGTGCGGCAGGTGATGGAGGACAAGCAAGCTCTGGATGAGCTGCCAGCGAGCGTCGCGGCGAGTGATGCAGGGAACGCCGATCTTGCTTGGGATACACCACCGGAAGCGAGTACCACGCTGTCGGTTCTTGCCGAGCGAGCAGTTGAGCAAGACCTCAAACTGCGGGTTGCGTTCCGGGCAGACCCATTCCCGGATGCGAGCAGCCTTAATCGGCGGCTATCAGCATTGCGCCATCTCTATAACACTGAGGATCGCGTTCGGGACGCCGTAGACCGAACGGTCTCCACGATGGGTTCCCGCTCCCCGTCACTGCGGGGGGGACGGGAGGACATGCGGCTGCTCCTGCGCCGACAGGGAACGCTACAAGGGTTGCGCCAGTTCACGAACCAGACTGTGCGTGACGCGCTGGTGTGCGGGAACGGCTACTTGCAGCTAGGAGTACGTGGTCTCGACCACTGGATGCGGTGTCTGCGACCCGAGATGGCGCGGGTTGATACGGACGGGCATATCACGGAGATGACTCGCGAGGAGACAATTAGGTTTGACAAGGATGAGGTGGTGCATCTGCGAGGTGTGGAGCAGGTCACCTCTCCTTACGGCATCTCGATTCTTGAGCCGCTACTAGACATTCCGGCGCGTCGAGAAATCGCAGCCCAGACCCTTGCGCTTCAGAGCGCCATTCCGCATGGTGCGACGGTAGAAACACAGATGCGTGCCGAAGCTCTAGCGCAGGTCGCAAAACAGATGGAGAAGGAAATCGAAGCCCGACTAGAGCAACTGCTCGCATTTTTCCCGGCGGCACTCGACGTAGCTAGTGGAGACTTGTACTTCCCAGGCCAAGAGAGGCTTAAGTGAGTCGTCCTGGTCCGAGTGTGCGGCTTGCCGTATGGCTCCTGGAACGACACCGGTTGCCAAGTATCGTAAGCAACTGGGCGCGGGGGCAACTCATCGCACACAACTCGTCCCTGGTTGGAGTAACGGTGACTGAGCTAAGCCAAATATTTCAGGATGGCGATGTCGTGCAGCGTGCGATTCTCTTGGGCTATGGCCTGCCAGCACCGACACCACGCGACATACTCGATAGGGTCGATCGGGAGGCGTTGGTGGCACCAGCGGCCGTCCTACTCAGCACACCGTCGGGGGAGCCCGGAGCGCTATCCCTGACGCTGAGCGAAGCGATTACCCTAGACCTCGCCGGTAGCGAGATACGAACGCGTACAGCGTTTCAGGCGGTGCGCCGGGCTCCTGAGCGAGTTCTCGCGCCAAACAGGCTACTCATTTTCAGGCGAGCATGGAGCCTCTCTGAGCAGCCCGTCGATCCGTATGCGCCGAACGCGGTGCATGACGCGGCCCGCAGTGCCGCCGCAGCACTGATCGGCGAGCACAGAGACGTTCGCGCAGAGGCAATGCAATCCCTTTCAAGTTCAGCCCATAGGCGGCAGCTGATGCTCGTATACGCGGCAGGGCTGCAAGGAATAAGGGAACAGCTCGCTGATGAGCTTGTGCAAGTCCTCGCCGTCGCGGGAACGGCCGAACAGGATGTGCTCGGCTTCGCGCGCGACTGCGACCGTGACTTCTCCGCGCAAGACCCGGTGCCGACGCAAGATGCGCCGTGGTGGCACGCAGCGCGAGGGAAGGCTCGCAGCACGTTCACCGCACCACGCCTCCCGCGGGTAGTCGCGATTTCGGCAAGCGTACTTGGCTGGCCCGTGATCGGTGCCGGCCTCGTGCTCTCTTTCGATCAGATCGTCGCGATCCACTACAACGCGAAGCTCAACACCGGCACAATCGTCGCAATTGCAGGCGTACTGGTCGCGATCCACGTCGTGGCTTCCGAGCTAGCGGCTGACCGACTCCCTGGCTTGGTCGCGCGCGCCACGAGTATCCCGTTGCCGCTGTGGGGAGGGTACGGGGCCGTCGCAGCCTTGTATGGCCTCGCTCTCTGGCATCCCGGACACTCACACCAGCATCTGCACAACCTTCTAGCAATCGGCGTGGCGGCGGCGCTCGCGCTTAGTCTCGTTGTGTCGTTGTCGCGTCTGCTCTCCCGTACTGACAATGTAATAGCGGCTCAGATATTCGCATCGGGCGAGGTGCGACGTGCGACTCGGGCGGGACGGAAGGTTGGTCGACTTCACCGTGCCATCCTCACCTCCCGGTCGAAGATGAACGCTATGCGCTGGCTCAGGACGACGCCCACGGCTCCCCTTAGCCTCCGTAGTTACCCCATAGGCTCGCAGGGTGAGGGGTATCTTGTCATTTCCGAGAGAGCCTTGAGTCGGCTCGATCGAGACGAATGGTGGCGAGACGGCTCGCGACTCTGGGTGTCCGAGATACCCGGCTCGCTCGTTCACCGCAATGACCCTCTAGCAACGCTCACTCTACCTGACAGTGCGGTGCTGCAGTACAGCACGCGCAGCCAGGCGCAGCGTCTGTTCAGAACGAGACGTCTCGCTGGGGCGGAGCGTGCTGCCGAGGCGATCACGGCACTCGTCCAGTTGGCGAGTTCGCTTGCCGAGAGCGGTAACGAGGCAGGAGCCTCGCGTGCGACCGTGCGCACAGTCGAGGTACTAGAGGGACATCTCCGTGGCCTCAAGCAGGGGCGAGGCGAGCTGCCCGAAGGAGAGACCGGCGCGCCGGTGGTGGTCTCCCGCACTGCGGCGCTCGTCATGGGGCAGGCTATGCGTCGCGCCGAGCACCCGGCCATGCGGGAAGTAATAAGTGCGCTGATCCGTCGCTCGCTCTCGGTCTGCACCTCCGGTGATCCATTCCTCGGGACACTGATCGGGCAGCTCGATCCGCGCCGCTCGCAAGCACGAAGTCTCGTACTCGATCTGCTCGAAGAGTGTGGACGGGCGGCGGTTCGGCTGGGCGACAGGACGATCCGTGGCCGGTGGTGGGAAAACATTACCGAGCTAGCCAGCGACAATGCTTTGCACACAATGACGACCGCTGCCGCTGGCCGGATGGTTCAGTATGGGAGCCTCGTGGCCGGGCGGGCGGCAGAGACAGACTGGACCCGATTGGCGTCAGTTCTGCATGTCAACTCCGAAGGTGACGTGATGACGGCGGCAAGGGTAGGTGCGAGTGCTCTTGCGGTGGGTCGGCCCTCTCTCTCGGTGTTGGTCGCTAGGTGGCTACCAGAAAATGCCTGGGAACAGCTCGAACAGCGATACAGGAATCAGGAACACATGGAATGGGAGAAGTCTCGCGATGAGCTATATGGGCACCTTCTTGGACCGACGCCGGAGACGGCATTGGAAGAGTTTGTCCATCTCGCGCAGGTACTCAACTAGGCATCTACCCGCGTCTCCTAAGCTCGAAGTCCATGCCGAGCACCTGCACGACCAAGAGCACGATCCGAAGCTGGACCGTGCTCTTGCCGTGCTCTAGCTGCCCGACTACGACCCGATTGACCCCCGTAAGGTCCGCCACCCTCTGCTGCGTCAGGCGAAGCTCGCGGCGCCTCTCGCGGATCGCCCGGCCAAGCTGCTCCGAGCTGTGGATTCGAGTCGCAGTCGGGCTCACGCGGCCGCTGCCTCCTCGCTGCCCGCGCCCTGCTGGCCGTCCATGAACTCGTCGGCGAGCCGGGCAAGCATCTCCGGGCACGCCACCGTGGCTTCGGTCAGGTTGGCGACGGCTTCATCGACCAACTCGTCCGGTTCGTTGTTGAGCGACGCGACAGCCGACCAATAGACGCGTTCGATGATCGGCCGCAACTCACGCGGCGCCATCGTCAACTCGAAGCGCTCAGCCTCGGGCTCACGCTCCCACCCGAGATCATCGAGCAGCCGAAGCTCGCCCGTGAAGCGGTGGTGCAGCCGCTTCGCCTCGGTCGCTTCGTCATTGCGCAGGAGCGTGAAGAGGTCACTGTGCGCGGAGAGGTCCGTCATCAGACCGTCGTACAGCGCATCCCGATACCGGCGATTGATCGTCATGCCCATTTGGGACACTTCCTTTCGGTTCGACACCGAAGAAGGCGCCCCGATCCATGCAAGGCGAACTAGCCGTAGGAGCTACGGTTAGCCGGCGGCATCGAAGGCGGTTTCTTCGGTGCTGTAAGGCCGGGGCGGGTGCGACCAACACCCGTCTCGGCCGCTTTGGTTTTTGAGTTGCTGGCGATCAGAGCAGAGCCCCCGGCGGACTTTTTGCGCGCGTGTTCGCGGTGCTTCGCGGAAGGCGTCGAGCGGGCTCGTGGCCGCCTTGGCGCGTGTGGCACGATCCTGGCGCCATGAGCGAATCGAAAGCCCCCGACGACGGCGTGAAGCACCTGACGATCGGCAACTGGCTGGAGCCCGACCCGATCTGCCCGAAGTTCGGACCAACCGGCGAGGACTGGGCCGGACACTTCCTCGCCGTCGATCTCGAGCCAGCCGTGCCGAGCGAGGTACGTCAGATGTGGGAGGCCGCTCGTGGGCTGCTGCTCTACGGATGGTTCTTTTACGCCATCTACGCCATCGGCGAACACGAGCTACGGCGCGTTGCCGACGCCGCGATCCTGCGCTGCTACCAGCAGGCCGGCGGCCCGCCGAATAAGAAGCGCGACCATGAAGGCGAGTTGCGCTGGCCTGACCTGATGCGCCGCGTGGACTGGCTCATCGAGGAAGGCGTCATCCCTGCCGAGAAGCGCCAGCGCTGGGACGACTTGCGCGACCTACGCAACGAGACGACGCACATCAGCATCCGGCACCTCACGAGCCCGCACGAAGCGCTGCGCGTGCTCGAACTGCTGGCCGGCGAGATCAGCGCCCTGTTCGCGGCTCCGCGCCTGAACGCGGCCCTCTAAGTCAAGCGCGCGGCACCCGTCCGGCTCCCAAGCGCGAGTACCGCAACAGCGCCCGAAGCGACCTTTGTTGGTCGTGAAGGGACTCGTCCTCGACAGGCGTCCGCGCGGCTGCCAATCCGTCGCCGCACGCCTGCGCCGCCTCTTGAGATCGCGTGCCGGCTCTGCTCTGATCACCCGCCCCCAGAGCAAGGAGCCCCGCTATGGACGACGACACGAGCCGCGCGCACGCGCGGGAACGGACGAAAGTCGGACGCGCAATCCGCGAAGTGCGCGAGGAGCGAGGCCTCAGCGAGCGCGAGGTCGCCGATGCCGTGCGCGGCATCTCGCTCGCTGGTCTGCGCGCGATCGAGGCCGGCAACGCCCGGCGCTCGCTCGACTACGCGCGGCTGATCCGCTTGGCTCGCGCGCTCGGCATCGAACCAGGGGCGCTTATGCGCCGTGCCGACAGCCTGGACGCCAAGTGAGCAGCGACGCTCGGCATGGTGCCGGTCTGGATGACCGCAAAATGGCCGCAGAACCCTGAAAAACGGCTTAGGAAAGCCAATCTGAACCGTTCGCCCCGATTGTCTTAGGGAACCGCGAACAGCCGCGAACACGAGCGAACAGCCGCGAAAACGCTGGGCCTCGCGGGACTGTGTTCGCTCGTGTTCGCGGCTGTTCGTGGGCCTGGGGACCGCAAACGGACCGCAGGGGGCGCGAAAAGGGACCGCAAGAGGACCGCAGCGTTCGTGGTGGGAGCGCTGGCACGGTTTGCCGCGGCGCGGATGGCTTATGGTCTGACCAGCCCGATCGTCGAGCGGCGTCGGTGCCGATTTGTCGGGTCTTCCTGCTCGTGGATCTGGTCATTGGTCGCTGGGGTCTTGATGCCCGGTCGTGCGGTAAGCGTCGTCGGGGCTCCCACGTACAATCGGCAGAATGATCCAGCATCCAACGATATGGACGGTGGGCCACTCGAACCACGACTTCGAGCGGTTCGCTGACTTGGTGGACCGCCACCGGATTGCCTTTCTGCTGGACGTACGCTCGTATCCGTACTCGAGATTCGCTCCGCACTTCAACCGTGAGCAACTTCAGGCCACGATCGGAGCCCGCGGCATCAGTTATATCTTTCTAGGTCTCGCGCTTGGCGGACGTCCACAGCGCGAGGAGCACTTCGATGCTGACGGGCACGCGCTGTACTCGGAGATGGCTCAGGAGCCCGCTTTCATTGCCGCGATTCGTCGGGTCTTGGAGGGCGCTGGAAAGCACCGCGTCGCGTTGCTGTGTAGTTGCGGCCAGCCGCAGGAGTGCCACCGCAGGCTCCTGATCGGCAAGGTTCTGTGCGATAACGGCGCGGAGCTGCGCCACATCCTCCCTGACGCGACTGTGCTGACTGAGCGGTCTGTCTCAACGGGCGAGACTGTCCCCGAGTCGCTATTCGGGCATGATGAGCAATCGTGGAGATCTACACGATCGGTTTCACACAGACGACGGCTGAGCGCTTCTTCAGCCGGCTAGCCAATGCGCACGTCAAGCGTTTGCTTGACGTGCGACTCAACAATACCTCGCAGCTCGCTGGGTTCGCGAAGGCGAAGGACTTGCCGTACTTCGCCCGCGAGCTTCTCGGCTGCGAATACGAGCACGAGCCGCTGCTTGCACCTACCCAGGACATTCTCGATGCCTTCAAGAAGCGAGGAGGGGACTGGCCGACTTACGAGGCTGCCTTTCTGGAGTTGATGGAGACTCGTCGCGTGCATGAGACGCTCGACACCGAGTCGTTCTCTCGCCGCACGGCGCTGCTTTGTAGCGAGGCCACAGCCGAACACTGCCATCGCCGGCTGGTAGCTGAATTCCTCGCCAAGCGCTGGCCCGACGTGCGGATCGTGCATCTCTGATCGCCCCATGCGGATCATCGTCAACCATGTGACGCGCATGAAGACCGACTCACGGATCTGTGTCGCTGGCATCAACGCTGACACTTTCGAGCATTTCAGGCCAGTCACGCCACGCAACGACCCGTTGACGCGCACACTGCTCCGCGAGAACGGTGGTCCGTTTGGGCCCGGCGCGCTCGTTGAGCTCGGCGAGGTCACTGCGTGCCCCAACCCACCAGAGACCGAGGATCACACGTTTGCGACGGCCGATGCGAGGCGCGAGGAAGACCTCACCGATGAACTTTATCTAGCGGTTCTCGACGAGGTCAGCGATCTGGACATCCCGGCGGCGTTCGGCCCTGATTTGGAGGAGATACGACCGCGCAAGCTGGCTGTCCGAGCCGGCCACGGCAGGCGCTCACTCGCGGTCGTACCGTTGGTGAAGCCTCGTCTGCAAATCGAGTTCGACAACCTTTTCTTGAAGCTCGACACCTCAAGCCTCACGGCCACGATCCGCGTCAGCGACTACCGCTTCTACGAGTCTGATCACGTGACGATCAGGCGCGACGTGGTCAACGATGTTCGTCGGCGGATCTCAGCAGGGGTGCCGCTTTACGGGATGCTCGGACTGGCTCGTGCTGTCGAGGACGCGGAAGCCGGTTACGTGCACTGGCTGATGGTCAATGGCCTCTGCTTGGCGGACCGCCCGGTAGGGGACAAACCCTAGAGGCTTGGGACGTGGGTCCGCGTGGTCACCGAGAGGACTCCGGTGCAACAACGTATGTGTCGGATGGCATACACAGGGCTTCGACGGACCTGAAGCCCGGTACGAGCGCGGTATGGGGACCGCAGATGGGACCGCAGGCGGCCGAAATGGCCGGTGGTTGTTGGTTCTCTAACCGTTCGCCCCGATTGCCTTAGAGACCCGCGAACAGCCGCGAACACGCGCGAATATCCCCGAAAACGCTGGACATCGGGGGAGCGTGTTCGCTCGTGTTCGCGGCTATTCGTGGGTCTGGAGACCGCAAACGGACCGCAGCGGGCGCCAAAAGGGACCGCAAAAGGACCGCAGCCGTCCGCGAGCAGATGAGCGACAATCACGGCTATGGGCGAGAGTCCCGAGATTGAGCTGGTGCGTCGGGCGTGGGAGGCCTTGATCGCGGGTGGCCCTGAGGTCTTGGGCGAAGTGCTGGCGCCCGATGCGCAGTGGTATGGCGTGGAGGACGGGCAGCTCTGCGACGGCCGCAAGGCAATCATCGACGTGATGAGCAGCAACCTCGCTGGCCGCTTGCGAGGCCGAATCGAGGAGACCATCCAAGACGGGCCGCGCGTGATCGTGGCGTTCCGTCCCAAGCAGCCAGCGCAGCTTCACCGTCCGGTGGACGAGGGGATCGCATACATGGTCGTGACGATCCGCGACGGGCACATCGTTGAGATGAAGGGATGCGCCGATAGGGCCGCCGCCGTTAGCTACGCGCGAAGCGGTGGGTAGGCCGGGGCGCGGCATCGCCGCGCTGCGCGACGACGTACAGCGGGGCACCTGGGCGGGCGCGGCGCCTTGGCGTTCCTACCTGCTTCCGGGCTGCGGGCATGTAGCCGGTTAGAAACGTTGACGGTCTAAAGACCCATGAGCTCCTCGCCGATCTCTCGGCCATGACTACCGCGAATCCACTAAGCACCTTGTCCTAGGGTGACTGGCAATCCAACAGGTCGAGCAAGGAAATCGACGCACGTCGGTGATGCGCGTGAGCAGTACGTCCGTTGGCTGTCGGTCGCCAAGGATCTCTCTCCCCACACCGTTCGCGCGTATGACGGCGACGTAGCCGCGTTTGAGCGGTGTGTCGGACCCAGCGCGGAGGTCGCGGAGATCGACGAGAACTTGGTCGTGAGGTTCCTGGAGGGGTTGCGCGCCGAAGGGCTATCGCCCAGGTCGATCCGACGCCGCGCCGCCGGACTGAAGAGCTTCTGCAGATGGCTGGTTGCGGAGGGCAGCTTGGACCTTGACCCGTCCGCAGGAATTTCGGTTATAGCCGGACGATCGCGCACTCTCCCGCGCGTGGTTCCTCAACACGAACTGGATCTTCTGCTCCGCTGGCTCCACGTTGCAGCCGGGTTCGGGATCACAGCTGATGCAAGGACGGTCCTGCGTCGACCTCACGACTCGACGACCCTACTCGCCGTCGCATTGATGATTGCCACAGGGGCTCGTGTCCATGAGGTTGTGGGTCTCCAATGTGGCGAGATCGATCTCCCGGGGCGGAGCATGCGAATTACAGGAAAGGGACGCAGGCAGCGCCAGGTCTTTCTCACCAACGACTGGATAGCCGACTTCACCGCCGCTTATCTAGAGGCTCGTGCTGCGCTCGATGTTTCGATTCCGCAGCTGCTCTTCAACTCGAACTACGATGCGCTGACCGCTCCAGCATTGCGATCGCGGCTCGCCAAGGCAGCAGAGCACGCCGGACTTGGGATGCGTGTGACTCCCCACATGCTGAGACATACGGCTGCGACACAGCTCATCGAGGCGGGAGTCGATATTCGCTTCATTCAGCGGCTGCTCGGCCACGCAAGCCTGACAACGACCGAAATCTACACCCACGTATCGGACGGGGTGCTCAGTCGCGTCGTTTCTGATGCCGACGTCCTCGGGAGGTTGCCGGAGGCGCGATAACTAAGGATTATCAGCCCCGCGCATCTCGTGCGGACGGCCTGCCATGTACACACTTAGACGCTTTCACGGACCGCGTTTCGAGCGCATGAATGCGATCATCGACAGTCTCAGTGGCCATATAACGTCATTTGTGAATGTCGCAGGCAACGCAACCCTGCCGTTGCCCGAGGTCTGCGAGGCGCAAGGTTGGCCGGCAACCGCTTGCCGTGCGGAGGGTCATCGAGACGCACGTCTCGGTCCGGCGACGGCGCCAATGGACGAGGCGGAAGCTCTTATTGAGGACCGTACGCGCGATCTCTTCAACCTCGACAGCTCCTACGAGATTACGGCACAGCCGCATTCTGCGACGCAAGCAAATCAAATCGTGTTTCGAGCAGCACTTCGAGCAGGAGGCGAATGTGTCGCTGGACTATCCCCAACGGACGGCGGGCACATGTCGCTCAGCCTTGGATTGCCCGCTGGGGCGACGTTTGTTCGCTTCCCGCTCTCGAACGAGGGAATCAATTACGACGCGATTAGCGACGCAGTTCGGACCCAGCCTCCCACTGTGATCACGGTCGGTGCCACAAGTTACACACAAGGAATCAACTGGGCGCGTCTACGCGAGATCGCCGATGAGTTCGGTGCTCATCTGCATGCCGACCTCGCGCATACCGCGCCATTCGTTGCCGCGGGCCTCCATCCGCCAGCGTTTCCGTTCGTCGACTCCGCGACGCTGGACATCAACAAGAACCTTCATGGTCCTAAAGGCGGCATTCTCATCTACCGAGCCAGCCACAGGGACAGAATCCGTCGCGCGACGTTCCCCCTCATACAGACGTCGCCGAATACGAGCGGGCTACTTAGCAAGGCAGCATGTCTTAGCTACTGGACGCGCGAGCGGGTAAGTGCCCATGCATCTTCGATGGTCCGCCTAGCACGTACCCTTTCCTCTTGTCTATCCGAGACGATCGGCGAGCCGATCTTCGGCACAACCGAGTCGCATCTGCTGCTCTTCGATGTCTCGAACGTATGCAGCGATGGGCGCGCCGCAGAGGTGGCGCTCGAACGGGCGCATGTCCTCGTGAATCGCAACCAAGTGCCTGGCGACACACGGTCGCCCTGGGCCCCGTCTGGCATCCGACTGGGCACGGCCGCGCTAACGTTCCTTGGGTACACGGACGACGACGTCAACGCCCTAGGAACCGCAATCTGCTCAGTCCTGACCGGGTCGGCAGTCCACGATAACATCGTTGCGCGGCTCTTGGAGACCTACCACCGACCCTTGGTCAGTATCGCCAATGGAGCGAACCGGCCAGCTCCCACGTCGTACCTGAACCCTGCAGCGGGAAGTTCTTGAGGACTCGCTGTTGCGGGAACCGGCCTAGGCTAGCAGAGCCACCGCGCGCCGCCGCGAGGTTCGACTCTAGAAAGGCATACAAGTACGGCATCTGAAGGCCACGGATACGCGTCAAGCATGCGCTCAAGGTCGATTCGCACGCGGCCCTATCGATGAGACCGGACGCGCACTTCAACACGACGCGGTTAGCGTCGATCTTCACTTGGTCGAAGAGGAGCGCGCGGGGGACATAGAGAGCCGCTTCGTCCAGCAGTTTGAGAGCCGAAAGATGGTCGCCTAGACCCTATGGAGGGTTTCGTCCGGCGCTGCTGGTAGGTATGGCCGGTCCCTCGCGTGGTCGTGGGGGATCTCTACTGCCGCGCGACTAGTCCTCGCGCGGCGTCCACAACCGCATAGGAG
>Ga0116215_1000456_pt1 | contig 31350 bp, 30 predicted proteins | sample Sb_taG_7_FD_89698 | JGI IMG/M metagenome (GOLD analysis project Ga0116215, IMG submission 89698) | Peat soil microbial communities from Weissenstadt, Germany - Sb_50d_2_FS metaG | ecosystem: Environmental > Terrestrial > Soil > Wetlands > Peat | place: Germany: Weissenstadt | collected 2010-09-21
AGTCGGTGAAGCGCTCGTAGTGACCGAGGTCGAGGTCGGTCTCGGCGCCGTCCTCGGTCACGAACACCTCGCCGTGCTGGTACGGGGACATCGTGCCGGGGTCGACGTTGATGTACGGGTCGAACTTCTGCAGGCCGACGGTCAGCCCACGCGCGACCAGCAGGCGCCCGAGCGAGGCTGCCGCGATCCCCTTGCCGAGCGAGGACACCACGCCCCCGGTGACGAAGATGAACCGGGTCTTGGCCGGGGGCTGGGCGTGACGTTCGGGACTGTGCAAGGTCATCGAGGAAGTAACGCCAGAGTAGCTGACAGCCTGGACGCGCTCGCCCGACCCTGTCTACCACTAGGCCGCGCGGCGCAAGTCGCGCGCGTGGCGGCGCGCGACCGTGTCGTCGCTGTCGGCGCCGAGCATGCGCACGAGCTCGCTGACGACCTCGCGCTCGCTGAGCTGGACGACGTTGGCGAGCGTCGGCTCGGCGTGGGTGTCCTTGACGATCGAGAAGTGACGCGCGGCGAGCGAGGCGATCTGCGGCAGGTGTGTGATGCACAGCACCTGCCTGTGCTCGCCCAGCTCGCGCAGCCTGGCGCCGACGACGTTCGCGGTGCGCCCGCCGATGCCCGCGTCGACCTCGTCGAAGATCAGCGTCGCGTCGTGCGGCTGAGAGCCGGCGACGCTCATGATCGCGAGCATCACGCGCGAGAGCTCCCCGCCGGAGGCGATCTCCCGCAGCGGTCCCGCGGGCACGCCGGGGTTGGGGGCGAGCAGGAACTCGACCGTGTCCGCGCCCGCGGGACCGGGCTCGCGCTCGTCCAGGCGCACCTCGAAGCTCGCCTCGCCCATCGCCAGCGCGCCCAGCTGCTCGCGCACCGAGCGCTCGAAGCCCGCGGCGGCGGCCTGGCGCGCGCTGCGCAGCGAAAGCACGTGCTCATGCAGCACGGCGCGCGCGGACCCGAGCTCCTCCTCGGTCTGCGCGAGCGCGTCCTGCGCACCGGCCAGCTCCCGATGGCGCGCGCGTGCGTGCGTCGCGTAGTCGAGCACGGCGGCGACGCTGCCGCCGTGCTTGCGCGCGAGCCGCTCGATCGCCGTCAGGCGCTCTTCGAGCGTGTCGAGAGCATCGTCCCCGGAGGGGGAAACATCGCCGCCTGTCTGGCTGATGCCCTCCTCCCCCTCCGGAGACGACGCGAACGCGGCCTCGCCGGCCCGCTCGCAGTAGTCGCGCAGCTCGCCGGCGAGATCCTGGGACTCGATCACCACCGCGCGCATGCGCTCGGCGAGGGCGTCGAGCATCGGGTCAACCCCGGCGAGGGCATCGAGCCCGGCGGCAGCGCCGGCCGCCACCTGAGCCGCTCCGGGCTGCTCGCCGGCGTCCCCGACGAGCGCGTCAGCGGCCGCGCCGGCCGCGGAGCACAGCGCGTCCAGGCGGCGCAGCCGCTCGCGCGCGGCGAGCAGCCGCTCGTGCTCGCCCTCCTCGGGCGCGAGCGCGTCGATCTCGGCGAGCTCGTACGCGAGCAGCTCCAGCTCGCGCTCGCGTGCGCTGGAGAGCTCGCGCAGCTGCGCCATGCGCGCCTGCAAGCGCTGGGCCTGCGCGTGGGAATCGGCGCATTGGCGCAGGACAGCGGTGTGTTCGCCTGCGCAGACTCCGTCGAGGATCTCCAGCTGGAAGCCCGACAGCGTGAGCTTACGGTGCTCGTGCTGGCCGTAGAAGGCGAGCAGCGAGCTGGCGACCTCGCGCAGCTCGGCGAGCGTGGCGGCACGCCCGCCCAGGTAGGCGCGGGTGCGCCCGTCCGCACCGACGCGCCGTGCGAGCACGAGCTCCTCGGCGTCGGCGCTGAGGCGCTCGCCGAGCTGCTCGCGCACCCCCGCGGGGAGGTCGAAGATCCCCTCCACGTACGCCTCGCCGGCTCCCGGCCGCACGATCCCCGGCCGCGCGCGCCCGCCGAGGAGCAGGTCGAGCGCGTGCGCGAGCACGGTCTTGCCGGCGCCGGTCTCGCCGGTGAGCACGTTCAGCCCGGGCGCCAGGCGCAGCTGGGCCTGCTCGATCAGCAGCAGGTTCTCGACGCGCAGCTCTTGAAGCATGCTCGACTGTGTACCAGCGAACGGGGACGGATCGGGCATAATCGAACGAGCAGTCCAGGAAGGACTCCGACCCCGCACGTACACTCGTCCGCTACAGGCATGGCTGCCAGCGACCCCCATCAGAGCTCCGACCGGCCCCCGCCGGGCGTGCTGGACTGCCAGACGCCGGCGGCGGTGCGCGAGCGCCTGGAGGAGGAGGTCAGCCGCGCGGAACGCCACGGCACGGGGTTGAGCTGCCTGCTGGTCGCGATCGACAACCTCGAGGAGATGGCACGCGAGCACGGGGACGAGCTGCGCGAGCAGATGACCGAGTACGTCGCCCGCGCGCTGCGGCGCGAGCTGCGACGCTATGACAGGGTCGGGCCGCTCGCCGAGCACGACCTGCTGATCATCCTGCCGGGGGCCGACAGCCCGCGCGCGGAGATCGTTGCCAGGCGCGCGCTGCAGCGGCTGCACACGATCAAGGTCGAAGCCGGTGGGGCACGCCGGCCGCTGGATATCTCGGTGGGTCTGGCGGCGTGGCGCACGGACGCGAGCGCGGAGTCGCTGCTCGAGCACGCGCGCACGGCGTTGCGCAGCGTGGGCGCTGAGAATGGCTACCACGTGCCGGTGGAGCCTCCCGCGCAAGCTCGACAGCCGACAGAGCCGGCCAGCCCAAGCTCATCGTTCGCGACCCCTCCCGCGCTCGGGCGCGCGGGAGGTCCATAATCCCCCTCCAGTGCTGTCCGGATCAGAGTTGTGGCTGCTGCGGCTGATGGCCGACCGCGGGCTCGCGCTGCTGGACGCGAGCACGCTGATGGTGGTGATCGAGGAGCGCGGGGAGCTGCGGGTGGCGGCATCCAGCGGCGCGGCGACGGTGCGCCTGCGGATCGTGCCGGTGCAGGGCAGCGCGTTGGGGGCGCTGTACCTGGAGGGCAAGCGCGTATCGCTGGATCGCCCGCGCGGCCCGGAGGCGGCGTGGCTGCACGAACTTGGCGTGGAGGCGCGCGCGGCGCTGGTCGAGCCGTTGAGCATGGAGGGCCACGGCGGCGGCCTGGTGATCGCGCTGCGCGGCGAGGGGAGCTTTCGCGACCCTGACCGCCAGGCGCTGGGCGCGTTCGCGTCGAGCGTCTCCCAGCGCCTGGCGGCGGAGCGCTCGGTGGAGATCGAACGGCTGCGCTACGGCATGCAGGCGCGCGAGCACGAGCGGGCGCGCTGGGCGCGCGAGATCCACGACGAGAGCATCCAGGGCATCGGCGCGCTGCGCCTGCAGCTGGCCAACGCGCGTGACCTGCACGACACGCAGTCGCTGAGCGACGCGGTCGACCGGGCGCTCGAGGGGCTCGGCGCGGAGATCGACGGCCTGCGCCATCTGATCACCGAGCTGCGCCCCGCGGCGCTGGACGATCTCGGCTTGGAGGCGGCGCTGGAGGCGCTGGCTAGGCGCGCGCAGGCGATCGACGGGCTGGAGGTGCGGACGGAGATCGCGCTCGGCCCCGAGCCGGGCGGCGACAAACACGCGGCGGGGGCGAACGGCAGCCCCCCTCCCCCCTACGGGGACGATGCGGGGACGACGCGGCGCCTTGACGCGGAGCTGGAGAGCACGATCTACCGCGTCGTGCAGGAGGCGCTGACGAACGTCGCGCGCCACGCGCACGCGACGAGCGCGGTGATCGCGGTGATCGAACGCGACGGGACGATCCGAGCGTCGGTCACCGACGACGGCCAGGGCCTGCCGGACTCTTCGCGGCTGGGGCCGCGCGGCGACGGCCTGGAGGGCGGTTTCGGGATGTCGGGGATGCGCGAGCGCGCGGAGCTGGTGGGTGGCGAGCTGGAGTTCACGCCGGCGCCGGGCAAAGGGACGGTCGTGCGCCTGACGGTGCCGCTGGCCGGCCGGCCGGTCGCCACGCACTAGCTAGCAGCGTCCGCAGCCGCTCGGCGTCGGCAGCTACTCGGCGTCCCGCTCGTCCGCGTCCTCACCGCCGTCGCGGCGCAGCCATCCGGCCAGCTGCTTGCCGACGGAGTTGACGGACTCGCCCGCGTCACGGAAGGCGTCGCGGATGCGCTCGGAGTAGAAAGCGACGGCCTCGCCGCCGTCGGCGCGCGCGTCGGCGGGCTCGCCGCGGCGCGGGTACTCGCCGGAGCCGACGATGCGGTCGAACTCGCCCGAGCGCACCCACGCCATCAGCTCGTGCGTGCGCTTGACGGGCAGCGGGTGGGTTACGCCGAGGTCGAGCATCAGCCTGGTCAGGCGCTCCAGACCTCCGCCCTTCTCTTTGTAGTCAAGGCCCTGGCGCATGAACACATCGAGGTCGAGCTCCTCGACCATGGCGCCGGCGGCGATCGACATCAGCGTGCGGCACACCACGAGCGGGTCGCGCGTAACGATCGCGGCGGCGCGGTCGGCGCTCAGCTCGGTCGCGCGGCCCCACTCCATCAGCGCGGTGCGCACGGGCGCGAGCGGCAGCGGCAGCCGCGCGTTGCGCGTTAGCAGCACGAGGATCGCGAGCGCGGTGCGGTAGAGCTGGTGGTCGGAGAGGATGTGCGCGGCCTCGTGCGCCAACACCGCGCGCCGCTGCGGCGCGTCGAGCAGCGACACGAGCCCGGACTGCACGACGACGATCGGCTGGCGGGCGCCGATCGCGAGCGCGTTGGCGACGGGGAACTGCGTCAGGTACAGGTCGGGGACCTCGTCCATGTCGAGTGTCGCGTACGCGATCGCGTGCTCGCGCCAGACGTCGCCGAGCTGGTCTTCGGAGAGCCGCACGGAGGAGCCGAGGTAGCTCTGGCGCAGGGCGCGCTCGTAGCCGAGCTCGATCAGCTTTCGCACGACCGTGTCGAGGTAGGGAATCGATTTGAGCGCCGCCGTCGCCGCACGGTCGGCTGGGTGCTGGAACGCGCGCGGGGAGATGCCCTTCAGCTGGTGACCCTTGGCCAGGACGTTGGACTCGGAGGAGGACATTGGTTGAGACTAGCGCCGCGGAGAGCTATGGGCGCAGGGGGTCTATCCCCGGACTTTGCCCGTCCGGCCGAAAGCCCGCGACTGGATCGTGGTGGCGCGCAAGCCCTTGCGGATTCACCGGCTGCTGCTCTACGACCCCCTTCGGCCACGGTGTCGCGAAGCTGAGACCTCGCACCGGCTGGTCGCGACCTGGCTCCGCGAGAACGCTTCGCGGTAGGCGAGGTCCACCTTCACGAGGGGAAAGATCGCGCTCGATGAGCCATCGCTTGCGGGGCAATCGGCGCTCACGACACTAGTCCTCTTGCCCGCATGGACGAATTGGCGGTCGAGAGTCAGGTCGAACTTTGAGATGTGGCCGTAGATCCCTTTATATGTGTAGGTCTGAGAGAAGCAGTTCGGGTGCCCTCGCGCGCACTTGCCGTCGATGAACCGCATATGTTCCACCGATAGGATCGTCCCGAAGACGCCATGAGCCTTCTGGATCGTGAACGGGATTACATAGGTGAGTGGCAAAGCACCGGTACTTGTGACCTGCGCAAGGATACGGGGCTGGCCTTCCCCGAAGTCATAGAAAGCCGAGAGGCGCCCTTCGATCGTTACCGGCGCCTGTCCTGGCAGAGTCACTTCTGAGATCACGATGCCGTAGCCGACCAGCGACCCAGCACATATCTGCCCTGCGTCCGAAGATTCAGAGTAGAGCTCCGCGATGGGGCAACTCGGCAAGCCCGCTGTCTGAAATGCGAGGTTGCGGGAGACTTCGAGCCGGATTGCGGTGAGTTCGGGCGTCGTAGGCATGCTCGGTGCCTCGGAGGTGAACCCCAGCCGCAACGTCGCCGGAACCATGCGCGAGCGAGGCAACTTGCCGGGAACCATTTCTCCTGAAACGCCAATCACCGCTTCGCCGGTCTGCGCCACATCGCCACCTGCGGGGCGAGGCGAGAGGCCGGCGACGGCCATCAATGTCAGCGCAAGAGCGCCCAAGAGCAGAACCAACGGCGCGGCGCGAGATCCACCGGATGAAACGGCCGGCGGCTCGGTGATACCGCTCACTGGTCCAGTACTCGATGTCGCGTCTACGTTGCGTGAATGACAGCTAATTCGGAATATACTAACTTGGGCTGTTAGTGGATGGGAGCTACGTCTCTGACTGTTGTCAGGTGCCACTTATCCGCGCTACGCAAGCCCGATCGCAATCCTGCTCGCACCTTGGAAGCTCAAGTTCGCGGTCGACGCAAGCGACCTCTACGGGCAGCTTTACGAGCAAGCCGCCAACGAAGCAGACGCAGATACTCTCGGCCGGTTGGCCGCCGCCGGCTTCGGCTACCAGAAGCTGCGAGCGGAGAACACAAAGAAGGTGCGGCGGATGTCGTGGCTGTCTGGCTCTTTGGGTGTCCTCATGGTTGCGCAGACGCTCGCCTGGCTAGCAGCGCTGGCGATACCCTGAAACGCATGGCACCGAGGCCTTTGCCACCGGAAGAGATCAAGCCACCGTCAACATCGATCGGCATCGAAGAAGGTCGTGGCGGGTCGTCTCCGCGTCCGGCCCCTCGCCCGAGCTAGTCCAAGCTAGCCGGACAGCGGCGCGCCAAGCGGAGTGTGGCGGTTCGATCCCGCACATGTGCGGGATCGCAGATGGGCGCATGCGCCCATCTGAGGGCGAGCCGCATGCGGCTCGCCCCGGGGCCGTGCATGCACGGCCCCGCCGGCCGGCACATGTGCCGGCCGGAACAACCTCCACCAGACGAGCGTGGATACCAGACACCCGTACGTCAGTCCGCGAGACCGGTGCGGCGCACGTACGCGGTGATCTCCGCACGCGAGGAGAAGCCGAGCTTCTCGATCGCCCGGGCGCGGTAGGTCTTGACGGTGCGCTCGGCGACGTTCAGCTGCTCGGCGATCTCGGGATTGGTGTAGCCGTTGGCGATCAGCCGCACGACCTCGCGCTCGCGCTCTGAGAGCACGACGCCGTCGGCGACGCCGTTTTCGCCGGTCGCCATCAGCGCGCCTAGCCGCGGGTGCAGGTAGTTACCGCCGGCGACCGCGAGACGGAAGGCCTGCAGCAGCTCGGCGGGCTCGGCCTCCTTGAGCACGTAGCTGCGCGCGCCGGCCCTGAGCGCCTGGCGGGCGTACTCGGGGTCCTCGCGCATGGTGAGGATCGCGACGGCGAGCGTGGGATGGGAGATGAAGCAGGAGGCGAGCGCCCCGAGGCTCGAGCCTCCGGGCATCGTCAAGTCGAGCGTAAGCAGGTCGGGCTTTTTCTCGCGCACCTCGCGGATCATCGTGGGGATGTCGGCGACTTCGCCGACCACGCGGAACTCGCCGCCCTCGCGCTGCAGGACGGCGCGGATGCCGTCGCGGACGACCGCGTGGTCGTCGGCGATGATGACGTCGATCGGCCGAGTCGCTCCAGGCGTGCCGCCGTTGACTTCCATGTGTGAGACACGGTAGCGAGTGCGCAGGACCGATCCGTACATCCGTCGAGCGGCTGCAACCAGACCACCACCGCGGGCTCGCTCGGCGCGGGCGACAGTCCGGCCGCGGCGGTGCAGGGCTCGACGCGGACGCGATCTCACGCTAGCTTGGCGGCGTGCGATCACCGCTGCAGTCGGCTCGCCTGCGCAGGATCCTCGCGGCCTACACGGCCAACCGACTGGGAACGTGGTTCGGGGTGGTGGCGCTGATGGTGGCCGTGTACGACCACACACACAGCGCACTCGCGGTCGCGGGCCTGCTGCTGGCGTGGCAGGCGCTGCCGGCATTCGTCGTGCCGGCGGTGGTGGCGCGGGTGGAGGCGTCCAGCCGCCGCTACGAGCTGAGCGGCCTGTACTTCTTCGAGGCGCTCGCCACGGCCGCGTTGGCGGTGCTGCTGTGGCACTTCTGGCTGCCGCTGGTGCTGCTGATCGCCGCGCTCGACGGCACCGCGGCGCTGACCGCGAGCGCGCTGCTGCGCGCGGCGCTCGCGCGGGCGGCGCGCGAGCAGGTGGCAGCGGACGAGGCGCTCAATGGGCACACGCCGGCCGGGGACGCGGCGGGAGGCCGGCCGGGTGAGGATGACCGCGACGAGCGTGCGCACGAGGCGGAACGCGCGGCGAACGCGGCATCGAACGTCGCCTTCGCGACCACGTTCGTGATCGGGCCGGCGATCGCAGGCGCGATCGTCGCGGCCGCGGGCGCACCGGCGGCGCTGTTCATCGACGTCGGCTCGTTCCTCGCCTGCGGCGCGCTGCTGCTCGACCTGCACCCGCATGTGGAGGAGGCCGGCGGCGAGTCGGTGCGCGCGCGCCTGCGCGCGGCGGTGGCGCACCTGAGCGAGGTGCCGACGCTGCGCTGGCTGCTGGCGGTGGAGGCGTTCGCGCTGGTGTTCTTCGAGTCGGGCGCGCCGATCGAGATCACCTACGCGAAGGTGACGCTCCACTCGGGCGATCGCGGCTTCGGGCTGCTGCTGACCGCGTGGGGCGCGGGGGCGGTGCTCGGAAGCCTCGTGTTCGCGCGCATGGCACGCCGCTCGCTGGCGGCGATGCTGAGCGCCGGCACCCTTGCGGTGGGCCTCGGCTATGTCGGGTTCGCCGCCGCCCCTTCGCTTGCGCTCGCGTGTGTCGCGGCGCTCGTGGGCGGCGTCGGCAACGGCATCGAGCTGCCGTCGCTGAACAGCCTCATCCAGCGGCTCACGCCGCAGCGCCTGCACGGACGCATGATGGGGGGCGTCGAATCGCTCGGCGCGCTGTCACTGGCGCTCGGCGTGCCCCTGGGCGGCGCGCTGGTGGCGGTGAGCTCGCCGCGCGTGGCGTTCCTGGCGATCGGATTGGGGACGGCGCTGACGGCCGCCGCGCTGGCGCGCACGCTCTACGGGACTGGGGGACTGACAGCAGCGAGCGAGCCGCAGGCGGCGCAGGATCGTGAGCAGCAGGCAGCGCACGCTCAGGTGGCGCCGCAGGCGCCGGGCCCGTCGGGCGTGCCGAACGCTGCCACCCAGCGCGAGCCTGCGTCCAAGTGAGCGCGATCTGACGCGGGCGATGCCTCGCGCGCTCGTATAAGCGCAGGCGGTGGACGTGTCCCCTCAAGTGCCACGTCACGTCGGTCGTTAAGTACGACAGGACCGACGGTACGACAGAGCCGACCAATGGACACCGCCAAGCTCAAGAGACGTCTTTTCTGGGGTGCCGAGGTGGTGCTGCTGGCGGGCACGGTCGGCGCCGCCGCGTGGCTCGGACGCGCCGAAGAATGGCAGCCGCTCGGGCTGGTCGCGTTCTTGCTTGTGCTGACACTCGCTGGCGAGTGGCTCACGATCAAGACCCACAGCGGGGAGATGACAGCCTCGTTCGTCGCGCTCATATTGGCCATGAGCTTGCTCGGGCCAGTGCCCGCGGTGGTATTCGGTATCGCTGTTGAGGCTCTAACGTCGGCGCGCAAGCATCTTCGTCCAGCCTTCTGGCTGGGCAACTTGACGACGTTCGCGGTAGTGCTGTTCATGGGAGGATGGCTGGTGCGGGCGCTCGCGGGCAATGTGCACAGCCCGGGCAATCTGCACACGACGCAGGGCATCGAATTTGGCCTGATCGTGTTCGGTGCTTTCCTCGTCGCGACAACGCTCAACGCCGTGATGGTCGCGCTGGATGTCCACATCGCCGAGGGTCGCTCGCTGCGGGCGGAGATCAGCGAGCTGTTCCTGCCAGTTCTACCCGGACAGCTGGCGATCGGCGCGCTGGCGACGATCCTCGCCGTCGCGTACACGAACCTGGGCTTGCAGATTCTGCTGGGCGCGGTCGTGATCTTGGTGATCTTCCGGCAGCTGACGGTCGCGCTGCTGCGCTCGGAGGAGCGTGCCGAGCAGCTGGAAGGACGCTCGCGGCAGCTGGTGGGCCTGCAGCTGGGGGTGCTGAGGACGCTCGTGCGCGCGCTCGGCAAGCGCGACACGACGGCCGGCCGTCACGCCGCGGCGGTGGGCCGCTACGCGAAGGCGCTCGCGATCGAGCTGGGCTGCGGCGAGGACGAGCAGGACGTGATCCACATCGCCGGCCTGCTGCACGACGTCGGCAAGTTCGAGTGGCCCGATCGCGTCCTGCACGCGGCGGTTGTCGACGAGCAGGACCTGACGATCGTCAGGGGCCACCCGCAGGAGGGGGCGATTCTCGTGGGCGCGCTCGACGGCTACGGTGAGGTCGCGGAGGCGATCCTCTACCACCACGAGCGCATCGACGGCGGCGGCTACCCCGCGGGGCTGATCGGCAACGAGATCCCGCTGGCCTCGCGCATCGTGGCGATCTGCTCGACCTACGACACGATGACGACCGGGCGCCACTACCAGGCTCCGATCCCGCCGGCGGAGGCGAGGGACGAGCTGCGCAACGCGGCCGCGGCGGGCCAGCTCGACGTGGAGCTGGTGGAGCGTTTCATCGCGGTGCTCGAGCGCGAGGGCGCAGCCTTCGCCGAGGACGCGGACTTCGAGATCGAGCTCGACTTCGAGCGGCGCGTGCGTCAGATGGCGCAGCCTCGCTCCCCCGAACGCGCGGCACGCGGCGCTCCCGCGCAATCGGGCTCGGGCGGCCGTGACTGGCGTTCGAGCGTGCGCGCGTTGGGTCAGCGCACGCTCAACAAATGACGAGGGCACCGCGCATATAGCAGCGGCGCCCCCGGTTTTCAACAGGCGGCCGCGTGCGACCGCCTTTCCACGAGACTATTAGTGCTGACGCCATTCCGTGAATGTCATGCTTGTCTCCTTCTCCAGCCGCTGGCCGTTGGTCGGCGACACCTCTCTATGTCTCCATCCGGGAGACAGTCGCCGTTTGAGTAGGTTTGCGCAGGGTAGCGTAGCTGCGCTCGGAATGTCCAGTTTGCGCAGCTTTGTGCACGATCGCTTGCAACGGATGTCACGGGGTTGCCGCGAGCGCCTGTGGCCGCTCCCACGGTTCGGGCAACCCGATCCAAACGTCTACATACCTCCACTGCGCTCAAGTTCCTGCGTCTTGCTGACGAAATATGCAGCGAACCCAACCGATCGAGGCCATCAGATGTCCCTCTCAACTCCTCCAGCCCCGCCCCGCAACGAGCGCCAGCTCGTGTTCACAAGCTCGCAAGCGGCCCGCTACCTGGGGGTCTCGCTGGCAACCGTCCGTCGCTGGACGGACGCGGGCCATGTCAGCTGCTACCGGACCCCGGGCGGCCAGCGGCGCTTCTCGCGGACCCAGCTGGACGAGTTCGTCGCCTCGATGCACCGCCTTGGGCCCGCCGCGGAACCCACGGTGGTCGACCAGCGCGGCGCACAGGTCGCCTGACCCGCGCCGAGCGCGGCCAGAGCCGCCCCGGCACCTGCTGAGATCGCCGCGCAACCGGCGCCCGCAGCGCCCCAGCGGTCCCTCAGCTGGCCAGTCGACCGAACTTGTCGCGCAGGCGCCGGTAGAACGAGGAACCGGGCAGCTGGGCGATGGTGCCGACGTCGTTTACGAAGCGGGCCTCGATCTTGCCCGCGGGCGGGATCTCCCCGGCGGGGCGTCCATCGACGGCCACGTCCAGCGGCTCGCGCGATCGGTTGTGGATCGTCAGGTGGTCGTCAGGCGCGACCACGAGCGCGCGCGCGGTCATCGAGTGGGGCGCGATGAACGACACGACGAAACCCTCCACGCCCCACGCCATCACAGGCCCGCCGTTGGCGAGGTTGTAGCCCGTCGAGCCGGCCGGCGTCGCCACCACCAGACCGTCGCAGCGCACGCTGCCCGCCTCCTCGCCGTCGAGCGCGTACGCGAGCTCGGCGACGCGCTCGCCGACCTTGCGGTGGATCGCCACGTCGTTGATCGCAGTCTGCAGGCCGATCTGCGAGCCAGCGCCGGCCGGCGACTCGGCTGGCGAGCCGAGCACGATCGCGGGCAGGCGCAGCAGCTCGAAGTCGCCGCTGAGCGCGCGGCCGATCCCGTCCTCGATGTCCTGCGGCTCGACCGTCGCGAGGAAGCCGATCTCGCCGAAGTTGATCGCGAACACGGGCACGCCGGTGCCGGCGTAGCGCTGCAGCGCGCGCAGGATCGTGCCATCGCCGCCGAGCACGATGCACAGCTCGACGTCGTCCTTGGCAGGGGCGTCGAGCGCGAGGCCCGGCCCGGCGGCGAGCGCGTGCTTGCGCGTCTCCTCCTCATCCAGGCGCAGCGTCACGCCAGCCTGCGCGGCGCGCTCGGCGAGCAGTCCGAGCGCCGGCACGGTGTCATCGGGGCGGCGGTGCGTGAACACCGTCATCTCTCTCACGGCTCGGCCTCGTATGCCATGCGCTCCATCTCGCACAGCTCGCGTGTGCCCTCGGCGCGGCCCGCCTCGGCGAGCCAGATGAACGTCTCGCGGTTGCCCTTGGGACCGGGCAGGCCGGAGGAGTGGTAGCCGAGCACCGCCGTGCCCAGCTCGAGCGCGACGCGGCCGACGTCGATGAGCGCCTCGCGCCGATCTGCCGCCTCACGCACGACGCCGCCTTTGCCGACGCGACCACGGCCGAGCTCGAACTGCGGCTTGACAAGCGCGAGCACGTCGTAGCGCGCGTCGAGGCAGCCGATCACCGCCGCGAGCACCTTTGCCAGCGAGATGAACGACACGTCGATGCTCGCGAGGTCGGCAGGCGCGTCGGGCTCGGCACGTGCGGCGGGCAACCGCTCGGGCGTCAGCGAGCGCGCGTTCGTGCGCTCCAGGACCGACACGCGCGGATCGTTGCGCAGACGATAGTCGAGCGTCCCGTAGCCGACGTCCACGGCGATCACTTCGCGCGCGCCGCGCTGCAGCAGGCAGTCGGTGAACCCTCCGGTCGAGGCGCCCACGTCGAGCGCGCGCCTGCCGCGCACGTCGAGTCCGCAAGCGCTGAGCGCGTTTGCGAGCTTGATCCCGCCTCGCGAGACGAACGCGGGCGCCGCCCGCACGACGATGCGCTCCTCGACATCGACCAGCTCTCCCGGCTTGGCCGCGCGGCGCTGCCCCGCACCGACGCGCACCTCCCCGGCCATCACGGAAGCGGCCGCGCGAGTGCGCGATGGAAACAGGCCACGCTCGGCGAGCAGTGTGTCCAGTCGGCGCTTGCCCATCGCGTAATAACCCTTGCACAAGTTGGCCGGGTGCCGCCGGCGCCCCCGCGCAAGGGCGGGTGATCGGCGTATGCGGACATCGGTGAACATCGGAGTGGTTCGTGATCAATGCTCGTCGGCAGACCGTCGACTACCCTCGCGCGGCCGGGCGCAACTGTCCACTGCTCCCGGCTTTTGGGAACGCAGGAACGCCCCGCTCAGCTCAAGGGCTGGGCGGGGCACTTTGTCCGTTGCGTCAATGTCCTGCACGGTGACTGACATATGTGATCGATATCACACATACGGGAGCCCACCCCAGGCATGATGGTGGACGATCGAGAGCGCAGCATTAACTCTCCTGAATCCCTCCTCCCCGAAACGGCCCGCTTTCCCCGGCGGGTCGTTTCATTTAACGCCCCAAGGGCCGGGCGAGAAATATCTGGCGTGCGCTCGACTCAGGCGCCGACGACGGCCGAGCCTGTCCTGCGCGGCTCGCTCGCGTGCATCGGCGTACGATCGGAGATGGCGGCGAGCACCCGCTCGGCGATGCGCTCGCCGGTGAAACCCACCTCCTCGTGCAGCAGCGCGGGCTTGCCGTGCGTCACGTACCGATCAGGCAGGCCGACCCTGAGAATACGCGCGCTCGTTCCCGCGTCGTTGAGGGTCTCCCACACGGCCGAGCCGAACCCGCCCGCGAGCACGCCCTCCTCGACCGTCACCAGCAGGTCGTGCTCGGCCGCGAGCTGCGCCATCAGACCAGCGTCGATCGGCTTGGCGAAGCGGGCGTCCGCAACCGTCACGGCAATCCCCTGACTGCTGAGCAGCTCACCGGCCGCCAGCGCCTTGCCGACGCCGCTGCCGTAGCCGATCAGCGCCACACGCCCCGCTATGCGGGCATCCCGACCCAGACCGTCGGACTGCGTGCCCAACCCGGCACTCTTCACGATGCGCTGCTCGCCGGCGCGACTGCCGGCGGAGACGAGCGCGGCGTCGGCTTCGCGCAGGATCTCGCCCGTGCCGATCGGTATCACGCGCGCCTGGTCGGGCAGCGGCTCACCCGTGCCCTCGCCGCGCGGGTAGCGAAGCGCGATCGGACCGTCATCGAACTCGAGCGCCGTGCGCAGCATGTGCACGAGCATCGCCTCGTCGCGCGGCGCCATCAGCACCATGTTCGGCAGGCAGCGCAGGTAGGCGATGTCGAACGCGCCATGATGCGTCGGGCCGTCGTCGCCGACGAGTCCCGCGCGGTCCATCGCGAATACCACGTTGAGTTTCTGCAGGCACACGTCGTGGACGATCTGGTCGTAGGCGCGCTGCAGGAACGTCGAGTAGATCGCCGCGACCGGCTTGACGCCCTGCAGCGCGAGGCCGGAGGCGAACAGGATCGCCTGCTGCTCGGCGATCCCCACATCGAAGTAGCGCTCGGGCATCGCCTTCTGCAGGATGTTCAGGCCGGTCCCCGAGTTCATCGCCGCGGTGATGCCAACGACGCGCTCGTCGCGTTCACATTCGCGCACGAGCGCCTCACCGAACACCTGCGTGTACTGCGGCGGCGGGGCGACGGTGCGTTTGCGCGAGCCGTTGGCGGCCGCCGGGCGTGTCGGAGAGCCGTTGAGGATCGACTTGGGCTTGGCCGCGTGCCACTTCTCCATCCCCTCCAGGCCGCCCTCCTCGGCGGGCGCGAAGCCCTTGCCCTTGACGGTCGCGATGTGCACGACCACCGGACGGCCCGCGGCGAGCGCCTCGCGCAGTGCCTCGCGCAGCGCGCGCACGTCGTGGCCGTCGATCACGCCCATGTAGGCCCAGTCGAGCTCCTCCCACCACAGCCCCGGCGCCCAGAAAGCCTTGATCGACTCCTTCAGGTGCGGGCCGAGGCGCTCGAACGCGGCGCCGATCCCGATCGGAAGGCGCGTCAGGCCGCCCTCGAGGTCCGAACGGGCGCGCCACAGCTTGGGGTTCAGCCGCACGCGATTGAAGTAGCGCGAGAGCGCGCCGACGTTGGGGGCGATCGACATGCCATTGTCGTTGAGCACCACCACGATCGGCGTGCCGAGGCCGCCAGCCTGACCGATCGCCTCGAACGCGACCCCGCCGGTCATCGCGCCGTCGCCGATCACCGCCACGACCTTGCCCTCTGCCTTGGATCCACCCGCGTCACCGGCCATGCGGCGCATGCCCTCCTTGATCCCGACCGCGTAGCCGATCGAGGTGGAGGCGTGGCCGGCGCCCATGATGTCGTGTGGGGACTCGGCGATCGAGCAGAACGGTGCGAGGCCGCCGTACTGGCGGATCGTGCTCAGCTGATCGCGCCTGCCGGTGAGGACCTTGTGGGGATAGGCCTGGTGGCCGACGTCCCACAGGATCTTGTCGCGCGGAGAGTCCAGCAGCGAGTGCAGCGCCACGGCCAGCTCGCACGTGCCGAGGTTGGCGCCGAAGTGACCGCCGATCTCCCCGACGGTGTCGATGATGTGCTCGCGCACCTCCTGCGCGAGCTGCGTGAGCTCCTGCTCGGACAGGCCGTGGAGATCCTCAGGACCGTCGATGTCTGCCAGCAGGCTCATGACGTGCGTGTGTAGATGAAGTCGGCGATCCCCTCGAGCTCCGCCGTGGCGTCGGCGGGGGCTCCCTCCCACGCGCGGGAGCGGCTGGCGACCTCAGCGAGCGCCGCCCGCGCCATTCGATGTGACTCGGCCGCCAGCTCCCTGGCGCGCTCGATCCCAAACTCGCTCACGTACGTGCGCTTCCCGTGACGCTCATCGCTGCCTCGTGGCTTTCCCAGTGCATCGTCAGTGCCGGTCACATCAAGTATGTCGTCGACGATCTGGAACAGAACTCCCAGCTCCGCGGCGAATCGTCGGAAGGGGGCAGTGTCTCGTTCGTCTGCGATCCCCCTCAACAGTAGTACGCACACTACCGACGCGCCGATCAAACGGCCAGTCTTCAACTCGTGCAGCCGCCGCAGCGCGGAAGGACCGGACGGGGTGTGCGGGCTGACGTCCGCGTACTGGCCGCCGACCATGCCGCTCGCGCCGGTGGCCTGCGCGAGCTCCGCCGCCGCAGCGAGCACGCGTTCGGCCGGCAGTCGCCCGTGGGTGAGCAGATGGTGGAAGGCCTCCGCGTACAGGCCGTCGCCCGCCAGGATCGCAACGTCCTCCCCGAACTTCACGTGGCACGTCGGTGCGCCGCGGCGCAGCGCGTCGTCGTCCATCGCCGGCAGGTCATCGTGGATCAGCGAGTAGGTGTGGATCAGCTCGATCGCGGCCGCGAGAGGCATCACGTCGCGCTGCTGAAGGCCCACCGCGCGCCCGGTCGCGAGCGCCAGCACGGGACGGATGCGCTTGCCTCCGGCGAGCAGCGAGTAGCGCATCGCCTCGTCCAACCCGTGCGTGATCGGCTCCTCGGCGAAGGTGATCTGCTCCAAGTAGCGCTCGACCTGCTCGCGCAGGTGATCTGGGTAGACGGCGCTCACGGCGTGCGCCGATCCGCGGTCGGCGTCTTCGAGGTCGGCGGGACGAGCAGGGAGAGCGGGCACCTACAACAAGCTGTCCTGGCCGGGCGCCGGGGCGTGGACCTCGGCACGGGCCAGCTGCTCGAGCTCCGCGGCCGCCTGAGTCGCCAGCGAGGCGCAGTCCTCGACGATGCTCGCGGCAGCGTCCGGCGAGAGCTCGCCCGAGCGTAGCTGCTCGGCGGCGCGCTCCAGGCGCACGATCGACTCGTCAAGACGCTCAACGCTGGGGTTGCTCATGGGATCTGTGCATTCTCGCGCACCTCGCGCAGGACTGCGGCGAGCACGCCGTTGACGAAACCAGGCGCGTCCGGACCGCAGAACGTCTTCGCGCTCTCAACGGCCTCCTCGATCGCTCCCTCCGGTGGTATCGGCTCTTCAGCCGGGGCGGCGTCGGGGTGGAGGATCTCGATCAGCGCCACGCGCAGGATGCTGCGCTCGAGCGGCTGAATTCGCTGCACCGACCAGCCGTGCGCGTGGCGGTCGATCACCTCGTCGAGCTCGCCGGCGCGGTCGGCCGCCGCGTGCGCCAGCGCCCGCGCGAACAGCGATGCGTTCGGACCGAGCGTCTGCGCGAGCTCGCGACCGGTGAGGTCGTGCTGGTAGAGCGCAATAACCGCAGCTCTGCGCTGGTCAGAGCGACGCATTCAGGCGCGCGCCACGTACTCGCCCGAGCGCGTGTCCACGCGAATGCGCTGGCCCGGCTCCACGAACAGCGGCACCTGGATGACCGCGCCGGTCTCGAGCGTGGCGGGCTTGGTGCCTCCGCTCGAAACCGTGTCGCCCCGCAGACCCGGGTCGGTCTGGGCGACCTCGAGATCGACCGTGCTCGGCAACTGCACGTCGGCCGGCTGCTCGTCGATGAACAGCATCTCCACCTCGCTGCTCGGCGTGATCCAGCGCAGCGTGTCGCGCACGGCCGATTCGGCGAGCGCGAGCTGCTCGAATGACTCGCTGTCCATGAAGTGCGCGTCGCTCCCGTCCGCGTACAGGAACTGCATCTTCCTGGACTCCGTGCGCACCGCGCGGAACTTCTCGCCCGCCCTGAACGTCCTGTCGATCACGTTGCCGTCGGACGCGCGGCGCAGCTTCGTACGCACGAACGCCCCGCCCTTGCCCGGCTTGACGTGCTGGAACTCGAGGATCTTGAAGACGGTGCCGTCGACCTCGATGTGGTTGCCGTTTTTGAATTGGTTGGTGCTAATCAGGGCGAATCAGTCCTTCTGGAGCCAAATCTCGACGTGGTTACGTGCCGCCTGGCAACCATGACGGCGTGACTACGATAGCTGCCCCTGCGTTCGCCGGACTCCGTCGCAATCGCCAAGTAGCGTGCGCGCCCGATGTCTGATCCCACGCCCCTGCCCACCGTTGGACTTCCTCTACCACGCGCCGCCGATGCCCACAGGACATCGGAGAAGCTGAAATGGATTCTCGCGTACCATGGACATGGACGAGAATGGGAACGCGTCTTTCGGATTGGAGACGAGGACGCCGAGCGTCCGCTCACGCTGGGCACACGGACGGCCACCGTGACCACTTCGTGGCACTACGCAGCCGCGGGTGACGCGCCACGTCTGGTCACCGCCTACCCGACCCTCTAGCATTGAGCTTGATGCCAGCCCTGCGCGACATCGCTACGTCTGATCTGGTCGAGCTGACCGCACCGGCCGAAGGAATACCTGCCGGTGCTCGTGGCGGGGTGCTCGAGCTACGCAACGACAACATGGCGATGGTCGAGATCACCTCGCTTCCGCTGGACTCCGTCGAGCGGATCATCTTCGTGCCGCTCGCCCGGCTCCGCCGCGTAGGCTGAACGGACGGAGAGCGCGCCCGCGTGGGCGACACTCATGCAGATCGTCGAGGCGGTGGACGTGTCGCTGCCGGAACTGGCGCAGGCCGTCGAGAAGGCTCGCATGAACGCCGAGACGATCCTCACCGCCGTCACAGCGCACCGCGAACTCGGACAGCTCTGCGACCGCGACGCCGCGCGACCAGCGTCCTACGCCGCCACCGCCAGGCTCGCGATGTCGATACCGATCACCTTCAGCCGCCGCTGCAGGGACTTGAACGCGAACGCGTTCGTTTCCGCCATCGAGTAGTCGAGAATTTCGTAGTTCTCGGGATCCTGGCCGGTGGGCACCAGCACCGCGGAGGCGAGCGGGATCAGCTCCGCGATGCGCTCGGCGATGCGCTGGCGCAGCGCCGGGTCGGCGGCCTTCTCGCGCAGGAACCACGTGCCGTAGGCCACGTGTCGGTGCTCGTCCTGGGAAATCAGCTTGAAGCCCTCCACCCAGCCCGGGAGGATTTGCTTGCGTTCCATGAAGTCCGTCAGGAACCACTGGCCGGTGAGCGCCAGCGTGCCCTCGATGATCATGTGGTAGAGCGTTACGAAGTCGACCTTCGCCTCGACGTCGCCGGGGTTCTCCACCAGCCGCCTGCCCCAGTCCACGAGCACCCCGTCGAACATCTCGATGAACGCCGGGTTGAGGTCCTTGCGCGCCTCGCGCATACGGTCCTCGAACGTGCCGTCGATGCCCAGTACCTGCTCGTAGAAGCGGTTGAAGTGCTGCGCGTGGCGCGCCTCGTCGACCTGCTGGGTGGTCAGGAACGCCTCCTCGCCCTGGCTCTCATACGACATCACCAGGCCCGAGAACTGCGTCGTCACGCGCTCCTCGCCGATGAAGAACCAGGCGAGCTTGCCGCGCAGCTCCTACCTGTCGAAAATACTCCCTTCCACGCGCTCAAGCTGGCCGGCGCGCCCGCCGATGCGAACTCATGCGACGTGCCCTGCGCGAGAACGCCGTGTGCGCGTCCGCCGCGGCGGCGAGCAGCGCGGCGATGGCCTGGCTGGGGCTGTACGGCCTTGCATGGAACGACTACGACAACGAAGTGCGCCCGGCCTATCAGGCGCTCGTGCACGGCCACCTCGCGCGCTTCCTCGCGCTCGCGCCCGCCTACGGCGGGTCGTTGATCGAGCGCGCGCCGTTCGCGCTCGTGCCGGGACTGTGGGGCGCCGGACAGCTCGCCGTGTATCGCGCGGTCGCGCTGCCGTGCCTGCTCGCTGCCGCCGCGCTCGGCGTGTGGCTGGTCGCGTGGATGCGCTCCCGCGGGCGCTCGACGCTCGCGCGCGCGGTCGCGCTCGGGCTGTGCGTCGCCAACCCCGTCACGCTGCGCGCACTCGAACTCGGCCACCCGGAGGAGCTGCTCGGCGCGTGCATGTGCGTCGGCGCCGCACTGCTCGCCATCCGCGCGCCGGATAGCCGTCGGCGCGCGCTGCTCGCAGGGGCGCTGCTGGGCCTCGCGATCGCTAACAAGGGGTGGGCGCTGCTGGCCGTCGGACCAGTGCTGTTCGCGCTCTCCCCCACGCAGCGCAAGCAGTGCCTGGCGAGCGCCCTGCTCGTGAGCGCGTTGCTGCTCGCGCCGCTCGCGCTCGTCGGCTCGGGCGGCTTTCTGGCGAGCACGCGCGCCGTCGCCGCGCCGGCCGCCAGCACGATCTTCCAGCCGTGGCAGCTGTGGTGGTTCTTCGCTCACCACGGCGCGCTCGTGCACGGGCTGTTCGGCGCGCCCAAGCCCGGCTACCGGATCGCGCCCGCGTGGGCAGGCGCCGTCAGCCACCCGCTGATCCTCGCCAGCGCGCTCGCGCTCGCCGCCTGGCTGTGGCGGCGCGCTCGCCGCGCGGCGCTGCCCGGGCCCCAGGCGCTGCTCGCGCTCGCGTTCATACTGCTCGCGCGCTGCGTGCTCGACACCTGGGACACCGAGTACTACACGCTGCCGCTGCTGTTCGCGCTGCTCGCCTGGGAGCTCAGCTGGCGCGAGCGCCATCCACCGGCGCTCACGCTCGCCGTCACCGTGGTCGTGTGGCTTGACTTTCAGTGGCTGCCCGCGCACGTCTCCCCCGACGCCCAGGCGGCGTTCTTCCTCGTGTGGTCGCTGGCACTCGCCGCCTGGCTCGGCCAGCGCCTGCGCGCGGCCGGGCGCACGGCGCGCGGCGGTACGCCCGAGCCCGACAGCCGCGTCCGCGCTCAGGGGACCACGGTGAGCGTCTTCGGCAGGCTCGTCAGGATCTCCTGAGAGCCATCGCCGACGACCACCAGGTCCTCGATCCGCACCCCCAGCACGCCCGGCAGGTACACCCCCGGCTCGACCGTCACCACGTTGCCCGCGCGCAGCGGCTCCCCCTCCGGCGCGGTCCGCGACAGACGCGGAGCCTCGTGGATCTCCATGCCCACGCCATGACCGAGGCCGTGGCCGAAGTGCTCGCCGTGCCCCGCCCGCTCGATCACCGCGCGCGCCGCCGCGTCCACCTCGCGGCCGTCGGGGCCCGCCGTCACCGCCGCTAATCCCCGCTCCTGAGCGCTCAGCACCAGCGCATAGATCTCGCGCGCCTGCGCGGAGATGCCCTCCCCGGTCGCGTACGTGCGCGTGCAGTCCGAGCAGTAGCCGTCGTGCAGAGCGCCCCAGTCGATCGTCACGAGCACGTCCTTGACGATCTCCTGTGCGCGCGGCGCGGCGTGCGGCAGCGCGCCGTGGGCGCCCGCGGCGACGATCGACGGGAAGCTCGGCGCGTCCGCGCCCAGCTGGCGCATGCGCAGCTCCAGCGTGATCGCCACCTCGCGCTCGCTGCGGCCCACCAGGCCATCTTCCAGCACCCCACGCAGCGCCTCGTCAGCGAGCTCGCTCGCGGCTCGGATACGCGCGATCTCCCCCGCGTCCTTCACCTGACGCAGACGCGCCACCAGGTTCGCGCACGGGACGAGCTCCCAGCGCTCTCCCAGCAGCTCCATCAGCTGCCCGTGCGCCCTGACCGTCACGCTCGTCTCGTCGAAGCCCAACCGCCCACCCGCGTGCTCGAGCACGCCGCCCAGCGCCTCCAGCAGCTCACCCGTGACTATCTCGCGCTCGAACATTTCAGGCACCTGCTGCGCGGACTGCGTCGCGTAGCGAAAATCGCTCAGGAAGCGGTGCTTACCGAGCCCCTCGCGTGCCGCCGTCGCCACCGCCAGCACCCACCCGTTGCTGCCCGTGAAGCCGCTCAGGTAGCGCACGTCCACGAGGCTCTGCACGAGCAGCGCGTCGAGCCCCAGCCCATCCAGCTCGCGTGCCAGGCGCTCCACACGCGCGAGCAGCGCCCGCTCCTCGCGCACACCGCTCACGCGCCACCCCGCCTGCCTGCCTGCCTACCTCCTTCAGGGTCTGCCCCCGGCGGGGCTGTGCCACGCGGGGCGTGCCCATCAGGGTGCTCGTCCAGGCGCTCGCGCAGCAGCTCAAGCGCGTCGCGGTAGCCCTCCGCGCCGCGACCCGCGACCCGCACCGCGCACAGCTCGCCGATCACCGACACGCCGCGCCACGGTTCGCGCCGCGCGCGCTCGGACACGTCCGTCAGGTGCACTTCCGCCGCCAGCACGCCCGCCGAGACCGCGATCTCCAGCGCGTCGCGGATCGCCCACGCGTAGTGCGTCCACGCGCCTGTGTTCAGGATCACCGCGTCCGCCTGGGTGGGCGGGCCTCTCAACGCGTGCAGGCGCTCGACGTACTCGCCCTCGTGATTGGTGTGAAAGAAGCTCGCCGCGAAGCCGAGCGCGCGCGCGTCCCCCTCGATCCCGCGCTCCAACTCGGCGAGCGTCATCTGCGGATAGGGCGGCGGGCGGCGCCCCAGCTGATCGAGGTTCACGCCATGCATCACCACCACGCGGCGGGTCAACGATGTCGCGCGCGGCTCGCTCACGACATCAGCTCCCCCACCGCCGCCCGGACCTCCGCGGCGGCCACGCCGCAGCCGAACCGCACCTCGCCGGGCGCCCTCATGAGCACGAACGGAACGCCGTCGCCTTCAACGCGCTTCTTGTCCCTGGCGAGGGCCGCGAGGATGCCATCCACCGACACGTCCTCATCATCTTCATCCAACGTCACCGGCAGGCCGCGGTCGAGCAACAGCGCACGCACCCGCTCGCGCAGCCCCGCCTGGCCGGATAGCGTCAGCGCCGCCAGCAGCCCCAGCCCGACCGCTTCGCCGTGTCGGTAGCGCGCGTAACCGGTGGCTGTCTCGATCGCGTGCCCGACCGTGTGCCCCAGGTTCAGCACCTGGCGCAGCCCCGCGTCGCGCTCGTCCGCCGCCACCACCGCGAGCTTCGTGCGCGCGCACGCGAGGATCACCCGCTCGTCGACCACGCCTCCCTCCGACACCGCCTCCCATAGCCAGCCGCCCGCGATCAACGCCGTCTTCAGCACCTCGACCCAGCCGGCAGCCAGCTCCGCCGCGGGCAACGTGGCGAGCATGTCCGGATCGACGAGCACGCCCGCCGGCTGGTGGTAGACGCCGATGTAGTTCTTCGCCTGCGCCATGTCCACGCCGGTCTTGCCGCCGTAGGCGGAGTCGACCTGCGCGACCAGCGTGCTCGGCACGTGCACGACCGGCACACCGCGCTGGTAGGTGGCCGCGCAAAACCCCGCCAGGTCGCCCACCACGCCACCGCCGAGCGCGACCACGTGATCGCCGCGCGTCATGCCTGCGGCGATCAGCGCCCCCCACACGCGCTCCGCGCTCGCAAGCGTCTTGTGGGTCTCACCCGGCGCGATCGAAACCGTCCCCGCCAGCGTCCCCAGCCGCCCGCGATACATGGCGCTGACGTTCTCGTCGCTGACGCAGTAGGGGCGCGAGCGCGAGCGCTCGAGCGGCCAGATCGCCTCGATCTGTGTGGCGTTGCGCTCGCTCAGCAGGCCGCGCCCGATGAGCACCGGGTACTGACCCGAGGCTGAGCTCGCCCACAGCAGGCGAGTGCCCTGCGCTGCGTGCGAAAGCGCACGCAGCGCATCCGCCAGCTGCGCTCCCGTGCCAAGCGGGAGGTTCGCGAGGATCGCGTCCGCAAGCCCCTCATACAGCTCGCGGCGGCTGGCGTGCAACGCCAGGAACCGCTCGCGGTCTTGCGCCAGTGGACGCTCCGCATCTGAGTGCCCGTCCTGCGCACCCTCCCGCGCGCTCTGCACACGCTCCCAAGCGCTGGACGGGTCCACGTCCAGCAGCACCGTCACGTGACCCGCGAGCGCTTCGCGCACGCGCCCGGAGGTGACGCTGCCGCCGCCGAGCGCGACCACTGCCCGCGCCGGCAGCGCACCCTTGCGACCCTCCAGCAGCTCGCACACGAGCTCCTCCTCCGCAGCCCTGAACGACGCCTCGCCGCGCAGCTCGAACTCGCGCGCCAGCGAATGGCCGAAGCGCTGCGCCAGCAGCTCGTCGCTGTCGAACGCCTGCGTGCCCAGCGCCCGCGCGAGCTCGCCCGCGAGCGTCGACTTGCCCGCGCCCATGAAGCCGATCAGGACGTATGCCATCCGATTCGCCGCGTGTACGCGCCCACCGCCTCGAGCACGTCGTCGAGGTGATCGCCGCCGAACTTGCGCCGGTAGGCGTCCGCGAGCACCAGCGAGACCATCGCCTCCCCCACTACCCCCGCGGCGGGCACCGTGCACGAGTCGGTGCGCTCGCGCAGCGCCTGCGTCGGCTCGTGCGTGGCCGTGTCAACTGAGCGCAGCGGCTTGGTCAGCGTCGGCAGCGGCTTCATCGCGCCGCGCACGACCAGCGGCGAGCCGTTCGTCATGCCGCCCTCCAGCCCCCCGGCGTGGTTGGTTTCCCGAAAGTAGCCGTGCTCCTCGGAGAAGAAGATCTCATCGTGCGCTTGGGAGCCGGGCACGCCCGCGATCGTGAACGCGTCGCCGATCGACACGCCCTTCAGCGCCTGGATCGAGCAGATCGCCATCGCCAGGCGCCCGTCCAGGCGCTCCTCCCAGGAGACGTGCGAGCCGAGGCCCGGCACCAACCCAAAGGCCTGCACCTCGAACACGCCGCCCAGCGACTCGTTCGCCCGACGCAGCTCGTCGATCTCGCGCACCATCGCCGTCGACGCGTCCGCGTCCAGGCAGCGCACCGGCGACTCGTCCACAGCCGCGAAGTCCTCCGGCGTCAGCGCGCGTTCGGGAGCGGGCGCATGCACGGAGGCGATCTGCACCACGTGCGAGTGCACGCTCACCCCCAGCGCGCGCAGGAACGCCTTGCACACCCCGCCTCCCGCCACGCGCGCCGCGGTCTCCCGCGCGGACGCGCGCTCGAGGATGTTGCGCACATCCGTGTGCTTGTACTTCTGCGTGCCCACCAGATCCGCGTGCCCGGGGCGCGGCAGGTGCACCTCCGCGACCTCCTGCGCGACCCGCCACGGGTTCATCCGCTCCTCCCAGTTGGCGTAGTCGCGGTTGGCCACCTGCAGCGCGATCGGGCCGCCCAGCGTGCGCCCGTGGCGCACGCCGCCGGTCACCTGCGCGCTGTCGCGCTCGATCTTCATGCGCCCGCCGCGGCCATGCCCGAGCTGGCGGCGCGCCATGTCCCGGTTGAGGTCCTCAGGGGACAGCTCGAGGCCGGCCGGCAGCCCCTCGACGATGCACGTGAGGCCCGGGCCGTGCGACTCGCCGGCGGTGATCAGTCGGAGCTCCACGCCGGCAAGCTTATTTGCTGGCGGCCCAGCGACCGGGGCGCGGAGGCTTCGCGCTGCGGCGAGTCAGTCCTCGCGCAGGCCGCGCGGGCGCTCAGCGACCGTGCTGCGCGTGACCGGCGGGGTGCGCGGAGGCACCGAACGCGTGGCGGGCGGCGAACACCAGCACGCCCACCTGCGAGGAGGAGCTCAGGTCGGGGATCTGCAGCAGCCCCTCACGCTTGAGCAGTTCGCGCCCCGACTTTGACTCGGAGCGCAGCGCGTCGCGCACCGCCGCCGCCGACGCCTTGCCCGAGACGATGCTCACGACGCGCAGTTCATACATTTCGCTCACGCCGGCCGCGTTCAGGAATTCGAGCTGCTCGGCGTCGCCGGACGCCAGATCGATCGCTTCGCACTGGGTCGTGCTCGGCAGGCAGGTCGCGGGACCGTGCAGGATCGCTTCGCCGGCGAGCGTGAAGGTCGCGCTCTTGCCGCCCGCGGTCACGCCCCTGAAGACGATCAACGCCCCCGAAGCGGACGGCAGCGGCGTCAACAGCTTGAGGTTCTCATAGGGGGTCAGCTGCGCGTTCGCCGGCAAGGTGCCCGCGGGGAGCACGCCGAACAGCACCGCCACGTGGTACAGGGTCTTCGGCTTGGAAGGCTTCGAGGGTTTCGCTGGCGTCGGTTCGCCCGAGCCTCCCGAGGAGCCCGATCCGGAGGACCCGGAGGAGCCCGACCCCGATCCGGCGCTCGAGCCCGAGGAGCTCGAGCCGCTCGCCGATGAGCTCTTGCCTTCCGTTGACGTGGAGGTCTTGGCCTTCGCTTCGGGCAGTGGCGTGAAGGGATTGCGGGCCACCCCGCGGTGCTGCGTGGTGCCGCCGCCGGCCGTCTCAGCGACGGCCTGTTCCGGGCTCTTCTCGGTGATCGGCAGTCCCGGCGCGGTCCCCGTGACGGGGCTCGCGGGCGCCACGGCGCTCGGCGTGGCCGTGCTCGATCCGCCGGCCAGCACAGCGTACGCGACCGCGGCCGCCAGCGCGACCGACACGACGATCACGAGCGGCAGCATGCGCCTGTCGAGCAGATCGGCCTTCAGGGAGCTCAGGAAATCGGTCATGGGTTCACCCTCACGATCGCGGGCGCGGTTGCGGAGCTGGCCGGCGCAGAGCTCGAGGCAGGGCTCGCCGCGCCCGTGGGCGAGGCTGCGGTCGCGCCGCTGCTGAGTCCCTGGGTCGCCGGCGCGACGTACGCGCTCGCGGTGACCGAGCCCGTCAGATCGGTGCTCGTGCCGCTGCCGGCGCTCGACACCGGGGCGAGCTTGACACTCTGGATGGTCAGCAGGCGGCCGCTGACTTGCAGCGTGCCCGTTGTGGTGCGGGTTGTGAAGCTCGTCAGCTGTTGGAAGAGATGTTCGAGATCGAAGAAGCTGCCTTCAAACGTCAAGGTGAATGGCAGCGGCGTGAAGCCGCTGGCGGCGCTGGCTGCCACGGCAGTCGCTCCGCTCGAGCCGGGCGCGCTGGTGGAGCTGCCGATGGAGGCGAATTCCACGCGCTTCTGGTTGGACGCCTGCGCGAGCTCATAGATCAGTGACGGCACTTCCTGGCTCGCCGGCACCGCTTTGCCAAGGCTGACCATCGCGGCGTACGCGCTCGCGTACTGCGACTGGGCCGCGCGCGCGCTCGCCAGCTTGGCTTCCGCGCTCGCCAGCTCAGACTTGGCCGTGCCGACCTGGGCGCTCAGCTTGCTCGCTTCCTGGCGCTCGGGCGAGACGACCTCCATCCACGCGCCGACGAGCACCAACAGCACGACGACGACGATCAGCACCATTCGGTCGCGCCCGGTCATTTCGTGCCAGCTCCCGATTTCGTGGCGGGCGTCGCCGCGGAGGACGTACCCGCCGAGTCCGACACGGTCTTCGTCGCCGCGGCGACGGCTGCGCCGCTCGGCAGCGGATCGAAGGTGATCGTCACCGCGAACGAGGGGTCGTGGCCGTGGCATCCGCCGCCCGCTCCGCCGCCGGCGCCGCTGCCCGAGGAGCCCGCGCTGGAGCTCTGCAGCGTGACTTCGTCGACGCCGTCGATCAGGCGCAGGCGCTCGAGCGTCAACGCGACCGCCGGCTGGCTGATGGCGCAGCCGGAGAGCGTGAACGTGGGGACGCTGCCGGGCGGCGTGGTCGAGGTGGCGCCACCGCCGCTCGCAGAGCTCGAGGAGCTGGCAGCTGCACGGCTCGTCGAGCCGGCAGCTGCACGGCTCGTCGAGCCGGCGGCTGCCGAGCTCGTGGAGCTGGAGGACGCGGCGCTCGAGCTGCCGGCGGCGCCGGGCGTTCCGATCGTGCCGCTCAGCGAGCCGATCGACGCCTGCAACGGAAGCACGCGACCGATCTCATGCAGGACGTGCGCCCAGTCGAAGCGCGAGTCGACCAGCGTTTCGACTGACTGCGTGCGCTGTTCGCGCTCCGCTACGAAGCTCGTGTAGGGCGCAAGCTGTTCCGCCGCCGCCGTCTCACGCGCCGCCCGCGTGGTCGCGCTCGCGGCCTGCGAGCGGTTGCTTGCGACTTCGTGACGAGCGAGGCCATACAGCACCGTCAGCGCCGCCAGGCCGACGGCCAGCACGAGCACCGCGTAGGCGCCGCCCTGTGAGCGTCCGACACCGACGGACGTGCCGCCGCGCCGCTCGACGGGGATCAGGTTGACGGCTCTCATTGCCGCGCCTCGGTGGTCGCGAGACCGGTGGCGATCGCCAGACGGTGCGGCGAGACGTGCTGCGCGAGCTGCTCGTCGAGGACCGTCAGGTCCTGCGTGCGCACCTCCACGCCCAGCGACGCCTGCAGGGCCTGCGCAAAGCCGGGGATGTCCTGCACGGAGCCGCTCAGCACGACGTGCGAGACCTCGCCTCCGCCCTCCTGAGAGCGGTGGAAGTCAAGCGAGTTGCGCACCTCGCCGGAGATATCGCGAATGCCGTTCTCGAGCACCGTCCACACGTCCGCGTCGGTTGCCGCGGAGGCCTGTGGCTCGGGCGCCGTCTCGACCGCCGCCAGCTCCTCATAGCTCATTTCGCGTTCGCGCTCATCGTGCTCCTGCTCGCCGTGCGCGCTCTCGCCCTCATCGGGTGCCTGACTGCCTGCATCCCCGGAGGGGGCGTGCCCGTCAGGGTGCTCCGGCGCGGGCGCTGCGGCTGCCTGCGGCTCGGCCGCCTCCTCCTCCTCGGGCACGCTCGAGTCGTGGTCGCTGCCGGGCGGGTTCGTCAAATCCACGGCTGCGAGCAGCGCACGCGCGTCGGTCAGCGCGATGCTGCGACGCTCCGCCAGCTCGCCCGCCATACCCTCCAGGCCGCTGCCGACGACACGCGTGAAGCGGCATACGGTGCCCTCGGCGATCGCCAGGTTGGTGAGGCCGTCGACGTTCAGGTACAGCACGCGGCCCGTCTGCTCAGGGTCGGGCCGGTAGAGCGAGCGGATCAGCGCGAAGGCCGACAGGTCCACGCCCGCCGCGCTCAGGCCGGCACGGCTGACGGCGGACAGCAGCCGCTCGATCATGTCGCGCTGCGCCGCCACCAGCACAACCCGCTGACGCGGGCCGGCGGGAGTGTCGACGATGCCGAGCGGGTGGAAGTCGAGCACCGCGTTGCTCAGCGGCATCGGCACCTGGTCCTGCGCCTGGAAGTTGACGGCAGCCGCGAGTTCCTTCTCGTCTGTCACCGGGGGCAGCTCGAGCGTGCGCAGCACCGTACGCTGGTTGGCCACGCCGACGCGCACGCGCTTGCTCAGGCCGCTGCCCGAGAACAGCTCGCGCAACGCCTCGCAGAGCGCGTCCTCGTCCAGCACTTCCCCGTCGCGCATCGTGTCGCCCGGCAGCGCAAGCGCGGCCGCATGCTCAGCGACGATCGAGCCGTTGACGCGCGCCCGCACCGCCGCGACGAAGCCAGGCTGAATGTCCAGGCCGACCACGTCCTCGCCGGAGCGCCGGCCAAGCTTGAATGGAAACTTGATGTCAAGTGAGGGGATTTGCATCTCGCGTGGGACCGCTTCAGAAGGGACGGAGCGCCCGCAGGTGGGGTATCGGCGTCAACACCACAGCGCTTTAGTGAAGGAAGTGATTGACGTAGACATCGACGAGCTGGGGTCCCCAGAAGACCGCAAGCAACGCTCCAAGCGCGAGGAACGGACCGAACGGGACGGCCGTCTTGCGCCCCTCGCGCGCACCCCTGCGCGCGATCACGACCACGCCCAGGGCCACGCCGCTGAGCAGGGCGAACAGCAGCGCCGGCGCCACCGCCGCGCCGAGGAACAACCCCATCATCCCCGCGAGCTTGACGTCGCCCATGCCCATGCCACCCGGGTATGCGAGCGCCGCGAGCAGCAGGAAGCCCCCGGCGCCGGCGCACGCGATCAGCCGTTCGGGCTCGCCGGCAGGGTCGAACGCCAGACCAATTCCAAGCGCGAGCAGCGCGCCGAGCGCGGTGATCGCGTTGGGGATGATGCGGTGCTCGAAGTCGATCATCGCGGCGGGCACGACGAGCAGGATCAGCACCACGCTGAGCGCGATCGCGGAGATGGAGTGATGCGTAAGCACCGCGCCCACGCACAGCGCACCCGTGAGCGCCTCCACGAGCGGATAGCGGACCGAGATTCGCTGGCCGCAGCCGCGGCAGTGGCCGCGCAGCGCCAGCCAGGAGAGGATCGGGATGTTGTCGTAGGGCTTGACCGGCGTGCCGCACGTCGTGCAGTGCGAGCCCGGCTTGATCAGCGACTCGTGACGCGGCAGGCGGTAGGCGACGACGTTCAGGAACGAGCCCACGATCGCACCGAGAACTCCTGCGAAGGTAGCCTCCATGTTGGCGGCTACCAGCTGCTTGATTCAGCCGCGCCCGGGCACGTTTTCGCGCCGCTCACGCCGACCGCGCATTTACGTTCCACTTCTCCGGTCGGCTTGCGCAGGACCGAGAATTTGTCTTTCGTGTTCGCAGCCACCGCGGTGACTTCGAATTCTTTGGCCGTCGCTTTGTTGACTTCTTCAAGCCACGCGCCACCTTTGGCCGCTGCTTCCGATTCCGGGATCGTGATCTCGTATTCGTGCAGGATTTTCCTCGTGACACCCGTGTATTCGCCGTTGTGGTCGGTGCCGTAGGCCTCCGCCGCGGTCTGGGCTGAGCGCGCCATTTCCTTCGCCGAGGAGTCGTACCCCTTGCTCTTCTGGTTCAGGAAAGACGGGATCGCGATCGCGGCCAGGACGCCTATGATCAGGATCACGACTAGAAGCTCGATCAGGGTGAAACCTTGATCACTTGCGGCGGCACGCCGTACGCGGAGTGACATGGGACTGCATCGGCAGAGTCGGCACGCGGCTTGAGCGCAGGCTGGAGCGCAATGGACGCGCCGGTCTCCAGTCGATGAGAGGTAGTGCGCGCCAGCTCGCCAGGGGGCGCGGGCGGTTATGCGTGCGCACCCAAAAGAGGGGGGCGGCCTAAGCCGCCCCCCTCTTTGATGCTGCCATGGTCCGAAGCGCGAGACTCCGGACTGGCGGCTACCAGCTGCTTGATTCAGCCGCGCCCGGGCACGTTTTCGCGCCGCTCACGCCGACTGCGCATTTACGTTCCACTTCGCCAGTGGATTTGCGCAGGACCGAGAATTTGTCTTTCGTGTTCGCAGCCACCGCGGTGACTTCGAATTCGTTTGACGTCGCTTTGTTGGCTTCTTCAAGCCACGCGCCGCCTTTGGCCGCTGCTTCCGATTCCGGGATCGTGATCTCGTATTCGTGCAGGATTTTCCTCGTGAGACCCGTGTATTCGCCGTTGTGGTCGGTGCCGAAGGTTTCCGCGGCGGTCTGGGCCGTGCGCGCCATTTCCTTCGCCGAGGCGTCATACGCCTTGCTCTTCTGGTTCAGGAACGAGGGAATGGCGATCGCGGCCAGGATGCCGATGATCAGGATAACGACCAGAAGCTCGATCAGGGTGAAACCACCCTCATCGCTCGAGCGCTGGCGCAGTCGATACAACATTTTGCTGATCCTCCTAGGATCCGGTTTGGGCGCCAGCCCTCGGTAATCGCCTCAAACAGCGATGCGTCCCCCTGACGAGAGCCGCCGGCTTTGCTATGCACCATCTTCGGTGCGTGCCATGGCACCTCGGCACTGGCTTTGACACGCGCTGCATCGACTTCGTCGCCGGCCGGCTTTACACGTGCACGCCAGCTTGGACGGATGAGCACTTATGCGTCGGGCGGATCCGGCGAGCCGGGGGCATCCTGCCGCCAGTGCGCCTGCGCGTCGATGCCAGGCGTGCGCACGCCGCTGCCGGCGCACCACGGGCACGCGAGCTTGCTGGGCGTCCCACCGAGGTTGGAGATG
>Ga0116215_1000460_pt1 | contig 31210 bp, 35 predicted proteins | sample Sb_taG_7_FD_89698 | JGI IMG/M metagenome (GOLD analysis project Ga0116215, IMG submission 89698) | Peat soil microbial communities from Weissenstadt, Germany - Sb_50d_2_FS metaG | ecosystem: Environmental > Terrestrial > Soil > Wetlands > Peat | place: Germany: Weissenstadt | collected 2010-09-21
GATCGACGAGCTCGCCGACCTGATGATGGTCGCGCCCGCCGACGTCGAGGACTCGATCATCCGCCTCGCGCAGAAGGCGCGCGCCGTCGGCATCCACCTCGTGCTCGCGACGCAGAGTCCGCGCGTGGACGTGATCACCGGCATGATCAAGGCGAACGTGCCCTCGCGTATCGCCTTCTCGGTCTCCTCGCAGACCGACTCGCGCGTGATCCTCGACCAGAACGGCGCTGAGTCGCTGCTGGGGGCCGGCGACATGCTGTTCAGCCCCGTCGGCAGCTCGCGCCTGCAGCGCATCCAGGGCGCCTACATCGACGAGTCCCAGATCGCCAAGCTGACCGAGGGCTGGCGCCGCCAGGGCGAGCCGGAGCTGCGCGAGGAGCTGCTCGAGCAGGTCGAGCCCGAGAGCGGGACCGGCCCGGGCGAGGGCGAGCTCGACCCGGACGAGGACCCGTTGCTCGCCGACGCGATCACGCTCGTCGCCGAGATGCAGACCGCGTCCACCTCGATGCTCCAGCGTCGGCTGCGGCTCGGCTACACGCGCGCGGGGCGCATGATCGACATGCTCGAGCGCCGTGGCGTGATCTCAGGCTACGAGGGCTCCAAGCCGCGGCAGGTGCTGATCAGCGAGGCCGAGCTGCCGCGCGTGCTCGCGGGGCTGGAATCTGCACCCGTCGAGTCCGTCGAGTCCGCCATCGCACCTGTAAGTGACTAGCCTTTCGCTGTATGCCAGAGATCGGTGCAACGCTGCGCGAGGCTCGTATGCGTGCGCGCATCGACGTGTCCGAGATCGAGGCCAAGACCAAGATCCGCGCCAAGTACCTGCGCGCGCTCGAGAACGAAGAGTGGGGCCTCTTGCCGGGGCCGACGTTCGTAAAGAGCTTCTTGCGCACCTACGCGCAGGCGCTCGACCTTGACGGCAAGGCGCTGGTCGAGGAGTACCGCCTGCACCACGAGCGCCCAAGCGAGACGCTGGCCGAGCCGATCGTCTCCACGCCGCAGAGCCGCCAGCGATCTAAAGGCAGTCAGCGTGGACGAGCAGGATCCGCCGTAGGGCCGTCGCGCGCCTACGTGCTCACCGTGGGCGCCATCGGCGCTGTGATCGTGGTGCTGATCGCGCTGCTGATCGCAGGCGGCGGCTCGTCGGGCAACCCAAGCAGCACCTCGGCGTCGCGGACCACCAGTGGACGCTCCGCGACCGCCAAGCAGCACGCGACCCCTGCCAGCCGTCGCTCCGTGACCTCCGCCCCCCAGCTAGTGACGCTGTCGCTGAAGCCGACCGCGCTCGTGTACGTGTGCCTGCTCGGCGACAACGGGCGCAAGCTGATCCCCGGAGTCAACCTGCAGCCGGGGGAAGCGACGCCCACCTATCACGCCAGGCGCTTCGAGATCACGCTCGGGAACAGCTCGGTGACGATGCTAGTCGACGGCATTCCGCGCAAGGTGTCGCCCTCCAGCCAGGCGATCGGCTACTCCATCACCAAGGCCAGCGGACGCCATCTGCTGCCCGCGGGCCAGCTGCCGACCTGCGTGTGAGCACACACCCAGCCCCAGCCAACCCCGCAGCGTCGCCGCGCGGCGAGGGCCAGCCGACGCGCGCGGGCGTGATCGTCACCGGCACCGAGGTGCTGACGGGGAGGGTCTCAGACCGCAATGGGCCGTGGCTGGCCGAGCGCCTGCGCGAGCTGGGCGTCGACATCGCCTACACGACCATCGTCGGTGACCGACCACAGGACATGCGCGCCGCGCTGGGTTTCCTCGCCGAACGCGGACTGGACATAATCGTCACCAGCGGCGGGCTCGGACCGACCGCCGATGATCTCACGGCCGCGGTCGTAGGCGAGTTCCAGGGGCGCGAGATGGTGCTCGACGAGGCGCTCGCCGAGCGGATCGCGACCATCGTGCGCCCGCTGCTGCGACGCTGGCCGAACATCGATCCCGAGGCGCTCGCCGCCGCCAACCGCAAGCAGGCGACCATCCCGCGCGGCGCGAGCGTGCTCGAGCCCGTCGGCACCGCGCCAGGCCTCGTCGTGGCGCCCGGCGAGCGCTCCTCGCACGACCGGCCCACGATCGTCGTGCTGCCCGGCCCGCCACGCGAGCTGCAGCCGATGTGGCAGCACGCGCTCGACAGCGGTGCCCTGGCGGCCGCGCTCGCCCGCGCCGGCAGCTTCCGCCAGCACACGCTGCGCCTGTTCGGGATCCCCGAGTCGGAGATCGCGCAGACGCTCCGCGTCGCCGAACGCGAGGGAGTCGAGCTCACGCGGCTGGAGGTCACAACGTGCCTGAAACGCGGTGAGGTGGAGATCGTCACCCGCTACGAGCCCGCCGCGCAGGACGCCTACGACGCGTTCGTCGCCGTGGTCGCCAGACGTCACGCCGACACGCTGTTCTCGCGCGATGGCAGCACTGTGGACGAGCAGGTCGCAGGGCTGCTGAGAGGATCACACCCAGCCGATCAGTCCGGTCGGCCCGCCGCGCCGGCACGCACGCTCGCCGTCGCCGAGTCATGCACCGGCGGGCTGCTCGCCGCCCGTCTCACCGACCTGCCGGGCGCCTCCCAGTACTTCCGCGGTGGCCTCGTCGTCTACTCCAACGAGGCCAAGGTCGCCCAGGCGGGTGTCGCGCGCGAGCTGATCGATGCCCACGGCGCGGTCTCCGCCGAGGTCGCCGTCGCGCTCGCCGACGGCGCGCGGGTCGCGCTGGGCGCGGACGTCGGCGTCGGCATCACTGGCGTGGCAGGCCCAGGCGGCGGCAGCGAGGAGAAGCCCGTGGGGCTCGTGTGGTTGAGTATCACACTCGACGGGGTTGAGTCTCTGACGCGCTCGGTCAACCTCCCAGGTGGCAGGGCCGACGTGCGCGAGCGCGCCACCACCATCGCCATGCACCTGCTGCGCCGGGCGCTGAGCGAGCCTGCTGCAGCCTGATCGCGATGGCACGCGGTGCCGCAGCCAGGCTGTTCGTAGCGGTCTACCCGCCGGCGCAGGCGCGCGAGCAGCTCGCCGAGTGGGCCCGCGGCGTGGCCGCCGGCATCAGAGCCGCGGGTGGCACAGCGGGCGCGCTGCGGCTGCTCGACCCCGAACTCCTGCACCTGACACTGTGCTTCCTCGGCAGCCGCCCCGTGGGCGAGATCGAGCCGCTCGCCGACGCCCTGCACTCCTGTGTCGAGCACGCCTGTGAGCTGTCCGCCGGCGCGCCGCTGTGGCTGCCCGCGCGCCGGCCGCGCGCGCTCGCGGTCGAGGTCCACGATCGCACCCGCGAGCTCACGCGCATGCACGAGCACGTCAGCCAGGCGCTCGCGCAGGCGAGCGGATGGGAGCCCGAGCGCCGGCGCTTCAGGCCGCACATCACGCTCGCGCGCGTGCGCGGCCGCTCGATCGACACGCGCCGGCGAGGCTTCGCCGGCGAGCGCCATGAGCACGCGCTGCCCGCCACGCCGCCGCTCAGTTTCACGCCGCTGGAGGTCGTCCTGTACCGCTCGTGGCTCGCGCCCGAGGGCTCGAGCTACGAACCGCTCGCCAGCGCCAGCCTGATGCCGGCCGCCTGCGAGAACCGTCTCTGAGAGCGGTCTCGAGACCGCCGACGCGATCAGCTTTCGCGTTCGCAGGCCGAGGCGGAGCTTTCGCAGGCCGCTTCAGCCTGCGCTGAGCTGGAGCTCGCGGCGCAGCCCGGGCCGAAGCCTTCTTCGCATTCTTCTTCGCCCGCGCTTTCCTGTTCTTCGAGGATGATCGGACACAGCAGGCTCGTGCCGCTCTTGGAAGGCGTCGGGATAGCGCCGTCTTCGCAGCGCGGTTCCGAGCCGTCTTCACAGATGAACGATCCGCTGGCGGACGGCACCGGCGCGCTGGCGTCTTCGCAATACGCAGCCGCCATCGCCTGACCCGGCGCGTTCTTCTTGGTCTTCCCAGTGTGCTTGGGGTGACACGTGCTCGCGTGGTGCGCCCTGCTTTTGTGCGCGGTCTGTGTGCACGTGCGCCGGCCGCATCTGCTCTTGGTCTTGGCGTGCGCGCTGGGGGAGCACGTCGACCGGTGTGCGTGCGCGAGCGTCGGAGAGGGGCTCAGCAGCGCCGCCGTCAGCGCCAGCAGCGACACAGCGAGCGTGAGGACCAGGGCGAGGCGTCGGGTTGATGCGCTGATGGACATGGTGCCGTCTCCAGGTCGGGTGACTGTCCGTTCATCGTCGCCGCGCACCGCCTGCGCGAGCGTGAGCGGCGCGCGTGGACAAAGGTCTCCACCCGCCCTCGACCCCGAGCCACATACGAACAACTGTTCCGTCCGCGGTGCCGGCTACCTTTTCTGACCCATCTCGACCCGGAGGATCAAACCATGCCTGTGACCGACCAGGAGAAGGCCGCCAAGGCGCGTGACGCCGCCCTTCAGGGTGCGCTCACGCAGATCGAGCGCGAGTTCGGAAAGGGCACGGTCATGCGCATGGGCGACGAGGGCGCTCAGGTGCGCTGCGAGGTGATTCCCACAGGAGCGTTGTCGCTCGACCTGGCGCTCGGGATCGGCGGCGTGCCACGCGGGCGCGTCGTGGAGGTGTTCGGCCCGGAGTCCTCGGGCAAGACGACGCTGATCTACCACGTGCTCGCGGAGGCGCAGAAGCTCGGCGGCGTGTGCGCGTTCATCGACGCCGAGCACGCGATGGACCCCCTGTACGCGAAGGAGATCGGCGTCGACATCGACGAGCTGCTCGTCTCCCAGCCCGACTACGGCGAGCAGGCGCTGGAGATCGCCGACATGCTCGTGCGCTCGGGCGCCGTCGACGTGGTGGCGATCGACTCGGTCGCGGCGCTGACGCCCCGCAAAGAGCTGGAGGGGCAGATGGACGACTCGAGCGTGGGCGAACAGGCGCGCATGATGTCCAAGGCGATGCGCAAGCTCGCAGGCAACCTCAACCGCACGCAGACGCTGTGCATCCTCACCAACCAGATCCGTGAAAAGGTAGGCGTGATGTTCGGCTCTCCGGAGACCCAGCCGGGCGGGCGCGCGCTGAAGTTCTTCGCCTCCCAGCGCCTTGACATCCGGCGCATCGAGACGCTCAAGGAGGGCACCGAGGCGGTCGGCAACCGCGTGCGCGTGAAGGTCGTCAAGAACAAGGTCGCGGCGCCGTTTCGCCAGGCCGAGTTCGACATCGAGTTCGGCAAGGGCATCTCCACCTCGGGCTGCCTGATCGACCTGGGCATCGAGCACAACATCGTCTCCAAGTCAGGCTCGTTCTTCTCCTACGGCAACGATCGCCTCGGGCAGGGCCGCGGCAACGCCAAGGCCTACCTGGACGAGAACCCGGCGGTGGCGAAAGAGATCGAAGAGAAGATCTACACGGCGCTTGGCATCGGCAGGGATCTGGTGACGCCGATTGACCGGGCCACGACCGGGTCGGCGCCGCAGGACGCAGTGCCGGTGCCGCCGATTGTGAGCGAACCGGCGGTGGCCGCAGCCTGAGCTTCGTCGTACCCTGTGGTAGCGATGAAGCGCTACCACGTGACGACGTTCGGCTGCCAGATGAACGAGCACGACTCCGAGCGCATGAAGGGGATGCTCGAGTCGCTCGGCTACACAGAGGCGCCCGAGCGCGCGCAGGCGGACTTGATCCTGCTCAACACGTGCTCGATTCGTGAGTCCGCTGACAGTCGCCTCGTCGCGCACCTGGGGGAGGCCAAGCGGCTCAAGCGCGAAAGGCCCGAGCGGGTGGTGGGCGTGGGCGGCTGCTGGGCGCAGTCGGTCAAGGAGGAGGTGTTCGAGCGCTTCCCGTTCGTGGACGTCGCCTTTGGCCCAGGCCAGGTGCACAAGCTGGCGGAGTTCCTGACGAGCGACTCGCTCACGGCGCAGGGCTTCTTTGAGTTCGAGGGCTTCACCGGCCATCTCCCGGCGCGACGCGAGCGTCCGTTCCAAGGCTGGGTGCAGATCAGCGTGGGCTGCAACTGTGCGTGCTCCTACTGCATCGTGCCCTCCACGCGTGGGCGCGAGGTGAGCCGCCCGCCGTGGGAGCTGGCGGCGGAGGTGCGGGCGATGGCGGCGGATGGTGTCAAGGAGGTCACGCTGCTCGGCCAGAACGTGAACTCCTACGGTCGCGATCTGCGTGAGCGTACGAGCTTTGCCGAGCTGCTCGCGCTGCTGGACGCGGTCGACGGCGTGGAGCGCATCCGCTACACGAGCCCGCACCCGAAGGACATGCGCGAGGACGTGATCCGCGCGCACGCAGAGCTTGAGAGCGTGTGCGAGCACATCCACCTGCCGCTGCAGTCGGGCTCCAGCCGCATCCTCAAGGCGATGCGCCGTACATACGATCGCGGACGCTACCTCGACCGCGTGGCGATGATCCGCGAGCACGTGCCCGACGCGGCGCTCACGACAGACATCATCGTCGGCTTCCCCGGCGAGAGCGACGACGATTTCGCACAGACGCTCGAAGTCGTGGAGGAGGTCGGCTACGACAGCGCGTTCACGTTCATCTTCTCGCCGCGGCGCGGCACAGAGGCGGCCGCCATCACCGAGGGCGTGGTGCCCCACCCGGTCAAGGTGGCACGCATGCAGGAGCTGGTCGAGCTCGTTCAGCGAGGCGCGCGCGAGCGCGCCCGGCGCTTCGTCGGGCGTACGCTCGACGTGCTCGTGGAAGGACCGTCACGCACCGACCCCGAGCGCCTGCGCGGGCGCACGCGCCACAACAAAGCGGTCAACTTCACCGGCCTGGCGAGCCCGGGCGAGCTGACCGACGTGGAGATCCTGAGCGCCACCAGCCAGACGCTCTCAGGCGAGGAGCGACTGCTGGCGCGCGCATCCACGTGAGGCGCGCACGCCGGGGGTCGATGAGGGTTCCGCGATGAAAATCCGCGCGGCGGTGCTCGAAGAGTTCGCCAAGCCGCTGGTCGTGCAGGAGGTCGAGCTGGCCGACCCCGGCCCAGGGGAGGTGCTCGTGCGCCTGGAGGCGTGCGGCGTGTGCCACACCGACATGTACACCGCCTCGGGCGTCGACCCCTCCGGTTACGCGCCGACGGTGCTCGGCCACGAGGGCGCGGGCGTGGTCGAACGCTGCGGGCGCGACGTGTCGTTGGTGCGCGAGGGCGATCACGTGGTGACGTTGTTCTCGCCCCAGTGCGGCGAGTGCGTGCACTGCGTGAGCTCGCTGACGAACCTGTGCCTGGCGATCCGCGAGCAGCAGAACCAGGGCTACCTGCCTGATGGCACCACCCGCCTGTCGCGCGGTGGCGAGCCGCTGCGCCACTTCATGGGCACCTCCACGTTCGCGCAGTACACGGTGATGCCGGAGATCGCGCTCGCGCGCATCGACCCCGAGGCGCCGCTCGATCGCGCGTGCCTGTTCGCGTGCGGGCTCTCGACGGGGCTGGGAGCCGCTATGAAGACGGCCGCCGTGCGCCCGGGTTCGACGTGTGTGGTGTTCGGCGCCGGCATGGTCGGTCTGGGAGCGGTCGCGGGCTGCCGCCTGCAGGGGGCCGAGCGAATCGTCTGTGTCGATCTCTCGCCGACGCGTCTGCAGCTCGCGCGCGGGCAGGGCGCCACCGACGTGCTGATCGGGGGCGAGGAGACGGTCGCGCTGATCCTCGAGCTGACCGGCGGCTTCGGCGCGGACTACACCTTCGAGGCGACCGGCAGCGTGGCCGTGATGCGCCAGGCTGTCGAGGCGGCGCGCATGGGCTGGGGCCTGTGCACCGTGTGCGGGGTCGCCGGGCGCGGCGAGACGCTCGATGTGATCCCGCGCCTGCTGATCACCGGCAGGCGCATCTGCGGGTCCTCCTTCGGCGGGCTGAAGGGACGCGATGACGTGCCCGCGCTGGTGGCGCGCTACCTCGCCGGGGAGATCGACGTCGACCCGTTCATCTCCCATCGTCTGCGCCTGGAGGACATCAACCGCGGCTTCGAGCTGATGGAGGCCCAGGACGGCATCCGCAGTGTGATCGAGCTGTGAGCGTCCGGCGCCGCGCCGATCAGGCGGCGGCGACCGTCCCGCCAAACGGGCCGCGCCTCTCGCCGGCGGGAGCGACGGTCCCGCCCTCGTGGTCCTCTCCGGCGACGCACACGCGGTTGCGCCCGAGACGCTTGGCCCGGTAGAGCGCCGCATCGGCCCCCGCGAACACCGTCGCGTAGTCGAAGCTTTCGCCGTGACCGGAGGCACCCACGCCGAGGCTGATCGTCAGCGATAGTCCGCCGCCCATCGGGTTCGTGGCCACCCCCTCGCGCAGCCGCTCGGCCAGCTCGACGGTGTGCTCGAGATCCGATCCGGGCACCAGGATCAGGAACTCCTCGCCGCCGAGGCGATAGGCGAGGTCGAACGCGCGCAGCTGCTTGCGCAGCAGGTAGGCGAGCTCCTTGAGCGCCGAGTCGCCGGCGTTGTGCCCGTGCGTGTCGTTGATGCGCTTGAAGTGGTCGAGGTCGGCGACGATCACCCCGACCGGCTCGCCCGTCACCGCCGACTGCTGGGAGAGCTCGTGCACGCGCGCGCTGAGCGCCTTGCGGTTGAGCATGCCCGTCAGCTGGTCGATGACCGCGTCGCTGCGGTGTTGGATGTCCGAGCGCATCAGCGGGGTCGACAGGACCGCCACACACAGCACGAGCAGCAGCGGGGCGAGCACCAGCTCTGGTTCGTCGAGGATCGCGTGGGCGTCGACGCCGAAGGCCACCGCCAGCATCAGCACGCCGGCGACCAGCACGCCGACGACCACGCCGCGCATCGAGAAGCGCGCGCTCAACGTGATCACGGGGATGGCAAGCCAGGAGAGCGCCACGACGCCCGTGTCGCCCTCGAGCGCGACCGCGCCGGCGATCATCAGCTCGCTGACGATCCACGCGGTGAACATCAGCAGCTCCGGCCGGCGCATGCGCGGCATCAGCCGGTCGGCGGCGCCGAAGAACGCGACCGAGGGGAGCAGGAACAGCAGCGGCCACCAGCCGGTCAGTGGCGCGACCGACGCGATCGCCACGGCGAGGATCGCGAACGTCTTCATCCGCGCTGGGCGTACGCGCTCCTCCATGTCGAGCATGCGCTCGCGGTCGAAATCGTGGCGGCAAAGCCACGACGAGCCGGCGGTCGCGCTCTCGGGATATATCTGGCGATCAGAATCCACACAAAGCCGCTCGGCTTGGCCGAGCGTGGCGATTACCGCACCACTGCGGCGTGGACGCACGTTGATAACCATGAAAGGCCGCAGTATTCAGTGGACAAACCGCTACACTTTTCAATATCCGGCAGTTGTTCGGATTTTCGTATAACTCGCTGCTGTCCTCGTAGGGGTTGTGTAAGGGCGTCGTGCTGGTGCCGTGCGCCTGCCTGGCGGGGAGCCTGTTTTGAGGCGTCATGCAGTAAGCATGTCGAGCACATGCTATCGTCATGCTATGAGTGCGATCCAGATCAAGAACGTTCCTCCTGAGCTGCATGAGCGTCTGCGCAAGCGCGCGCGTCGTGAGGGCCGCAATCTGAGCGAGTACGCGTTGGATGTGCTCACAAGAGACCTTGCGCTACCGACGACGCGTGAATGGCTTGAGCGTCTGCGGCGGGACGAGCCGGTGGAGGGCATCAGCTCGGAGGAGATTGTGCGATCGATTGACGAAGGACGGGCCGAGCGCGATGAGCAGATCCTCCGCGCACTCTCCGATGGTGATTGACGCATCGGCGCTCGTGGAGGTGCTTCTGCGCACTGTCACTGGACAACGAGCCGAGCGGGCGATCGGAGACTCGGACCTGATTGCTCCAGATGTCGTGAATCCGGAGGTGGTGCAGAGCCTGCGGGGACTGGAGCGCGGCGGCAAGCTGCCGAGCGCTCGCGCGTCCACGGCAGTGGCACGACTCGCGGAAAGCAACATCGCGCACGTACCCACAAGGATGCTCGTGCGCGACACGTGGTCGCTACGCGCCAATCTGTCGGCTTATGACGCCTGCTACGTCGCGCTGGCGCGCGCGCTGAGCTGTCCCTTGCTGACGGTCGACGGCCCGCTCACACGCGCCCCGCAGCTCGGCGTCACGCTGATCCGGGTGTGAGACTCGGCGCGCCTTGGGCCCGCGTGCTCCCTCACCGCTTCTGACGCAGCGCGTGCTCCATCTCACGTGCGATGCCCGGCCCACCCAGGCGACGCACGACGCCGGCGGCGAGATCGGGGGCGAGCCCGGCGAGGACGACGCCGCCGCGTTGGGAAAATGACGCGACGTCGATCTCGCCGCGGTTGTGCTCGATCGCGCGCACGCAGGCACGCGCGACGTCCTCGGGCGAGCGGGTGCCGATTCCCGGTGGCAGCTTGACGCCAGACTCGGCGAAGATGCCCGCATCGCGGATGAAGCCGGGGAAGATGCAGGAGACGCCTAGTCCGCTGCCGTGCAGGTCGGTGCGTAGGGCAGCGGCAAACCCGCGCAGCCCGTACTTGGTCGCGTGATAGAGCGGGTTCCCCGGCACGGCGGTCTTGCCGGAGATCGAGGACATGAACAGCAGGTGACCGCGCCCGCGCTCGAGCATTCCCGGAAGCAGTGCGCGCGCGAGCGCGACTGGTGCGCGCAGGTTGACCTCGAGCGTACGGTCGACTTCCTCGAGGGTGAAGGACTCCAGTCGTCCGGCGGCGGGCAGCGCGGCGTTGGCGAGCAGGATGTCGATCTCGCCGGCGTCGTCGAGCAGGTGCTCGAGCTCGGCACGGTCGCTGAGGTCGGCCGCGAGCGCTCGCGCGCTGAGCTCGTTGGCGAGCGGCTCGAGCACGTCGGTGCGCCGGCCGGTGAGGATCAGCTGCGCGCCGCGCGCGGCCAGCTCGCGTGCGATCGCCTGGCCGATGCCGCCGCTGGCGCCGGTGATCAGCACGGAGGAGCCGGCGATCTTCACAAGCTGTGAGCCTATCCGCATGCGGATCGTCGCGCTGTTCGGACCTACGGGCGTGGGCAAGACCGCGGTGGCGGTCGAGCTCGCGCGGCTCCTGCGCGCGCGGGGAGAGGACCCGGTGGCGATATCGGCGGACGCGCTGCAGGTATACGTGGGCCTGGAGACACTGACGGGTGTTGCCAGCGCGGCCGAGCGGGCGCTGCTGGAACACCGCCTCGTGTCGTTCCTGGCACTCGACGCGACGTTCAGCGCGGGGCAGTTCGCGCAGCTCGCGCACGCGGAGATCGACAGCCTGCTGGAGGCGGGCAGGCGGCCGATCGTTGTGGGCGGCACGGGTCTGTACCTGCGCGCGGCGCTGACTGAGCTGAGCCTGCGCCCGCCGCCGCCGGAGGGCGTGCGCAAGCGCTGGACGGTGGAGCTGGAACGCTACGGCGCGCCGGCGCTGCACGCGCGGCTGGCAGAGCGCGCGCCGTGGGCGGCGCGGAAGCTCGACCCGGCCGACCGTCAACGTGTGGTGCGCGCGCTCGAGCTGCTGGACCTGGGGGAGCTCCCCGATCCGAGTACCGGCGAGCCGCCTGAGTCCCAACTGTGGAGCGAGGACGTGCGCCACCCGACGTTGCTGGTCGGGCTGACGATGGAGCGCGAAGCGCTGTACACGGCGATCGACGCGCGCGTGGAGGCGATGCTGGCTGCGGGCGTGCGCGAGGAGATCGCTCGCGCGCACGCGGCGGGGACCTCTGAGACGGCGCGCAAGGCGCTCGGCTTCGAGGATCTGCTTGCGGGGGACGTGGAGGGCATGAAGCGGCACACGCGCAACTACGCAAAGCGCCAGATGACATGGATGCGCAAGCTGGCGGGGGTGCGCATGATCGACGTCACCGGCCGCGAGGCGGACGCGATCGCCGCTGAGATCCTTGACGCGGCCTGTGGACACAACGGCGGCGCCTGACCGCGCCGATGGCGCCTGGCCTAGACTGCGGCGCCGCATGACAGTGGGCTTTCAGAAGTGGCAGGCGCTCGGCAACGACTACGTGATCCTCGAGCGCGAGGGGCTGCCGTTCGAGCTTACCCCCGCGCGCGTGCGCCGGCTGTGCGAGGGGCACTTCGGCGTGTTCGCGGACGGCGTGCTGCTGCTCTCGCGCCCGGCCGACCCCGCGCACGTGGCGGACCTGCGCATCTTCAACCCGGACGGCTCGGAGGCGGAGCTGTCGGGCAACGGCGCGCGCGAGGCGATCATGTACCTGCGCCGCTGCGGTTGGACCGACGTAGATACCTTCGCGATACAGACGGCGGCGGGAGAGATACGCCCCACGATCACGGGCGCGGACACGTGCACGGTTGACATGGGCAGGGCGAGCCTCACCTCCAAGGACTTCCCGGGCGGGTCTGAGGACGGCAGGGGAACGGTGACATCCATGGGTCGCGTGTGGGCGTTTCGTCACATCTCGATCGGCAACCCGCAGTGCGCGATCCACGTGGCAAGCGAGCGCGAGCTGGAGGCACTGGACCTGCAGGCGATCGGGCCGGCGATCGAAGGCGCCGAGCAGTTTCCCAACCGCACGAACGTGTCGTGGTACACCGAGCTCTCCCATCCGGGGACAGGTGATGAGGACCCGCCCACCCGCATCCGTGCGCGTATCTTCGAGCGCGGGGTGGGGGAGACGCTGTCCTCTGGCACGGGCGCGACCGGCGCGGCGGTGGCGCACGCGCTCGAATGTGAGCCACCGTTGCGAGCGGCTAGCGTGAGCGTGCTGCTGGACGGGGGCGAGCTTGAGGTGGAGGTGGGGGAGGATCTGCGCGTGAACCTGACAGGCTGGGCGCGGCCCGTGTTCGCGGGTCGTCTGAGCGAGGACTTTGAAAGGGAGCTGCATGAAACCGAGTGAGCGCCTTGAGCGCATCCCGCCGTATGTGTTCGCGCAACTTGAGCGCAAGATCGCGGAGAAGCGCGCGGCGGGGGTGGACGTGATCAGCCTGGGCATCGGCGACCCCGACCGCCCGACGCCGGCGCTGATCGTGGAGGCGATGCAGGAGGCGGTGAGCGAGGCGGAGACGCACCGCTACCCGACCAACCGCGGGCGCGATGACTTCCGTGCTGCGGTGCGCGACTTCTACGAGCGCCGCTTTGACGTGAAGCTCGATCCGGAGAGCGAGATCATCCCGGCGCTGGGCGCAAAGGAGGCGATCTTCAACCTCAACCTGGCGTTCCTGGATCCGGGTGACTACGCGCTGGCGGCGGACCCGGGCTATCCGGTGTACACGGCGGGCCCGTGGCTGGCGGGCGCGGAGCCGGTGCTGATGGCGCTGGAGCCCGAGCATGGCTTCGTGCCGGACCTCGGCGCGATCGACGAGGAGGTGGCGCGCAGGGCGAAGCTGATGTTCATCGGCTATCCGAACAACCCCACGGGCGCGGTCGTGCCGGAGGGGTTCTTCGAGCGCGTGGTGGAGTTCGCGCGCGCCTACGAGATCCTGGTGGTTCACGACAACGCGTACTCGGAGATCACCTTCGACGGCTACCGTGCGCCGTCGTTCCTGGCGAGCGCGGGCGCGAAGGACGTGGGCATTGAGGTGTTCTCGCTGTCGAAGGGCTACAACATGACCGGCTGGCGCTGTGCGGTGCTGGTCGGAAACGCGCAGGCGTTGCAGACCTACTGGCAGCTGAAGACGAACATCGACTCGGGCATGTTCGAGGCGGTGCAGCTGGCGGGCGTGGCGGCGCTGTCGCCGGACGCGGACGCGGAGGTGGCGTCGATGAACGAGCTGTACCGCCGTCGGCGCGATCTGGTGTGCGACGCGCTGCGCGGGATCGGCGTGCACGTGCGCCCGCCGCACAGCACGATCTACGTGTGGGCGCCGGTGCCGGACGGCTTTCAGACCTCGGCGGCGTACTGCGAGCACGTGCTCGAGCGCACGGGCGTGGTGCTGACGCCGGGGGCGGCGTACGGCCCGGCGGGGGAGGGCTGGTTTCGCATCTCGCTGACCACGCCGGACGAGCGTCTGCTGGAGGCGGTCAAGCGGCTGGGCGCGCTCGGGGGTTGAGATTTTTGGGAGACCCGAGGGCGCGCGCTTCGTCGGACCGTAGTGGCGCCGGTCTCCCTTCCTGCTGGCGTCTGAGGAGTGCCTAGACTGGGTGATGGATGGATAAAGGCCGCAACGGTCGCAGCACCGTCACCTCAGGCCCGGGCACGGGTACCGGAAATGGCTCTCCCCCTCAGGGGACGGCGCAGCGCGCCCGCCAGCGCGCGCTCTGCATCGCGGCGCTCCCGGACTCGGACGACCTGTCCGAGCTGCAGGAGCTGCTGCGCACGGCGGGCGTGGCGGTGGTGGGGGAGCTAATCCAGCGCCGCGAGCAGGCGCACCCGAACACGTACATCGGGCCGGGCAAGGTGGCGGAGGCGAAGGCTCAGGCGTTGGCGTGCGACGCGAACCTGATCGCCTGCGATGACGAGCTGAGCGCCCGCCAGGAGCGCAACCTCGAGCAGGCTCTGGGCCTGCCGGTGGTGGATCGCACGACGGTGATCCTCGACATCTTCGCCTCGCATGCGGGCAGCGCGGAGGGCAAGCTGCAGGTGGAGCTGGCGCAGCTCGAGTACAACCTCGCGCGTATGCGCGGCCTGTGGAGCCACCTCGAGCGCCTGGGTGGCGGCATCGGCACGAGGGGACCGGGGGAGACGCAGATCGAGACGGACCGACGGTTGGCGCGCAACCGCATCGCGGCGCTGCGCCGGCGCTTGGAGCACGTGAAGGGCACGCGCGCGGTGCAGCGCGCCGAGCGCGAGCGGGCGGCGCTGCCGACGATCGCGCTCGTGGGCTATACGAACGCTGGCAAGTCGACGCTGCTGAACGCGCTCACGGGCGCGCAGGTGGGCGTGCGCGACCGTCTGTTCCACACGCTCGACCCGACCACGCGTACGCTGCGCCTGGGCGGGCGGGCGCACCTGCTGACGGACACTGTCGGCTTCATCAGCAAGCTGCCCCACCAGCTGGTGGACGCGTTCGCGGCGACTTTGCAGGAGACCCGCCGCGCGGAGCTGCTCGTGCACGTGCTCGACGCCTCCGCGCCGGAGGCCCGGCAGGAGATCATGAAGCGCGCGGTGGAGGAGACGCTGGAGGAGATCGGCGCGGGCGAGAACCCGCGCGTGCTGGTCCTCAACAAGGTCGACCTGCTCGACCACGAGGCGCGCGAGGAGCTGCGCCTTCGTCATCCGGACGCGGTGCTCGTGAGCGGCGAGAGCGGAGAGGGCCTGGAGCAGCTGTGCGAGCGCTTGGAGCGCGAGCTCGCGCACACGCTGCGCCCGCTGGATCTGCTCGTCCCGTACGCCGACGGCGGCAGCCTCGCGGAGCTGCACGAGCTCGCGGGCGAGGTCAGCCGCGAGGACACCGCGGAGGGCGTGCGCGTGCGCGCGCTCGTGCCGGCCCGTCTTGCTTCGCGCTTTTCGCGCTTCGCCCTGGAGACCCGCTGAGCGGCGCATAGCGGCGTCCTCGCTCGCTCGCGTGCGTAGCACGCCACGCTCGCTGCGTCCTTGCTCTGCTTGCTCTGCGGGCCTCCAGCCGCGTGTAAGAGCGTCAGCGCTGCTGGCCGAACGGCGTCAGCTCGCTGGAGAGCTGCTCGTAGAGGCGGCGACGCATCTGTGTGTGGATCTGCGAGACGCGGCTCTCGGACACGCCCAGGCGCTCGCCGATCTCGCGCAGCGTGCATTCCTTGACGTACAGCAGCACCGCCACTTCGCGCTCGCGCCGGCTGAGGCGGGCGAACGCCTCGCGGAAGCGCTGCCTGGTCTCGTGGCGCTCGGCCTGCGTGGCTGGATCGCACTCGTGATCGAGGCTGGCGAGCGTGTCGACGCGCTCGATCGGAGCGCTGTCGTCGGAGCGCACGGTCTGGTTGAGCGAGCTGAGGTCCGCCAACGCCATCTCGTCAAGGCGCTCGCGCAGCTGGCGTGGCGTCATGCCCACCTGCGCCGCGAGCTCCTCGTGGCTGGGCTGGCGCTCGTGTGCGGCAAGGAAACTGTCGCGCGCGTCGTTGATCGCGCGCTCATCGCGGCGCAGCGAGCGTGGCGCCCAGTCGTCATGGCGCAGCTCGTCGAGCACGGCGCCGTGGATACGCGTCCACGCGTACTGCTCGAGCGTGGCGCCCCGGCTGGGGTCATAACGGTCGATCGAGCGGATCAACGCCTCCAGGCCACATGAGAGGAAGTCCTCGACATCGCACTGCGAGGGAACCTCGCGCACCTTGCGGTAGACGATGTAGCGCACCATCGGCATGAACATGAAGATCAGCCGGTCGCGCAGCTCGCGATTGCCGCTGCGCCGGTACTCCTCCCAGAGCGCCAGCACATCTGCCGCCGGGGGTCTGACTGCCTGCTTCGTCACTGCTGACATTGCCTTGCTTCCAGTTCGAGGGAACTAATTCGAGGTGGCCGTACCGCGGCCATGCCGCCGTATCGGTGGCAGCGGGGCAGGCGCTTGAGCGCTGCACGCGCGCTCCCAGTCAGGCCACGTCAAAGACGCGGCGCCTCGTGCCTACAGGCCGCGCGCGCCGGCGGCGCGGGACGTTCAGCGCTCGTCGCCGCTGCCGGAGAGAACGCCGCGGCGCTGGCGCGAGAGCAGCTTCTCGAGGTTGCCCTGGGCGATCTCGTCGAGGTCGAGGCCGAGCTCGCTGGCGAGCTGAGCGACGTACCAGAGCACGTCGCCGAGCTCCTTGCCCATCGCGGCGCGGCGCTGCTCGCTGATCTCGCCGCCGTCGTCGCGGATCGCCTTCTTCGCGTGCTCGGCGACCTCGCCGGCCTCGCCGGCGAGGCCCAGCGCGGGGTAGGACAGCCACGCCTGCCGCGGGTACTCGGCGGTGCGCCGGGACAGGCGCTGGTAGTCGGAGAGCTCCATCGCGCGATCGTATGACGCGCCCGTGGCGATCGTTGCTGCGTGTGCCGAGTTTGCGGGCGCGGATCCTCGCGCGCGGGTGCGGCGCGATCGCCTTACACGCCGGCGGCGTGGCGGGCGCTCTCGTGCGTCTGGCGCTCGATCGCGTCCTCCAGCGGCGCTAGCTCATCCGCCTCCACGCCGAGCGCGCGCGCGATCAGCCAGTCCGCGAACCACACGTTCTTCGGCAGCAGCGGGCCGTGCAGGTAGGTGCCGATCGTGTTGCCCGAGCGTGCGCCCTCGATGCCGCTGCGCCCGTCGTTGCCATGACCTCTGAGCACGCGTCCGAGCGGGCTCTGGCCGTCGCCGAGGTAGGTGCGTCCGCCGTGGTTCTCGAATCCCGCCAACACGCCCACGACGCCCTCGCCGAGCGACACCTCGATCGCCACGTTGCCGATCAGGCGCGGTCCGTCCTCGCGCACGGTGCGCACGTCCAGCAGCCCCACGCCAGGGATCTCCTCGTCGGCGTATCGTCCCCGGCATCGTCCCCGGAGGGGGAGGGGGAGCGTGTAGGAGTGGCCGAGCAGCTGGTAGCCGCCGCAGACGCCCAGCACGACCGCGCCGCGGCTGACCGCCGCGTGCAGGCCCGCGCGCTTGCTCTCGATCAGGTCCTGCGCGCACAGGCGCTGGTCGCGGTCCTGGCCGCCGCCGATATAGAACAGGTCGTGCGCGTCGCCGTCGAGCTGCTCGCCGAGGCCGCTGGCGGCCAGCTGGAAGCCGATGCCGCGCCACGCGCAGCGGCGCTCGAGCACGATCAGGTTGCCGCGGTCGGCGTAGATGTTCATCAGGTCGGGGTACAGCGCGCAGACCCGCAGCGCACGCGCGCTGAGCGTGGACGCTCCCCGCTCGCGCGCGGCGGCGCTCGCCGGCTCAGACACTGAACATCACCGCCACGCTGCCCACGTGCTCGTCGGTGGGCGCGATCGCGCGTGTGCCGGCGCTCTTCAGGCCCGCCTCGCGTCCCTCGCGCTGCAGCTGCGCGACGCTGACGCGATCGAGCTCCACGATGTCGTGCTCGCGTGCCGGGCGTGCCGGTCGCTCGCCGGATGGGGCTTCGCTGTGGGTGCCGGGCACGACGCTGCGTACGCGCTCGATGCGCACTGTGTGTCTGTTCACGTGCACGCGCGTGGTGCGGCTCACCCACGTCGCGCCCGCCACGCGCGCGATCTCGGGCGAGGGGCCGGCGTCCCCAGCGGCGCAGTCGAACGGCTCGAGCTCGACGGTGATCGCGCACGCGAGCACGCCCCCTGGCGCCAGGTGTGCGCGGGCGCGGCGCAGGAACGCGAGGCGACCCGCGGAGCCTCCGAGCAGCTGGATCGTTTGCATCGGCGCGAGGCACACGGGGAAGTCGCTGCGTGCCAGTGTGAACGTGCGTGCGTCTGCGCGCACCGTCTCTAGGATCGCACCGGGTATGTCCGCGGCGCGTTCGCGCAGCGCCGCCAGCAGCTCCGCGTCGAGGTCGAGGGCGGTGACGCGATGGCCGTGGCGCGCGAGCTCGAGCGCCACGCGTCCGGTGCCCGCGCCGATCTCCAGCACCGCTGCCGGCGAGCCCGCCTTCGAGCCCGCCGCATCGTCCCCGGAGGGGGAGCGCGCAAGCTCCCGCCAGAGCGGCAGGTCGACGGTGTAGGAGCCGCACTCGAGATCGTGCCAGACCACCGCGCGCCCGCTGTGCGTGGGCGCGGCGTCGGCATCGGCCTCGCCGGGAGCCCGGCCTTCGTGCCCGGTGCTCAGGACCATGCGCTGCTCGCCTCTCCGCGCGCGACCAGCAGCTCGCGCAGCTCGAGCATCGCGGTGTAGGTCGGCAGCGCGAACAGCGTGCTGGCCGTGGCGGCGCCATCGGCGCGGTCTGCGGCGGCCGTGCGCAGGGCGTCGGCGAGCTGCTCGCGCACGCTGATGCGCGCCGGATCGATCCCCGCATACTTCAGTCGCGCCGCCAGGTCCGCGGCGCGAGTGCCGCTGCACGTTACGCGCCGGACACGCCCCGCGAGCAGCTCGAAGTCTGCGTCCCAGATCCACGACACGTCGCGGCCGTCGGCGATGTGGTCGTTGAGCACGCCCAGCAGGTCGTGCTCGCCGGGCTCCAGCGCGAGCGTGCGCAGCACCTCGTTGGCGCCGGCGGGGTTCTTCACGAGCAGGATGCGCAGCTCGCGCCCGGACGGCGTCAGCGTGACGGTCTCGGCGCGTCCGAAGGCCGCGCGCGCGTCCTGCAGGCCCGCGACGATGTTCTCGAACGCCACCCCGAGCGCGTTCGCAAGAGCGGCCGCGGCGAGCGCGTTGTAGACGTTGTAGAGGCCGGGCAACGCGAGCGAGACCTCCGCCTGGCCTGATGGCGTGCTGAGCGTGAAGCGCGCCGCGCGCACGCCTTCCAGGCGTACCTCGCTCGCCGTCACGGTCGGTGTCGGTCGCTGCTGGGCGCAGCTCGGGCAGTGGTAGTGGCCGAGGTGGCCAAGGTAGACGGCATCGAACACGTAAGGAGCGCCGCAGCGCCGGCAATGCTTGGCGTCCGCTGCGTGCGCCATGCCGGCGAGCGCCAGCGAGTCGTCCTGCATGCCGAAGTACTGTGCACCCGGATGATCGCGGCCCAAGTCCGCGATCACCGGGTCATCGGCGTTCAGCACGAGCTGCGCGCCGATGTTGCACAGCGCCTCCTCCCAGCGCTCAGCGATCGTGTCGAGCTCGCCGTAGCGGTCGAGTTGATCACGGAACAGGTTACCCAGCAGGATCGCGCGAGGATGCAGTTGCGCGGCGAGCGAGGCGAGCCACAGCTCGTCCACCTCGAACAGGCCAAGCTCGCCGGCGATGCCACCGCCTGCCAGCGCGGCGTCGAGCAGCGTCGTGGCGATACCTCCCGCCATGTTCGCGCCGGCCTGGTTGTGCACGAGCGCGATCCCCTCCCGCGCCAGGATGTCTGCGGTCATGCTCGCGGTGGTCGTCTTGCCGTTGGTGGCGGAGATCAGCACGCTGCCGCGTGTCAGGCGCGAGCTGATCTCTGTGATCGCCTCGGGGGCGAGCCGCATCAGCAGCTTGCCCGGGGCGCTCGTGCCGCCTCCGCCGCGCAGGCGTGAGATCGCCCCGACGCCGCGGGCGAGCGCGAGCTTGGCCGCGGAGGTGCGAGCCATCAGCTTCCCGAGAAGGCCGGCCCGGGCTGTTCCGGGGTGAGCATCGTGACGGCGCCGGGGAGCGCGCTCACGCGCAGCGGCAGCTCGCCGATCGGATCGCCGTCCGCGTACATCGTGAACGGGCGGTCGGCGCTCAGAGCGATCGCGCGCGCGCGGAACACCTTCACGCCGGGCTCGTTGACGTGCGTGCCGGCGAACACCTTCGGCAGGATCCTCGTCAGGAACTTGAGCTTGCCGATGCTTTCCACCACCACGACCTCGAGCAGGCCGTCGTCGAGCATCGCGCCCGGCGCCGCACGCATGCCGCCACCGTAGGTCTTTGAATTGGCGGCGCCGACCGAGAACGCCGAGAACACGTGGCGTTCGCCCGGAGGGTCAAGCTCGAGCTCGAACGTGGCCGGCGTCCATGCGAGCAGCGCTCGCAACGCCCCGTACAGGTACACGAGGCCGCCCAACCACGATGGCGCTTCGTTGGCGATGCGGTTGGCATCGCTGTCGAACCCAGCGGAGGCGATCCCCACGAACGCCCTGCCCACGGGTGCCCGCTGATTCTCGTCGGGCTGGCGATCCTCCACCAAACCCAGGTCCACCGGCTGGGTGTGGCCGGCGGCGATGATCGCCGCCGCGCCGTCGAGGTCATCGGGGATGCCGAGCACGCGCGCGAGGTCGTTGCCGCGCCCTCCGGGGATCACCCCCAGCAATGCCCCCGGCATGTCCCTGAGCACGTCCGCGAGCGCGCCGATCATGCCATCGCCGCTGAGGGCGAGGACCGTCTCGCCTCTCTCGGCCGCCTCGGCGGCGAGCTCGCGGGCGTGATCCAGATCGCGCGTGTCCGCGCGCCGCACGCTGAGACCTCGCTCGCGCAGAGCGAGCTCGGCCGCGGGCGCGAGGCGCCCAGCCCGGCCGCCCCCGGCGGCTGGGTTCACGATCAGACATACGGACACGGGCACGGTGCGGCCAAGCCTATTGCCCGGCTCGCTGTCAACCGGCGCGGGGCTCGGCCCGGTGAACGTTCGGTGCGCGTGTCAGCTCGACTGGGCGCCGCGCGCGCGGTTGCGCCGGCGCCGGCCGATCGCCGCGATGATCGCCAAGGCGGCGATTGCGACGAACAGGCCGAGCAGGATGCCCGGCGCGAGGCCAACTCCGCCGAAGGGCAGCGAGACCAGCTCCACGATCCCCAGGCCGACCGCGATCAGCGCGATGATCAGCACGATGATCAACAGCACGCCGCGTACGCGCGCTAGGATTCCCGCGGAGGCGGGGGGGATCAGCAGCCCCATGGCGCGCAAAGCGAACAGCTGACGCGCGCTTGGAGGCGCCTGGCCGAGCCGCTCGACCGCGTCCTTGAGGTCGCCCGCGCGGCGTTCGGCGAGCGCCAGCGAGGCGTCGGCCATGCGTCTGATCTGCATGCGCTCCTGCGGGCGCGCGGCGGCGATCGCCCGCTGGAAGTAGTTGCGCGCGGCCTCCGCGTCGAAGCGCTCGGATGCGCGTGCGCCAAGGATCGTCAGCGCGGCGGACTTGTATTTGGTCTCTGCTTCGAGCTCCTCATCCGAGCGCTGCTCGAGCGCCTGGATGGCCTCGATGCCGCCGCGCTGCTCCATCCGGACCTGGCGTTGTTTGGGAGCCATGGGCTCGCCATTCTAGGGCGTGGGCGGCGCGGGGGCGAGCGCCCGCGCCGGGCGGGCTGTTGCATGTTGAGCGCTGTCGTGCAAGCGGTATGCTCGCCGCGTGTCGAGTCGCCTTCGTCCTTGCCTCGTGGGCGCGCGTGCGCGTGTGTGCGCGTGGTTGCTTGCGGCTGTGCTGGCGCTGGCGGGCGCGTGCGCTCCGGCGGCGATGGCCGTCGGCTTTGGCGGCGGTGGCGCGCTTGGCAAACTCACCGAAGGGACGGAAGAAACGGAAACGACGCCGACGACGACCACCGCCAGTGGCACCACGTCCTCAGAATCGAAGAGCTCGAGCACGGTGGTCGTGCTGGTGGTCGGCGCAGCGGTCGTGCTGCTGATCGGGATCGCTTCGATGATCGTGCGCGACGCGCGCAGGGTCGCACCTGCTAGCGCGGCGGAGATGATCGAAGCCGACTCCTCGCGTACGTCGGCGGCGGCGATGCGCAGACGCCGCGCAAAAGCGAAGGCTGCGCGCGCGCAGCGCAAGCGCAACCGCTGAAGGCGCCCGCAACCGCTCGAGGGCGCCACGCGTTTGGCGGCACCACGCGGCGTGCGGCCTGACGCGCTGACGGGCGCGCCGGTTCAGCGCAGGGCGCGCAGCGGGCGGATGCTCGGGCGCGAGCCGTGCGCGTGGGTGCGCACGCGCGGCGGAGGGGAGGGCGAGGAGGAGCCGTGGGGGCCGCGGCGTGGCGGGCGTGGCCGCGGCATGCGTGGGTGTGGGTCGCGTGGCCCGCCCGGCAATGCCTTGGAGCCGCCGTCTTCTTCGGAGGAGTCGGGGGTCTCGGCAGCCTTCAGCGCTTCGTCATCGCGAAACGGAATCCACAGCATGAGACCGGCGAGCGGGAGTTTGAGCAAGCCGGCCAGCAACAGGATCCAGAGCCACAGCGGCATCCATGGCGATGGTACTACTGCGATATGCAATCGCAAGCCGATCGGCTCGCCGAGCTCGCGACACAGATCAGCGGCTGCCGGCGCTGCCCGCGACTGGTGGCCTGGCGCGAGCAGGTGGCTCGCGAGCGGCGCGCGGCGTTCGCGCAGGAGGAGTACTGGGGTCGTCCGGTGGCGGGCTTCGGCGACCCGTTGGCGCGCGTGCTGCTGCTGGGCCTCGCGCCGGCTGCACACGGGGCGAACCGCACCGGGCGCATGTTCACCGGAGATCGCTCGGGGGACTTCCTGTACGCGGCGCTGTGGCGCACGGGCTTCGCCAGCCAGCCCACCTCCGCGCGCCGCGACGACGGCCTGACGTTGAGCGGCGCGTGGATCACCGCGGCGGTGCGCTGCGCGCCACCGGCGAACCGCCCGACTCCGGCCGAGCGCGACCAGTGCCTGCCGTGGAGCCTCACCGAGATGGAGTTGCTGAGCGAGGTGCGCGTGCTCGTCTGTCTGGGGGCGTTCGCCTGGGACGCCGCGCTGCGGATCACCACTGCGCTGGCTCAGCCTGAGGGGCCTCCGATACGGCCACGACCGCGCTTCGCGCATGGCGCCGAACTCGTGCGCGGACGCTACGCGCTGCTGGGTTGCTATCACCCCAGCCAGCAGAACACGTTCACAGGGCGGCTGACCGAGCCGATGATCGACGCGGTGCTCGAGCGCGCGCGAGCGCTGACCGAGCGGGCGCGCTAGCATCGGTTGTGAGGTGAAGAGAGTGATCGCAGTGATCCTGGCGGTGGCGGCCGGACTGGTGGCCGCGAACATGCTCGGCGTGGCGGCCGCCGAAGCGCCGACCACCACGCCGGTGCGTACGGTGAGCGTCCAGGGCGTGGCGACTGTGCCGCTTGCACAAGGCGCGGATGTGGCGGTCGCGACCGCGGCCTACCGGCAGGGCATGGCGGCGGCGATCGCGGACGGCAAGGTCAAGGCGGAATATCTCGCGGGCAAGGTGGAAGCGACGCTGGGAAGCGCGCAGAGCGTCGTCGAAGACGGCGGCTCGATTGGCTGCACGCGAAAGGAAGAATCGCCCGAACTGGAATCGCGTTACGCCGAATACGAAGGCGAACAACCCGACTTCGGCTACGGGACATCGACTGCACCGAGAGTCGAGGCGGCCGCGCCACGGGTCGCATCGGGTGCGCGACCTCCGAAGAAGGCGAAGAAGAAGAAGCGCCCGACCGCCCGCAAGTCCTCCGCCGTCACCTGCACGTTGAGCACACAGGTCTCGCTCATTTACGCGCTCGTCTGACACGGGCCTGCAGCTTGCGTCCCACTCGCTGTCAACCGCGGGTCGGCGCTCTAACCTAGCGTCTGTGCCGTACACGACCGCCGACGCCAGGCAGCAGCTGCTGGACACCCTCGCCGAGGCGGCTGACAAGCTCGGCGGGGCGCTCGCCGCTCTGAGCGAGGCCTACGAGCAGCTGGACGAACACAACGCCGATGCCGTCGAGCAGCAGCTGTTTCGCCCGGTGCAGCTTGCGTATGGGCGCGCGCGGCGCGCACACGCGAGCTTCGCCGAGCGCGCGGGCCTGCCCGGTCGGACATTCGCGTCGGCGGTCCCGGGAGCCCCGTCGACGGGCATCAAGGGCTTCCTGGAGAGCGCCGTGGCGGCGATCGGCGACGCCGACCAGCTGCTCGCGACGCTCCAGGACTCGATGCTCCCGGTCGAGGTTGGAGACACGGCGCTGCGCGCCGAGCTCGAGCAGGTCCGCGGGCTGCTGGACGGCCTCGGCGGGCGCGCCCGCGAGCTGATGCGCACGCTTGGCCGCTAGCGCGTGCGGCACGTCCCGACGACGCGGCAGCGACAAGCTGGGGCCGTCACGCCCCCTCTCGGCGCGGGGCCGCTACGCGACGGGGGCGCCGTTGGCGGTGAGCGTCACCTCGATGTTGCCGCGCGTGGCGTTCGAGTAGGGACAAACCTGGTGGGCGGCGTGCACGAGCTCGACGGCCGCGGCGGAGTCGGTGATCGAGGGCAGCGTCACATTGAGGCCGACAGACAGCAGGAAGCCGCCCTGGCCGTTGGGGGAAAGCGAGACCTCAGAGTCGATTGCCGCGTCTGAGGCGTCCGCCTTGGCGCGGCGGGCGACGACGCCGAGCGCGCCCTCGAAGCAGGCTGCGTAGCCGACCGCGAACAGCTGCTCGGGGTTGGTGCCGCCACCGGGGCCGCCCATCTCGGTGGGGATGCGCAGCTGGACGTCGAGCGCGCCATCGCTGGAGTGACCGTGTCCCTCCATGCGACCGCCGGTCACATGCGCCTTCGCTGTGTAGAGCTTGTCTGCCATGCGCCTGCCTCTCCGTTCGCCGGTACGAATCGGCCGAGATGCTAGCCGACCGCCGCCGGCTGTCCGACCGCTGTATGTTCCCGGCGATGCGGCGTTGGCCATGCAAGCTGGTCCTGCTCGCGGCAGCGCTCGGGCTCGGATCGGCGCTGCTGGGCAGCGCCGGCAGCTACGGACAGGATCTTGCGGCGGCGTCGGGCGCTCATCGCGGCCATGCTCCCTCCGCCGCCGGGCGCCCGCCGGAAGTGGCGCTCACACAGGGCGCGGGCGCACCGGGCGCACAGGTCACGATGGCGCCGGTTGGCCTGTCGCTGGAGTACCCGGTGATGGCGCTTGACCTGGGCGCGGGCGCGTGCCCTCCGCCGGCGCTCGTAAGCACGCTGCAGCAGCTCGGATCGCCGCCGCTTGCGCTCGCCGGCGACAGCCAGGACATGACGGTGCCCAGCAGTGCGCTCAGCGTCGCGCCCACGTCCTGGGAAACGGCCATCCTGTACAGCCTGCCGGCGAGCTTCTGGAGCCAGCTGCACTGCCTGCTGAGCGCTACGCGCGAGCCGCTGACCGTGGGGCTGAACCTCAAGACCGGCCAGCCCTCGTGGGCGGCGCAGATGGTCACGGGGGCGCAGAGCGCCGCCACCAACGGAGTCGACTTCTCGCTCGGCAACGAGCCCGACCTGTACAGCCTGCCCAACTACTCCTCACTGGATCATCCGCCGGCAAACCAGGAAGCGCTGCAGGTCGGCATGTACCTACAGTTGGCGAGCGCGATGCAGCCGGTTCTCGGCGGCGCCCCGGTGATCGGCCCAGAACTTGCGGGACCGCGGCAATGGCAGCACGAACTGCCGCGGGTGATCGCCCAGCTGCACGTGGGAACCGTGGGGGTGCACGCGTACCCGCTGTCGGCCTGCTTCACCACGAAGGCGGTGACGATCGGCGGTCTGCTGACGGCGTTCGCGGCCGACGAGCCGCGAAGGCTCGCGTCGGTGGTGACAGCCGCGCATGTGGCGCAGGTGCCGGCGATCATCTCTGAGGCCAACTCCGCCTCCTGCGGGGGCGTGGCGGGGGTCTCCGACAGTCCCGCTGCCGCCGTGTGGGCGGTGCGCTTCGTGCTCAGCGCCCTGAAGACTGGCTTCGCCGAGGTGCGCTTTCACTTCAGCGGCGACCCCTACGATCCGTTCGTCGTCCGCGGTGAAGAAGTGATCGCCCGTCCACTCGATGACGCCCTCGTCGCGCTGCACCGGTGGCTGCCGGTGGGCGCGTCGCTGCGGACCGTTCACATCCGCGGGTTCGTGGCGACCAGCGTGACGGGCACCACGGGCCAGACGCTGTTGATCCTCGACAACGAGCACGCGCGCACACAGAAGGTGGTGCTGCGCAAGGTGAGCAGTGTGAGCGTGGAAACGCTGAGCGCCGCCCGGGGGGGTGTGCAGGCAGTGCACCTGAGTTCGGCACGCGGGCGTATCAAGCTCGTAGTCGCTGGTAACAGCGTCGTGGCCGTTCAGTCCGCGCCGTAGGGCAGCGTGGGGCGGGCGTGGGCGTTTTGACTTCTCAGCCGGCTGGGGGTGGGGTGAACGCGTCGGCCTCCCGGCGGTGCGCCATGCGGGCGTTCCAGGCCCGTTCGACCTGTCGCATCAGCGCCGGGTACACGACTAGATGGCGGAACGGCGCGATCGCGGCCATGTATGCCTGCCCGAGGCTTCCGCGCGGCTTGACGTACACGCCCATCTGTCCTTGATAGCGGCCTTCGCCCTTGTCGACCCACGCGAGGTGCATGACGGCGTGAACGGTTCGGTTGGAGAGCTCGGCCGCCCACTCGACGTCGGTGCGGTAGAGGGGCAGGAAGCCGTATGAGCTGAGATCCGGCCCTGTTGCTGCGGTGTTGCGCAGGTCCTCGGGGAGCCGCGCGCTGAGCGTCGTTTCGGTGCCGTGCGGGATCGCGAGTGGGCGCGGCGCGTCATCCCACCCGAACCATCCGCCGAGGCGATAGCGAATACTGAACAGGGCGCGGGTCGCGCGGGATTCCCCGTTAGCCGGATCGAGGGAGGCCATCACCTCGAGCAATCTCGCAAAGTCCTCGGGACCGCCTTGCGCCGGCAGCGCCCAGACATCCTCCAGCCTGAAGTCGGGCGCTATCTCACAGATCCGCCAAGCGTGAGATTCGTGCTCGCTGTTGGAAAGCCTCATGTCAGTTGCGAGTCGTGGGGCGTTCGGCCTCTGGGCGACGCTCAGGCGAGCGCCTGCACACCGAGCTCGTGTTGGACCGCGAGCACCTCGGCCTTCATCGCCTCCGCAAGCGCGAGCGCCGCCGAGAGCGGCCGGACCATCACGGTGAACTCGTCGATCAGCCCGTCCGGGCCCGTGTGAATGAAGTCGCACCCGTGCAGCTCGCGGTCTCCCACGCGCGCCCTGAACAGCAGCGCGTGGTCGCTCGCCCCCTCGCCACCGATTTCGCGTTCGTAGTGGAAGTCCTCGAACACGCGCGAGACGGCGCGGAGGATCACGTCGAGCGCCTCGCGTCCGCGGTAGGGGCGAAACACGACGGGGCTGTTGAACACGACCTCGGGCGAGAACAGCTCGAGCGCGCGGTCGGTCTCGCCGGCCTCGACTGCGCTGCGGAAGGGATGCATGGCACGCGACCTTTCTGTGGGATTGCGTCAGGGCACCTGCGTCTGGACAAGGTAACATACATACATGCACGTATCTACGCCAGAGGCCGGCCGTCGGTCGAGCGCGACAGCGTCCGAGCGCGGCCGCCGCTCAACCCAGGCGGACCGAAGCGCGCGCACGCGCAGCGCGTTGCTCGAGTCTGCCGCGAGGGGCCTGTCCCGCTACGGCTACGGCAACCTCAACTTGGAGCGGGTGGCGAGCGAGGCTGGCTACACCCGCGGCGCGCTGTATCACCAGTTCAGGGACAAGGAGGACCTCGCCTTGGCGGTGATCGATTGGGTCGATGAGACATGGCGCGAGGAGGTCGGCGGGCTGGTCGAGCAAGAGCCCGATCCGGTCCTCGCGCTGATCGTGATGGCGCGCGCTCACGCGATCTACTGCCGACGGGACGTCGCCCGCGTGAGGATGGCGCTGAGGCTCGAGTTCAGCGATCAGGATCACCCGGTCGGGCGTCATCTGGAGCGGGTCTCCGAAAGTCTCGTCACGCGCTGCACTCGCCTGATCAGCGAGGCGCGCAGGGCGGGGACGATCCCAGCCGGCCCGCCGGCCAGAGCCGTCGCGCTGGCCTTTCTCGGCGCCTTGGAGGGCACGGTCATCCAGTTGGCCGGACAGGCGCCGCACGATGAGGTGCTGGCGGCGCGCGCGGCCGCCGGAGTGCTCGGCCTGAGCTGCGTGCCGGCCGCGGCTCAAGAAGCGGTAATCAGCAGCGAGGAGCCACAGGCAACTTCAGGTCGCACGTAGCCGACGCTGTGGGGATTGTAAGACGACTAACACCGCTTGGCGGGTCTGACGTGCGGCAACGCGACGCGACTCAGCATTTGCGCATCCGCTGCGGGCGGTAGCTTCATCGGAATTGCTCCATGTTTTCGGCTAGGAACGATATGCGGACAGTCTCCGGGCAGCCGAGCCTCGTGTGCTTGCAATGCCGACAGCGGTAGCCGAACAGCCGCCTGCCGACCTCGAGCAGATGCGCGCGGCGTTCCGTCTGGGCTGGGCGGTCGCTGAGCTGCGGGGCCGTTACCGACCGGATCTCTTTCTGCACCCAGAGCCCGACGCGCCCAAGGCGTTCAAACGCAACGCACAGGAGCGGCCTCTGCCACTTGCAGGCGAGCGTAAGAGCCGAGAGATCCGTATCGAGATCTACGAAGCAGCGGTCGGCCTGAGTGGCGCTCTCGACTTGAACCTCCAGACGAGGCGCGCGGGAGGCTCCGTCTCGACACTCGAGCTGGTCAAAGACGCGACGCTCCACATCGAGAATGCGAAAAATGCCGCCGAACGTCGCAGCGTCTGGCCCTCAGTCGCGCAGCGTTTCTATGACTGGGACGCTCAGCTTCAGGACACGTTGGTCGTGGACGCGACGCGGGCGGCCGCCTACCAGCTCGGTCGAGCGCTCGGCGAGACGCATTGGGCGCTCGAACCGGCGCGGGGCGAGCGAGAAATGGGATCTTGGGTGTTCCTGTTCGGCGCGGAGCGCGAAGCCGTCGTCAAACGGCTTCTGGAACGGCTCTCGCCCTACCTCGGGCCGCTCGTTGTTGCCGGCGTCAAACACTCGCATAAGGCTTGGTGCAAGCTCGCGCTCGCCCCACAGCGACGGAACGCCGACGGAGTGCGGCTCAGGCTCTACGAACAGGGCGTCTTGTGGCGGGACCTGATCAGGGGAGAACGGCAGCCGCTCGAACTTCCCCGGCCGGTCGTGACCGACCCGTGGCGGGAGGTGGCGGGCTACCGCAAGGCGGTCAAGGCACTGAAAGGACCGCTGATCGTCGGCGGATTCTTTGCGGCGTTGCTCATCGTGGGAGGAGCGCTGCTCGCGAGCGGTGCGAAGGATCCATGGCTCACGACCGCAGTCAGCATCCTTGGAGGACTCGGCGTGACGAGCGCGGGGCTGTACGCGCGAGCCAAGGCACAGCTCACCTCGCTCCTGTCGACCTTGCGCCTCGAACTGGACAAGCAGAAGGTGCGGGAAGCTGCGGACCTGTGTCCAAAACAGTCCGAGGCGCACATGTCGAGGTTTGGCGCTCTGTGGGACTCGTTGAGGCGGCCGCACCTGTGAGATCCTCCGGCTCAATCGCAGCCGGCCGCTATGCCTGTCCGCACAATGTTGGACAAACGGCTCGCGCGACGTGTGTTATACACCGTCATAACCGACTACGAGCGCGCGTGGACGACCCGGAGCTGTCGCGACGCGCCGGCGCGCGAAGGGGTGAAGGTCGATGGATGAGCAGCTGGCGGACCTGGTGTTCGAGGGCGGGGGAGTCAAGGGGATCGGGCTGGCTGGCGCGTTCGCCCAGCTCGAGCAGCGTGGTTACCGCCCTCGATGCGTGGCGGGCACCTCGGCCGGTGCGATCACAGCAGCGCTCGTCGCCGCCGGATACACCGGCCAAGAGCTGGTGAAAGCCGTCGAAGAGATGCCCTTTGAGCAGTTCTGCGACGAGCCGCGCCTTCACCTCCTGGGACCGATTGCGGAGGTCGCCGAGCTGCTGAGCAAGCGGGGCCTCCACAGCGGCAACTTCTTCCTCCAATGGATGCGCGAGATGCTCGCGGCGAAGGGCAAGAGGACATTTGGCGACCTGCGCAACCCCGCGGCACCCGACAACGCAAAGCAGCAGCACCTGCTTCAGGTGATCGCGTCGGATCTCACTGAGCACAGCATGCTCGTGCTGCCGCGCGATGCGCAGCTTCTCGGCATCGAGCCGGACGACCTCGAGATCGCGCTGGCCGTCCGCATGAGCATGTCCATCCCGATCTTCTTCGACGCAGTGATCCAGCAGGGCGCCGATAGGCGCAAGCACATGATCGTCGACGGCGGCATGCTGTCGAACTTCCCGATCTGGCTGTTCGACGCTCCGCCGGGCCAGGCGCCTCGCGTACCCACATTCGGAATGCTGCTTGTCGCTCCGAACCAGGAAGACCCGCTAGTGCCTCAGCCGCCGCCGGCGACGAAACATGGCGACGGCCTGCCTTCGCCAATCGGCTACGTCAAAGCGCTGGCGGACACCATGATGCAAGCGCACGACCGCATGTACGTCCAGCAGGCGGACTACGCTCGCACGATCACGATCTCGACCTGTGGAGTCACGACGACCGACTTCGGCATCCAGCCACCCAAGGTGCAAGAGCTCCTCCAGTCGGGCCGTACTGCCGCAGACCAATTCCTGCAGACCTGGGACTTCCAGAAGTACATCGCGCGCTTCCGTGCCGGCGCACAAGCGCCGACGCGTCGAGCAACCGCGCTCGCCTGATCTCGGCGCGATGAACAAGGCAGCCACGCGCCCTCGGGTCGGCTGCACGTCCCGTCCCACCTACGCCGTTGACGGCACGCTTTGGGTGGGAATATCGCCGATTATCCACGTGCATCGAAGCTGACCACCCGCACCTTGAGCGCCTCGACGGCTCGGTCGACGCGGTCCAGCGATGGGGCGTGCACGTCCCCCATGCGGAGGGCCTCAACCAGCGAATCGTTGGCGCTCTTCCTGTGCAGCCATCCGCTCATCCACAAGATTGCTGATGCAGTTGCGATGAGAAGACCCGACCACCAGGTCGCGCGCCAGAACAGGGCAACCGCCAAGCCAACGAGAGGTATCGAGAGAGCGTTCTGCATTCGTCGGCCGCATGTTCCACGTTCTGGCATGCATGGTCGCCTAGGTCGCGCAGTAGATCCCTCAACGGGCGCAGCGCCTGCTGGACATTGCCAGATCGGCCACCGGCGGTGGGAACGGCGGTTTGATCTGGCCCCACTGCGGCGGTTTCATCTGGCCCCACCTCCGTCCGACTGGCGGCTGACTGTTTGAGGCTTATGGAGCTCGAGCGGGAGGCGGCAGTGAGGAATGGGA
>Ga0116215_1000465_pt1 | contig 31130 bp, 29 predicted proteins | sample Sb_taG_7_FD_89698 | JGI IMG/M metagenome (GOLD analysis project Ga0116215, IMG submission 89698) | Peat soil microbial communities from Weissenstadt, Germany - Sb_50d_2_FS metaG | ecosystem: Environmental > Terrestrial > Soil > Wetlands > Peat | place: Germany: Weissenstadt | collected 2010-09-21
ACCTGAGCTTCTCGTCCTCGACGAGCCGACGTCGGGCCTGGACCCCCTCATGCAGGACGAGTTCGAACGACTGGTGCGCGAGACCGTCGCAGACGGACGGACCGTCTTCCTTTCCTCGCACGAGCTGGACGAGGTGCAGCGCCTCGCGGACCGGGTGGCCATCATCCGTTCAGGCAAGCTCGTGATCACCGACACGGTCGAGAGCCTCCGAAAAAGCGCTCCGCAGAAGGTGGAAGCCCGCTTTCCCGAGCCCCTCGACCCGACGCTCTTCGCCGGCATCGAGGGGACGTCGGTCACGGCCTGCGAGGGGAATCGAATCGCATTGGAGGTGACCGGTGCGATCGGACCGGTGCTTAAGGTGATCGCCGAGCACGATCCGGTCGACGTCGTCTCTCGCCCTGTCGACCTGGACGAGCTGTTCCTCGACTTCTACCGTGGTGAATCGAAACCGGAGTCCGTACATGCGCGCTGACATCACACGCATCGATGTCTCGGCCCGAATGCGGAGCCTGATCGGGTATTCGCTCGGCCTTGTCCTGTACGCCCTCGTAGTAGTCGCCCTCTATCCCGCGTTCGAACATTCGACGTCCTTGGACAAGCTCGTCCACAACGACTCGACCGCCGCCGCGCTGTTCGGGATCACGGGGAAGATCTCCTCGTCGGGGGGATGGCTAAACGCAAACATCTACGCGAACTTCTTCCCATTGGTCATGTTGCTCCTGACCATCGGGTACGGCGCTGCCGCCCTGGCCGGACAGGACGAGAACGGCACGCTTTGTCTCCTTGCGGCGCTCCCGATGCGTCGAAGAACGATCGTCTTTCAGAAGGTGTGGGCGATGACGGTGCAGGCGGTCGTCTTAGCGGTCGGGGTAGCCATATGCGTGTTCATAGGCCGCTCCTTCGACTTGACTGTCACCCTCGGCAATGTGGTGTCGGTTTCCGCTGCCGTCTGTTTGCTGGGATTGGACTTCGGCCTCATAACGCTTGCACTTGGCGCGTTCACTGGTAGGCGCGGCACGGCCTTAGGTGTGGGCTCCGGGCTTGCAGCCGCCTCCTATCTTGTGAGCTCACTTGCTCCGGTGGCCTCATGGATCCGCCCCGGAAGATTCGTTTCGCTCTTCTACTGGGCTGTCGGAAACGACCAGATCAGCTCAGGCGTGAGTCTCGGGGATTACTCTGTGTTGGTCGCGGTCGCGCTGTGCGCTGTATATGCAACGGTGATCGGCTTCCGGCGGCTGGATGTTCACTAGGGCGAGCGCTGATCATGAGACAGGACTGAGCATGATCCGCGTGGGCTTCAAGACGTTGCCCGACGATGTGGGATCCGGAAACCCGTGGGATTGACGCGCGCCCAAGCCAAGCGCTTCTACGACCGACTGGGTCGCGGGCAGGATCTTCAGGCCTTCTACGAGGACCGAGCCATCAAGGACCTCCTTGCGCATGGTTCGTTCGCCACCGCCAGCTCGGTCTTCGAGCTCGGTTGCGGGACCGGTCGCCTGGCAGAGACCTTGCTCGAGCATCACCTGCCGCCGGACGCCACCTATGTCGGGGTCGACATCAGCGACACGATGATTAATCTCAGCAGGGCCCGCTTGCTGAGATTCGGAAGTCGCGCACAGATCCTGAAGGTTGACGGCGTGCCACTTCCGGGAGGTGACGGTGGCTTCGATCGATTCGTCTCGACCTACGTGTTCGACCTGCTCAGCGCCGTGGATGCCGAGGCAACCCTCACAGAGGCCCGCCGTCTCCTCGGCTCCGGTGGACTTTTGTGCCTGGTGAGCCTCACAGCGGGACGCAGCCTGCCGACGTGGCTCGTCTCCTCTACCTGGACGGCCCTCTGGTCTTTAGCGCCCTGGGCGGTCGGAGGTTGTCGACCGATCGATCTGACGCAGCTGCTCGAAGGATGGCGAATCGTGCACCGCTCTTTTGTCAGAGCTTGGGGCCTCACGTCCGAAGTCGTGATTGCCGCAGTTGATGCCGTTGCTAGATACCCGGTTGAGCAAGGAGCGCATGGCCATGTCGCAGCGTTGGCATGAGATGAGAAGGCAGATAGGGAGCGCTGTTGCTGCGAGGAAGGGGCCTCTCGCAAGTGTCTGCGGCCTGGTTGTGCCTCTTGGAGTCTCCGCTGGGCTTGTGCCTGCTCGTGAATCCCTTGCGAGCACAGCTGCAGCCCTCATCCTGGTTGCCTTCATATCTGCTATTGCCATCTTGGGGATCCGGCTCGCAGGCATTCTTGCCTCGGCGTCGTCGGGCCTCTGGTTCGATTTCTTCCTGACGCGCCCCTACGAACGGTTCGCCATCAGTCACCGAGCTGACCTCGAGACGACGGTCAGCTTGTTCGCGGTCGGGCTCATCGTGACCGAGCTCGCAGCCCGCGGGCGCCATTATCGGCGAGTCGCGACTGAGGAGTCCGACTACTTGACCACCCTTCACGACTTGGGGGAGATGGTTGGACGAGGAACTCCAGCTGCCCAAGTGCTCGAGCGCGCTTCAGAAGCCTTGATGGACCTGCTTCATCTACGCGGGTGCCGGTATGAGCCAGACGCGCCGGGACCGTACCCGACGATTCTCCTGTCGCAGGGTGAAGTCGTTCACGGCCGCTTCCACTGGCCGGTTTCGACGATGGGCCTACCTGGTGCAGAGGTCGATTTGCCCGTCGAATATGGAGGGCGGTCGCTCGGTCGATTCGTGTTAGTGCCAACCCCAGGATGGGCAGTGCGGCGCGAGAGGTTAATCGTGGCTCTGGCCATTGCAAGCCAAGCAGGAGCGGCCCTTGCAACTCGGGCACGCACAGCCTGACGGATCCGTACTGTCGCCCAATTCTTCGAATAGGTCCTCTGTGGGGATCTAAAAGGGCATGCTCGGACTCGTCTTCGGCGGAGTCAGCGCCGGAAGGCGATCCTTTCAACGACGGCGGCACCGATCGTACTGACAACCGCAACGACGACCACGGCGCCAAGGAATCCCAAGTGAGTTGCAGTTCCCCAGATGCCATCCGGCAGTCCCAGCACCACAGCCAAACCGACCGCCCAGGCTCCAGCGAGAGCAACCCGGGACCATCGACCTGTGAATGCTGCAGAACACGGGCCCACGATGAGCAGTCCAATTAGGACGACGCGGTGCCCGAGGATCGCATCAGCTGCTGAAACCAAAGCGCAGAGCACCAGGCTAAGAACAAGGAGCCGATTTGCTGACCAACCCGTAGGCGTCACCTGACGGTCCCCTTGGAGCGCGTGTCGGGCAGCCGAGCCCCCCACGATCTGGAGCGGGCCGTGCCCGTTGACCCGTCCGTCAGGTGCTGACATCTCCACTCCAAGCTTTGGTGGACGGCAACTCCTCGGAGAGTACCAGGATCAAAACTACCTTCCCCATCTGCCCTCATGATGCAGCCAAGAGCGTCGCAACGAAACCGGCGTACCCGGCGACAATGAGCCAACCAGCCGGTCGCCGAAGGCCTCGCTGGGCGTAGGCCAGTCCCAGCGTCAGTCCCGTAAGCCCCAGGTATGCAGCAGCGATGACCATGGTCTGACCTGAGGGTCTTGTGAGTCCGATGAATGTCGCCGGGAGTAGCAAACCAGCCACCACGTTCAGGGTGTTGCTGTTCAGAGCGGTGCTAAAAGCCGCTGCCCCTCTCCCCTTGGCAGCAAGGTAAACCGCCGCCACAGCGTTTGGCAGGCTAGTAACGGCGGCAAGGACGAGGCCGCCGATGATGACATCGGCTACCGCAAAATGCTGCCCGAGCGCTGACGCCCCTCGTTCCATTCCCACCGAAGCAACGACCACGACAACAAGCGCCAACGCCGCTACAAGGGCATCCCGAGGTTCCCCCCGTGTGGGGCGTATTGCCACAACAAGCTCTAGCTCCTCCTCATCCACGGCCGAACTCACCCACGCGAGCCATCGGCGCGGGATCGGGAGCCGACGAAGAGACTTGCCGTGTGCTGCCAGGACGAACGTATAGGCCACTAAGACTGCGAGGGAAAACACGAGTCCGAGGGCGGGATCTACGACCTTCCCGACCGAAACAAGACAGACCGTCGCCATCCAAACACCAACGGCGCCTCCGAGAAGAACGACCTTGCGGTGAAGGTCAATGCGCCCGGCAACCACGGCACCGAGACCAAGAAGGGCGGCCAGATTGAACACGTTCGACCCGATGACGACTCCAGCACCAACCGCTCGCTGGTGGTGGACAAGAGCCGTGACTGCAGCCGTGATCTCGGGCGTATCAGCAGCGAGGGCGGCCAGCATGCCGAGCAGTGCCTCTGAGAACCCAAATCGCTCGCCAACCCTCTCAAGTCTTGTGACGAGTACCCAACTCGTCGCGAGGCTGACGACGGCCCCTACTACGAATGCGGTGATCGCGGGACCGAGCGCCACCGGGTTTCAAGACCCACTGCGACTGGGCCGCAGTTGCCTACAGGCAGCCCGCCCATACGCGAACTGACGAAAAATCCCAGGAATCGCCACACCGGCTCCCTTCCGCGAACGGATGATGTGCCGACCAGGCTTCCCGGCTCTCCAAGCTAGATGCTAGATCCTCGCAACCGATCGCTGGTCCATCAGAGACTCAGCCGGTAGTGGGCCCGCAGATACGCACCCAGTGTTCCCGCCATATGAAGGTCCGTCAGGGGACCTACTGGCGACGAGCCCGCTGGCCTGAACTAGATCTGCATGTCCGACCATGAAAGGAGTCGCCCGTCGGGTGAGTGGTGACGTCGGCCTTGGAGGTGGACCTTCAGCAAGTGGTCGCGGTGGGGCAGTGCGATCGCTCACTGCGCGCCAGAAAAGGGCCTTCGGGCCGGGCTTGTGCAAGAAGTGATCAAAAGGCGGTGCCGCGACCGAATCGGCGGTATGTACTCGTTCGCGTCACTGCCCGCGCCACGAATCGGCGTTCGGCTCGAACTCTGACCGCAACGCGGCCCACTCGAGATTCCCAAATATGCGCTCTCGACGACCGGACACCGACCTCCGCTTCAGCATCATTTGGGTCGGAGGTGCTTGCAACTCACCGACGAGCCAGGACACCTCATCAACTCGTGTGGCCAGTTGAATCCAAAGTGAGGACTGCGGCCGGGGTGCCAAAGGGTTGTTTCTTTGAACAGATAGTTTTGCCGTTTCCGCTCGCCTTCGACCAGGAAATACCTGGTCAGCCACAGCGTTCACGTCGTTTTGGTTGTAAGCCAGATGCTCTAACCAGGCTGAGCTAAGCGCCCGCGATCTATCAATCTACCGGCGCCGATCGCAGGTACCTAGGGGAATGCGGTCAGACTCAGACGTCCGTGGCGTCGTTGTAGAACTCCTGTGACCCTGCAATACCAGCGAGCACCTGCTCGTCGGTGGCACCTGAGTTGAGATCCCCCACCCAGGTCGAGAGCCCACCTGGGTCGGCGGGGCGGTTCAACAGCAGTTGGTAGAAGAACTGCACCGTGTCGGTGCGGGACTCGTTCGAGGTGTCGATGTCATAAGCGACCTGAGTGCGGCTCATCCCGTTCGACAGGCCGGCGTTCCAGGTCACAAGACCACCCGAGTCAGCGGGTCGTCCGAGCAGGTCTTGGTAGACGGCGTTTATGAATCCGCTGTTCGTCGAACCTGCGTCAGTGAAGAACTCCGGCGATCCGAATATCCCTGAGTCAACCTGCTCGTCGGTCGCCCCCGAATCGAACGCAGAGAGCCAAGTGGACGTCCCACCTGGGTCTGTTACACGTCCCAGGAACGCTTGGTAGTCGGCCTCTATGTAGTCGGTTCGGTACTCAGTCGAGGTCGCTATGTCGTAGGCGACCTGGGTGGTGCTGGTCCCCGAGGAGAGAGCCGCCACCCAGATGGTGAGACCTGCCGAGTCAGGGCCGCGCCCGAGGATGTCCTCGTAGAGAGCACACACGAAGGCTGCATTGCCGCTGTAGCCGGAGCACGAGGAAGGAGTGGGGGCGGGACCCGAGGACGTTGCAGTGGCAGAGGCGATGTTCGAGGGCGCAGAGGTCCCGAAAGCGTTGACGGCTTCCACGTAATACGAGTAGGTGACACCAGCCGTCACGTTGTTGTCCACATAGGTGGTAGCAGCCACCGTCGCTATCTGGGTCGCAGCCGTGGAGGCCGTGAAGCGGAACACCTCGTACGAGGTGACGGGGGCACTTCCGGGAGAGGCAGGGGCTTGCCAGTTCAAGGTGATTGCATCGCCGGTCACGGTGAGGTCGAGAGGCGGGCCGGGGGCATCGACGCTTCCTGAGGGGACGACGTTGTAGGTGACGCTTGCTGTTCCGGTGAACCCGTCGCTGCTCGTTGCCGTCACGGTGTATGTGTGAGGTCCTGTGGTCGAGGTGTTGATGGGCGAGCCAGCGGGATTCCCGTTCTGGTCGAGGCAGCTTGCAATGCCTGTTCCCCCGGCACCGTCGGTGCAGATGAAAGCCGAGTTGACGACAGCGCCCAGCGAGTAGGTGGCGCCGTTCGCAGGGGTCGTAATGGAAGCGGTCGGGGGAACCGCCACGTTGTAGGTCACGCTTGCTGTTCCGGTGAGCCCGTCGCTGCTCGTTGCCGTCACGGTGTATGTGTGAGGTCCTGTGGTCGAGGTGTTAATGGTCGAGCCAGAGGGATTCCCGTTCTGGTCGACGCAGCTCGCGATGCCCGGACCCCCTGTCGCTTCTGTGCAGGTGAAGGCAGAGTTGACGACCGATCCCTGTGCGTAGGTGGCACCGTTCGCCGGAGTCGTGATCGACGCAGTCGGGGGGGCGAAGGTGTAGGTCAACGCGACCATGGCATCGCCCGGAGAGCTTCCAGCGACAGTGGCGGTGCCGGCTTCGCCGACCACCGGTCCGCAGGCCATCGTGACCGGCAGCGTCACGTAGGTGTTCCCGCAGAAGTCCGAGCCACCTCCACCACCGCCGGCGCCAGACCCGATACAGGGGGGCGTAGTACCGCTCGTGCCACTCCCACCAGCGCCGCCGCCGCCGAAGTATCCGCCGCCGCCGCCGCCGCCGCCGTAAAAGCCATCACCGCCGGTACCGCCGGTACCCGGTCCGGTGCCAGTGGAGCCATTTCCATTCGTCCCGTCGCTGGCGCAGTCAGTACCCGCGCTATGTGCTCCCCCTGCGGCCTGCGTGCCACCATCCGCCCCTAGGCTGCTGGCTCCGGCGGTGCCGGTTCCGCCGGTCGGGTCGCCTGCGTTTCCGCCTGGCAAGTCTTGACCACCACTACCACCACCACCACCACCCGCGATCAGAACGGGGTGGGAGAAATCAGAGCCGACACTTACACCCGAGGCCCCGCCGCCGGTGCCACCCCCACCACCGAACCCGCTGATACCGCCGTCTGCGCCGCCCGAGTCGACACACACATACAGCACTTGACCCCCGACGAGTCCCGACAGCGTGCCATTGACTTCATCGCCAAGGCCCGCGACGCCCGTGTGCATTCCCGACGGGCCTCCAGCGGCACCGATTGCCTCGATCCCGACGGCGGTGACACCGGTGGGGACCGTGAAGGTAGAGCAGCCCTGGGTGGTGAACGGCACAGTCGTGGCGGCCGCGGCTGGGCTCGATCCACCAACCACCACGAGGCCCGTCGTGAGCAGGCTCGCTCCAGCGAGAAGGGCTGGCAATCTCTGAAATCGGGTTGTCAACATGGCGCTACCTCCAGCCCCCCGGCATTTCGGCATGCTACCAAGGTGCATGCTCTATGCACCGGGAGTGTCCTGCTGACCTCCAGGACTACCCTGCGCTTCACGAGATGGGCTTCATCAAAGTAAGAACCGCAATCGTGAAATCGAAATAACAGAGTCGTGAACGGGCGCACCCCATCATCGAGCAACTGATTTGGCTTTGCTCCCGTCCAAGTGACATCTGCAAGCGAACAAAAGTCGAGTGCGCTAACACTCGAAAGTCGGAACTGAATTCGCCGCTCGAAGGGACAGAGCCTAGGGTTCTCGACCCGAGACGCCGGCAACGCCGGTGCACCCGTCATGAGGTTTCCGAGGATGATTCCAGGGGCGAAATCCGGCCATCAGAAGATTTCTTCTTGAGCAGATAGTTTCACCGTTTCCGCTCGCTGCCGGGCAGGAAATACCTGGTCAGCCACAGCGTTCAGCCTGGCTTGGTTGTAAGCCAGCTGCTCTAACCAGCTGAGCTAAGCGCCCGGAACCTGTCAAATCTACCTGCGCCGTTCGACGGCCACCCTGTGAGGTCGCCGGACTCGCTCACCGCCCTTCTGGTTCGCGATACTCCGGGTGCCTGGGTGGACGTCCAGTTCCTCGATCCGACCGGGCAGCGGCAAGTCGTGGGAGTGCAACTGGCCGCCGGACCTCCTGCCTGACATCGGCGTCCGGACCCCGGCGTGAACTCGCACGGGGAAGCCGGCACCAATCCGAAGCAACGGACGACGTATCCGATGAAGGAGCACGACGGCAGTGACCGAGATCGACACCACCATCACCGACCACCTGCTCACGACGACCCGAGCGGTGCGAAAGCGGCTCGATCTCGAGCGCGAGGTCGATCCGTCGGTCATCCTCGAGTGTCTTCGCATCGCGGTTCAAGCACCGACCGGCAGCAATGCCCAAGGCTGGCGTTGGCTCGTCGTGACGGACCCCGAAAAGAGGGCGGCGCTCGCGCGCATCTACAACGAAGGGGGAGCGGGATACCTCAGGTCGGCCGCTTCGAACGAGATGGACGACCAGACGAGACGGGTGTACGAGAGCGCGTTGCACCTGACCGACATCCTCGGTCGCGTCCCGGTCCACGTCATCCCGTGCGTCGAAGGCCGAGCCGACAATTCCCCGAACATCCTTTCCGCATCGATGTACGCGTCGATCATCCCTGCTGCATGGAGCTTCATGCTCGCGCTGCGGAGTCGAGGACTGGGGTCGTCCTGGACGACCCTGCACCTGTTCAAGGAACAGGAAGCAGCCGAATTGCTCGGCATTCCTGCGAACGTGACCCAAGTTGCGCTGATACCTGTCGCCTACACCACAGGGGGAGACTTCCGGCCCGCCGTGCGCAGGCCGGTCGAACGCATCACCTATTGGGACACCTGGGGCACCACGCGATAGGTACGGTGTCTTGTGATGGCTCGCTTGAACGTCGAAGGAGAAGAGCTGGTCCTGGATCTCTCCGGTCTCGAGAAGGCAGAGGGATTCCACGGCAACATCCGCGTGCCGCTGTCGAGTGTGCGCGACGTTCGATACGTCGACGATCCCTGGCCGGAGCTGCGCGGGATCCGCGCACCTGGCACCGGCGTACCCGGAGTGATCGCGGTCGGTACCAGAAGGGGAAGCGGCATCAAGGACTTTGCCGCTGTGCACGGGCAAGGACCGGCGGTCGTCGTAGAGCTCGAGGGTGCCGACTTCGATCGCTTGGTGGTGACCGAGGACGACGCCATGACGTCAGTTGCAGAGTTGAGGCAGAAGGCCGGGCTCGCCTGACCTAGGCCACCTGACCTGGCCACCTCCCCCGAGCGCGCGTCATCCGGTCTCAGGTTGCGCGCCACCAGCCCCCTCGCCCCTCCCGGCCAGCGCGCCCGGACCGAGCCGTCGCCTCAGGCCGGCCTCGAAGTCCCGCAACGCAGGTCCCGCGTGCTGTTCCTTCAGCTTCGTGAGCGTGGGGTAGCCCGAGTCTCGCTCTGCGTCCCACTCGTCGGCGAAGCGACCGCTTTCGATGTCGTCGGCCAGCGAGCGCATGGTCGTGAGGAAGTCGAGATGGTCGTAGCGGCCGCGCCGAGTCAGTTGGCCGTACTGGCTCGTGGGGGAGTGGAACTCCGATTGCACCGCGTACCCGACCTCGCGAAGCAAGCGGTAGGTGCGTTCGACCTCACCGGACAGCACCAACTCGGTGATGATCGCCTCGAGAGGTATGCCGCGCTCGAGCATCGTCTGCACGAATGCACCGTTCACCGCGGTGAGCGCGGGCGAAAGCACCTGCTCGACCCCGAGATCGAGCACCGCTTCCTGCATGGCGGTCAGCTCGATCGCACCTTGCTTCAACCCTCCGATCGCCCGCGCCACCGCCAGAACCCGGGCTAGGGCGCTGCCGGTGACGTCGTGGTGGACCCCGACGGCGGTTATGAACCCCACGCCTTCCTCGAAGCAGCGCCTCACCTCAGGACCGAGCATGCGAGGTGCGACGAGCCCCGAGTCACCGGGGGGCACCAGGCGATCGAACGCGAGGGTGTAACCGCTCGCCACGATCACACAGGAGGAGGGGCCGGGATCGAGGCCCAGTAGGGCAATGACGTCGTCGGGAACGAGGACACAGATGACATCGGCCTCGTTCGCTCGGGCGAGGTCGTGCGTCTCGAACCCGTCCTGTTCGGCTTGCTCCCTGGTCTCGTCCCTTCGCACGCACACCGTCGGCGCCAAGCCGCTGTCGCGCAGGTTCAGCGCCCAGGAGCGGCCCTGATTGCCGTAACCCACGACTGCGATGGTCTCATCGGCGAGGTCTTGTAGGTGAGCGTCTTCCTCGTAGTACATGGTCGTCATGCGGACCATCATGTCGCGAGCCCACGTGAGTCAGCTTCCCGGCCCGGAGGCGGGCGGCAGCTCTAGCCGGGGACCGACCCCGCGCCCGACTGCGAACCTGACCGCGCACCCGAGCGGGATCCTGCGGTGTGGAGGGTTCTGTCCAAGTTGCCTGCGGTCACGATCCCGGCCAGTCGGTTGGAGGCGTCGAGGACGACGGCGGGAGAGCCTCCGGCCTCGGACATCTTCTGCAGCAGGTCTTCGACCGGTTCCTCCGGACGCGCGACGGGCACCGCGGCGATGGGAATCTCCAGCTGCCCGATTCGAGTGTCCGCATGCGACAGCGGCGGAACCGAATTGATGCGCTCGAGCGGGAGGATTCCCTCGAGCCAACCGGTGGAGCCGACGACCGCCACGGCGTCCGTCCTGTACCAGGGAAGGTGGTGGTGGACGAGCTCGGCGACCGTCGTGGACGACGCTATGGCCGGGGGATGAGGAGTCATGACGTCGGCGACCCGCAGTCCCTGCAGTCCGCGACGGACCTTTGCGACTCCCTCTTCCGCGCGTGCTGCAGTGAAGAGGAACCATCCGAGGAAGGCCGGCCAGAGCCCGTAGAGGTTGTCGTACCGGACGAACAGGGCAAAGCCGACGGCGATCAGCAAAATGCCGAATCCGCTTCCCACTCTCGCAGCGGTAACCGTCGCCCGATTCCTGTCGTGCGAGCGCATCCAGAGCCCCGAGCGAAGGATGCGGCCGCCGTCCAAAGGTGCGGCGGGGATGAGGTTGAACGCAGCGAGGAGCAGGTTGATCTTCCACAGCCAAGAAGGCACGGCGGCCACCAGTCCGTGCACCCCGACCGCGCTCATGAGTCCTTGCACGCCTGCGAAGACTCCGACGAGGAGCAAGCTCGTGCCTGGGCCGGCCGCCGCGATGCGAAAGTCGGCTCCTGGGGTGAGCGCTTCACCGCCGAGCTGAGCCACCCCTCCGAAGAGCCAGAGAGTGATCGAACGCACTGCAACCCCGTGACGGCGTGCGACGACGGCGTGCGAAATCTCGTGAGCGAGCAGCGAGCCGAAGAAGAGCACCGAGGCCACGAGAGCCGCCACCCAGTAAGTCGCCCTGGTGCCGACGTAGGACCCGGGGAAGACGATGTCCGCGAGCTCCCAGGTGACGAGCCCGAATATGACCGCCACGCTCCAATGGACGCCGACGGGGACTCCTCGATAGGTCCCGAGCCGGATGCTCTGTCTCACTCCTCCATCTTCGATCATCTGGTCGATCGACGCAGGTCGCGCAGCCCGCAGGCACGTGTGATAGGGATGCCGGGATGCCAGAGACGGGCTCCGAGCAGGCAAGGGGAGATCTCGACGGGCTCGTCCCCCAGAGGGACCCGCTGAGACTGCGCTCGCAGGTCATCGCCCACACCGCCCAGGACGAACGCGAGTCCGAGGCGCGCCTACGCATCCTCGAAGCCCTCGACTGCCTCGAGCGCCCCTTCGACAAGGAAGCGGATCCTGTGCACGTGACGGGCTCCGCCGTCGTCGCCGGCACGCGAGGGACGGTCTTGCACGTGCACCGCCGGCTAGGTCGCTGGATGCAGCCCGGCGGGCACGTGGACCCGGGCGAGGGCCCGGCCGATGCGGCGCTCCGGGAGTCACGGGAAGAGACGGGCCTCGAGCTCTCCCACCCGCCGGACGGGCCCCGGCTCATCCATCTCGACGTGCATCTTGCAGCGGACGGCCATACGCATCTCGACCTTCGATACCTGCTGATCGCTCCCGACGAGGATCCGTCGCCACCGCCCGGCGAGAGCCCCGAGGTCCGTTGGTTCCCCTGGGAAGAAGCAGACGGCTTGTGCGATGTCGCTTTGGCGGGGGCGCTGATCGTGGCGCGCCGTCAGCCGGAGGTCGAGGGCTTACGGCACAATGGCGGGTGAAGATGTCGGACGAAGAGCCGCCAACCGCACCTGAGGGGCCCGCCGCCGCGAGCCCCCGGTCGCCGTTGGAGCGACTTATCGAGATCCAGGACCACGACACGTCCATCGACCAACTGCAGCACCGTCGCGAGTTCCTGCCCGAGCGCGTGGAGCTGCGGACGATCGAGTCTCGCCTGTCGGTCCTCGACAACCGGACGAAGGAGATCGGCACACAGCGCGACGAGCTCGGATCGCGCCAGTCTGGCCTCGAACAGCAGATCGAGGCCTCCAAGTCCAGGCGTGCGGAGATCCAGCGCAAGATGTTCGCAGGCCAGGTGACCGCGCCGAGGGAGCTCCAGGCGATGGACGACGAAGTGAGGCATCTCGCCCGACACATTTCGGAGCTCGAAGACCGCGAGATAGAGGTGATGGAGGCGCTGGAGCCTGTCGACAAGGAGCTGTCGAACATCGAGGAAGAGCGGGTCACGCTCGATGCAGACGCCTCCGCCCTGCGGGAGAAGGTGGCGATCGCCGAGGCCGACATAGACGTGGACATCGCAGCTCAGCAGGCCGAGCGCGACGGCGCGGCCGCGGGTGTCCCACAGGACCTCATCTCGCGCTACGAGCAGCTGCGAAAGAGGCTAGGGGGCACCGGAGCCGCCCGACTCGTCGGCAACTCGTGCAGCGGGTGCCACCTGACGCTTCCCTCGATGGAGGTCGACAGGATCAGAAGGGCCGCACCGGACGCTGTGATCACATGCGATCAGTGCGGTCGCATCCTCGTGCGCTGAAGTCCGGGTGCTCGTCCTCGTACGACACGGAGAAGCGGCGGGCAACGCGGCGGGATCGCTGCTGGGGCGATCCGACTCCCCGCTCACCGATCGAGGACGCGAGCAGGCGGTAGCTCTCGCACCTCTGCTAGTTGGTGCGGGGCGTGTTGTCACGAGTCCACTGGCGAGGGCGCGCGACACCGCTGAAGCACTTTCGCTCGGTCTCCCGGTCGAGGTGGACGAGCGATGGGTCGAGGTGGACTACGGCGACTACGAGGGTCAGTCGCTCTCGTCCGTGCCGCGAAGGACCTGGGCGAAGTGGCGCTCGAACCCAGAGGAGCCCTGGCCGGGTGGGGAGTCGCTGTGCGACGTGAGCCGGCGCGTGGCCCAGTGCTGCGAGGAGCTGTTCACCCTCGAAGGAGCCGGCGCACGCGCGGACTCAGACTTGGTGGTGGTCAGCCACGTCTCTCCGATAAAGGCGGCGGTGGCTTGGGCGCTCGGCGCCGACGCAACCGTGGTGTGGAGGCTCTACTTGGCCAACGGATCGATCACTCGCATCGGTTGGGGAGCCGATGCCCCGGTCCTCCGCTCTTTCAACGAGACCTTCCCCGCCGCAGCGGCGCCCACGGCCGCAGCAGCGCCCACGGTCGCAGCCGATCTCAGGGATTGACGCGCACGAACTCGATGACCGCCGAAGCGAGGTCCTCGGGCCTGTCCTCTTGGAGGAAGTGACCGCCTCCGACGATCGTCGTGTGAGCTTGGTCGCGTGCCCCGGGAACCACGTCCTTGAACCGCTCGTCTGCTCCCCTCGTTATCGGATCGCTGTCGCTGAACGCGCACAGGAAAGGCTTGTCGAATTTCGCGAGTACCTCCCAGGCGCGCTTGTTCGCCTCTGAGGCAGGGTCATCGGGTCGGGTGGGGACCAGCAAGGGGAATTGCCGAGCACCTTCCTTGAAGCTCTCGTCGGGGTAGGGCGCGTCGTACGCGGCGACGACCTCGTCCGAAGGCGACGACGTGCACCCGCCGCCGACGATACGGCCCACCGGGAGCTCCGGCACTTCCTGGGAGAACTTCTGCCAGGCGAAGAACGCTTCGCTCATGTGGTCGTCACCAGTGGGCAGACCTGTGTTCGCGGCGACCACGCGCCTGAAGCGCTCCGGCTGCTCGGCAACCAGGCGAAGGCCTACGAGCCCGCCCCAGTCCTGCCCGAGGAACGTGATCCCTTCGAGCCCGATCCCGTCGAACAGCGCCGCTCGCATCCACTCCACGTGGCGCGCATAGGTGTAGTCGGTGCGCGAAGCCGGTTTGTCCGAACGGCCGAAGCCGACGAGGTCCGGCACCACGACGCGCATGCCCGCGCCGACGAGGAGCGGGACCATCTTTCGGTACAGGTAGCTCCACGACGGTTCGCCGTGGAGCAGGAGGACGACCTCGCCGCCATCATTGGCGCCGTCACCACTCCCGGCGCCCGCGGCGGGTGCCTCGTCGAGGTAGTGGACCCGGAGCACGTCGCCGGTGCCGTCGCCTGCGGGCACCTCGACGTAGTGAGGGTCGAACGAATAGCCGGGGAGCGAGCCGAATCGCTCGTCGGGCGTACGAAGGGCTTTCATGGAGGTCCTCCTCGAGTGGTCCGCAAGCACTCTAAGTGCACCGGCCGCAGGCTGGCAGACTGCCGAAGTGGCAACTCGAAGGGCGAGGACGTTGGCGGCCGGCGCGGGAGCTGGATCGCTGGCCCTGGGCGCATGGATGCTGATCCGGCGGTCTCGCCCTTCGGGCTCGCTCGGTACGCGGGGACCGGTCTCTGCCACGTCCTTCGCCACACGGAATGCGGCGCTCGTGAAGCTGGCGGGGCAGGTCGGCGCGGGGACCGCTTCCCACCGCGCCCGACGCATCTTCGCCTCCGCAGCGCGCAAGGAGGCCCTCGACGAAGAGAGGCAGATCCGAAGCGCGCAGCAGGTCGTGGAGACGCTCGGGAACATGAAGGGCGCGCTGATGAAGATCGGCCAACTGGCGAGCTTCCTCGACGACGCGATGCCCGAGCCGGTGCGCGAGGTGCTGTCGCAACTCCAGCAGGACGCGCCCCCGATGAGCGCGGAACTCGCCGCGTCGATGATCTCCTCGGAGCTGGGCTCTTCGCCTGAGAAGTTGTTCGGGAGGTGGGACCCCGTGCCGATCGCGTCTGCCTCGATCGGGCAGGTGCATCGTGCCATGACAGTCGACGGGCGCGCGGTTGCGGTCAAGGTCCAGTACCCGCAGATCGCAGAGGCGGTGGGCGCGGATCTCATGAACCTCGAGCTCGCGGGCTTCGGTCTCGGGTCGATGTTTCCGGGACTCGACTCGCGAGCCCTCGTCGCCGAGCTTCGGGCGCGCCTCACCGAGGAGCTCGACTACTTCCAGGAAGCCGCCAACCAGCGACGCTTCGCTCGTTGGTACAAGGACCATCCGTTCATCAGCGTCCCCGATGTCGTCGACGAATTGAGCAGCGCGCGCGTCCTTACCACCGAGCTTGGCGAGGGGGTGCGCTTCGACGTGATGGAGACCTGGTCGCAGGACGAAAGGAACCTCGCCGCAGAAGCCATCTTCCGCTTCGTGTTCAGGAGCCTCTACAGGTTCCATGCCTTCAACGGTGACCCGCACCCGGGCAACTACCTGTTTATGCCCGGAGGGCGGGTCACCTTCGTCGACTTCGGGCTGGTGAAGTCGCTCACCCCGACGGAAGTGGCACTGTTGTTCGACCTCGTGCGCGCCTCTGTCATAGAGCACGATCCCGTCCGCGTACGCCACGCCTGTGAGCGCGCAGGGTTCATCGCGCCCGGGGCTCCAGTCGACGAAGAGCGATTGTTGGAGTTCATGGAGATCTTCTGGGACGCGGTTCGCCGAGACGACACCACGACGATCACGGCACAGTGGGCGAGCGAGGTCTCCAGGCGTTACTTCGGAGGCCGGGCCAACTTCGGTGACGTCATGGAGCATGCGGGGATGCCGCCCGCGTACGCGGTCCTTCAGCGCATCAACCTCGGGCTTCTGGCGATCCTGGGGCGACTCGAGGCGACGGCCAACTGGCGGCGCATCGCCGAGGAGCTCTGGCCGACCGCCGCACCTGCCTCTACGGAGCTCGGCCGGCTGGAGTCGCAGTGGTGGGACGCGACCCATGGCGGCGAAGCAACCGACGGGGGCCTCGCAACGTCCGCCGGATCAAGCTGAGGGGCTCACGCTCCTCGTCCTCAGGGTCTGTGGTCCTCTAGTCTCGGCGTCGATGCGCGCGGTGGTGTGCCAGGAGCTCGGCTCGTTGGGCAACGTGATGGTGTGCGAGCGTGACCCGCTCGTCGCCGGTCCCGGGCAGGCTGTGGTGGACGTACGGGCAGCCGGTGTGAACTTCGTCGACGGGCTCATGTGCCAGGGCCTCTACCAGATCAAGTTCCAAGCTCCGTACGTTCCCGGCGGGGAGGTGGCGGGTGTCGTCTCGGCAGTAGGCGACGGGGTGACCGAGGCGCGCGTCGGCGATCGAGTGATGGCGATGTGTGGTCTGGGTGCCTTCGCCGAGCAGGTGGTGGTCCCGGTGGCGTCGTTGGCCCACCTCCCCGAACGCCTTGGATTCGGGCAGGCGGCAGCGTTCATCCAGAGCTACAGCACCGCTTGGTACGCGCTCACGCGGCGGACCTCGCTCGCGCCGGGGGAAAAGGTGCTCGTGCTCGGGGCGGGCGGGGGAGTCGGCCTCGCTGCGGTGGACGTGAGCGTGGCCCTCGGGGCCTCGGTGATAGCGGCAGCGTCGAAGAAGGAGAAGCTCTTCGCGGCCGAGGCGATGGGCGCCTCCGCGACGATCGCCTACGAGGACGAGGACTTGAAGTCCCGAGCTCGAGAGCTCTCCGGTGGGGGAGTGGACGTCGTCGTGGACCCCGTCGGAGGGCGCCACAGCGAACCGGCGCTGCGCGCGCTCAGAGCGTTCGGTCGATTCTGTGTGATCGGATTCGCAGCGGGATCTATACCGACCGTGCCTCTAAACCAGGTCCTCCTCAACAACCGGACGGTCGTCGGTGTCGATTGGGGAGCTTGGGCGATGCGCAACCCTGCAGGCAATCGGCAGCTTCTCGACGAGCTCGTAGAGATGGTGAGCTCGGGACACCTGCATCCGGTGGTGCCCGCAGAGTGGCCGCTCGAAGACGCGGTTCTCGTGATGACCGGGCTCTTGCAGCGCTCGGTCACTGGAAAGGCAGTCCTCGTCCCCTGAGTGGCGGATGCGCCGAGCCGATGTGCTCTGCGGGTGCTTCTCGCCGACGCCAGGAGGGTCAGGAGGAGCCGGGGGAGAACCGACTGGTGAAGGAGATCGCCTCACCGGTCGAGGGCTTGCGCTGGCGTTCGAAGATTCGGTCGTATCCGGTGTGACGGATCCTCCAGCCCTCGGCGAGCCGGACGTATTCGTCTTTGTAGAGCGCCGTTCCGTGCATCTCGAGATCGATCGCCGGAAGCATGACGAGGTCCTCGAGGTACCAGGTCCCCCTGGCCTCGGTGTCGGAGACCTTCTCTATCTCCGGATGGTGCCCCGTGTGCATGGTGACGATCCCAGGGTCCGAGAGCGACTTCTTCAAGAACTCGACGATCGCCGCGCGTCCGTTCTGCGAGAGCTCGCCCGATTGGAACGCCGAGGTCGCATCCTCGGTCAAAAGCGCACCGAGTTCGTCGAAGCGCTTGGTGTCCAGCAGGCGGAAGTACGCGTACTTGAGCTGACGGATCGCCTCGATGTCGTCGACGGCGCCTTCACCCGGTGCCGGGGGCGACATCGTGTCGCTACCGATCCCCTCTCGAGGGGATCCCCGCCGGGCGACCGGGCTCCGAGGAGGGACCCCCGCCTGATCCCGAAGACTCACCGAACGCGGGGCTCGCGGGGACTTCGCCGCCGAAGAGGCGAGCCACCTCCGCCTCGACCTGCTGGTACGCGATAGCTGCGTTCTGGAGGAGTGAGGCGATTCCGCTGATCGACTTCTGCATCTCGGCGGCAGCACGCTCCCACTTCATGCAGAGCCCTGAGAACTGCTGGTAGCCGGCGCCTGTCCAGTCTGCGGAGATTCCTTCGATCACCCGGACGACATCGGCGACCGCCGACTTGATCTGGGTGGCTCCCTGCTCGACCTGGCCTGCCGCGACCTGGAGACGCTCAGGCGAGACTTGGTATCTGTTGGAGGTGCTGTTGGGCACGTGAACTCTTCGCTTTCTGTCGGGGGTACCGATGTGGGGACGGCTACCGGTACCGGGAATCGACCGACCCCCCGGCGTAGGTTATAGCCCGCCTCCACCCCGGTGGTAGACGGTGAGCCCCGAGCCCGGCTTCGCAGGGTCAGGAGCGGGAGACGCAGACGTGCGCCCCGTCCATCAAGTGCGCCACCCTCTCCACCCGGGCGCCCGGCAATGCATCTCGGATGAAGGCGATCTCGCTGGAGCATGCCTGGTGACCACGAAGGAGGGCAGCGCACGATCAGCAGGTTCACGATCACGCCCCACGGCGACGAAAGGACCGACCGGTTGTGCGCGGTGGTGAGGCACTGGAACCTCGACCGTTCCGACCCGCGTTAGTCGGGTTCGGTCTTTCGGTCCATCCGGATCTATTCGCCGTCCTGATCTTGGTTGGTCCAGTGCGGCGAGCCGTGGCCCGTAGAGGCATCAGGGTGCAGACCTTGCACCAAGCCAAGGTTCTCGGTCACCGCCGAGAGCATGTCGAGCAGCTGCTGTCGCTCGGAAGCGGCGAACCCTCGGCATATCTCCTGCTCTAGTCCCATGGCCAGCTCGGTTGCCCGGGAGAGGATCCTTTTGCCGTCCTCTGTCATGTGCAGAGTGCGCGAGCGCCGGTCGGTGGGATGCGGGCGGCGCTCGATGAGTCCGCGAGCCTCGAGATGGTCGATGACCGCCACCATCGAGCTCGGGGGGATGCGCAGCCACTCACCGATGGCGTTCTGGGACTGACCCTCGGAGGCAGCGATGGCTCTCATCAGGGCGAACTGGCGAGGCTCGAGCTCCACCTCAGCCATCAGCATGCCGAAACGGCGGGCGGTCTCGAATCCGAGCTGTGAGAGGAGGAACCCCACGGCCTGGGCAGGTCTCAACGGCAGAGGCGAGGAGATCGCTCCCGGAACCGATGATTCCTCGCTTCCCGTTGCGTCTCCTACCTGGTGAGGATCCCTCATCGAAGACCTAGTTTACCATTCGAACAAGTTATGGTAGAAATATTCAGTTCCGAACGATTCAATCTGGAATGGAGTTAACCGTGACCCTAGCTCCCCCCCGCCCCCATTCCCCCGTTACCAGCCGGTCCGGCCGCGGCTCGGAGCCACCCGCTACCGTCCTCGGCCGGACCGCAGCCTTCATCCTCCGGCACCGCAAGGCGGTGATCGTCATCTGGCTGGTGCTGCTCGTGGCCGGCGGCATGTCGGCCGGCAAGGTGCAGAAGCGGCTGAAGTTCGATTTCGCGCTGCCCGGCCAGCCGGGCTACGAGACCGCAGCGCGGATCTCCAACAATTACGGCAACGGCGGTGACTCGACACCCTCGATTCTCGTCGTGAGCACTCCGGCAGGCCAGAGCATCCAGGCGAACGAGTCGAGCGTCGCGGCAGCGTTCAACGACGTCCGAAGCGCCCAGCCGACGCTGCGGGTCGTGGACTACGGAGTGACAGGTGACAAACGCTTCATCACCGACGGAGGACACAGTACCTACGCGCTCGTCTTCGAACCCCCGAACAATGGTTTCGCCACCAACCCGCACACGACCGCGGCCGAGTCCGCGCTTCGCCAGCAGCTTCCCGGATATTCCGTAGGCCTTACCGGACTCGGCGAGCTCTCTGCGGGAGGCTCGTCGAAGGGTCCCGGGGTCCTCGTGGAGACGTTGATCGGTGGTGCGGGCGCGCTGATCGTGCTCGCTTTCGTGTTCGCGTCATTCTTGGCGTTCATGCCGTTGCTGGTCGCCGCGGTCTCCATCTTGACCACGTTCCTCGTCGTGCTCGGGCTCACGTACGTGACCGACGTCTCGTTCATTGTCGAGTTCCTGATAGCTCTCGTTGGACTCGGAATAGCGATCGACTACTCGCTCCTGCTGGTGACCCGCTGGCGTGAGGAGCGGGCGCACGGAGCGGACAACGCCACTGCGGTGATAACCGCTGCCGAGACCGCGGGGCGCGCGGTGGTGCTCTCCGGGCTGACCGTCGCCATAGGCCTCGTGGCGCTGGTCGTGCTGCCCGTGCCGGGCCTTCGCAGTGTCGGGATCGGAGGGATGCTCATCCCGCTCGTGTCGGTCCTCGTCGTGAACACTCTCTTGCCGGCTCTCCTCGGGGGCGTCGGCCCGCGGGTCGACTGGCCGAGGCTCCGAAAGGAGAAGGCTGCCAGTCGCGCCTGGAGCTCGTGGGGCCGCGGCGTGGTGCGCTGGAGGTGGGCTGCGGCAGGGCTCGCCATCTTGCTGCTCGCCCTGTTTGCCATCCCGGCACTGCAGATCAAGGTCGGCGAAACGGGGGTCAACTCTCTTGCCAAGACCGGCTCCGCTCATGCGGCCTACGAACAGCTAGTCGGACAAGGAGTACCCCAGGGAGTGCTGACACCGATCGAGGTTCTCACCACACAGAGCGCCGCCCCGACGGTGCTCGACACGTTGGCGACAGCGCCGGGGATCTCGACGGTGGTGCTTCCGTCGGGCGAGACCGGTAGCCGGGCGGGGACCTCCGACATCATCGCCATTCCCGACGCGGCGTCTGTGAACAACACCACACTTGCTCCCGTGCGAGCGGTCGAGGCCACCGTGAGACACGAGCCGGGTGTCATCGGGGTGACAGGTGCTGGAGCTATAGAGCAGGACTACAGCCACGCTGTCTTCGGAAACTTCCCGCTGATGTTCACCCTCATCGCGATCGTGACCTTCCTGCTTCTTGCAAGGGCATTTCGCTCGCTGCTCCTCGCCGGCAAGGCGGTCATCTTGAACCTCGTGTCGCTCGCGGCCACGTTCGGGCTGATGGCGTGGTTCTGGCAGGACGGCCACGGGTCGAGTGCATTGTTCGGGATTCCCGCCACGGGTGCGATCACGTTCTGGATCCCGCTCATGGTGTTCGCGTTCCTTTTCGGGTTGTCGATGGACTACGAGGTCTTCATCCTCACCCGAGTGCGGGAGGAGTACGACCGCACGGGCAGCACCGACGCGGCCGTAACCGAAGGGCTCGGGCGGACCGGGCGCCTCGTAACCAGTGCGGCGCTCATCTTGTTTCTGGCGTTCGCTTCGCTCGCCTCCGCACCTGACACCGACATCAAGGTGCTCGCGACAGGTCTCGGCGCGGGGATCCTTCTCGACGCGACGATCGTGAGGGCTCTATTGGTGCCGGCGCTGGTGTCCCTGTTCGGCAAGGCGAACTGGTGGTTCCCCAGAGGAGTCTCCAGAGCGCTCGCTGTGCGTGTGCCGGCCCCCCACGGCCACGCGCACGCGGAGCCGGCGAACGCCGAGGTTTGACGCCTGGGCACCGGCCGGGTCTCCCCCCTCGACCAGGCCGGTGCCTGCTCCGCATGGGTCCGGTTACTGTCGTTGGCGTGTCGGAATACGTGATCCCGGAGCCCGAGCCCAAGGAGATCGACGAGACGCTGTCGATCGAGCTGCGACACCTCGCCGACAACGCGGTCCTCAAGGGAAAGCCGTCGGGCGAGGAGAAGTGCGAGAACTGCCGGTACTACCTCGAGTCCTACAAGGACATCTCCTACTGCTGGCACCAGAAGATACGCATCCTGGTGGGAGCGGAATGGTGGTGCCAATGGTGGGAGAAGGACCCAGACAGCGCGTCCTAATCGCTTTCGTGAACCCGGTCGTCGGGTGGCCGCGAGGAGGCAGTCCTGAGACCTCCTCCCTCACCAGGGCTTCTAGGTGCCTAGAACAACGTGTTGACAACGAGGTAGCCATCGTGTGGACTCTGCAAATTCTGCCTAGGACCACCACGTCTGCCTAGGACCACCACGAAGGAGACCCGGATAAGCATGAGCACTCGTCACCGCATCATCGTCCGAGCCGGAAAAGGGGTTGCCGCCGCTGCGGCCGCGGCCGCCGTGCTGGGGCTCGCGGGCTGTTCATCGGCGAACACCTCGACCAACTCGCCGATTCACCTGTTCTCGAAGTCGGTCTCCAATGGTGCATTCCAGGCCAACGGGCAACCCATAGCGGACCAGAACGCCCAGCCTGCGGTCGGTGACTACTTCACCTCCACGGGCCTCGACTACAGCGGAAACCACACGAGCCATGACGCGAACTACGAAGGTTCTGACCACCTCGTCTGCACCGTCACCGAGAGCACTTCGACCTCCGTCACCGGTATCTGCGACGCGGAGATCGCCATCAACGGGTCGCTGCTCTACGCCGACCACCAGACACTGGACCTCACCAACAACATCACTAACGTTCACATCACCGGAGGAAGCGGTGTGTTCAACGGTGTGACCGGCACGGTGGCGTCGACGTCGATCGCCAATTCGAACAACAGCGACTTCACGATCACCTATTCGCACTGATCGCTGACCGCCCACCGCTGACGGCTGACTGCGATTGAGGCTCGGCTCTCAGCCGGCTCCGAAAGTGGCGGTGTGGTCCGCCACCGAGTCGACAGAGAGGGGCATCGGTTCGGGCTCCTCGTGACGGGGCTCTTGGACCAGGCTGCTACGGCTTAGCGTCACCACGCCCCATAAGAGGGCGGCGAGCGCCGCGAGCTCGACCAAGATGTCGACGGGTGAAAGCGAGATGTGCTCGGAGAAGATGAACACTCCGAGCAGGCTCGCCACGAGCGGATCGACGATCGTGAACCCGGGCTGGGATGCAGCCAGCGGCCCCGCCTGCAACGCGTGGGAGGCGAGCAGCATCGACGCGGCTCCGACCACGACCAATACATAAGGGGACCAAGTCGAGAAGAGCGCAGCCATTCCGCCGCCGAGATGCGAGCTCATCTCCTTGATGACTGCCGCTACGAAGCCCCAGGAGATCCCGGTCGCCACACCGAGGATGGCGGCACGCCGAGCCGGCGACAGGCGTGCTCCCTGGCGCATGGGGGTGAATGCCGCCAAAGTGGCGAGGCCGGCGATGGCGAGCGCGGACAGACCCGCGAGCCACCAAAACGTCCCTTTTGCGTGAGCGTGCCCGCCCGACGGCGCGGCGGTGAAGAGGAACAGCCCGAGACCGACAGCCATGGCCGCCCCCGCCATCCAGTCGCTTCGCAGCACTCGATTCGAGCCGATGATCGCCATGTACGCGAAGACGAAGAGAAGCTCGGTCGCGAGGATCGGCTGCACGAGGGCCAGGGTGCCGAAGTGCAAGGCCGCGATCTGGAACACGAATCCGAGGATCATGCTCCCCACGCCCGCCAGCCATATGGGCTTGCGGACCAGGTAGAGCAGTAGCTTCACGTTGAACGTCTCTCCACCGGGAGCAGTCGCAGCACCGAGACGCTGGCACACCGACGACGTGGCCGTGCAGAAGCTCGCCGCCAGAGCCAGAACGACCGCCTTCAGTATCAACCCAATCTCCTCTGGTGCGTGTGGACGCTTCCGTACCCCGCCTGTGCCAGCTCGACGGCTGGACGGCCCAGAACCAGATGCTATTGCCTGCCGGCGCGGCCTCAGGCGGTCCGACCCGCGAACTGCGGTGCCGAAGCACCGTTGACCTGCGGGAACCAAATGCGCATTGGGCCTTCGCCGCTGGAGCCCACCTAGAGTGTGTCCGTGGCCGGGATGGTCCTAGAGGGAGTCGACCGGGCGGTCGGGCGCAGCGATCGACCTGCCAACGAGGCACAGAGCCTCGGCCGGGCGGCGGCGGTCTTCTTCCGCCAGCCCTCTCCTCTGATCATCGGGTCGGTGCTGCTCGCCGCGATCGGAGGCCGCGTCTACGTGGGGCGCTACAGCTGGTGGGACCTCTTGCCGCCAGCGGTGATCCTGGCGCTTCAGCCCTTCACAGAGTGGCTCATCCACGTCCTGGTCCTGCACTTCAGGCCCCGCACGCTCCTAGGACGGCGGATCGATCCGCTGGTGTCCCGAAAGCACCGTGCGCACCACGCGGACCCCAGGGAACTCTCCTTGGTGTTCATCCCCCTGCAGACCCTGGTGGGGCTGCTCGGGGGGACGGCTGCGCTGTTGCTTCTGGCGTTGCCCCTCGGGCGGGGGCTGTCCGGACTCGTCGGTGCCTACGCCATGACCCTCCTATACGAGTGGACCCACTACCTCATCCACTCGTCCTACAGGCCCCGCCACCGATTGTTCCGCTACGTCTGGCGTGCTCACAGGAACCACCACTTCCGCAACGAGCACTACTGGTTCGGGGTGACCGTGCACGTCGCGGACCATCTCTTGGGCACCTTCCCGGAGCGCTCCGCCGTGGAGCTGTCACAGACGGCTCGCACACTCGGCATCGACGCAGCCTGACCGGCGCAGAGGAGTCGAGGTGGAATCGCCGCTCGTCGTCGTTAGCTATGGGGTCGACGCTGACATGAAGAGCGCCAACTCGCGTGTGCTCGGCGACATCGCGCGGTTGGTCTTCGCCGGGGAGCTCGGCGAATCCGAGCGCGAAGCGGCCATTGTGGACGCCGACGTCCTCGTTTCGTGGGGTTTCGAGCGCGAGGTCCCAGCGCCGACGCTGGCCAAGCTCCGACTCCTCCAGCTCCTCTCCGCGGGCATCGATCACTTGGACTTCACCGGCGTTCCCCCGCATGTCGTCGTCGCGAGCAACGTCGGCGCGTACGCAGAGCCCATGGCCGAGCACGTGATGGCGATGGTCCTCGCGTGCGCCAAGCGGCTGCCGCAGCGTCAGGCTGAGCTTTCTCGAGGCGAGTTCGACCAGCGCTCCCTCTCGCTCTCCTTGACGGGGTCCGTGTGCACGATCGTCGGCTTCGGAGGTATCGGCAAGGCCACAGCCCGTCTGATGAAGGCATTCGGAGCAAAGGTCTGGGCTCTCAACACGTCCGGGCGCACGGAGGAGCCCGCCGATTTCGTCGGGACGCTCGAGGACCTGCCACGCGCCCTCGCTGAGTCCGATGTGGTCGTGCTCTGTCTTCCCCTCACACGGATCACGCGCGGGCTCATCTCCGAGCGCGAGCTCGCGCTCATGAAGCCGCGCGCGATCCTGGTGAATGTCGCGCGCGGGGCGGTGATCGACGAGAGGGCGCTCTACGAGCACTTGCGCGACAATTCTGAATTCTGGGCTGGGATCGACACCTGGTGGAGCGAGCCGCGTGGGTCAGGGCGGTTCCACACCGAGTTCCCGTTCTTGGAGCTGCCCAACGTGATCGGAACCCCGCACAACTCGCCCCTCGTTCCGGGAGTCATCGCCACGGCCGTGCGCAGAGCAGCCGAGAACGTGAAGCGCTTCCTCGAGGGTGGGGAGTTGTCCGGGGTGGCCAGGCGAGAGGACTACATGGAGGGCCCTCGGTCGGACCGCTCGGGCGCGGAGCGCGACACAGCCTCGTGACCGAGAGCCCGTGACCGAGGTGTCCCAGAGCTCGAACGGGCCGAGAGCGCAAGCTCCCGACCGTGAGATGGAGCTCGGTGTCGACATTGTCGGGGTCTCGAAGACCTTCCACGACCGCGGCGGCATCGCCATAGCCCTGAAGGACGTCGACCTCCACATCGCGCGCGGGCAATTCGTGACCGTCATAGGCCCCACCGGTTGCGGCAAGTCCACGCTGATCGGGATCGTCGGAGGCCTGATCCAGCCCGACCGCGGAACTGTGTCGATCTTCGGCGAACCGCCCGCGAGAGCTGTGCTCGCAAAGCACGTGGGATTCGTTCCTCAGTCGCCCGCCCTACTCCCGTGGCGAAGCGTCCTCGACAACGTTCGCCTTCCCCTGCAAGTGAACCGGAAGGCCGACGATGGTCGGGCCCCCAACTACCGCGACCCGGTGGAGATCCTCGAGTCGTTCGGTCTCGGGGGAGTGCTCGGGCGTCGTCCGGGGCAGCTCTCGGGGGGAATGCAGCAGAGGGTCGCGATAGCGAGAGCCCTCGTTTTCGACCCGTCGATACTCCTCATGGACGAGCCGTTCTCTGCGCTGGACGAGCTGACTCGCGAACAGCAGCGTCACAGGCTCCTCGAGGTGTGGCAGTCCAACCAGAAGACAGTCATCTTCGTCACTCATTCGGTGCCCGAAGCGGTCGCTCTCGCCGACTGCGTGGTCGTCATGGCGGGCGAACCGGGGAGGGTGCGCACGGTCGTGCCGGTCGAGCTTCCGAGGCCGCGCACTGAGTCGGTCGAGACCAGCGATGCTTTTCGCGAGATCGAACGGCAGGTCCGATCCGAGCTCCGTTCGGCTTGGTCTTCGCCATGACTGATCCGCATGTCTGAGAAGCGACAGGCGAGCTCGTCCGCGATCGAGCCGACGATCGTCGACGTACAAGAGGCTTTGACCGAGGGGCGACGGGCGGCGCGACCTGTGGCGTCGAGCACCGAACGTGCTTGGCTGCATCCGAAGATCTGGCTGCCGCCTCTTGTGGCTCTCGGGCTGCTCACGCTTGGTTGGCAGCTCTATGCAGTTCACAACCCGCTGGTGATCCCGACAGTGCCGCAGATCCTCAGTCAGATCGTCGATCACCCAGGTCTCTTCTGGCAGAACCTGCTGGTCACCTTGCAGGAAGCCGTGGTGGGCGCCCTGTTCGGCATGCTCGGAGCTTTCGTGCTCGCTCTGTGCATGTCCCAGCTGCCGGTGATCGAGCGGGCGGTCATGCCGATCGCCGTGGTCCTCAACGTCACGCCGATAATCGCGATCGCTCCGGGACTCGTCGTTGCGTTCGGATTCGGGCTGACTCCGAAATACATCGTGACCGGGGTCATAGTCTTCTTTCCGTTCCTGATCAACTCGCTGGTGGGGCTGCGGTCCTCCGATCCGAGGGCCCGAGACGTCCTGCGGACCCTGCACGCCTCCCAGCGCGAGATCCTCGTGCGTCTCGAGATCCCGAGCAGCCTTCCGTTCCTCTTTGCGGCGGCCCGGATATGCATGCCATTGTCAGTGGTCGGTGCGGTCGTGGCGGAATTCTCAGCTCCAGGAAAGGCACGCGGACTTGGTTCCCTCATCCAGACTGCTGCGTCCCTGTCCGACCTGAAGACCCTCTACGCCTCGGTGCTCGTGCTCGCGATCCTCGGTGTTGTCCTCACCCTGGTGGTCCTCGTCCTCCAACGAACGGTCCTCGCCTGGCGCTGGGCACCCTCCCCACGCAGAGCATGAGCAGTTCCAGGGGGAGCATTGCGAGATGGCGCGCGACATGCGGGGTTCTTGTCGGTGTCGTGGCCGCGGCAGGGGCACTCGTGGCTTGCGGCGGTACCTCGAGTACGGGCGGAAGCCAGGCGTCACCTCTCACGACGTCCGAGTGCGCCGCGAACCGGGCAGTGGGGACGATGACTTACGTCTCGCCGTTCGGCTTCGACGCGTCCGCCGGGATCATCGACGTCTTCGCCGCGCAGAAGCTCGGGTACTTCTCACAGATGTGCCTGAACGTCGATTTCGTGACCAACTCGCAGACGCCTTACGAGCTCGTATCCTCCGGAAGAGCCACCGTCTCGGAAAGTGGCAGCGCCGCTGACGACCTCGACCAGGTCTCGAACGGATCCCAAATCGTCGCGGTGGCCACCTACGGCGACACGTCTGACTATGCACTGCTCACGCAGCCGGGCATCACGAATCTGAGGCAGCTCGAAGGAAGGACCTTTGGGTACCACTTCACCGTCCCAGTGGCCATCTTGGAGATGTTTAGGTCCGCCGGAGTCGACGTTTCGAAGGTCCAGCAGATAGACACCCAGAACTACGACCCGAACCAGTTGATCCAGGGCCAGGAGAGCGCGCTCCAGGCCTACCAGTCGAACGAGCCCTTGATCCTCAAGGCCGAGAACGCGAAGTTCAACGAGTTCGTCCCGAGCCAGTTCGGCGTCAAAGGGACCTTCAACGTCGAGTTCTTCAACAAGCAGTTCCTAGCGCACCACCGGGAGGCGGCCTCCGACTTCGTGCGGGCGCAGCTCCATGCGTTCTACTTCTGCGTCTCCCATAAGGCTCGTTGCATAAGCATCGAGCAGCAATACGCCACGGCTGCGGGTGCGGAGTACGAGGTCGCGCACGAGCAGGCTGTGTGGGGGCTCGAGTCTGCTCTCGCTGTGGACAACACCCTGCCGGGAAAGGGCGTGGGGGTGGAGACGCAGTCGGAATGGCAGCCTGAGGCCTCAGCTATTCGCGACTTCGGGATCGTCCAGGCCGCACCCCCTCTCGGGGTCTGGGAGGACACATCGATGGTCGCGTCACTCTACGACGGCAAGACGCTTATCTGGCCTTGAGCCGGCTCGCCCGCTCGTTTCCGGGAGCCGGGCCGAGAGCGGTCTCAGCCGGTCGTCGGATGTGTGGGAGTCGAGCCGTCTGGAAGCAGCAAGTCGAACCCGTCCGGCGTGTTCAGCAGTCCCGGTGCGGTTCCCTGCTTGTCGGCCACTCCGTATTGCCATACGAGTGCCTGGGTGTAAGGGTCGACCGCCACCATGCGATCGCGGTAGTCGTCGTTGGTCATGAACACCCCGCTCGGGAGCAATTCGGTGAGTGACGGCTGGTTCAGCTCGCCGAGCCCGGACGGAGGCGAGTACCTGTAGAGGATCTGGCCTTCGCGGTTGAACTCGAGGATCGAGCCCGGCAGGGAGTAGTCCGACACCAGGTAGAGGTCGGGCCCGATCTGCTGGGGGTCTGACGGGTAGTGGATCGGAAGGTGCACCGTCCAGACGAGCTGGCCCGCCGGCGTGTACTCGCTCACCCATTGCCCGTTTATCTCCGAGACCAGGACGTTGCCGTCGGGGAGGGGAGTGTCGCCGTTGGGTGAGCCGAGGTAGTTCGGGGGCTTGTGCATGCAGACATTGTTGGTGCCGATCTGAGACGCGACGGACTTGTCGGGGTTGATGAACAGGACTCGGCACCCGTCTGCGTCGGCGACGGTGACCTGACCGTTCTTGAGCAGATAGGCATCGTCGGGCTCATGAAGGAACCCAGGTGCGGTTCCTATCTGCCGGGGATGTCCGTACTGCCACAGAAGCTGGCCGGACGGAAACGCGATGATGACGATCGTCTCGTTCTCCTCCTGGTTCGAGATGATCTCCGTGCCCTGCTTCGCGAAGAATGCGTCGTCGGGGAAGTAGAAGCCGCCAGGGGGCGCGGCCGCGTAGTCAGACGGGTAGGTCCAAACGATCTGGTTGGTGTCGTCGAGCAGCAGAAGCCGGTTGTTGCCGCGGTCGGCTATCAGCAGCTTCGCTCCGAAGAACGGGGAACCGGCCCCCACTGCACCTGCCGTGCCGAAAAGAGCGTTCGGCGTCAGCATCTCGACCGACGACACCGGAGCTCCGTTGCTCTCGCCTCCGATCAACCACGCGTGACTTCCGAGGACCTGCACTCCCGCGTACGCGACCGGCACGGGCAGGCTGCCCGCGCGGAGAACGGTGTTCTTGGACGGATCGAACGCGAACACGTCGCCGGTTGCGTTGTTGGAGACTGCAGCGGGCGCGGTGGAGGCGGTCGACTGGCTTGTGTTGCTCGTCGAGGTTCCAGCGGATGCCAGGACTCCTCCGGCTACATACAGCTTTCCCTCGATGACGGCGGCCGACGCGCCGGCGATCGCCTCGGGCATGTGGCCGACGATTCGGGCGGTCTTCGACGCAGGATCGACCATCTGAATGGCGTTGACGGCGTCGCCTGACTGGGGTCCGCTAACGCCCTCGCCGCCGAATAGGTAGATCTTCTGGCCCAGCGCCGCAACAGCCGGGTAGCGCACTGGAACGGGGAGCGCCGCCACGTCGGAGAAATGCACTCCGTCGCTCGTCGACACGACCTCGGGGTCAGGGCTGGTGCCGTCGTAGCCGCCGACTACGTAGACGTTGTTGCCTATCGTCACTGCCGAGGCATCCGAGCGGGGCTGTGGCAGCCGCCCGATCACCGAACTTGGCCCGGTGGGCGCCGGAGGGGCGGTGAAGGACTCGACGTCCGCAACCGTCGTCGGGTTTCCGCCGCCCATAAGGAAGTCGCGAGTGCCCAGCTGAGCACCTGCTGCGTCGTGAGTGGCGGCGGCGAGGCTTCCGAGCAGCGCGGTCGCACCCGAAGTCGTGTCGAGCGAGAAGATCGTGGCGAGAGAGTTTCCCGATGCGCCGTAGCCGCCAACGACCGTGACGGTGTTTCCGGCGCCCGGCAACACGACCTCGCGAGACAGCGGTTCGGGCAGGCCCCACGGCAGCAGCCCTGCTTCGATGGCCGGGATCTGCTTGGAAGCGAGCGCCGGCGGGCTCTTCGTCCCGGGTGCTTGACCAGGCTTCTTGGTGCCGCCTCCGCCGCCCGTCGCCACCACCGTTAGCGCCACTCCGAGTGCGATCGCTCCGAGGGCGCTAGCCACGAGGCGCCGGCGGCGTATCACCCTCTGGGAAGTGTGATTTGCGGACCAGGACCGGGCGAGGTCGCGGTCTTGCCGGGAGGGGAGCGAAGGGCGACGAACCGAACGGCGCGGCATCTCGGGTTAAGGCCTCTGAGGTGGACTCTGATGGCTGGACATGAATTTGGGGCGAGCGCGACAGGACTCAGCTCAAGACGTCGGTGCGGGTGAACCATAGCCAGGCCGCGGCCAGGAAGATCGTCGAGTAGACGAGCTGGACTAGCAGCGTGTGACCAATGGCTGCGCTCTGTGCGGGCGATGTGAAGAGCCCGGTCCAGGCCGTTGTACCTGCGTCTGTGGCGGGAAGCCACGGGCCGAGGGCGTGGAGTCCCGGGATGTTGTCGAGGGCCCTGGACACTAGGCACAGCCCCAGCCCGCCAGCCACGGCAGAGAAGGGCCTGGAGGTCAGGGTCGAGAGCAGGAAGGCAAACGAGAAGGTGCTCGCCAGAGTGGCGATCACGAAACCCGTCGCCATCGCCAGGCGTCCGGTCGCGGCGAGAGGACCGAACGTGGCGGCGGCCAGATGAAGGGCGCTCGTGTGCTGGAGGTCGATCACCGTGAGAGATCTCCAGCCGAAGGCGATCAC
>Ga0116215_1000468_pt1 | contig 30880 bp, 28 predicted proteins | sample Sb_taG_7_FD_89698 | JGI IMG/M metagenome (GOLD analysis project Ga0116215, IMG submission 89698) | Peat soil microbial communities from Weissenstadt, Germany - Sb_50d_2_FS metaG | ecosystem: Environmental > Terrestrial > Soil > Wetlands > Peat | place: Germany: Weissenstadt | collected 2010-09-21
AATACGACGATCGCATCAAGGCTTTTCGCTTGAAGTAGATCCTGCGCTGTTCTCGTCGACGGCTGTCGCCGCCGCCGAGAACAGCTCCGGACCACCCGATAGCCGTGGACAGCCGTTGGTGCGGGTCTGGTGGCCACGGCGGGCAGAAATGTCACTAGCCTGCTGCCGGTATGGGCACGCCCTGGGACGCGCACACTTACGATCGCACCAGCGCGCCGCAGCAGGCTTGGGCCGCGGATGTCCTTGCGCGCCTGGGCATCGCGCCGGATGCGACCGTGCTGGATGTTGGGTGCGGCACCGGTGCTGGCCGCGAGGAGATGGGTGAAGCTTGGCGCGGGGCTCGACATGGGTCGATTTGGCGCTCGCGCGGTGCCGTTTGCACCTGTCTGTGCTGGTAACATCGCGCGTTCGATTTGACTAGCTGGTAAAAGGGGGAAGTGTCCGGATGCGTTCGCGTCGATCGGAGCCAACAGGCCGTTTCGGTAAACGGCTGTCCGCGCTGGTCTCGGTGGCTGCGGTCGTCGAGCTTCGCCAGGTCGCCAGATGGTCGAGATGCTGGCGACTGTGGCGCATCGCTGCGCTCGCGGCGATGATCGCCATTTACACTGCGACCGCATTTCCCGTCGTCGCGCAGGCGGAACCGCTGAGCAACGCGGGCGAGGAATTCTGGCTGGGCTTTCCCACGAACTATGCAGGCGCCGCCGCCGACACGCTCTACATCACAGGCAACACCGCCACGACGGGAACGGTTTCGATCCCCGGGGAGAGCTTCAGCGAAGGGTTCTCGATCACGCCGGGCACCGTGACGTCCGTCAAGCTCCCAGCCGGCTCGGAAATGGCGGCCGGCGTGAGTGACGGCATCGAAGAAAAGGGCATTCACATCACCGCCGGGGCGCCTGTGGTGATCTACGGCCTCGACGACTATTCATTCACGACCGACGCCTACACGGCTCTGCCGACCGATGTGATCGGCACCAGCTACACGGTCCTCGCCTTCGGCGCGGGCGAGCACTCCGAGTTCTCGGTCGTGGCCGGCCAGAGCAACACGACGGTCACGATCACCCCGTCCGTCGACGGCGGCGAAGGTGACACGCGCCCGGCCGGCGTTCCCTACACGGTGACCCTAGGCGCCGGTCAGGAGTACCAGCTGCAGGCGAGCACCAATCCCGAAGACCTGACTGGCACGAAGATCACCTCGAGCGCGCCGGTGTCGGTGTTCGGGGGCGAGCAGTGCGCCGGCATTCCGAGCGACGCATTCTCTTTTTGCGACTATGTCGTCGAACAGGACTTCCCCGACGACGCGTGGGGAACCTCGTTCCTGACCGAGCCGTTGAAGACGCGCTCGCATGGGGACGACTTCGAGGTGGCTGCCGATCAGAACGAAACCCACGTGAAGCTCAACGGCACCCTCGTGACTACGCTCAACGCAGGCGAACACTACTCCCAGGAGGTCGAAGGCGCGTCCGAATGGAGCTCCGATAAGCCGATCGAGTTGGCTCAGTACGCGAACTCCACCTCCTACGACGAAGCCACCGGCGACCCGTCGATGATGAGCATCCCGCCATACCAGCAGTTCGAGACAGGCTACACGATCACGACGCCCATCAACTCCGAAACCGTCTTCACGAACTATGTCAATCTCGTGGCTCCAGACGACGCCGTCGGGGCGATAAAGATCGATGGGACGGCTGTGCCGGCCAGCGAATTCCACCCGATCGGCTCCAGCGGATTTGAGGGCGCGCAGGTCGACGTGGAACCCGGCAGCCACGTCCTGGCTGGTAACGGACAGCCGTTCGGCGCCTTCGTGTACGGGTTCTCCGAAGCCAACGCATACAGCTACGCTGGCGGCTTCTCGCTCGCTCCGATCGCGACCGTCGGTCATGTCACGCTGACGGTGCCCACGGAAGCAGCCACCGTCGGCACGGAACATTGCCTGACAGCGACCATCACCGACGAAGAAGGCGCGCCCGCTCCGGGCGTGAGGGTCGACTTCCTCGTCACGGGCGCGAACTCCGCAGGAGGATCGGTCTTCGCGAATGGCGCAGGCGAAGCCCAGTTCTGCTACACGGGCGCACACGCCGGTGAAGACACGATCACGGCGTCGGTCGGTCTTGTGAGCGCCATCGCTCACAAGACCTGGCAAGAACCGCAAGCCCCGCCCAAGTCTCCCACGCCAGCGCCGAAGGGCGAAGTGCTCGCGTTCAAACTGCCGCCGCCGGTACTGGGCAAGACCGTCAACGTGGAACCGGTCAGCGGCAAGGTGTTCGTGGCGCTGCCCGCGGGCGCGGCGAGCGCGCGCGTCAGCCTCGCCTTTTCGCCGGAAGCGGCGACCGAGAGCCTGAGCAAGGGCTTGCGGTTCATCCCTCTCGTCGAAGCCCGCCAAGTGCCCGTCGGCTCGATCCTCGAAACCACCGCAGGCGTGGCTCGGATCACCACCGCCACCGCCAAGCAGGGCAAGGTGCAGTCAGGTGAATTCGGCGCCGGGATCTTCAAGCTGCTGCAGAATCGCAAGCAGAAGGGGCTCACCGAACTGAGCATCATCGACAGCCACAGCGCGCGCCAGGCGTGCTCGACGCTCGGCAAGGCCGCGACCGCCGCCAAGCGTCTGAGCAGCAAGACGCTGGGCCGGCTGAGCTCAAGCGCGAGCGGGAAGTTCACGACGCGGGGGCAGTACAGCGCGGCGACCGTGCGCGGGACGGTGTGGAGCGTGTCCAACCGTTGCGACGGGACGTTCACGAAGGTCACGCGTGGTGTCGTCTCGGTTCGCGACTTCCGCCGGCGTAAGACCATCACGCTGCACACGGGACAGTCCTATCTCGCCAAAGCTTGACTCTAGGTCACGCGCCGGCTGAGCCGATCACGGCCGACGACGCCATTGGCGAGGCTGCGCGTCTCGCTCCGCACGGCCGTGATCGCGGCGCGGCTGTCAAACTAGAGGGCGATGCGCGACGAGGCGACATTCCGAGTCAAGACCGGCCTGGCCGAGATGCTCAAGGGCGGCGTGATCATGGACGTGGTCACGCCCGAGCAGGCGAAGGTCGCCGAGGACGCGGGTGCGGCCGCGGTGATGGCGCTGGAGCGCGTGCCCGCGGACATCCGCCGCGACGGCGGCGTCGCGCGCATGTCCGACCCGGAGATGATCGCCGGCATCCAGGAGGCGGTCAGCATCCCGGTGATGGCCAAGGCGCGCATCGGGCACTTCATGGAGGCGCGCGTGCTGGAGGCGCTGGAGGTCGACTACGTCGACGAGTCAGAGGTGCTCACGCCCGCCGACGAGGCCAATCACATCGACAAGTGGGACTTCAAGGTGCCGTTCGTGTGCGGCGCGACCAACCTCGGCGAGGCGCTGCGGCGGATCGGCGAGGGCGCAGCGATGATCCGCTCCAAGGGCGAGGCGGGCACCGGCGACATCGTCGAGGCGGTGCGCCACATGCGCCAGATCAACGGCGAAATCCGCCGTCTTTCCACGCTCGGCGACGACGAGCTCGCGACCGCCGCCAAGGACATCGCCGCGCCGCTGGACATCGTGCGCGGCGTCGCCCTCGAGGGGCGCCTGCCGGTGGTGCTGTTCTGCGCCGGCGGCATCGCCACGCCCGCGGACGCCGCGCTGATGATGGCCCTCGGCGCCGAAGGTGTGTTCGTCGGCTCAGGCATCTTCAAGGCCGAGGACCCGCCCACGCGCGCTCGCGCGATCGTCGCGGCCACAACCCACTGGCAGGACGCCGAGCGCGTGGCGGACGCCTCACGCGGCCTCGGCACCCCGATGGTCAGCCTCGAGAGCTCCAAGCTGGAGGCCGAGCAGCTCCTCGCCCAGCGTGGCTGGTAGGGCGGCCGATGGCCGGCGCCGGGCGTTGTCCTCGGACTCGACTTGGGTCCACCAAGCCTTCGTCCTTGCGTCTTAGCCCGGCTTGCCCCTCGACCGCCCTACAGGTCTGATCTCCTCCTCCGCCACGCTCCCGCTGGTGGGGGTGCTGGCGCTGCAGGGCGGCTTCGAGGCGCACGAGCGGATGCTGCGCTCGATGGGGACGGCTACCCGTGAGGTGCGGGTGCCCGCGGACCTGGACGGGCTGGACGGACTGGTTATCCCAGGCGGCGAGTCAACCACGATGACGCTCGGGATCGAGCGCGAGGGGCTGGCGGAGCCGCTGCGCACGCTCGCACGGCAGGGCACGCCGATCCTCGGCTCGTGCGCCGGGCTGATCATGCTCGACCGCGATCACCTCAGCCTGATGGACATGCGCGCCGAGCGAAACGCCTTCGGCCGGCAGATCAGGAGCTTCGAGGCGGACGTGGACGTAAAGGGCATCGACGGCGGCCCGCTGCGCGGGATCTTCATCCGCGCGCCGTGGATCGCCGAGCACGGACCCGACGTGGAGATACTCGGCGAGGTAGATGGCCGCGCGGTGGCCGCGCGTCAAGGCAGGATGCTCGCGGTCTCCTTCCACGCCGAGCTGGGCACCGACGAGCGTCTGCATCGCATGTTCCTGGAGTCGATGCGTCCGCGTTGACAGGTCCGCTGCCTTCAAGACGTTCACCGAGGACATCGGCAGCTGGTGGTCGCCCGACCATCACATCCTCCAAGGAGAGCTCGCGGAGATTTGGCGATACTCCACCCATGCGCGTCTCGCTCGCTGCCGACGAGCTGATCGGGATCGCCGCTGCGCTCGCCGGTGAGGTGGGGAGCCGTGGGCATGAGACGATCGTGCACGGGGCGCTCAACGAGGCGGAGCGAGACGACTGGGCGTGGGCGTCCGAGGCCGCCGCGCTTGACGTCGCGCAGGGACGCGCCGAGCAGGCGATCGTGTGCTGCTGGACGGGCACCGGCGCGTCGATCGCCGCCAACAAGGTCGCAGGCGTGCGCGCCGCGCTGTGCACCGACGCCGCCACCGCCACCGGCGCGCGACGCTGGAACGACGCAAACGTGCTCGCGCTCAGCCTGCGCACGACCTCCCAGGCCGAGCTGGTGGAGATCCTCGATGCGTGGTTCGCCGGTGCGCCCAGCGACGAGGCCGACGACCGGGCGAACGTTGCGCATCTGACGGCGATCGAGGGCGGCGGACAGTAGAGCGGCGGCCCATGCGGCCAAGTGTGGCACGGTGCTACACTTGGCTTCGTGCCGACGATCAGGCCGCGCCACACGATCACAGAGACCCCGCCCGTGCAGGAGGCGCTCGACGAGCTGCGCGCGAAGCTGAACGGCGATCCGATCGACTTCTCCGAGCTGATGATCCTCGGCGCGCGTGCCAAGGCGCGCCGGCTGCCCGACCAGAGCGAGAAAGCGCGCAAGGCGCGCGAGGAGCTGGCCGACTGGATTCGCAACGGCACCGGTCCCAAGCTGGACATCGACGCGGCGGAAGAGGTCAAGTACCTCGGTCTGATCGCAAACTACGACGAGTAGCGTGCTGCTGCTCGACAACTCCGCGTGGACACGGTTGCTCCAGGGCGTCGTCGCGGAGGAGCGGGCGGATGCGATCGCGGGGTCGATGGAGGCGCAGGAGATCGCCGTTTGCCTGCCCTTCCTGCTCGAGGTCGGCTTCTCAGCCCGCTCGGTCGCAGACCGCAAGGCGCACATGACGAAATTGGACGAGCTGCCTCGCGTCGGGATCGACAACGAGGTCGAGCGCCTGGCGCTGAAGGCCCAGTTCGAGCTGACCGAGATCGGCCATCACCGCCTCGCGCCTATGGACGTCATGATCGCCGCATGCGCGCACCGGGCTGAAGCGGGCGTGCTGCACTACGACGCCAACTACGACATCCTCGCCAAGCGCACCAGCCTGGTCTTCGACAGCGAGTGGCTGGCGCCGGCCGGCACGCTGTAATCCGGCTCACGACGCATACGACTGAGGGGCGAGCGCCGAGTTGCGCCAAGCGGCTGAGCGGACCGCTTGACTCGTGCGCCATCTCGGTGGCGGAATAATCACATCCAAGTTCGCAACTGCTGTATGTTGCAAATACGTGGGGATGAGCGCTCGTGTGGGGCTGGCGCCCACGCGATGCGACGCGACAAGCGCGCTTCGCTTGGGACGGGTCATGGGTGCGGCAACGGCCGCATATAGCTGTCCGCGACGCGGCGTTCCCGCGGCAACCGACAATGACGACGGGAGGGGTTGATGCGATGACAGTCATCCGCTGGGCTGTGAGAAGCAGCGAGGGGGGAGGGGGCGAGCGCAAACGCCTTCGCCGAGGACCGGTCGGGCACGGGCACCCGCGTGCGGCGGGTCGTCGCTGGCTGGCGTTGCTCGCACTCGTTCCAGTGGTCCTGCTCGGCGGGACCAACGCATATGCCGAAGGCGGCACTACCGCTGTGGGATGGGGACAGAACGACCACATGCAGCTCGGCGCTGGATACCACAGCAACTCCGAGGAACGTCCCGCGACCGTGCTCGGGCTGACGGGAGTCGCGGCGATGGCCTCCGGCTGGGAGGACAGCTTCGCGCTGCTCTCCAACGGCACGCTGCGAGCGTGGGGCAACGGCTATCGCGGGCAGCTCGGCGACGGCGCTACGTGGGAGATGGCCGCTCCCGTGCCCGTCCTCAACCTCGAACTCGGTGAACTCGCGCACGTCAGCGCGGTCGCCACCGGCGGAGCCCATTCGCTCGCGCTGTTGGAAGGCGGCAAGGTCGTCACATGGGGCGACAGCATGGACGGAACGCGCGGCAACGGCGAATCCGGGCCACAGGCGGAAGCCGAAGAACACGGCGACTACGTGAATCGCAAAGTCGCCGCGGAAGTGCCGCTGCTCGAACACGTCAAGCAGATCGCCGCCGCGGGGACCACCGACTACGCCCTGCTCGAAAGCGGCACGGTGCTCGCCTGGGGCGGCAACGGCAACGGCAAACTCGGCATCGGCGTGGAACCAGGCAAAGACAAAGGCGAAGAACCGAAACCGGAAACCTGCAAAGTGGAATCCTCGAAAGAAAGACGCGAAGAAGAAGAAGCCGAAGGCGGCGAAGCGGAAGCAGGCAACGTGGCGTGCAGCAAGCTGCCGCGCGAAATCAAATTCAACTTCAGCTCGCGACAGGTCTCCGAAGGCGTGAGCGTCACGGGCATCGCCGGCGGCTACGCCTCCGCGTACGCGCTGCTCAGCAACGGCGAAGTGATGGCGTGGGGCAATGGCAACGACGGCGAGCTCGGCGATGGGATGATGGAAGGCAGCGACACCCCCGTCCCGGTGAACATGGCGACCGTCCCCAGCTGCCCCGAACTGTCCGCCGCCGAACACTGCCCAGTCGTCGCCGTCGCTCCCGGCCGCGACAGCGTGTGGGCTCTCACCAAGGCGGGCGAAGTGATCGGCTGGGGTCTCAACGGCGGCGGCACGCTCGGCAGCGAAAGCGCACAGGAATGCAAGAAAGGAAAACCAAACGACTGCAGCACGGTGCCGAAGACCGTCATCAGCCCGGAAACGCTCAAACCGATCACCGCCATCTCCGTGGGCAAGAGCTCGTGGGGCCTGGCGCTGAGCGAAGGCAAGATCTATGCGCTCGGGACCAACGCGCCATGGGGACAGCTCGGCGTTGGCGGTTCGGTAGCCAGCACACGCACGCCGCTGCCGATCGAAGGGCTCGCTCCCGTCGCCGGCATCGCGGCCGGTGAAGAGGGCAGCCTCGCGTTCCTCGCCAGCGGCTCCGGGCCGGCGCCGATCATGAGCCTCACGGCGCAATCCAAAGCGCTGAAGGTGACGTGGACGATCAGCAGGCCGGAAGTCAAGCTCAAGCTGAAAGTCATCGCGGAAAAAGGCAAAGAACTCACCGGAGCGGAAGAAAAAGAAAGCAAAACGGTGGCGATCGTCTCCACCGGCTGCAGTGGCGAAAAACCATGCACGTATACGTTCAACGAAGTGCGCAAAGGCGAACTGCTCACCTCCGAAGACGTGTACACCGTGCGCATGGCCGTCGCCGGCGAATCCAACCGACAGATAACGGCATCGCCGCTGCCCTAGCTCGAGCACGCAGGGTAAGGACGCTCACCGACGCGATCCGGGCCAAGGCTCGGATCGCGTCGGTCCGCGCCGGTTTACTCCGAGCGCGCGCCCGCGCGCTCCCCCTCGCCCGTACCGGGACGCATCCCCCTTCCCCTTACGGGGACGATGCGTCATCGCAGATGGATGCGGGACCACGGCGCCCACCGCACCCGCGCCGCTACGCGAGGGTTACAGCGGGCGGGGACGCCCGATCACGGCGCGCGGAAGCGCACCACGCCATCCAACTCCTCCTCCACGACCACCCCGTCGCGCAGCAGCAAATCGACGTGACCGAGCACCTCTGAGAGCGTCAGATAGGCCTGTGTGACGGCGACGTTGCCCCATAGCTCCTGTGCGATCTCGTGCGCGGTGCGCGGCTGGGAGGCGATCAGGCGGCCGATCTTGGCGGCGCGCCGATGGTGCAGGCGAAAGCGCTCGTCGATCAACGCCACATGGTCGGTGATCGGGCGCCCGTGACCGGGGAGCACCAGCGAGAGCTCCATCGCGCGCGTCTTCTCCAGCGAGTCGATGTAAGTGACCAGCGCCTGCGGACGGGGGCCGTCGTAGTCGGTGTCCGCGCGCGCGTCCAGCGGGCGCGCGAGCAGCGGGTTGGAGGAGATGTGCGCGATCAGGTGGTCCGCCGCCAGCAGCAGCGAACGCTGCTCGTCGTGGAAGACCGTGTCCGAGGGGCTGTGCCCGGGGCGGTGCAGCACACGCAGCGTGCGATCGCGCAGCTCAAGCGCGCCTCCGTCCGCGAGCGGTCGCGTGACCTCCACCGACGAGCCCCACGCGCGAAAGCCCGCCGACACCGCCCGCAGCACCGTCACCATTTCCGCCGGGATGCCGTGGCGCAGCATCAGGCGCTCGGCGAACAGGTCGTCCAGCTCCGCCTCCATGCCGTAGCTCGCCAGGAACGGCGCCACCGCCTCGAGCGCCGCCACCTCCGCGCCCGAGCGGCGCGCCAGGATCGCCGCCAGGCCGAAGTGGTCGATGTGCTGGTGGGTGATCACCAGCAGCTCCAGGTCCTCCACCGCGTGCCCGCGCGCCGTCAGCGCCTGCTCGAGCTCGTCCAGCGCCTTCGCCGAGTTCGGCCCCGAGTCGACCAGCGTCAGCGGCGAGTCCTCGATCAGGTACGCGTTCACGCGTCCCACCATGAACGGCGTCGGGATCGCCAGACGGTGGATGCCCGCCTGCGCGGCCACCGCGAGCGCCTGCTGGGCTTCGCGCTCCTCGCGCTCCTGGGGCGTCGGCTCCGTGGCGCTCACAACCACGCCAAGCAGGTCCGAACGTTCGCGCCGACCGACACGCGAAGCGTCACGGTCGGCGCGAATCGTCGGAGCCTGCGCCGCGGATCAGCGCCAGCACCTCGTCGCGGCGGCGTTCCATGTCCGCAGGCGAGACCAGCGACTCCAGGCACAGGCGCAGCAGCGGCTCCGTGTTGGACGGGCGCACGTTGAAGTGCCAGTCCTCGTAGTCGATCGAGATCCCGTCCAGGTGCTCCTGGCGCGCGTCGGAGTAGCGCTCGGCGATCTCCTGCATCTTGCCCTGCGGGTCGGCCACTTCCGAGTTAATCTCGCCGGAGATGAAGTAGCGCTCGTGGTAGGGCGCGAGCAGCTCTGACATGCGCCTGCCCTCGCCGCACAGCAGCTCGAGCACCAGCAGCGCCGGCAGTGTGCCCGAGTCCGCGCAGTAGAAGTCGCGGAAGTAGTAGTGCCCGGAGACCTCCCCGCCGAACAGCGAGCCCTCCTTGCGCATGCGCGTCTTGAAGAAAGCGTGCCCAACGCGGTTCATGTACGGCGTGCCGCCCGCGCGCGTGACAGTATCCGCCACCGCGCGCGAGGCGCGCACGTCATACAGGATCGCCTCGCCGGGGCTTTTCTTCAGCAGCGACTCCGCCAGCAGCGCCGTCAGGAAGTCGCCGTCCACGAACGCGCCCGTGTCGTCGATGAAGAAGCAGCGATCGGCGTCGCCGTCCCACGCGATTCCCAGGTCCGCGCTGTTGGTGCGCACCTGCTCGACGATGAAGCGCCTGTTCTCCTCCAGCAACGGGTTCGGCTCGTGGCCGGGGAACTCGCCGTTCGGCGTCCAGTAGGTCTCGATCAGCTCCAGCCCGAGGCTCTCCAGCAGCGGCCCCACCATCGGGCCCGCCATGCCGTTGCCGCCGTCCACCACCACCTTCAGCGGGCGCGTGGCCGCATCGTCCCCGCATCGTCCCCGTAGGGGGGAGGGGGAGCGGATCACGTCGGGGTCGATGAAGCGCAGCGCCGCCGCCTGGAACTCCTCGTAGATGTCGATCTCCTGCAGCGTGCCGCGGGCAGGGGAGGGCGAGCCGCCGGGCGACCCCATTCCAGCCTCGACCTCGCGGCGGATGTCCTGGATGCCCGAGTCGCCCGACAGCGCGATCGCGCCCTCGCGCACGAGCTTCGCGCCCGTGTACGCCTTCGGGTTGTGCGAAGCCGTGCACATCAGCCCGCCGTCCAGCTCGCGCGAGCCGACCAGGAAATACAGCATCTCGCTGCCCACCTGCCCCGCGTCGATCACGCTCGCGCCCGCATCCAGCAGCCCCTCGCGGTAGCGCGCCGCGAGCTCCGGCGCGCTCAGACGCATGTCGCGTCCGAGGCCCACCCGCAGCTCGCCCACCGGCTTACCCGCCAGCTCTCCAAGCACGCGCGCAAACGCGCCGCCGATGCGCTGCGCAAGCTCGCCGTCGATCTGCTGCGGGTACAGGCCGCGGATGTCGTAGGCCTTGAATATGTCCGGCGTGACGGTGCTCATGGGCCGCGCATCCTATGCGCTGGGGAGTGCCTCCGGCGGCTCGGCTCGTAAACTTGCGGTCATGTCTGGACACTCGAAGTGGGCGAGCATCAAGCACAAGAAGGCGATCGTCGACTCCCGCCGCGGCGCGCAGTTCTCCAAGCTCACGCGCGCGATCACCGTCGCCGCGCGCGACGGCGGCGGGGACCCGGTCGGCAACCCCGCGCTCGACCTCGCCATCCGCAAGGCCAAGGAAGCGTCCATGCCCAAGGACAACATCGAGCGCGCGATCGCCAAGGGCACCGGCGAGGGCGGCGAAGCGGACGCGATCGAGAGCGTGCTCTACGAGGGCTACGGACCCGGCGGCGTCGCCGTGCTCGTGGAGGCGCTCACCGACAACCGTAACCGCACCAGTGCCGACGTCCGCCATGCGTTCTCCAAGAGCGGCGGCAACCTCGGCGAGCCCGGCTCCGTGGCGTACCTGTTCGACAAGAAGGGCACGATCGTGATCGACTCCGCGCGCTACTCCGAAGACGAGCTGATGCTCGCCGTCGACGCCGGCGCCGAGGACATCGTCACCGACGAGGACGTCTTCGAGGTCGTCACCGAGCCCGCCGACTTCGCCACCGTGCGCAAAGCGCTCGAGGACGCCGGCGTCGAGATCGAGAGCGCCGAGCTGGCCTACCGGCCATCGAGCGTCGTGCCCGTCGACGAGGCCCACGCGGGCAAGCTCATGCGCCTGATCGAAGCCCTGGAAGACAGCGACGACGTCAGCGCCGTGCACGCCAACTTCGACGTGTCCGCCGAGGTTCTCGAACGCGTTGCCGGCTAGGCGTTGAGCGCCCCCGTGGAGGCCAGGCCGCCCGTGGTGATCCTCTGCGGCGGACGCGGCACCCGCCTGCAGGAGCACACGCAGGCGATCCCCAAGCCGCTCGTTGAGATCGGCGGCATGCCGATCGTGTGGCACGTCATCCAGCTGTACGCCGTCCAGGGGTTTGACCGCTTCCTGCTCGCCACTGGCTACAAGAGCGAGCTGATCGAGCGTTTCGTCACCGGCCACGCGTGGCCGGCGGGCGTCAGCGTCGCGTGTGTCGATACGGGCCTGGACACGAAGACCGGAGGGCGCATCAAGCTGCTGGCGGAGCACCTCGCGGGGGCGCCAGTGTTCTGCGCGACCTACGCCGACGGCCTCGCCGACATCGACCTGGGCGCCCTTTTGCGCTCCCACTGCGCGCACGGCGCGCTTGCCAGCATGACCGTCGTGCGTCCACAGCTGCAGTTCGGGATCACCGAGCTCGATGCGGAGGACCGCGTGACCGGCTTTCGCGAGAAGCCCACCTCCGAGCACTGGATCAACGGCGGCTTCTTCTGCTTTGGCGCCCGCTTCTTCGACTATCTGCAGGCCGACAGCGTGCTCGAGCGCACGCCGTTGGAGCGCCTCGCCGCGGACGGCGAGCTGCGCGCACACCGCCACGAGGGCTTCTGGCAGTGCATGGACACCTACAAGGACGCCGTCGCGTTGAGCGACATGTGGGCGTCCGGGCAAGCGCCCTGGCGGTTGTGGCGCGAGGATCGCCAGGAGGAGCCGGGCATTGGCGGCGCGCTCGCCGCTCCCGGGGCCGCGCGTTAGACGATTACCAGTTCCGCCCGCCCGTCAGACCGGGCCAGGCGCGCGTCCGTGGTGAGCAGCACGGCCGCATCGAGCGAGGAGGTCAGCTCGGAGTAGAGCGCGTCCACGAGCCTCTGGTTCTCGCGCCGCTGCCACGCGCCCGCGAGCAGGCTCGCCAACGGGTGGCGGCTGACCGGCGCGCGCGCGAGCTCGGTCAGTGCCGTTTGCGCCTCCGAGCTCGACAACTCGCCGGCGCGGTGCAGGCGTCCGAGGGCCGAAAGCACCTCGGCGTCCAGATGGGCAGGCGCGTGCAGCCGGTGGCCGCGCATCTGCTCGCGTACTCGCACTCCGAGCTCCGTGCCGATCAGCGCCTCCACGAGCGCGGAGGCATCCACGACAAGCGTCTCAGGCAGGAGCGTCCTCGCCAAACTCGGCACGCGCCGCGTCGAGCGCCTCGATCACCCGCTCATGCGCCACGTCGGTTCGCGGCAGACGCTCGAGACGATCGAGCCAGGTGTCGGTCTGATGGGACGCGAGATTGCTGTTGAGCGCCTCCTGGGCGATCCTCGAGATGTTCAAGCCGGCCGCGCGAGCTTCGTGCGCGAGGTCGTCCGGCAAATAGACGTTCACACGTGCCATGCGCATAGTATACACACCTAAGGGTCAGCCCGCCGCCGCGCCCGAAACAGCGGCACCGGCTCGCGAATGCCGCGCAGTCGCCGCTCGCCTGCGTAGGACCAGCCATAGGCGTCTCGCGCGGACTCGCGCACCTCGCGCTCGGCGAGCACGCTGCCGGGGCGGGCAACAGCTGTGATGCGGTTGGCTAGGTTCACCGGGCGTCCAAACCAGTCGCCCGCGCGCGGCAGTGCCATGCCGATGGCGACGCCCGCGCGCAGCTGCGGGAAGTCCTCGCCCTCCGCGTCCGCCGCGTCGATCAGGGTCAGTGCGGCGTCGAGCAGCGGCTCGGGCTCCGGCGCGGCGAGCATCGCCGCATCGCCGATCGTCTTGACGAGCTTCACTGGCTGCTCGGCGACCTCCACGGCGAGCGCTTCCAGACGCATAGCCAGACGCCCGAGCTCGTCCGGCGGCACTTCCTCGCCCAGCCGCGTGAAGCCGACCAGATCGGCGAAGCAGACCGCCACCTCGCGCGAGCCCGGCAGCTGACCGCCGGTTCGCTCGAGCTCGCTGACGACCGTGCTCTGCGTCGCGTGGCGCAGGTGCAGCGCGAGCAGGCTGCTCACGAGCGGGTCCACCAGCGGGTACAGCGCGCCTGCCGCCGCGGCGTAGCTCTGCGCCAGCTCCGACTCGCTGATGCCCGGCTCGAGCACCAGTTTCAGCGGCAGCGCGCGCATGCTTTCCGCCGCCTGTGACAGGCCGCGTCCGAGCACGCGCAGCAGATCGAGCAGGTCCTCGTCGGAGATGCCCGCGTCGCGCGCCACGTGCGTCATGCGCGCGGTCTCCAGCTCCGCCTCCGTGTACATCGCCTCGTCCGGCTCGGGGATCGGCAGTCCCATCGCGCGGCGCGCCGCCACCAGGAACTCCTCCGCCAGGCCGCTGCGCTCTGCGACTTCGGCCGCCGTGTAGCGCTCCGGACCGACGATCACACGGTCGGCCGGCAGGTACATGATCGTGCCGCTCGCCGTCGTGCGCCGCAGCTCCGACAGCGCCACCCCTTCGCCGGCCAGCTGCTCCAGCAGCGCCAGGCGCTCCGCGCGAGCGCTGCCTTCCAGCCCGTCGAGCAGGCCCTCGGCGGCGAAGTCGATCGGCTCCCCCTCCGGGGACGCATCGTTATCGCAGATGGATGCGAGCGGCCTGGACAGGTCGGGTGCGTGCTCGGTCATCGGTCGCCCTGAGGGTAGGGCAGGAGCAGGCAGGCGTCCGGCGTCGGGCGCAGAATCAGCGTCTGTGATCGTCCTCGGCATAGATCCCGGCCTGGCAAGCACCGGCTACGGTGTCGTCGCTCGCCGCGCCGGGCGCCTGCTCGCCCTCGCCGGAGGCGTCATCTCCACCAGCCCCGGCCCCGCCCCGGAGCGACGCCTGGCGGACATCCACGCCGCGGTGGGCGCGCTGATCGACGAGCACGAGCCGTACGCGGTCGCGATGGAGGAGCTGTACTTCGGCCAGAATGTGCAGACCGCGTTCGCCGTCGGGCAGGCGCGGGGGGTTGTGCTGCTCGCGGCGGGGCAGCGCGGGCTGCCGTGCACCGGCTACACCCCCCAGCAGGTCAAGGGCGCCGTCTGCGGCAACGGCCGCGCCAGCAAGGACCAGGTGGGCCGGATGGTGCAGGCGCTGCTCGGGCTGTCCGAGCAGCCGCGTCCCGACCACGCCGCCGACGCGCTCGCCGTCGCGATCTGCCACGCCAACTGCGCGCCGCTCGCGGCGGCCCTCGCGCAGGCGACCGACGGCGCGGACGCTTGCCACGGCGAGATGACGGGCGCCGGCGCGCCCGCCCGCGTCGGGGCGGGCCGATGATCGCGCTGCTGCGCGGCGAGGTCGCCGTGCGCCGCGCCGATCACGTCGTGATCCTCAGCGGCAGCGTCGGCTACCGTGCGGCGATATCCGCGCACACGCTCGCGCACGTGCCGGCCGTCGGCGAGCGGGTGACGCTGCACACGCACCTGATCGTGCGCGACGACGCGCTCGCCCTGTACGGCTTTCACTCCGAGCAGGAGCGCGATCTCTTCCTGATGCTGCTGAACGTGCAGGCGGTCGGCCCGAAGGTCGCGCTGGCGGTGCTGTCGGCGGGCGCGCCGCGGGAGCTCATCGCGGCGCTCGCGGCCGGCGACGCCGCACGCTTTCAGACGGTGCCCGGCATCGGCAAGCGCACCGCCGAACGGATCATCGTCGAGCTGCGCGAGAAGGTCACCGACGACATCCAGACGTCCACGCGCACGCCAATCCTCGCGCGGCGTGGCGCCGAGCAGGACCCGCGACTGCTCGCGCGCGAGGGTCTGCTCGAGCTCGGCTACGCGCCGCTGGAGGCGGAGGAGCTGCTCGCGGATGCGGAGGGTGAGACCGCCGAGCAGCTGATCGCGGGCGCGCTGCGCCTCGCGCGCGGGCTGGTGAGTTGATGAGCGACACGGAGACTCGCATTCAGACTCCCTATCTCGTCGCCGAGGACGAGCTCGACCGCTCGCTGCGGCCTCGGCGCCTGGAGGAGTTCGTCGGTCAGCAGACGCTGCGCGAGCAGCTCGCCGTCGCTATCGAGGCGTGCGGCGCTCGTGGAGAGGCGCTCGATCACCTGCTGCTGGCGGGGCCGCCAGGGCTCGGCAAGACCTCGCTCGCGCAGATCGTCGCCGCTGAGCTGGAAGTCCCATTCGTGCAGACCGCGGGGCCGGCGCTCGAGCGCAAGGGAGACATTGCCGCGTTTCTGACGGCGCTCGAGCCTCGCAGCGTGTTCTTCGTCGATGAGATCCACCGGCTCGCGCGCGCGCTGGAGGAGACCTTCTACCCGGCGATGGAGGACCGCCGGCTGCCGATCACCGTCGGCCAGGGCGCGGGCGCGCGCGTGGTCACGCTCGAGCTGCCGCCGTTCACGCTCGTGGGAGCGACCACCCGCACCGGTCTGCTGACCACGCCGCTGCGCGATCGCTTCGGCATCCAGGCGCGCCTGGAGCCCTACGCGGTGGACGAGCTCGCGATCATCGTGCGCCGCTCCGCCAGGATCCTTGACATCGCGCTCGAGCATGACGGCGCGGTCGCGATCGCTGCGCGCGCGCGCGGCACGCCGCGCGTGGCCAACAGGCTGCTCAAGCGCGTGCGCGACTTCGCCGAGGTGCGCATGGAGGGTGTCGTCAGCGCGCACGCCGCGCACGCCGCGCTCGCGATGCTCGAGGTCGACGAGCGCGGTCTGGATCGCCTGGACCGCGAGATCCTCAACGCGATCTGCGTCAAGTTCGCCGGCGGTCCGGTCGGCCTTTCGACGCTCGCGGTCGCGGTCGGCGAGGAGCAGGACACGATCGAGGACGTCTATGAGCCCTACCTGCTGCAGGAGGGGCTGATCAAGCGCACGCCGCGCGGCAGGATGGCCACGCCAGCTGCCTACGAGCATCTCGAGCTTGAGCTGCCCGCGCCCGTCGGCGCGGCGCTGTTCTGAGTGCTGTTCGGTCGGCGCATGCGCCGACCGCGAGGCCGCACATGTGCAGGGTGGGTGGGTATCTATTCCGCCCCGTGCATGCACGGGGCGCCCGGCCGGTACATGTACCGGCCGGGGCCAACCGATCGTAGATCGACGAAATCTCCGATCGGCCAGCATGTGGCATGGCCTGCCTCACGCCGACCGTGCGCCTTCGCGCCCACGCTTGCGTACTCTGTGTGCAGACACCATGACCCATCCGTTCATCTGCCCCAACTGCGGCCACCGCACGAGCGAGCTCGATCGCAACATCGGCTTCACCCGCCAACCCAAGGGATGCGCCAAGTGCGGCTTCGCCTTCCTGTTTGAACTGCTAGACGACTACTACCCGGCGCCGGACGCCGCATTCTTCGTGTGCGACGGTGAGGGTCGGATCGTCGGCTGCGGCAAGAACTCGTTCGCGTTCACCGGTCTTGAGGAGGAAGAGGTGATCGGCCAGCGCGTCGAGCAGGTGCTCGGCCTGAGCTTCGCCAACGGCGATGACCCGGTGGCGACGGTGCTCGAGTGGGGCGTGCGTGCGCTGGAGGTGCCGGTCCAGGTGAGCGGGGAACGCGACGTGGCGGCGAACGCGAAAGCGGACATGTTCCCCGCCTACGACGACGACGGCGGGCTGTTGCTCGTGCTCACCCCCGACAAGTAGGCCGGGCAATGTCCAGCCGGTCAATCACGCCTGCAGGACGGCGAGCTGATAAAGACGCGGGCCGTGAGGCCCCGCGAGGGTATTCTCCGAGACGATGACCGACCGCCGACGCAACGCCCTGATCCTGCTGGTCGTCGCCGGCCTGATTGCCGGGTCGATCGCCGCGATCGCCACCAAGCCGACTCGCCTCGGGCTGGATCTGAAGGGCGGCGTCGAGCTCGTCTACCAGGCAAAGCCGACGGCAGCCTCGAAGGTGACCTCCGAATCGCTTGAACGGGCGATCAACATCATGCGCAAACGCGTCGACCAGCTGGGGGTCGCGCAGCCCGAAATCCAGAGCTCGGGCAACGATCAGATCGACGTCGCGCTGCCCGACGTGAGCAACGCCGGGCGCGCCCAGAACGAGGTCGGCAAGACCGCGCAGCTGTACTTCTATGACTGGGAGCCGAGCGTGATCGGACCCACCGGCAATCCGGCACCGACCGAACCGACCGTAACGGGCGGGCGCGAAGCCGGCTCCTCGGTGGCTGGCCTGCTCGAGTATCAGGCGGTGCTGCGTGCCGCCAAACGCGCGCCGATCCTGCGCAAAAGCGACACGACCTGGGAGCGCGGGTGCACCCCCAAGCAGGAAAAGAACTGCATCTATGGCTCGTGGTTCCTGCTCGACACCAAGCACGAAAAGGTCCTGCGCGGCTTTGAAGAACTCGAACACAACCTCTTCACCGACCTGCCGAAACTCGAGCCGGGCGCGAAGCTGAAGGCGGTACGCGTCAACCCGGGGACCGTGATCGTGCAGGCCCGGCCAACCGAAAACGGCGCGGGCAAGGTCATCAACGCCTCGCCCAACAGCTGGTACGTGCTCAACGACGACCCGGTGCTGGAAGGCTCGTCCATCACCAACCCGTTGCAGGGCAACGACGAAGCGTCCGGACAGCCCAACGTCACCTTCGGCTTCACCTCGCACGGCAAGAGCGTGTTCGAACGGGTCACAAAGCAGATCGCCCATCGCGGCCAGGAAGCACAGCTCCCGGGTGTCAGCAAGGAATCTGCGCTACAGCACTTCGCGATTGTGCTGGACGGTCAGCTGATCACCGTGCCCTCGATCGACTACCAGAAATACCCGGAAGGGATCGACGCCGCGACCGGCTCTCAGATCTCGGGTGGGTTCACGATCACCTCCGCGCAGAACCTCGCCAATGAGCTGCAGTCCGGTGCGCTGCCGCTGCGGCTCGTACTGATCTCGCGCTCGCAGGTCTCGGCGACGCTCGGCAAACAGGCGCTAAACCAGGGCCTGATCGCGGGGCTCGCCGGCTTTGCCGTCGTGTGCCTGTTCCTGCTGCTGTTCTACCGCGTGCTCGGCATGATCGCCGTCGGCGGCCTGACTATCTACGGCGCCTACTTCTTCGCGCTGGTCAAGCTCATACCGATCACGCTCACGCTCCCCGGCATCGCCGGGCTGATCCTCACGATCGGCGTGTGCGCGGACGCGAACATCGTGATCTTCGAGCGCGTCAAGGAGGAGATCCGCGGTGGCAGATCGATCGTCTCTGGGATCGCCACCGGCTATGCGCGTGGCTTCGCCGCGATCGTCGACGCCAACGTCGTCACATTCATGACCGCCTTCATCCTGTTTGCGCTCGCGACCGCCGAAGTGAAGGGCTTCGCGTTCATGCTCGGCATCGGCACGCTCGTGTCGCTGTTCACCGCCGTGCTCGCCACGCAGGCGGCGCTCGGCACGATGAGTCGCTCGCGCGCGGTCTCGCACCCGGCGATGCTGGGTGCCGCTCGACGCGGCAAAGGCTGGACGTTCGACTTCATGGGTGCCTCCAAGTGGTTCTTCTCGATGTCCGGCACGATCCTCTTGATCGGAGCGCTGGCGATCGGCGGCAAGGGGCTGAACTTCGGCATCGACTTCAAGTCCGGAACACGCATCCAAACAGCGTTCGTCAAGTCCGTCTCCGAGAGCGAAGTCGCGAAAGCGATGAGCGCCGCCGGCTATCCCAACGCCCAGGTGCAGAAGTTCACTAACGCGAGCGTCGGCGGCGCCGGCTATCAGATCTCGACCAAGACGCTCGGCCCTGAAAAGCTCAAGGACGTCGAAACCGCGCTCAACGCCAAGTTCGGCAGCGGCCCCAGCCATCCGGGGGTCAAAAACTTCTCCTCGAACTCGATCGGACCGACGTTCGGCAAAACGGTCGCCAACAGCGCCGTGATCGCGATCATCGCCTCGCTGCTCGTGATCTCCGCCTACATCGCGCTGCGCTTCGAGTGGAAGTATGCGGTACCCGTGCTGATCGCGCTGATGCACGACCTGCTGATCACCGCCGGCGTGTACTCATTGACGGGGAGGGAAGTCACCACGGCAACCGTCGCCGCGCTGCTGACGATCCTCGGGTACTCGCTTTATGACACGATCATCGTGTTCGATCGCGTACGCGAGAACGTCCCGCGCATGCCGCGTGCCGCCTTCTCGCAGATCCTCAACCGTTCGATGTCCGAGGTCCTCACCCGCTCGCTCGCGACGAGCTTCTGCACGCTGCTGCCCGTCATGGCGCTGCTGCTGTTTGGCGGCGAAACGCTCAAGGACTTCGCGTTCGCGTTGATGGTCGGCATCGCCTCCGGCGCGTACTCGTCGATCTTCATCGCCTCGCCCGTGCTGATGCACTGGAAGGAGCGGGAGCCCGGCTACCGTTCGCGTCGCGCCCGGATCTTGCGCGAACTGGGCCAGGTGCCAGCGTACGCAACGACCGCCACCGGCGCGCCCGAGGACGTCGATCCGGTCCAGAAGCGCAGGCGGACCCGTCGCGGCAGCCTGATCGCGCCGGAGGCACCTGGCCAGCAGATCTCCCGCGACGAGTTCCAGGAACTGGTCGCCGATCTCGACGTCGAGACGGATGCCAACGGCGCTCCCGCCGGCGGTCGGGCCGGGCGCACGCGCACGGCCGAGCGCGGCGCGACGGCCGCTCCCCCCGCGGCTCCCGCGTCGTCCCCGCATAGTCCCGGTACGGGGAAGGGGGAGCGCGACCCCGCAGCCGATCTCACGCCCGAGGACCTCGTGCTCAAGGAAGAGCCCAAGCGCCAGAAGCCGCGGCGCCCGCGCAATCGCCGCCACGGGAGGTCGCGCTGATGGGCATGCTCGGCTGGGTGATCATGGGTCTCGCGATCTGGCATTACACGATCTGGCTGCCCGACCGCTTCTGGGGTGGGATCGTCGGCGCTCTGATCGGCTCGCTGATCGGCTCGGTGGTACTGGGGCTGATCATCTACGGCGTGAAGGTCTCCGCGCTGCGCATCCCAGGTGAAAAGGCGACCGACATCGCCGTCGTGCTGTACGCCGTGCCCGGCGCGCTGATCGGCATGGCCGTCGTGTATCTGGAGGGCATGCGACGCGAACGCGCGCACGGCGCGACGGCGCCCTTCTCCGAGTAGCGCGCGACGAACCGCCCAGCCCGCCGCTGGTTACGGAATTTTACAAACAGACTGATTTTATAAGCACGCCTGCGTGTGTTGACGTAGAGTCCTCGAGACTGACCGCCTGGAGGATGGCGGACGACAACGTGGAGGCGATATGACTGGAAAGATTCCAACTAGGCTGACGATCGGATTCCTGGGGATCGTCGTTGCGATCGTGTCCCTGGCAATCGGCGCCAGCGCCGCGAGCGCGACATCGGTCGTCTACAACAACTTCAACACCGTACCGAGTGTGGTCAACAAATTCCTCGACCAAGACACGTACTCCACACCACCCTTCGAATTCCCGTTCGGCGGCATGGTCGAATTCACCAAAAGGCCGGGAGCGATCAAGAGCTTGATCACTCAGGTGGACAGCTTCACGTGCGAACACGGGGTCTACAACCTCGAAAACTGCTTCACCGCGAACCCGAGCAAGAAGTTCAAGTATCAGCTGACGGCGAGCATCTACGAAGTCGGGACGGAAAACGAACCGGTCGGTCCGATCGCGACCTCGACGGAGACCTTCAAGATCGCGTTCCGTCCGACCACGAATGTGTCCTGCCCCGCCACCAGCGAAGGCAAGGGCTTCGGCGGTAACTGCGACGTCGGTGGTTTCCTGCAGACGATCAAATTCAAGAAGTTCACACCCAAGGCGATCCTGCCGCAGAGGGCGATCATCCTGATTACGAGCACGAGAGCCGACAAACCGGAAGACGTCGTCAATGTGGGCGTGCAGACGGCCTACAAGGAATACGACGTGACTCACGAAGAATTCGTCGCGGAACCTCCTCTCGACGGCGGAATCCCGGAAATCGGCGCCGACCCGTTTCCGGAAGGCGCGTACGTTCTGAGCAAATTCGCCGCGACGGGCTGGGCTGGCTTCCAGCCGGTATTCGAGGTCACGGCCACGCCGTAACGGCACACGACTGACCGGCGGGGCGCCGCGCCGCGGCAACGGTGTGCGCCCCGCCGCTGGTTTGCATGGAGTCCGACGTCATCGTCGGCTTCGGATCCGTGAGCCCCTTGAAGGGGAGGACGGAACGTCCGTGTCCAGGATCCCCGGCGCGGAGATTCCGTCCCACCCTGGCCGTAGTCTCGCCGGATGCGTCCGTGCCGCTTTCAGATCCCCGAGTGCGTGCCCGCGGACGTGGCGCGCCTGCAACGCGAGCTCGGGGTGAGCGCGCCGCTCGGGCAGGTGCTCGTGCGCAGGGGCATGGCCGAGCCGGCAAGCGCGCACGCGTTCCTGAACGGTGGCGAGGAGCATCCACCGGCCGCGTTCGCCGGCATTGACGAGGCCGTCGCGGCGATCGTTCGCCATCTCGCTAGCGGCGAGCGCATCACGATCCACGGCGACTACGACGTCGACGGAGTGTGCTCGACCGCCGTGCTGGTGCGCGCACTGCGCGACCTGGGGGCATGCGTGGACTCCTACCTGCCCGACCGGGCGAGCGACGGGTACGGGCTGAACGCCGCGACGGTGCGTCGCCTGGCGGCGCGTGGGACGCGGCTGTTGGTGACGGTCGACTGCGGAATCGGCGCCGTGCAGGAGGTCGCCGCCGCGCACGCGCTCGGCATGGAGGTGGTGATCAGCGACCATCACGCGCCGCGCGCCGACGGCGCGCTGCCGCGCGCGCCGATCGTGCACCCGGCCGTGTGCTCCTACCCCTGCCCGGACGTATGTGCGACGACGGTCGCGTACAAGCTCGCGTGGGCGGTGCTCGAGGCCGCGGCGCGGGGGGAGGCTGGAGAGGCGAGCGCAGCACTCGCCGGCGGGGAGCAGGCGCGGCGCGCACTGGAGGCCGACCTCGACCTGGTGGCGCTCGCGAGCATCGCCGACGTCGTGCCACTGCTCGGCGAGAACCGCACGCTCGTGCGCCGTGGACTGCGCGCGCTTGCGGGCACGACCAAGCCCGGACTGCGTGCGCTGATGACGGTGGCGGGCGTCGACACCGCCAAGGTCGACGAGCGCGCGGTCGCGTTCGGGCTCGCGCCGCGCCTGAATGCCGCCGGTCGCCTGTATAGCGCCGACGCTGCGCTCGAGCTGGTCCTCACAGCCGATCGCACGCGCGCGGCGGCACTCGCCCAGGAGCTCGATCGCGTCAACCGCGAGCGCAGACAGGTGGAGACTGGCATCCGCCATCAGGCCGAAGCGCAGATGGCCGAGCTCGGCGAGCGCGCGGCCTACGTGCTCGCTGGAGAGGGCTGGCACGCGGGCGTGATCGGGATCGTCGCCTCCCGCCTGGTGGAGCGCAGCGGGCGTCCCGTCGTGCTGGTGGCGCTGAACGGGGACACTGGCAAGGCGTCAGGTCGCAGCGTCGAGCCGTTCGACCTGCTCGGCGGCCTGCACGCGTGCGAGGAGCATCTACTGCGTTACGGCGGGCACCGTGCGGCCGCCGGCCTCGAGCTCGAGCGAGCGCGCCTAGAGGGCTTCGCGGCTGCGCTCTGCTCGCACGCGGAGCGGGTGCTCGCGCCCGAGGACCTGCTCGCCGTAGAGCGCGTCGATGCGCTCATAGACGGCCGAGCGCTCTGCATGGAACTGGCCGAGGAGCTGCAGGCGCTGGCGCCGTTCGGTCGCGCGAACCCCACCGTGAGCCTGATGGTCGCCGACGCCACCTTCACCGGCGGGAGGCCGATGGGCGAAGGCAGGCACGTCCGCTTCACCGTGGAATCCCACGGTGCGCGTGCGCGGGCGGTGGCGTTCGGGACGGGTGGGCGGTTCCCGGTCGAGCTCGACGCGCCCCCGGGCTCCTTCCAGGCGACGTTCACACTGGAGGTGAACGAGTGGAACGGCGTGAGCGAACCGCGGCTGGTGCTTCGTCGCGCGCAGCCTTTGCTCGCGCAGCCCGTCTCGGAGATCAGCGCCGTGGACGCTCGCCGACAGGCCTCGATGACCGTGCTTGGGAGCCGTGAGGATCCCCCGCAGCGGGTCGCGCCTGCACCCGAGACCGAGGAGCTCGTGCTGTTCGCAATGTGAGCGCCATCGTCTTGGATCTGCCTCCGATGTCCCCTACCCTTAGATGATGGCCATCGCCGAAGATCCCAAGCGCTCGCAGGTTGCCGACCTTGCCGTCAGCGAGGTCTCCAGCGTGGACCAGAGCGCGAGCTCGCGTGTGGGGCATGTGCCGGTGAGCGAGCCGCTCCCGGCGCCGGCCGCCGCGAGCGGGCAGGGCCAAGCGGCGCTGGCGCTCAGCGCGCCCGAGCGGCGGCTGCTGAACGACCTGTTCGCGATCGTCTCCGAGCATGCGGCGGACTCCGCCGTCGAGATCGAGCGCGCGCGCGTGGAGGACGCGTTCGTGTTCGCCTGTGAGCACCACGCCGATCAGCGGCGTCGCTCGGGAGAGGATTTCATCACCCACCCGGTCGGTGTCGCGCGGATCTGCGCGAGCATGCGGCTGGACACCGAGACGCTGTGCGCGGCGCTGCTGCACGACACCGTCGAGGACACCTCCGCCTCGATCGAGGAGGTGCGCGAGCGTTTCGGCGAGGACATCGCGACCGTGGTCGACGGCGTCACCAAGCTGACGGGCATCACCTTCCAGTCGCGCGATGAGGCGCAGGCGAACAACTTCCGCAAGATGATGGTCGCGATGGCCAGCGACGTGCGGGTCATCCTGATCAAGCTCGCCGACCGTCTGCACAACATGCGCACGATCGACGCGATGCCCAAACAGAAGCAGATGGAGAAGGCGCGCGAGACGCTCGAGATCTACGCGCCGCTCGCCCATCGCCTGGGTATCCACGCGATCAAGTGGGAGCTCGAGGACCTCGCGTTCGCGACCCTGCACCCGCGCAAGTACCAGGAGATCAAGGGCCTGGTCGCCCAGCAGCGCGAGGAGCGTGAGCGCTATGTCAGCGAGGCAGGCGAGTACCTGCAGCGCGAACTGGCCGACGTCGGCATCGAGGCACAGATCGCCGGACGCGCGAAGCACTTCTACTCGATCTACTCGAAGATGACCAAGAAGGGCCGCGAGTTCAACGAGATCTACGACCTGACCGCGATGCGCGTGATCGTTGACTCGGTCAAGGACTGCTATGGCGCGGTCGGCGTGATCCACGCGCTGTGGAAGCCGTTGCCGGGCCGCTTCAAGGACTTCATCGCGATGCCCAAGTTCAACATGTACCAGTCGCTGCACACGACTGTGATCGGGCCCGAGGGCCGGCCGCTGGAGATCCAGATCCGCACTCAGCAGATGCACGAGATGGCGGAGTTCGGCGTGGCGGCTCACTGGGTGTACAAGCAGCCGGCATCGTCCGGGCAGGACGGGGACGCATCGTCCCCGCAGGGGGAGGACGCCAAGCTCAAGTGGCTGCGCTCGATGCTCGACTGGCAGAAGGAGCTCTCGGACCCGCGCGAGTTCATGGACACGTTCCGCAACGACCTCTTCGAGGAGGAGGTCTACGTGTTCACGCCCAAGGGCGAAGTCAAGTCGTTGGCCTCCGGAGCGACGCCGCTGGACTTCGCCTACGAGGTGCACACCGAGATCGGGCACCGCTGCGTGGGCGCGCGCGTGAACGGAAAAATCGTGCCGCTGCACTACGAGCTGCGCTCGGGCGACATCGTCGAGATCCTCACCGCCAAGCGCGAGCGCGGACCATCGCGCGACTGGCTGGCGATGGTCAAGACCACGCGCGCGCGCAACAAGATCAAGGCGTGGTTCAAGGCGGAGAGCCGCCAGGACACCGAGCACACCGGGCGCGAGCTGCTGCAGGAGCATCTACGTAAACAGGGCCTGCCCGCGCAGAAGATCACCGGCTCGGCGCTGCTCGCCGATGTGATCCGCGAGGTCGGCTTCCGCAAGGCCGACGATTTCTACATCGCGCTTGGTGCCGCCAAGATCTCCCCGAAGCTCGTCGTCGGCAAGGTCATGCAGCGCCTGAAGCAGGGCGAGGCGGCGGACGGCGAGGAAGGCGCGGCGGACCTGCTGCGCGTCGGGCGCGCGCGCCGTCGCCCGACCAAGTCCTCGGGCCAGTACGGCATCAGTGTCGAGGGCGTCGACGACGTGATGCTGCGTCTGGCCAAGTGCTGCCGGCCGGTTCCCGGCGATGAGATCGTCGGCTACATCTCCCTCGGACGCGGCATCACCATCCACCGCGAGGACTGCCCCAACGCGATGGTCCTGCGCAAGAGCCCCGAACGTTTCACGAGCGTCTCCTGGGAAGGCGACCAGTCGACCGGCTTCGTCGTGGAGATCCAGATCGACGCATGGGATCGCCACCATCTGCTGGCCGACCTCTCGCGCGCCTTCTCGGAGTCCGGCGCGAACATCCTCGAAGCGCGCTGCCTGTCAATGGGGCCAATGGTGAAGAACCGCTTCGTGGTCGAGGTCGCCGATACGCACGCGCTGAAGAGCGCGATCACGCGCCTGCGCAACACCGACTCGGTGTTCGACGCCTACCGTGTGACGCCCGGCGCGAGCGTGTAGCCCTGCCCTGCGCCGCTGCGCGCGCGTCGCGCGGGCGCACGGCGCTAGGAGATCACGTTCAGCGCCCGCGGCAGGATCGAGTAGCGCGCCTCGGTGACCTCGCCGAGGTAGTCGCCGTCGACCTGCAGCGGCAGTGCGCGCTCGTCGAGGCTGCGCACCGTCAGCTCGCTCAACTGCGCCAGGCCGGTGACCTGGCGATGAGCCTCCACGCGTGCGCCGCGCGAGAACGCCCGCCAAGCGATCGACGGCATCGCCAGGGGCGTGGCGCGGTGCAGCACGCCGCCGGCGAGCGCGCCCGAGTCCAGCTGCGCGCCGCCGATCAGGTCGATCGGGCGGTCGTTGAAGTAGGTGAATGGAGAGCCGTTCTGCACGATTGCCGTGACACCCTCGTGCGTGCCGGCCTCGCCCGCGTCGAGCGCCAGGCGTGGCGGCGCGTGCAGATAGCGACGCAGCAGGGTGGTGAGCGCCACCCACGCGAAGTAGTACGGCCCCAAGCGAGCCTTCATGCGCGGGTTGGCGTCGACGCGCTCCACCACGCTCGCGTCGAGGCCGAGCCCCGAGGCGAACGTGAAGCAGCGCCCGTTGACGACGCCCACGTCGACCTTGCGCGGTCGCCAATCATCGGCCATCGCCAGCAGATGCTCGGTCGCGTCGACGACATCGCCGGGGATGCCGAGCATCTTCGCGAACACGTTGGCCGAGCCGCCGGGCAGGCAGCACAGCGGCGTAGCGGAGGCGTTCCCACGTGATCCGATCAGGCCGTTGGCGGCTTCGTTGACGGTCCCGTCGCCGCCGAACGCGACGACCACGTCATAGCCCTCGTGCGCGGCCTCGCGGCACAGCTCGATCGCATGGCCGCGCGCTTCGGTGTCGACCGCGTCGACCTCGAAGCGGCCCTGCAGCGCATACACGACGAGATGACGCAGGCGATCAGAGACAGTCGACGCGTACGGGTTGACGATGATCAGCATCCTGCGCTTGTGAGCCGGGGAGGCGAAGCGGAATGGCTGCTCAGCCTGGCCCGCCAGCTCCTCGGGTGCGCGCGTTGAGATGCTCACCGCATGGCCTACACCGCGCGAGAGCCCTCGTTACCCGCCCTGCGCGGACCTCGGCGCCTCAAGCACCGCTGACATCCGCCGATATTATTGCTACCCTGTTGGGCGCATAGCTGGACACATCCAGAGGGGTGGAGGGACTGGCCCTACGAAACCCCGGCAACCACCGTAACGTCACAGCGGGAAGGTGCCAATTCCAGAGAGATGTGTGGCGGGCTTCGTGCTCTTCGCCACACCGGTGACACGGCGAAGACTACGAAGGAGTCCCAATGGCTGTCAGTCATCTGCAGTGCAAGGAGTGTCAAGCCGAGTACCCGCTGGAGGCGCTGTACGTGTGCGAGCGCTGCTTCGGTCCGCTGGAGGTCGCCTACGACCACAGCCTCACGAGCCGCGACCTCGGCGAGCTGCGCCGCCGCATCCAGGGCGGTCCACAGAACATCTGGCGCTACGCCGACTTCCTGCCCCTCGCCGGCGGCCCCCCGGGACCGTCCGGCAGGCTGGCCTCACGCGTGGGCCTGCCGGCGGGCTGCACGCCGCTGATCCGCGCCGACAGGCTCGCCGCGCGCCTCGGGCTGCGCGAGGTGTGGGTCAAGAACGACGCCGCCAACCCCACCCACTCGTTCAAGGATCGCGTGGTGTCGGTCGCGGTGACGCGCGCACGCGAGCTCGGCTTCCAGACGATCGCGTGCGCGTCCACCGGCAACCTCGCCAACTCGGTCGCCGCGCACGGCGCGGCGCTGGGCCTCGAGTCCTACGTGTTCATCCCCGCGGACCTCGAGGAGCAGAAGATCCTCGCGACAGGCGTCTACGGCACGAGGCTCGTGGGTGTGAAGGGCAACTACGACGATGTCAACCGCCTGTGCACGGAGTTGTGCGCCGAGCGCGACTGGGCGTTCGTGAACATCAACCTGCGCCCCTACTACGCCGAGGGCTCAAAGACGCTCGCGTTCGAGATCGCCGAGCAGCTCGGATGGGAGCTGCCGGACCGCTGCGTGGTCCCCGTCGCCTCCGGGTCGCTGTTCACGAAGATCGCCGCGGGCTTCCGCGAATGGACCGAGCTCGGGCTGATAGAGAACCCCGCCCGCCCGCAGCCGCGCATGAACGGCGCCCAGGCCGAGGGCTGCTCGCCGGTGGCGAGCGCGTTCGCGAACGGACACGAGGTCTGCAGGCCCGTCAAGCCCAACACGATCGCCAAGTCGCTCGCGATCGGCAACCCCGCCGACGGCCCCTACGCGCTCGAGCTTGCGCGAGCATCGGGCGGCTCGGTGGACGCGGTCAGCGACGAGGAGATCCGCGCGGGCATCAAGCTGCTGGCCGAGACGACGGGGGTCTTCACGGAGACCGCGGGCGGGGTCACGACGGCGGTGCTCGCCAAGCTCGCCGCGCGCGGGGACATCGACCCCGACGAGCGCGTCGTGCTGGTGATCACCGGCGAGGGGCTGAAGACGCTGGACGCCGTGCGCGGCACGTTCGAGATGTCCACGATCGAGCCGTCGCTCGCGTCGTTTGAAGCGGGCGTGGCCGACGCCGTCACAGTGTGATGTCGGTGCTCGTCAAGATCCCCACGCAGCTGCGCGCGGCCGCCGGCGGCGAGTCGGAGGCGAAGGTCGACGGAGCGACCGTGCGGGAGGTGCTCGACGGCCTGTTCACGCAACACGAGGAGCTGCGCGTGCGCATCGCCGACGACGACGGCTCGCTGCGCCGCTTCGTGAACGTCTACCTGGCCGGCGAAGACATCCGCTTCCTCGACGGCCTCGCCACGCCCGTTGCCGACGGCGCGGAACTGACGATCCTGCCCGCGGTGGCGGGAGGCTGACGCTCGCCTGTCGGCGGCGGCGTGCAGGCCGCTAGGTCCGCTCGGTCGCGCCGGGAAGCGTCTCCAAGCGCTGGCGCAGCTCCGAGCCGCGCCCGGCGGTCACGGCGCGGGCGGCGCGCGCCTCGCTCAGCTCCAGGCCGTGAGCGTGGGCGTAGTCGAGCAGATCCTGGCGCTCCTCGCCCTCGCGCGCGGCGCGCAGGAACAGCCAGCAGAACAGGCACAGCGTGAGGATCGACTCCTCCACCATCATGATCGCCCCGGCGATGCTCTGATCGGCGAGGGGGGAGATGTGAAAGCGCGCGTCGCCCTTGAGGTAGTACGGGTAGAAGACCGTTCCCGACCACAGGAAGATGTTGCCGAGGACGGTGCCGGCGAGGCGCACCGCGACGATATAGATGAGCTTGCCGAGGTTGCCGAACCAGCTGGGGGTCGGCAGCGGCCCGAACAGGCACATCCACATGTTGACGCCGAAGCCGAGGAACATCGCGTGCTCGAGCGCGTGCACGCCCGGGTGGCGCAGCGCGGCCTGATAGAGCGCGGGCAGGTGCCATACGTACAGGTCGACCATCCAAAGCGGAAACGCGACGACCGGGTGCGAAAGCGCTCGCAGGCGGTCGAACAGCCGGATGCGCAGGATCGGGGCGAGCATCGGCCCCGTGAGCCCGAGCACGATCAGCAGCGCGGCGATGTCTCCGAGCAGCAGGTGCTCGACCATGTGCGCCCACAGCAGGTCCTGGCTGGCCCCGCCGAGCGAGCTGAGCGCGAGCCCGATCACGACCACGCCGCCGTAGAAGCACGCCTGGCGCCAGCCTGCCACCGGGCGCTCCTGCTTGGCGAGCGTGCGCGCGCGGCGCGCGTAGAGCAGGCCGAGGATCGCCAGCGGCACGAGCTGGAAGGCATCGGAGATGTCGGTTGAAACGGCGAGCAGCGCGCTGAACATCCTGCGTCAGGGTACGCGAGAGGCCGCCTGAGCGGCGAGCCCGGGTCGCGCCCGGGCGCAGACGGAGCGGTCCCCAGGGTCGTGCCCGCTCGTTGCGCTCGTTTCGCAATTTCTTAGCGAGGATTGAGGTTGGCGTGAGTAGCATGCTGTTCGCTTACGGCATGAGCTCACATGGCGTCATCGATGCGACCGTCGAAGGGATCACCGAGAGGTTCGACCCGATCGCGTGCCTGGATGAGCGCGTGCGTCACCGCGCGATGCCCGCCGACCCGGTCGCACCGGGCCGCTACATCGAGATCCAGGGACCCGAGCGGGCGCTGTTGATAGCGTTGAGCGACACTGCGATGCCCATCGGCCGCGGGCTGAACGCCGAGCTGCGCCTCGATGACAGCTCGGTCTCACGCCGTCACGCGATCATCGTCCCGCGGCCCGCGGGAGCGCGGATCCTCGATGACCGCAGCTCCAACGGCACATTCGTCAACGGCCGGCGCGTCCAGCAGGCGGATCTTGCCAACGGCGACGTGATCGTGCTCGGCCGCGTCGTGCTGCGGTATCTGGAGCTGTAGGGTTCGCGTCCGGCGGGCGCCGGCTCAGCGTGCGGGCGCGAGCTCGCGGGCATGACCGCGGGAGCCGCGCGAACACGGCTGTATCTTCCCGGCGATGGACGACCCGATCAGCCCCCACGCTTTTACGGTGGAGCGGGCGGAGGTGCGCCCGGGCGTGCAGATCGCGTATGTGCGGGCGGGGCAGGGGGGCCATCCGCTGCTGCTGGTGCACGGCTGGCCGGAGACCAAGCGTATCTGGTGGCGCAACATCGGGCCGCTGGCGCGGGCGGGCTTCGAGGTGATCGTGCCGGACCTGCGCGGCTTCGGCGACTCGGGCCTTGCGCCCGACGGCTTCTATGACCTCGCGGCACACGCGCGCGACCTGCGCGCGCTGGTCGGCGATGTGCTCGGTCACGAGCGCTGCGCGGCCGCGGGCGGCGATCTGGGCGGGGGCGTGATCCAGGATCTGGGGCTGCGCTTCGAGGGCTTCGTCGAGCGCCAGGTGCTGTTCAACAGCGTGCTGCCGCTGCTGGCGGGCCCCTACGAGGCC
>Ga0116215_1000469_pt1 | contig 30845 bp, 28 predicted proteins | sample Sb_taG_7_FD_89698 | JGI IMG/M metagenome (GOLD analysis project Ga0116215, IMG submission 89698) | Peat soil microbial communities from Weissenstadt, Germany - Sb_50d_2_FS metaG | ecosystem: Environmental > Terrestrial > Soil > Wetlands > Peat | place: Germany: Weissenstadt | collected 2010-09-21
AATGGCTTTGTGAGTGACGCGCGTGGCCATTTCGCTGGCGAAAAGTTTCGCGATCGAGGCTTCCATCGAGAAGCGCTGGCCGGAATCGTTTTTCCAGGCGGCTTTGCGGACGAGGAGGCGGGCCGCGTCAATTTCCGTGGACATATCGGCGAGCATGAATTGAATGGCTTGAAAATCGGAGACGGGATGGCCGAAGGCCTGGCGCTCTTTGGCATATGCGAGCGCGGCTTCGAAGGCGCCTTGCGCGATGCCGGTGGCTTGCGCGCCGATGCCGATGCGTCCGCCATCGAGCGTCGAGAGCGCGACTTTGTATCCTTCGCCTTCGTTGCCGATGCGATTCGCCACCGGGATTTCGCAATCGGTGAAGGAAAGTTCGGTGCAGGCGGTGGCGTGAATGCCCAACTTTTTTTCTTCCTTGCCGACTTTGAAGCCGGGCGTTTCTTTCTCGATCACTAATGCCGTGATTCCCTTCTCTCCTTTTTCGGGATGCGTATTCACATAGACGAGCGCGGCATCGGCGGCGCCGCCGTTGGTGATCCAGGCTTTTGTGCCGTTGACGATGTAGCGATCGCCTTTGAGGATGGCTTTGGTTCTGAGCGCGGCGGCGTTGGAACCGGCTTGCGGTTCGGTGAGTGCGTAGCAGCCGATTTTTTCGCCGCGCGCGTACGGAAGAAGGAATTTCTTCTTTTGCTCGTCGGTGCCGACGCGATGGATGGGATCGCAGTAGAGCGAATTTTGCACGGAGAGCACGACGCTGGTGGAAGCGCAGACGCGGGCGATTTCTTCGATCATAATGGAGTAGCAGGTGTGATCCATGCCCGCGCCGCCTTCGGATTCGGGAATGGCGACGGCGGTGAGGCCGAGTTCGGCGGCTTTGCGAAATGTTTCGTGCGGGAAGTGGCCGGTCTCGTCGAGCTCGCGAGCGTGAGGCTTCACTTCGGCCTCGGCGAATTCGCGAACCGTGCGCTGGAGGAGAGTTTGTTCTTCGCTGAGTTCCAAATTCACTGCGATGCTCCTGGACGATGAGGGCTGCGATGCTTCGCGAGTCTGGCAGCCTACTTCAATGGACGATTTTCCGGCTCAAAATCGAGGCGAAAAATTGCGTTTCTAACCGAAACGTCCGGACGAATAGAAACGCCTGTAACTTATTGAAAACAAAGGATGCGACTCATTTCTACTCGAGACAGATTCATATTCACCCCAGCTCGTGATTTTAGGGATTTGCGGATCTCTTCGCGCCGATCGGATCAGAGTTTGGGGCGGCGGCGATGACGGCTCGGGATGATAATTTTCGCATAGCTTTGATAGGGAGAGCATGGCGAGCGGTGCCGGATTGGCTTGTGGTGATGCCGCGCGCTTTAGGGGCACTCGATATTTTTCGGTACGGCTTTGCATGCCCTTCACTCCTAGAATGACCCTAGCATGGATTGGGGGAAATTTCATGGGGGAGAGCATGTGGAATGGGCTCCTTCCCCCGCATGAATGCGGGAGATCCCTCGGTAATGCGCGACTCGCGGATTTGCTTGTGACGGCCCAGCGCTGAAGCGCAGCGTTGGGGGCGCGGATTTTTTCGGAGCGCTGAAGCGCTCCTCCCCCGCATGAATGCGGGGGCTGCCACCAAAGTGCGGGGGCTCACGTTGTTGCGGGGGCTCACGGCTTTGCTTGTGACGGCCCAGCGCTAAAGCGCAGCGTCGGGGGTGCGGATTTTTCCGGAGCGCTGAAGCGCTCCTCCCCCGCATGAATGCGGGGGCTGCCACCGGGCTGGCGAAGCTGGGTGGTGCGTGATGCGCGCTACCGTTCGCTTTTTCGGACTTGCGAAGGGAGTAATTTGTGATAGGGTTCGCAGGAGAATCTCCGCATGCGCCACTTGGCAAGCCCTCATGTTGACGGAGAGAATCGCGACGAATTGGCTCTAGGAATCACGCGGCCGCTGCCAGGTGGCCGCTCGAGGTTGGATCGTTAGAGGAGGATGGAATGAAAGCCAGCCATACGCAGCAGATGAGTATTTTGAGATGGAGCTTGATTTTATTGGCCATAATAATCGCTCCGGCGTGGGCACAAAATAAGAAGGGCGAATCGAAGCCCGCACCGGCGCAGCATAGCGCACCAGCACCACAGCAACATTCGGCGCCTGCACAACATTCTGCGCCGCCCGCTCAGCATCAACCAAGCGGAGGAGGAGGTGCACGCCCCGGCGGGGCGGCCGGTGGCGGAGGGCGGCCGGCTGGTGGCGGCGCGGGATCGAGTGGCGGAAACAAGCCGGCGGGTTCGAGCACTACGGGAAAATCAGCGGGAGACATTTACAAGCCGGCCGCAGGGTACGGCAACGCGGGTGGGAACAAGCCGGCGGGTGGCAACAAGCCGGGCTCAACTGTTGGCGGCGGCAACAAGCCAGGCGGAGCGGCGGGTGGCGGCAATAAGCCGGGCTCAACCGTGGCCGGTGGCAACAAACCTGGCGGAGCGGCGGGCGCTGGTAAAGGGCCGGCCAGTGGCGGTGCCAAGCCAGCGGCGGCGAAGTTCAATCCGCCGAGCGGCGCGACGTCAAAGCCCGGCGCCAAGGGCGGCACAACTTACACAGCGAAGAACGGAACAGAATTCCACACATCGAAGGGCGGGAGTCTCACCAGCCTGAAGACCAAGAGTGGCGCGACGGCGCACTTCGGCGCGAACGGCAAAGTAGCGTCCATTCATTCGGGCAACACGACCGTCGTTCATGGGGCGCGCGGCGGACGCGTGGTATCCACGAGGCTCGCAGGCGGCGGGCGCGTGGTGAGTTACGGAGGGCACCGCGGGTTCGTCGAGCGTCCATTTAATCGCGGCGGCCGGGCGTATATGCGGCGGTCGTATTATTACGGCGGGCGGCGCTGGGCTGGAGTTTACCGCGGCTACTACTGGGGCGGGCATCCCTACTGGGGATACGTGCCGGGGTATTACTGGGGCGGCGGGTTCTATGGATGGGCCTACAATCCGTGGGCAGTGTCGATCGGTTGGGGATGGGGCTGGGGCGGAGCGCCGTGGTATGGCTACTATGGATATTACTTCGCGCCGTATCCGGTGTACGCGTCTCCAGCTTTTTGGATAACGGACTTCCTGCTGGCGGAGAATTTGCGGGCCGCTTATGACGCGCAGCAGGCGGCAAACGCGGAGGCGGCAGCAGCCGCAGCTCCGCCGCCACCGGCGTCGGATCAAGCGGTGGTGCTCACACCGGAAGTGAAACAGGCGATCGCCGACGAAGTGCGGGCGCAGATCGCGGCCGAGCAGGCTGCGGCGGCGGCTCCCAATGCGACGGCTCCCGTGCCGGCGGCGTCTGCTGAAGCTCCTTCGGATGCAGCGCCAGCGGCGACACCGGCCAACACGCAGTTGCCGGAAGCACTGGATCCGAAAGAGCGGACGTTCGTGGTATCGAATACGCTGGCCGAGCAGACGGATGACGGCACGGCGTGCTCGCTATCCTCGGGCGACGTGCTGACGCGCATCGGCGATACACCGGACGCGAATCAGAGCGTGAAGGTGTTGGTAACCAGCGGGCAGAATAACGATTGCGCTACCGGAACGCAGATTTCGGTGGCGGTGCAGGATTTGCAGGACATGCACAACGACTTCCGCGCGAAGATGGACGCGGGGTTGCAATCGCTGGCGGACAATCAGGGAAAGAAGGGCATGCCTGCGAGTCCCGCGCCGGGCAGGAAGGCGGTGCCGGAAGGAACGGCGCAGCCGGACGCGGATGCGGACAAGCAGCTTGATCAGGCGGATCAGAATGCCGATAAGGCTGAGGCGGACGTGCAGCAGTCGCAGCAAGAAGGTAGCGGCGACGATTAGGCTGCGCTTATTGGCTTGATGTGATGTAGGGAGTGATTCCGGGGGCGCTCGCCGGTTTTGTGGCGGGCGCTCCCGGATTTTTTTCTTCAGGTTTTCCTCGCAGAGGAGAGATTCTCAGATCGGAAAATGCAGATCCCTCATCCGCCTAGGCGGATCCGGGATGACAACGTAAAAACGGGATGAGAATCTAAAGACTGGGATGACAGCCGGAGGCCGCAATGCTCGATGTGATTTTGAAGCGATTCGAGAATCCTGATGAGACGCGCACGTTTCCGAAGGGGAAGTTTGAATTGATTCGCATTGGCGGGATGTCGATCGGCCGGGCTAGTTATGCGCCTGGGTGGAAGTGGTCAATGGATGTTGGAGCGGCTACCGGGGCGAAGATGTGTTCGGTGGAGCACGTCGGGATGGTGATTTCCGGGCGCGCTACGGCGGCGATGAGCGATGGACGCATTATTGAGATGCGGGCTGGGGATGTGTTTTATATTCCGCCGGGGCACGATAGCTGGGTGGTGGGGGATGAGCCGTACGTTTCGTTGCATTTCTTGGGGACGGAACAATACGCGGCGAAACCTTCGTCAAAGTGAAGCGATTCCGAACTCAATCGAACTCGTGATCGTCGTCTTCTTCGGATTTTTCGTGAATCGGAGTGCCGTCTTTGAGATGGCGAAGTTCTTCGGCAGCCTGCCTTTCGAAATCGACCATTTCCGGATCAACTCCGGCGGATTTTGCCAACTCTTCCCGTTCGACCTCCGCATCGGCGTCGTGCCGGCCACGGTATATGAGCTCTGCGCAGAGCCACAAGCCAAGTACAACATATAAGACGCGGCTCTTTTCGAAGCGTCTTAGCCCCAACTGCTCCAAAATCCACACCACGGGGAGGACTAGCAAAATCGAGCCGATGAGACGCAGAAGCATCACGAATGCGGAGCGACGATACCGCACGAAAATCATGTGTACCTACCGGATCTACTTGTACTTAATAGTAACACAAAACCGGCCGAGGCGACCAGCCTGCGATACGGTAGAAGGCCGGCTGGCGGCCCTTCTAAGCTCAGGACGAGACGGTGCTACGGAAACCCATCGAGTTCATGTCGCTCGGAGCGCCGCGGACGATTACTGCCTTCACCGAGTTTCGTGATCGTAAGATGTCGGCAGGGACGCCGGCGCTACCAACCCCGCGCCGTATCGAGATCGTGCGACTTGGGATTATTCCCACTTCCAGTTGGCGAATTGTTGGCGGAGTTTGATTTTCATGAATTTGCCAACCGACGTGCGGGGGATTTCTTCGGCGAAGACGAAGGCGTCCGGGAGCTGCCACTTGGCGAATTTTGGGGCGAGGAATTGGCGGAGATCTTCGGCGGTTACTTTCGCGCCGGGCTTGGGGACGATTACTGCGAGCGGGCGCTCGTCCCATTTCGGATGAGGGACCGCGATTACCGCGGCTTCGCGAACATCGGGATGGCCCATCAGCGCGTTTTCGAGATCTACCGAACTGATCCATTCGCCGCCGGATTTGATCATATCTTTGCCGCGATCGACGATGCGGAGATAGCCGTCCTCGTCTAGCGTGGCCATATCGCCGGTTTTGAACCAGCCATCTTCGGTCCAGCGATTGGCGGTGTCGGGAGCGTTGTAATAGCTCTCGGCCACCCAAGGTCCGCGGATTTCAAGTTCGCCGGGAGTTTTGCCATCGCACGGTGCGATGGCGTCGGCGGCGCGGACGCGCAATTCGATGAATGGGCAGGGCCAGCCTTGCGAAGCGCGGACGCGATATTTCTCATCCGCGTGCCAATCGAGCATGTGGCCGCGAATGCCGCCGGTGGTGGCGAGCGGCGTCGTCTCGGTCATGCCCCAGAGATGCGTGAGGTGAAAACCGTAATTGTCGAGAGAGCGGATCATGGCCTCGGGCGGGGCGGTGCCGCCGCAGGTGACGTGGACGTTGTGCAGAAGCTTCCAACGGCCGGGATATTTTTCGAGCGCGGCGAGGACGCCGAGCCAGACGGTGGGAACGGCGCAGGCCTGCGTGACTTGCTCGCTTACAATGAGATCGAGAATGCTTTCGGGATCGACATTTGGGCCCGCGAAAACGAGTTTTGCGCCGACCATGACGGAGGTGAAGGGGATGCCCCAGGCGTTGGCGTGAAACATCGGCGAGATGGGAAGAACGACATCGCGCTGGCTGACGGCGAAGCTATCGACCATCGCGGAGGAGAAGGAATGAAGGACCAAGGCGCGATGAGAATAGAGGACGCCTTTGGGATTGCCGGTGGTGCCGGAGGTGAAGCACATGGCGGCCGCGTCGTTTTCGTCAATCTTGGGATAGTGAAATTCGCCGGAGGCGGAAGTCAGGAAATCTTCGTAGCTATCTGCGCCGGGCGCGACGGGTTTGCCGCTGAACGGGACTACGATCACGCGCTCGAATTTCACGAGGTCTTTGAATTTTTCGTAAATCGGGAGAAGAACATCGTCAACGATCAGGAAGCGATCTTCGGCGTGATTGGCGATGAAGGCGATTTCCTGCGGGTGCAGGCGGAGATTGAGCGGGTGAAGCACGCCGCCGGCCGCGGGGATGCCGAAATAGGCTTCGAGATGGCTGGAATGATTCCACATGAGCGTGGCGACGCGATCGCCGGGTTTCAGGCCTGCGTGGATCAAGGCGCGGGCGAGTTGGCGGGCGCGGCGGAAGAATTGGGCGTAGGTGTAGCGGTGAATTTGGCCTTGCGGATCGCGGGATACGATTTCGGTTTTGCCGAAAAGGGCGCGGGCGCGATCGAGAATGGTGTTGAGAGTTAGCGGAAAATCCATCATGCGGCCGCGCATGGAATGCCCCCGGGTGGAAGAGTGAGCGGATGTTATCACGGACGGGGAGAAAGAGAAGTACGGTAGGGCCTCTAGGGCTTCTTGGGCGCGGCTGGGGTGGTTACTTTGCGGCCGGTGGCTTCCTGGAGTAGCGCGAATTCTCCGCCGTTTTGCGACATCTCGATTTTGTAAGTGAACTCGGTGCTCGACACTTCTTTGACCGTCAGGCGAATGTTTATGGTGGTGTCTCCCATCTTGGAAGTTGTGGTCCACGTCCAAGTGTCGCCGTTTACCGTGCCTTTGGATTCGAAGGGTTGGCCTAAATCGTTGAACTCGTGGTAGGTGTAAACTTTTTCGTTGGGATCATAGCCCTCGAAGAAAACTGCTTTCTTGGTTCCCATGCTGCTTGTGTTTTCCGAGTGACATTCCAGATAGAAGCCGCCGGTGAACCATTCACACGTTTGTATCGTCGTGGTTTTGCCGCCGGGCATGGGGCCGAAGGGTTTGGTGTCGCCTTCGATTTTCCATGTGCCGAGGCCGAAGGCGAGCCTTTGAACTTCGAGGCCTGGCTTGGGTGGGGCCGGGGCGGCTTGCTGCGCGTTGGTGGAGATGGAGAGAAGGAGAATGCAAATGGGGAGAAGCGCGGCTGATTTTTTCATCGTGGCTCCTGGATTCTTGGGCGGATGGTATCACGGACGGCGAGACACTCGTGACGCTTGGGTGGGAGTGCGCGGTTGCGATGAGAACGTGGTTGGCGGTGAGGTCGTCGGAGGGCGCGGCTAGCAGCGCCCCTACGAGACAAGATTGGCGGCGTTAATTTGATTTTGTGGTCCGAGCATGAGGATGAGCTTTGGCGAAGTTGGTGGTCGTAAAATGCCGGCGGGGACGCCGGCGCTACTGAGTGAGTGAACTTCGGGATCGGATTAATCGAAGCGGGCTTTTGGCTTTGCGGCGATTTGCGTTTTCGGCGCGGCTTCCTGTGTGACTTCGTCGAGGCCGAGGGATTGGCGGACTTCGCGGATTTGTGCGGCGTGGCGGGCTGGATGGACGGCTAGTAATGCTAGACATTCCTGGCCCGTTACCAAGCCGCCGATGGGATGGGGAACTTCGATGTCGCGAAGATCGGCGCGGCAGGAGGCTACGAATTCGATGGTGTGGGCGCGGAGCTCGCGGAATCTGGCGACGGCTTCGGCGAGAGTGGCGTAGCGGCCGGCGGGAACGAGAGACGCGGAGGTGGTGTATTTGCGGCTGCGGTCGGTGCCGTTGCGGAGGAAGCCTTCTTCGCGGCCGTGGCCGTGGCCATTGGGGGAGGAAAGTGGGGCGGAGCGCTGCGTGATGGCGGTGAACATGCCGCGCTCCGCGGAGACGACGTGCTCTGCACATTCCAGAATGGACCAGCGATCGGACGACGGTTTCAGCCGGGCCTGATCTTCAGTGACGCCCGCGACGGCGTTGAGGAAATCGTCGCGCGTGCGCTCTAGAACCGAGAGCATTATTTGGCGATCGTGCTCTTGCATTGCGGCGGAAACTAGCACGGAGATTGGGGAGATTGAGATGACCGCGGGTCGTGCTTGGGATGGCAAGCGGAGAGATCGCAATGCGTCAGGAAAGGCCGAGAGATTGGCGGATTTCGCGGACTTGCGCGGCGTGGCGGGCTGGGTGCATGGCTAGGATTGCCAGACATTCCTGGGCGGTGACCATGCCGCCGATGGGGTGCTGCATTTCTACTGCGCGGAGATCGTCTTGGCAGGCGGTGACGAATTCCATTGTGCGAGCGCGATGTTCGCGGAATTTTTCTGCGGCTTCGGCTAGCGTGGCGTAACGGCCTGTGGGGCGGACGGATTCCGGGGCTACGTGTTTGCGGGTGCGGTCGGCGCCGTGGCGGAGGAAGTCTTGTTCGCGATCTTTGGCGTTGGGATTGGTGCGTGGGGTGCAGCGCTGGGTGATCATGATTAGCATGCCGCGCTCGGCGGCTACTACGTGCTCGGTGCATTCGAGGATGGACCAGGTTTCGGGCGTTGGCTTTTGGCGGGATTGATCGTCGGTAATGCCGGCTAGGGAGGAGAGGAAATCTTCGCTGGTGCGGGCGAGGAGGGAGAGATATTCGGAGCGATCTTTTTCGTTCATATGCGGAAAATAGCACGGTGGGTAAGGAAACGGCAACTGTGGGGCAACGACGGGAAACAGCAATTTGAAATTTCAGATTTCAGAGCCGGAGGGAGGATTACCGCAGAGACGCTGAGGGCGCGGAGGGAAGAGGAGGGGCCGAAATGCAAGAGGGCCGACATGCGGGAGGGCTGAAGCCGCTCCCCTACGACTGCATTGCTTTGTGGAGTTTTTCGTAGGTGCTTTCCAGATCTTCGGGCTCTACGCGGGTCTCGGAAACTGTGGTCATGAAATTGGAGTCGCCGGACCAGCGTGGGAGGACGTGTAGATGCAAATGGCCTTCTACGCCGGCGCCTGCGGCGCGGCCTAGGTTCATGCCCAGGTTGTAACCTTGCGGGTGATACGTGGCTTCCAGGGCGGCTTGCATTTTTTGGGCTAGCTGCATCATTTCGGCCAAAGATTCGGCGTCGGTGGCCATCAGATCGGCTACGTGGGCGTAGGGGACGATCATTACGTGGCCGGTGGTGTAGGGATACCGATTCAGGATTATGAAATTTTTTATGCCGCGGAAGATGATGTGCGTGCGGGAATCGTCATTGGCCGCTGCGGCGCGGCAGAAAATGCAGCCTTCGTCTTTTCCACCCGTGGCGATGTATTTGTAGCGCCAGGGGCTCCAGAGATAATCCAAAGTTTCAGCCCTAGGCGGAGGGTGCGGCGGACTTCGCGTGATTGACGAAGTCTTTCAATTCCTTGCTCGGCTTGAAGAATGGAATTTTTTTCGGCGGCACCTCGACCTTGGCGCCGGTCTTGGGATTGCGTCCGGTGCGGCCGCGGCGCTGGCGCGTGCGGAAGCTGCCGAAGCCGCGGATTTCGATTTTATCGCTGGTCTGAAGAGCGGCGATGATGCTGTCGAAAATGGTGTCGACGACCAGCTCGGAATCCTTGCGAGGCAATTCCGTGACGCGCGTGACCTCTTCGATGAGGTCGGCTTTCGTCACCGTGCGTTCTTTTACGTGCTCGCCGGCAGTGTTCGCCATGGAGTGGCAGTCCTCCTCTTGAAATTCTCCCGGGGCCGAAATAACTCCAACTATATGATGCGACTAGAGCGAAATCGGAGTCGCGGCAGAGCCGATGCTGCACGATCCCGCGGCGCGCCCAAAATCCCCCTGGCAGCCCCCGCGAAGGATGCCTGACGGTCTTTGCATATCACCAATCCATCTCTAGGTAAATGATTTTCGTGCGGGGCCTGGGTAAATGATTTTTCTGCTAACCCTAGCGAATTGTATTTACTGGGGCGCTAGGCTAATGATTTTCCTGCGGGAAGGCGGCCGCAGTGATGATGTACCGAAAGCGCGCCCCGGGTTACGGATTCTGCCGCTTGGCCAGGTTCGCGCGGATGGCGTCGCCGATGGTGGCGGTGGGCGACGACTTGGTGGAGGAATGGAACGTCTCCATCTCCTGGCGCTCGACCTGCTTTTGTGCAGCGCGATAGCTGAGACCGATTTTGTGCTGCTCCGGCTCGGTGCGAATGATTTTGAAATCGTATTCCTGGCCGACGGTCAGCAGCGACGCAGCGCGATCTTTGCGCGGAGCCTTCTCGCGGTCACGCTCGCCTTTCGGGCGGCGCTCTTCGATTTCGGAGACGTGGCAGAGGGCTTCGATGCCGTCGGCAAGCTCGACAAAGGCGCCGAAATCGGTGGTGCGCACGACTTTGCCTTTGATGACGTCGTTCACCTTGTGGCCGCTGAAGAAATTGGCCCAGATGTCGTTGACTTGCTTTAAGCCGAGAGAGAGGCGGCGATTCTCGGCGTCGACCTTCAGAACTTTGGCTTGGACCGTTTCACCCTTCTTGAATTTTTCGCTGGGATGCTTGACGCGCTCGGTCCAGCTAATGTCGCTGATGTGGATGAGGCCTTCGAGGCCTTCGTCCACTTCGATAAAGGCGCCGAAATCGGTGAGGCTGCGAACGCGGCCGCTGATGACTGTGCCGACGGGGAAACGCTCGGCTGCGGCTTGCCACGGATCAGGCAGCGCTTGTTTCAGGCCGAGAGAAATTCGCTGCGCGTCGGGCTTCACTTCGAGGACGACGACTTCCACTTCGTCGCCGACTTTCACAATTTTCGAGGGATGCTTGACGCGGCGCGACCAGCTCATTTCGCTGACGTGAATCAGGCCTTCGACGCCGGGCTCGAGCTGCACGAACGCGCCGTAATCGGTGACGCCCACGACTTTGGCTTTGATGTGCGTGCCCGCGGGGAAACGCTCAGGGACGCCGGCCCAAGGATCGGCGAGAAGTTGCTTGCGGCCCAGCGAGATGCGGGATTTTTCTTTGTCGAACTTGAGAATTTTGACTTCGATCTCGTCGTTTACCTTGACGATTTCGGAGGGATGTTTGACGCGCCCCCAGGCTAGATCGGTGACGTGCAGGAGGCCGTCGAGACCGCCGAGATCGACGAAGACGCCGTAATCGGTGATGTTCTTGACGCGGCCGGAGATTGTCGCGCCTTCGACTAGCGAATCCATCAGTGCGTCGCGCTTGGTCTTGGCGGCTTCTTCGAGCAACGCGCGGCGGCTGACGACTACGTTGCCGCGCTTGCGATTGAGCTTCAGGACGCGCAGCTCGATCTCGCGATCTTTCCAGGCTTCGAGATCGTGCACCGGGCGGAGCTCGATTTGCGACGCGGGGAGGAAGGCGCGAACGCCGATGTCGACGACGAGGCCGCCTTTGATGCGCTCAAGAACCTTGCCGGTGATGGTTTCGTGCTCGCGATACGATTTGTCGATTTTTTCCCAGATGCGGCGGCGATGCGCGCGCGTGTGCGAGAGGAGGACGTAGCCGTCCTTGTGCTCGTGAAGGCGCTCGACTTCAATGGTTTGGCCGGCGCCGAAGGGATTGGTGGTGCCGGCGTCGAGGAATTCCTGCGCGGGGACCAGGCCTTCGAATTTTCCGCCGACGTCGACGATGACGCCTGCATCGGTGACTGCTACTACGCGGCCGTCGAAGATTTCGCCTTCGGCTGGGGTGGGCTCGGGCGTGGCGTACTGCTCGATGAGCTTTTCCATGCCTTCGGCCGATTCGGCTTCGGCGGAAGTGGATTCGCCGTCACCTGCGGGCGGTTCTGCGGACGCTGCGCTGGCGCCGTTGTCGGCGTGGGCGGCTGGCGCGGATGAGGCTTGCTCGTCCGTTTCGCGAGCGGGTGCTGCGGCAGTGGCGGCGTCCTGGGATGGCGCGGAGACGTCGGCGACAGCGGTCGCGACGGCCGGCGCTTCGGGCGCTGATTCGGGCGCAGGATTGCCGGCGTTCTCTTCCACCGGCAGAGGTTCAGAAGTTGGATCGTTTTCGCGTGACATTGGACGCGGCCTCCGTAGAACTTGATGCCCCGTTTACCGAGAAAGGTACCTCGGACTCTTCACCCTGCTGGGGATAGAGCAAAGAAGGGGATAAACCGCCCGCGCTCGAAAGGTTTATCGTGTTTGATGATACGCGTGGGCCGCAAATAATGTCAACAAAATGAGGGGTGTGGGACCAGGGCGCCGGCGGCTTCGCGCGTTCATCGGGCTTGCGCGATCTAATAATTTCTACTACGCTGGTTTCGTTGTTGGCGGCGCCTTCCCTCCTCGGCCGCTATCGGTTGTTCCGGCTACCATTCAAACTCTCTTGAGCGAAGGATGAGGTATGACGCGCAAAAACAACTGGGCGGAATTTGCTGTGGCCGTGATGCTGTGTTTGCCGTTGGCCGCCTGTAAGGACGCAAAAACTGTGCAAGACAATGAGCAATTGAAGACGCAGGTGGCGGAACTTCAGAAAGAGAACACCCAGGCGGCAAGCGATCTCGCATCGATGACCGCCGCCCGCGATGCTTTGACGAAGGAGAACGAGACGCTGAAGGCGCAGCTCGCGTCCCGGAAATCGAAACACTCCGGCACGAAGTCTGGAAGCCGAAAACATCGCCGGAGCAAGACGCCGTCGCAGTAGTTTCAACATTTGTGCGCAGTTATGAGTGCCGGAACCGGTTTCAATTTTCGCGACTAAAAAAGGAGAAATGGATCATGAAAACATTTGAGGTGCAATTTCGCTATCGAGATCGAAATGACGCAACGGTAGAAGCGACGGTCAAAGCGGAGGCGTCGAGCCTTCCCGGAGCGGTCGGCAAGGCGGTGCGTGAGTTTGTGAAGGGGTTGGACCGGAAGCAGAGATTCGATATGAACAAGAATGGGCTCGAGATTACGGCCAAGTTTCTTGGCGCGACGGCGGAGGCGCGAGAAGAAAAAGTCACAGAGGCTGCGGCTGGTTAAGAAGTCGGCCGGAGCGGAGTTGGGCAGAGAGTCTTCCGCGGTTGTTGTTCGATGTTAGTTGACGGTGAGGTCGCCGGAGGGCGCAGCAAGCGGCGCCCCTACGAAGAGCTGAAAACGACGGGCGCTGCAACCCTTCCTTCGTCATGGCACGGCGGCGCCCTAGGATATTCCTAAATTGTTGCAAGATATCTGAGTTGGGCCGTTCAATGGAGCAAATGGCGGAGGTGCTCCGTGCGTGCTGCGACTCTTGCATTTTGGGGATTCTCATTCATTTCGGTAGTGCTTGGCCAGATCACAGCCCCGCAAAGTTCTGCGCCAAAAGAAGGTTATGTTCCGAACGCCGAAACGGCCGTGAAAATCGCGGAGGCCGTACTCGTCCCGGTTTACGGAGAAAAGCAGATCGAATCCGAGAAACCCTTCACTGCCGTTCGCAAAGGCGACGAATGGATCGTCTCCGGTACGCTGCACTGTCGTGAGCAGAACGGGCGAGAGACGACGAGTTGCGTCGGTGGAACCGCGGTCGTGGAATTATCTAAAACCGATGCGCGAATAATCTCGCTGATCCATTACAAGTAGCACCAGAAATCAAAAAGCAAACTCCGCAGGAGTTCCTAATCGGCGCAGGCTTAGGCGCGGAAGCGGCTGGCTTGGCGGATTTCTTTGCGGTAGTCGGGGGCGGCGATTTCTATGGTGCGGCACATTTCGTAGAGGCGAGAGCGGATGCGGGTGCCGACGCGATCGGCAAGTGAATCTTCGATGGTGGATGGACGCAGCGGCGACGGGCGCGTCACAGGGCGCGGATTGGTGTCGGCGTCGATATAATTCGTCGTCACTATCGTTACGCGATTGTCGTTGTAACGTGCGTTGAGAATGTGGCCCATGGTTTCAAGCGCCCAGAGAGAGGGCTTGCTGGCGCCGAGATCGTCCAGGAGCAGCACTTCGATTTTTACTACAGGATCCAGAACGCCAAGTTCCGTGGATGCACTTTCCGGATTGTAGCTGTCCTGAATTTCCTTCAGCAGCTCGCGATAATCGTAAAAAAGGCACGCGTGGCCGCGGCGCATCAATTCCTGCAGGACGGAAACGGCCAGGTGCGTCTTCCCCACTCCGCACGAACCCATTAGAAGAAGGCCGTGCTCGGTGCCCGCGGGATAATCGCGGGTGAAGGCTTGCACGACTAGGCGGGCTTGCTCGAGGCTGCGATTCCACGCGGCTACTTCGGCGGGCGTGCCGATGTCGTATTGCAGGTCGGTGTCGAAATTATCGAAATCGCAGTGGCGATAGCGTTCGGGAATGCGCGCGCGGGTGAAGATGCGCGAGGCGCGATCGTCCATGGTGCATTCGCAGGGGACGGCCCAGACGTTTTTTGGTTCGGCGGCGGACGGAGAGGCGGACGGTGGCGCTTCGGGATTGTTTTCAGGACGCGCGACGGTTTTCCAGCCGCTGCCATTGCAGAGAGGACAATCGGGACGCGCCATGAAAAGAGAATAAGCGCGGGGAGAGAACGGCGCAAGCGGTTCGGCTTGTGCAAAATTTCGGAAATGTGGAAAGCGGGGTCGCAACGCGGGCACGTCGAAAACCGGTGCGACTATGAATTGCTCTAGCTGAGTCCGGGGTCGGTTGAGGCTTTTGCTGGCTGTTTCTTCGGCGGATGCCGGCGGGGACGCCGGCGCTACTTTACGATACGGATGGCTTTGGGCGGGGCGGCGCGGACTATTGCTGTGCGCGTGCGGCGCTCGTTGGCGTGGCTTAGGCCGCGGGCTAGTTCGCCGCGGACGAAGGTGATGAAGGATTCCATTTGCTGCTGCATGTCGGCCATTTTGTCGCGCATGTTGAGGATGACTTCGATGCCGGCTAGATTGACGCCTAGTTCGCGCGTGAGATTCAGAATAATTTCCAGGCGCTCGAGATCGCTATCGGTGTAGAGGCGTGTGTTGCCTTGGGAGCGCGAGGGTTTTAGGAGGCCCACGCGTTCGTAGAGGCGCAGCGTTTGCGGATGGAGATTGTAGAGTTCAGCTACGGCGCTGATCATGTAGCCGGCTTTGGCTTTCTTTCTTTGACGTGTGGCCATTTTGCTTACCCGATGATTGCTCGAACGGCGCCTGTTCTTAAGCCGGAGAGGGCGCAGTCCGCCTAGGCGGACGCCCCTACGAATTCTCCTTCACAGTGCGGCCTCGCAAGTTGACGCCATACAAGTTCTCCTCCCCGCATCACAGCGTGGCGCGCGAGAAAATATCGACGCGCGGATCCTCGGGCGCGGCTTTGCTTAGCTCGCGGAGCAATTCGCGAACCTTTTCGTCCTCGGGCTTCGGGACTACTACCTGCACTTCTACAATTTGATCGCCGCGATGGCCCTGACGCCGGGCTGATGGTGCACCCTTTTCGCGCAGGCGCAGCTTCTTGCCGCTGTCGGTGCCGGGGGGAATGCGCACTTGCGCGCGGCCGTCGATGGTGGGGACTTCGACTTTGGCGCCAAGCGCCGCTTCCGTGACGGTGATGGGCACGACGGTATAGAGATCATCGCCGCGGCGATCGAAAAAAGGATGCGGTTGGACCTGAGTGATGAAATAGAGATCGCCGGGAGGGCCGCCATTCGCGCCGGCATTGCCGCGGCCGGCTACGCGCACGCGCGAGCCCGTTTGCGCGCCGGGCGGGATGCGCACATCGAGAGTTTCGGCGCGGCGCACGCGGCCTTCGCCGCCGCAGGTGCGGCAGACGGTGCGGAGATGGCCGCTGCCGCCGCAGCGCGAACAGGCAACCTGAAATTTCATCTTGCCGCTGGTTTCCGTGACGCGTCCGCTGCCGTGGCAGACGTTGCAGGTTTGCTCGCTGCCGATCGAGCCCTTGCCGTGGCAATCGTTGCAGACATCCAGGCGCGTGATGCTGACTTTCTTTTGCGCGCCGCGCATGGCTTCAGCGAAAGAGATGTCGATTTGATATTCGAGATCGGAGCCGGCTTCGGTTTCGTATCCCGCTTGCCCGGCGCCCGCGCCGCCGCCGCGGAAAAATTGGCTGAAGAGATCGCGGAAGCTTGCTCCGCCGCCCGGAGCGCCTGCGCCGCCGAAATCGAAGCCGCCGAAATCGAAATGGATGTCTTCGGGTGAGACGTTGTAGCTGCCGCCGGGCCCTTGCGGGCCGGCTTGGCCTGGCGTGTTGAAGCCGAATTGGTCGTACATCTGGCGCTTTTTTGTGTCCGAGAGGACTTCGTAGGCTTCCTGGATTTGCTTGAATTTTTCTTCGGCGGTCTTGTCGCCGGGATTTAGATCGGGATGGTATTTGCGCGCGAGTTTGCGATAAGCGGCGCGAATTTCTTTCACCGGGGCTTTGCGCGGGACGCCGAGGAGATCGTAGTAGTCTTGTTTGGGAGTGGTTGCCATTGTCGTTGAGTTGAGGTTGCCGTTACCGTCTCGCCATAACGGGCGCAGCAAGCAGCGCCCCTACGATCAGAAAAAGCAAATCGAAACAGTCACAACTTCGACCACTTTGCGTTCCATTGCGTCATTTCTTGGGCTTCGCGGGCTAGTTCTTCGCGATGCCGTCGTTGCTCTTCGCTTCTTGTGGCGAAGGATGCGTCTTTTTGATTGGCGCGGTCCAGCCAGCGATCTATGCGCGCTATTTTTTCTTCTACCGTTGCCGGATCGGAGCGGAAACGCAGCAGCGTGCCGGTGATTTCCACTGAGCGCGTCGGGAAATCTGCGGGCACGTCTTGTTGCGTCTCGTAGAACAAGCGGCGCCAGTCGGCGCTGGGCGATTCGGTAATGGAGACCTGAATTAGATAATAATTGTCCCGGACTTTTTGAACCGCTTGCGGCGGGCTGGCGCGCTTGATTCCGTTAGTGGGCAATCGGGTTTGCTCCGCTTAGATCCTTAGGGCCCGAACTTCGGGCCCTAAGGATGACATTGTCGGCCCAGGCGCAATTGCCGAGGCGTTGTATTCGGTCGAGCCGCTTAATTCGGGCGCTTGGATTCGTCTACGTCTACGAATTCGGCGTCCACTACGTTGTCCTGGCCTTTTCCGCCGGAGCTTTGCGCTCCGCCTGCCGCGCCGTCGGTTGATTGCGCGCCGCCTCCGGCTGCACCTGCAGCGCCTGCCGCCGCTTGCGATTTGTAAAGCACTTCGGCGATTTGGTGCGAGGCCTTGGTCAACGCCTCGGCTGCAGCGTTGATGCGCTCAACATTGCCGTCGGCGATGGCGCGGCGCGTCTCTTCGATGGCGGACTCGATGGATTTCACGTCCGATTCAGAGAGCTTGTCGCGATTTTCTTTGACGACCTTTTCGGTTTGATAGACGAGATTGTCGGCGCGATTGCGAGCTTCCGCTTCCACGACGCGCTTTTTGTCCTCATCGGAATGCGACTCGGCTTCCTTGCGCATGCGCTCGGCTTCTTCTTTGCTCAAGCCGGTGGAAGCGGTAATGGTGATCTTCTGCTCCTTGCCGGTGGCTTTGTCTTTCGCCGAGACGTTGAGGAGCCCGTTCGCGTCGATATCGAACGTGACCTCAATCTGCGGCAGGCCGCGCGGCGCCGGCGGCAGCCCGACGAGCTGGAAATTGCCGAGACTGCGATTGCCGCTGGCAACCGGGCGCTCGCCTTGCAGGATGTGAATGTCCACGGAAGTTTGATTGTCCGCCGCGGTCGAGAACGTTTCCGACTTGCGCGTGGGAATCGTCGTGTTGCGCGGAATCAGAGTGGTCATTACGCCGCCGAGCGTTTCGACGCCAAGAGAAAGCGGCGTCACGTCGAGCAGCAGGATGTCCTTCACTTCCCCGCCCAGCACGCCGCCTTGAATCGCGGCGCCGACGGCGACCACTTCATCGGGATTGACGCCCTTGTGGCCTTCCTTGCCGAAAAGCTCCTTCACGATGTTCTGAATCAGCGGCATGCGCGTCTGGCCGCCAACGAGAACGACTTCGTCGATCTTGCTGGTGTCCACGCCCGCGTCCTTCATGCACTTCTTGCAAGGCTCGACCGAGCGGCGAACGATTTCGTCCACCATGGCTTCGAGCTTCGCGCGCGTGAGTTTCTTTACCAGGTGCTTCGGGCCGGTGGCGTCGGCGGTGATGAACGGCAAATTGATCTCCGTCTCCATCGTGGTGGAGAGTTCGATCTTGGCGCGCTCAGCCGCATCGCGCAGACGCTGTAGCGCCATTTCGTTGCCCTTGGCGTGCAGGTCGAGGCCTTCGTCCTTCTTGAATTCCTCGATGATCCAGTCGACGATCCTTTGGTCGAGGTTGTCGCCGCCGAGGTGCGTGTCGCCATTGGTGGCTTTCACTTCGACGACGCCTTCGCCGACTTCGAGGATGGAAATGTCGAACGTGCCGCCGCCGAAGTCGTAAACGGCGATGGTTTCATCTTTCTTTTTGTCGAGGCCGTAAGCGAGCGCGGCTGCAGTCGGCTCGTTGATGATGCGCTTGACGTCGAGGCCCGCGATTTCGCCGGCTTGCTTGGTAGCCTGTCGCTGCGCGTCGTTGAAATAGGCGGGGACGGTGATGACCGCGTCCTTTACTTTTTCACCGAGAAAATCTTCCGCGGCATCCTTCAATTTGCGCAGAATCATGGCCGAGATTTCGGGCGGGGTGTATTCCTTGCCTTGCGCTTGCACGGCGACGTGATCGCCCTGACGGACGACTTTATACGGCACCATTTTGATTTCTTCTGTCACTTCATCGTAGCGGCGACCCATAAATCGCTTGATCGAATAGACAGTATTCTCCGGATTCGTGATCGCCTGGCGCTTGGCGACTTGCCCGACGAGGCGTTCGCCGGTCTTGGTGATGGCTACGACGGAAGGCGTGGTGCGGCCGCCTTCCTGGTTCGGGATTACGACCGGTTCGCCGCCTTGCATGACGGCTACGACAGAGTTGGTGGTCCCGAGGTCAATTCCGATAATCTTGCTCATTGAGAGAGCTCCTTCTTTGGGCGAGGTTGCTAAATAGGGTGCGCATTGCGCTCGATACGCGAGGGAGTATACAGGTTGAGTGTATCTTTGTCAAGTTTCTTGATTGCTTCTAAATTGCTTGTAATGTTGGCATTACGGAGATTACTCTGACAACCGGCTGGGAATCGACGAGCGGCTGGGCGCAATGCAGGGGCCGAAACCCGTGAGGGCTTGAGACCGTCCCCTACTTCCCACAATTAGGTTTGCGGCAACGCGGCGAAGGGAGAGCGGCTTCTAACTGCAAAAGAGGTTACAATAGCGATTTCCGGGTGATTAGTTCCTGCTCAGGAGGAGACTGAAGATGGCACGCTGCTGGAATTCGCGCGCGAAATCGTCGGCGCGCGTGGTGGGATGGGCTGGACTGCTCGCTTTGATCGCGGTGGCTGCAACGGCGCAGACGCAAAAGAAGGCCGCGCCTCCCGCGAAGGCTGCGGCGGCGCCTGCGAAAGTTGCTGCGGCGTCGGACGAAGTGCCGGTGAAGGCGATTGGGTCTAAATCGGCGCCGATCACCATGGAAGTTTTCAGCGATTATCAGTGCCCTTCGTGCAAGATGCTCTATGAGCAGACGCTGAAGCCGCTGATCAATGAATACGTGGCAACTGGGAAGGTTTACCTGATACACCGGGATTTTCCGTTGCCCATGCATAAATATTCGACCGATGCAGCGCGCTGGGTGAATGCGGGCGCGCGGCTCGGGCGCTATCCGGAAGTCGAGGCGGCGCTTTACGACAATCAGGATGCCTGGGCCGCCGATGGAAATATTCAGAAGTTCGTAGCCGCGGCGCTTTCGCCGGCCGATTACAAGCGCGCGGAGAAGATGGTGGAAACTTGCGTGGCGGAATCGACGGGAATCAAGCCGGCGAGTGCCACGACAGCGCCGCAGGGCGGGCACGGCTGCTCGATCGATGCTGCCATCGCGAAGGATAAGGAGCTCGGGAATACGGTGCCGGTAACGCAGACTCCGACCTACCGGTTCTATTACAAGGGGCAGGCTTATCCGCCGACGCCGGGATATGTTTCCTGGCCGATTCTGAAGCAATTCTTCGATAGCCTGTTGGCCCAATAAAATGAGCGATTCCCGTTGGACCAAGGGACGAATTCTTCTGATCGCTGGAAGAATCGTGCTCGGTGGAATTTTTATTGCGGCGGCTTACTACAAGCTCGAGCCGCGCGTTCCCTCGCTGCCGTGGTCAACGGCTGCGATGAGAACATCGCTGGCGATGTTTGCGATGCAGGTGGATTCGTATCAAATGCTGTCTTCTTCACAAGCGAACTTTGTGGCGCACATGCTGCCGTTCTTCGAACTCTTGATCGGTGTGTGGCTGGTCAGCGGGATTTGGTTGCGGATCCCGTCGCTGCTGACGACGCTGATGCTCGGCGGATTTCTCACGGCCATGATTCGGGCGTATGCGCTCGGACTTGAAATTAATTGCGGGTGCTTCGGCCCCGGCGAAAAAGTGGGGCCGATGTCATTTTTGCGCGATGGATCGTTCTTTGCGCTTTCGCTGGCTGTGACTATTGGAGCGTTCCTCGTGGCGCGAAAGACATCGGCGCCTGAGTCGTCTTCCGCCTCGACTGCTGAGTTCCAGCAGGCTCGCTGATTCATTCCATTCGCCGGCGAGAGCCTTCCGGCCCGGCTGTTTCCCTTTCGTTTTTCACCGCGTTTACGTCCGTAACTCCGCATCCGGTGCCATAGGATTCGGCGCAAATTATTGCTACGCTGCCGCGGGAAATTGCAAATGAACTCGGCCCCCGCACAAATAAATAGTCCGGCACGAAGCGCCGCAATCTCCCGGCATTTCTGGTCGATACACGAACACGAGCAGAAATCGCCGTAAGCTCCTGAAAACAAAGCATTGACGTCGTTTCTGGTCGATACAAAATGGCACCCCCTAAAGGGTGTTCTTAGCCGCTCGCAAAGGCCTTGGCTCAGCTTCTGAGCTCGCACGAATCCTCGCGCGGCCTCTTCGGCCCCGCATCTTCCCCCGCCAACACTAAAACGATAGAATGTGCCGCCTTCTACCGGAGCGAACCAGCCATGCCTCAATTCAAAATCGGACCAAAGCTTTTCATCCTCGCATTTCTCCTCGCCAGCGCCATTTCGGCTGCGCCGGCGCGGGCGCAATCGAACGCTGGCGCGGGGAAAAAGCTGACCGTCGAGAGGATGTTCAGCGCGCCGAGCCTGAGCGGCTCGCTGGTCCACGGAATCGAGTGGAGTCCCGACGGAAAGCGCGTGTCTTATTTCCAGCGCACCGGAAGCGGACGAGACGCGGCGACGGATCTGTGGGTGATGGACGCGTCGAGCGGGCAGAAGAGCGTGCTGGTGAGCGCGAAGATGCTTGGTTCACTGCTCGAGCCGGAGAAGCAGAAGGCAACGCAGGGGACGGGCCTCGCGCGCGCCACGCCGCAGGATTACCAGTGGGCGCCGGATGGCAAGGGCATGCTGTTTGTCAGCGATACGCAGCTCGTGTGGCTTGATCTTGCGAGCATGTCGCGGAAACTGCTGATCAGCGGCGAGCAGGAGATCGAAGACTCGAGGCTTTCGCCCGACGGCAAGTGGGTGAGCTTCGTGCAGAATTTCAATTTGTGGACTTTGAATCTGGCGAGCGGCGATAAGAAACAGCTCACCCAGGGCGGCTCCGAGGAAATTTTGAAAGCCAAGCTCGATTGGGTTTATCCCGAGGAGTTGTCGAGCCGCACGGCGTACTGGTGGTCGCCGGATTCGACGCGCATTGCGTATCTTGAAATGGATGAGCGGCCGGTCACCAAATACGCGATCTACGACATGAGCAGCGACGTGGGCGGAATCACGATCACGCGCTACCCTCAGGCGGGCGAGCCGAATCCCATCGTGCGCGTCGGAGTGATTGCGGTTGGCGGCGGCGAAACGAAATGGATGGATACAGGCTCGGACACAAATGTCTATCTCGCGCGCGTGAATTGGCTGCCGAACGCGAAGCAGGTTTCGATCGAACGGCTGAATCGCGCACAGACGCGGCTTGATTTGCTGCTATGCGATGCGACGACTGGCGCGTCAAGATCCATTCTCACCGAAGAGGATCCCTACTGGATTAACGTCAGCGACGATCTTTACTTTTTCTCTGACAGCCAGCGATTTCTGTGGTCGAGCGAGCGAAACGACTTTCGGCTGATCTATCTCTACGACATCAGCGGCAAGCTCTTGAAGCAGGTGACCACGGGCGACTGGAACGTCACCAGCACCGAAGGATTCGGCCCGCGCGCCACCAACGGCTTGATCGTCGACGAAGCGCGCGGATATATTTTCTTTCACTCGGATAAAGGAAATGCGGTCGAGACGCAGCTTTACCGCGTCTCGCTGGCGGACGGCACGGTCAAGCAGATTACGCAGGGAGCCGGTGTGCATGAAGCGGTGTTCGCGCCGGATGCTTCCGCTTACGTCGAGCTTTCCTCCACCGCTGAAACGCCGCCGCAACAAAGCTTGCATCGAGCGGATGGAAAGCTAGTGGCGGCTCTGGTGGAAAACAAAGTTCCGGAGCTCGAGGAATATCACCTGCCGCGCGTCGAATTTACGACGATCAAGACCGGAGACGGAGCGACGCTTTACGCGAGCATGATCAAGCCGCCGGACTTTGACGCAACGAAGAAATATCCGGTTCTCGTCGAAGTGTACGGCGGGCCGGGCGCGCAATCAGTGAAAGACCAGTGGGATCCCAGCCGCTTCTGGTCGAAGCTGATGGCGCAGCGCGGGTACATTGTATGGTCGCTCGACAATCGCGGATCGCTCGGCCGCGGGCACAAATTCGAGTCGCCGATCTACCATCACTTCGGCAAACTGGAGTTGGACGATCAAGTTGCCGGCGTGAATTATTTGAAATCGCTGCCGTATGTTGATGCGAAGCGAATTGGCGTTTGGGGCTGGAGTTATGGCGGCTACATGACGCTGCAGGCACTGTTTCACGCATCGGATGTTTTCAAGACGGGAGTGGCGGTCGCGCCGGTGACGGATTGGCATCTCTACGACACGATTTACACCGAACGATACATGGGTTTGCCTAAAGATAATGAAGAGGGCTATCGCGATTCGTCGCCGGCAAACTTCACGCAAAATTTGAAGGGGCGGCTGATGGTGGCGCACGGGACCGGCGACGACAACGTGCATTTTGCGAATACGGCGCTGATTCTGAATAAATTCATCGACGCCGATGAATATCCGGAGCTGATGATCTTTCCGGGGCGCGGGCATCCGATCGGCGACCGCGCCGCGCAGGTAGACCTTTTCAACCGGATCGAGCAATTTCTGCTCAATAATTTATAGGCGCGAGCGATAAACTAGGATGATTCGATCACGCGCCTCGACGCGCGCACTGGGGATTTCGCATCCAAGATGGCGATGAACGCACGCAGCTCGTGGCGGCTTCCAATTGGACTCGCCGGGTTTTGTATTGCCGCCGCGATGGCGGCTCCCACGGCAATCGCGCAACAGCAGGAAACGACGCCTGCTTCTCCCGGACAGCAAAAGATTCAGCCGGAGATGCGCAGCGGGCCTTCGCTGGAAGAAGCTTTCAATCACCTGTACCGCCTGCAGTTTCCGCAGGCGCGCATCGAGATCACAGCGTATCAGAATCTCCATCCCAACGACGCGCTGGGCAAGGCCGCGGAGGCGGCTGCCTATCTCTTCGAGGAATTCGAGCAGAAGGGCGTGCTGACTTCGGCATTTTTTCTGGATGACAAGCGATTTCTCGGCGGGGTCGAGGGCTCCCCGGAAGTGAATCGCAACTTGAAGTTTCTCGAGGCGAACCGGCAGGCGCGGGCTATGGCTCAGGAGCGATTGCGAAATTATTCGCGCGATCCCGATCCGCTGCTAGTGCTGTCGATCGCCGATGGAATGGAATCCAATTACGACGCAATGATCGAGAAGAAGCAACTCGCGAGTCTTTCCATGTTGAAGCAGGCGGACGCGGAAGCGACGAAGGTGCTTTCCATCGATCCGGATGCGAAGGACGCCTACGTATCGCTCGGCTCGGCGAATTATATTATTGGCTGCCTGCCGGGCTACAAGAAGGCGTTTCTCTGGTTTGGCGGCGTCCACGGCGACAAGCAGCGCGGCATCGAACAGATGCAGTCGGCCGCATCGGGCGGACATTTCCTGCGTCCGTTTGCGAAGATCATGCTGGCGCTGGCGTACGAGCGCGAGCACCAATACAGGGAAGCGGGCGCGCTGCTCGCTGAGCTGCACAAGGAGTTTCCGGAGAATCCCCATTTCAGCGCGGAAATGGCCATCGCCGAGAAGGCAGCAGGGGCTAAATGAGGAAGCTTGGGATGGATTTGTGGCTGCGGAAATTAGCGGGTTCGCGGAGAGCATCGTTGCCGCTTGCGATTTCGCTCGCGGTTTGCCTCGCCGGAGTGATGGGCTTGGCGCGGCCGGTTCGCGTTTCCGCAAAGGCTGACAGCGCGCTTTTTGAAATCAAGAAAATTGGCGACGGTGTTTATGCCGCGATTTCGCCGGGCGAGAGCAAGGCTGGGGCGAATGCCGGATTCGTGATCGGCGATGATGGCGTGGCGGTGATTGATACGTTCGAGGATGCCTCGGCGGCGGAAGTGTTGCTCGAGGAGATTCGCAAGACGACAAAATTGCCGATTCGATTCGTGGTGAACACGCACTATCACATCGATCATGTGGCGGGGAACGGCGTATTTACGGAGGCGGGCGCGGTGACCGTGGCGCATCGCAACGTGCGCGAATGGATTCACACTGAGAATTTGAAATTTTTTGGCGCGAAGATTACTCCGGATCAGAAGAAGATGGTGGAATCGCTTGTGGCACCCGCGGTTGTGTATTCGGATTCGCTTGAGCTTTATTTGGGATCGCGGCGGCTGGCACTGCACTTTTATCCGGGGCACACGGGAGGAGACACCGTCGTCGAGGTGCCGGATGCGCATGCGATTTTTTGCGGGGATCTTTTTTGGCGGAAGACGCTCCCGAATTTGATCGATGCTTCTACGGATAAATGGGTGGCGACGCTGGAGAAGCTGGCGAGCGTGGCGCCTGAGGGGACGTTCGTTCCGGGTCACGGAGATGTTGGAACCGTGGCTGATGTTAAGGATTTTCGCGGATATCTCGTTGAGTTGCGCAGTGCCGTTGCTGCTGCTCAGGCTTCCGGGAAATCAGGGGCTGAGGTTGTCGAGGCGGTCCTGCCGGATTTGCAGGCGAAGTATGGAGGTTGGGATTTCTTCAAATATTTTGCGAAGAGCAATATTGCGGATACGGCGAAGGAATTGAAGGGGGAGAAGCGCGTTCCTACTGCAGCGAAGGATTAAATCGTCGTGGTGATTTGGAGTCGTGGGCCGCGGTCGATTGCGGCCCTTGGCGGAGTTTGTGGTCGTAAGATGCCGGCAGGGACGCCGGCGCTACCACTTCACTCTTACGCGATAGTTGAGCGTTGATTCGCCGTCCTTCGTTACTGGAATTTCGAAGGCTACCGTGCTGGAATCCAGTTTCGTCCACTTGTAATTGGACTTCAGGACTTCCCAGTCGCCGCCGATCGGCTCGCGGACTTCGACATTCACGTCTGACGTTTTGTGATTGCGCAGCGCGATTTCGTATTCGAATTCGTAAACGCGATCGCTGATTTTACGGAAATCGGTTTCCTTGCGTTCGCAGACTACGTCGAGGGCATCGCCAACATAGATAGCGACCTTTTCATCTTTCGGCGTATGGCCGATATGATCTTCGCCGACGAGCTGGATGCCGCCCTTCGAATCCGATTGGTAGACGCGGAAATTGCCGGCCGGAAGCGGCATACCCAATCCTGATTTTTCATCGTTCTTGAAGCGATAGTTCACTTTCACCGTTTGCGGGACTGGATTCCCGATGCCTTGCGAGCTGCGGTAGTAGTAAGGCTGGCCTTCGACCAGAAGGAATTTCTCGACGGGGATCGCGGTCGCGTTCAGCAGGCTGATCTGCTTCGATTCCTTATCGGCAATCGATGTGCGCCGCTCGAGCGAATAGAGATGATATTCGGAGAAATTTTCCTGCGCAAATTGCGTGGCGGCAGCCGCTTTACGAGCCACGACGCCGCCTACTGCCTCCATATTTGCGTCGCCCGTTTGCACGCGGTGAAGTTCTCCGGCGACGAGCTGCAGCTTGGCATTCTTGTATCCAGTGCCGCTGTTGTTGCTTAGCGTTACCCAGCCATCGAGATCGGCGGCCTTGTCGTCGCGGCTGACGGTGAGCACATAATCCGCGTTCCAGTTCATGTTGTTCGTGAGGTAGGAAGCTTCGACGCGCTGCGATTTCGGGCCGGTATTTTCGAGCATCCAGAGAAGCGTCGGCTGGCTGTAGAGATTTTCAGGCAGATCGGGAAAGCGATAGGACTCCGCGGGCATGCCGGTGACGATTTCATCGCCGATCTTCCAGACCGGGCCGCCATTGTCAGCGAGCAGAAGCGCTTTGGTCTCAACCCACTTGGTGGAGTTGTTCTCCGATTCGCGATGAACGAGCGTGACTTCTTTGCCGACGTATTTCAGGAGCAGCTTGCCGGGATCGAGAAGATCGTATTCGTAATTCTGCTCGATGACGCTGAGGTGCGCGGGCTCGGTGAGCGAGCGGAAATGCACGGTAGCGGGATTGATCGAGGCGGCGACGTCTTCGAACTTCAGCGAGAAATCGCCGCTGGGCAAAGTGAGCTGGCGGACGTCTCGAACGAGAGCCACATTCGAGTTGTAAACCGTGACGTTCAGATCCACCTGATCTTTCTGAGTGGTGGAAGGAGTATCGAGCGCTGCCGGGGCCGGTGCAGCGTGGACGCGCCCGAAATGCCACTGCGACGGCGCGAATGCAGCTACGCCTGCGGCGAGGGCGATGATGGCCAGCGTGGATTGGAACTTGTGTCGGATCATTCGATCCTCCCAATGTAGTTGCTGCGCGATTTCATCTCGATGCTTAGAACGAGGAAAAGAGGATTTCTTGCACCCAGCTAGCGCGACTTCTTGCCCTTTTTCCAGGAGCGTCCACCATTTTTGGTGGTGAAGGTGGCGCCGTCGCTCGCAGTGATGGTGGCGACGTTGGCATCCTGCGCGACGACGGAAACGAGATCTTTCGGCGTCGGCGATTTGACGCGCTGCCAGGTCTCGCCGTCCTCGGTGCGGAGAATCGCGCCACCGCTGCCAACGATCCAGCAAATTTTCGGCGTGGGAGCGATGCCGGCGGCGAGGCGAAGCGCGGGTTCGGTGAGCTGCGGTTGCCAGGTGGCGCCGACATCGCGTGAAAATTGAATTTCATCGGATCCCGCGACGCGCCAGAAAATGCTGGCATCGGGCGTGGGAATGACGATGGGCTTCGATTCATCCTGTTTGAAGCGCGAGGTGACCGCTTCGGCCTGAGGCGCGGCTTTCGGTGCGCTGACGCCGGCCCCTGAGCCCGCGACGTTGCCGCCAGCAGCACCGCCAAAGGTGCGGGCAGCGGGGGCATTTTGAGTTGTTGTGGCTTTATGCGGAGCGGGGGCAGCCGCGGCGGGGGCAGCGGCAGGAGGAGCTGTCTGAGCGGATCCGTTTACTTGGCCGGATTGAACTTCAACAGTCTCGTTCGCTGCCGGCGGCGCAGGCTGTGGCGCCGACGCGGGAGGCATCGCCTGTGCGTATGCGCCGCCTGCCGCCTCTCCGTGCGCAGCACCAACGCCAGAACCGCCTCGAGTTCTTTCGGGCGCGGCGGGAGCTTTCTTCTTCGCCTCTGCGTCGCTCTCCTTGCGAGGTTTAGCCCGGGATTTTTCGTCCGCGAGCCGCTTGTTCGCATCGGCATCGGACCGGCGTTCGACGGTGCTCAGTGAATCGGTACTCTTCGCGCGTGGCGAAGCTGTCACTTCCGATTTTTTCGCCTGGGCAGACTCCGCCGGCTGCACCTCGACCGCCTGAGACGCGGGAGGCAGCGCCGGCTGAGGCGCAGCAGCCGGAGCTTGGCTCTGCGCGACCATCGGCGCAACGGAAGCAGTCTTCTGCGCTTCGAATGGCTTGCGGACCGTGACCCACGCGATGAAAATTGTGAGAGCCGCGGTGACCGGCACGAGCAAGCGCCAGTCCCACAGCCATGACAGTGGGCGAGAGCCGGAGGCCACGCGCTCGGGTTCTGCGCGGGCGAGGGCTGCGAGCTGGCTGCGGCAATGCGCGCAATTCGAAACGTGCAGATCGCACGCGCGAATTTCCTCGGCGGTCAGCGTGCGTTCATAGTACGCCGCGAGCTGGCTGGCATCGAAGCAATCGGATTCCGGCGCGGCCGGGCCGGACGCAAGTCCGCGCCGCAGCATGGCGCCGAATTCCCTGTCGTTGTCGCGCGGATTCATCCGGCCTTTCCCTTCACTTAGAACGATACTCCGGTCACATCTTGCAGCGCAAAGGCGCGCATGCGCTCATTCCTTCTTCGACAAAACGCGCGTGAGATCGAACGGCCATTCTTCGCGCGCATATTCGTAACAGAGCTGCACCTGGGCCTCGCTGAGCCGCTTCTTAACGCGCAGCGCGGCGTCCACCTGGCGATGAAGATCGCGGCGGGCGCGATCGAGTTTGCGCGAGACCGTGGCTTCGTGTTCGCCGACGAGGCGCCCGATTTCGGCCAGCGTGAGATCCTCGATGTAGTAGTAGGAAAGACGCAGGCGGTCGTGCGGCTCGAGAGCGGCCAGGGCTTCGGAGAGCACGGCCTGCAGCAGCGCGAGATAGCGGCCGCGTTCCGGGTCAGATGCAGCGTTCGGCGGGGCCACCGGCTCGGTTACCGGTCGCGGGTCATCGTCGCTGGTGGCGGCATCGAGAGAATCTGTGCGGCGGGTGCGGCGCAGCTCGTTGACGTAGCGCTGCGCGAGGATGGCGCGAAGCCAGGTGCCCAGCTTGCTGCGGCCGTGGAAATAGTCGAAGAGAGTGCGGCGGCGGCCTTCGCGGGCTTCCAGGCCGTAGAGTTCAGCGTAGAGCGAGTCGGCAAGCTCGCGGCCGGCGGATTCGCCGGCGATGGCACGGGCTGCGCGATAAAGCTCGGCGCGATATCGCGAGATGAATTCTTCCCAGGCGCGCGAATTTCCGGCGCCGCAGGCACAGGAGAGAGCGAGATCGGGGAGATTCAGCGATCCGAGATAGGCGTTGATCTCGCGCGCGGCTGGTTGCGCGCCGCGAAATCGCGACGCGGCGCTGCGTTCCAGCGCTTCGCGAAATGCCTCGGCGCTTAGCGCCCAATCCGAAGGCGCCGCAGCGAGCTTGTAGAGCCGCTGAACTGTGGATGCGAATTCGGGCGCGAAGCGCAACGGCGTCGGCAATTTGCAGGCTCCGGGGCCGGGTCGAAATCCCGATGATAGATGATACCTGAGAGGAGACGCGAGTTGTCCGAAACGTCTCTGATTAAAGCTCGCGGCGCGATTTGACTTCGCTCGAACGGCTTTCTACGATTCTTGTGCGATGTACGCTTGCCGCGAGTGCGAACAGCCTCTGAATCAAGCAACGGAGGTCTGCCCTTACTGTGGCGCGGACCTAACAGCGGCCGCGCTGGAGGAAGCCGGCGCACCGAAGAAGAAGTCGAGGTTCGGGAAGTCCGTGGCGGTCTGGGGAATCTTGATTGCCTCGGTGTGGGCGATCGTGTGGTTCGTGCTGCCGCCGCGACCTGAAGCGTCGAAGGGCGAGGCGGAGAAGAGCGCGCTTGCGGCGCTCGCCGATGTGCGCGGGGCGCTCGTGTCTTATGCAGCGGCGACCGGGAATTATCCGCCGTCCATCGAGCCGCTGGGCGCGCCGTCACGATCTGCGATTCAGACGGCTCAAAGTGCCGGATACGAAATTCAATATGCTCCAGCGAACGCCGATGACTCCGGGCGCATCAAGTCTTTTGTGTTGCTGGCGCGCCCCGGAAATTTCGGCTACCGTAATTTCTATACGGATGAAACCGGCGTGATTCACGCTACCAGCGCAAATCGCGCGGCCACACCGCAGGATCCTGAATTTCGCTGAGGCACGATGAAAAATCTTCAACCGCAGAGCATGCCGCGCTGATGATGCAAAGGTCATTCTTGCGGATCGCGTGTCTCGGTATCTTCGTGGCGAGCGGCGTTTCGGCGCGAGCTTACGAAAATCCTCTCAAGAAAACCGAATGCCGGGGATGCGGCGATGGGATCTGCCATGAAGCGCAGAATTCCCACGACGCGATGGACCAGCACTCGATGGACCACAGCGCGATGGGACATGACCATCCCGCGACGCTGATCGAAACAATCCTGCATCACGCCGATTCCGGCACCGACGTTGAACCTGCTTCGCTGGCGCATCAGGCCTGGATGTTCTCGCGCGGCAATTGGGATTTCATGGTTCACGGCGTCGTTTTCGTGAACGACATTCAGCAGAGCGGGCCGCGCGACGGCGACAAATTCTTCGGCGAGAGCTGGTTCATGGGTTCGGCGCAGCACGACGCCGGACCTGGGAAACTCGCGGCGCGCGCGATGCTGAGCCTGGACGCGGCGCTGATCTCCGCGCGCCGCTATCCGGAACTATTCCAACTCGGCGAAACCGCCTTCGGAAATCCGATTGTGGACGGCCAGCACCCGCACGATTTCTTCATGGAACTCGCGGCGATCTACGATTGGAAAATCGGCGAGCACAGCCTGCTTTCGTTTTATGCCGCCCCGATAGGCGATCCTGCGCTCGGGCCGCCCGCGTATGCGCATCGCGCATCCGCGAGCGAGGATCCGCTCGCCGTTCTCGGACATCACATGCAAGATTCCACGCACATCGCCGATGAAGTCGTCACAGCCGGGTATGCCTATCGCTTCGTGCGCTTCGAGGTTTCCGGGTTTCACGGTCGCGAGCCGGATGAGAATCGCTGGAACATCGACGCGGGAGCGATCGATTCCTGGTCAGCGCGGCTGACAGTGAGCCCGACGCCG
>Ga0116215_1000470_pt1 | contig 30832 bp, 25 predicted proteins | sample Sb_taG_7_FD_89698 | JGI IMG/M metagenome (GOLD analysis project Ga0116215, IMG submission 89698) | Peat soil microbial communities from Weissenstadt, Germany - Sb_50d_2_FS metaG | ecosystem: Environmental > Terrestrial > Soil > Wetlands > Peat | place: Germany: Weissenstadt | collected 2010-09-21
CAACCTGATCCGGCTGGACGCCTGGTGGACCGGCAGGCCCCTCGACCGGACCCGGACCACCCACCTCCAGCGGCTTGACCTGTCCCTCGTCGCCTAAGTCCGGAATTAACCAACAGGGTCCTGCCAGTCCCCAAAACCGCCTGGGAACTGCGCCAGACCGCACCGCACGTCGTCGAGGCGATCGACGACCTGCTGGACCACCACACCCATGCCGAGATCGCCGCCATCCTCAACGCCCGCGGCCACACCAGCGGCCAAGGCCGCCCCTTCCACCCCCTGATCGTCCGCAACATCCGCGACGAATACCGGCTGCGGAGCCGGCAGCAGCGGCTCCGCGACGCCGGCATGCTCACCCTGGACGAGATGGCCGACCAGCTCGGCGTGTCCGCCGGCACGGTCAAAGCCTGGCGCCACGCCGGTATTATCACTGGCCAGTGCTACAACGATAAAGGCCAGGCGCTCTACCACCCACCCGGACCGAACCCACCGGCCCCGCACCACGGACTACCCCGGCTTTCCGACCGACGACCCGCACAAACATCAGACACCCGCGAACCGGCCCGAAGAGGTGCAGTGTGAAACCAAAGGTTTCATGCGGGGCGTCCGGACGTTGCAGAGCACGGTCCGGATCCCGGCACCGGCGAGGACCGCGTCGAGTACGGAGGCGAAGTTCGAGCCGCGGTCGCGGATCATGAACTTGACCCGGCGCGTTTGCTCGCCCAGGTCCATGATCAGGTTCCGGGCCTGCCGGGCGGTCCACTCCCCGGCTGGGTGCAAAGTGACCCCGAGAATGCGGATACGCCTGCCGGCGTGCTCGATCACGGCCAGGACATACGCCCGGGTGCCGTCCAGCAGGTCGGCCGCGAAGAAGTCGCACGCCAGGATCGCCTCGGCCTGAGAGCGCAGGAACGGTGACCAGGCTGGCCCTGTCCGCCGCGGCGCGGGGCCGGTCCCGGCCTTCTTCAGGATTTCCCACGCCGTCGACGCCGCTATTTTCACTCCCAGGTCGGCCAGCTCACCGTGGATCCTGCGGTACCCCTCAGCCAGGTTCTCGCGGGCAAGGCGGAGCACCAGGGCTTTGATGTTTCTGCGGGTGGCTGGCCTGCCGGCCCTGCCGCGCTTGGACCTGGCGGCCAAGCGGCGGCGGATGGTGCCGCGGTGCCAGCGCACGATCGTGTCCGGGGTGACCAGCAGCCGCAGCCCGTGGCGGCGGGCTGTCGGTATCACGCTGAGCAGGGTCGCCAGGAGTGCCCGGTCTGCCCAGTCCAGGTTCGGGCGGCGCGGCTGCTCCCGTTGCAAGACGGCGAGCTGGTGGCGCAGGAGCAAGATCTCTGCGGTCTTCCATGCTTCCTCGCGCCGGGACAGCCGCCGCCACGAGGTCATCCGCGTGATCAGGAGGAAGACGAACCGCAGGCACATGACCGATGATCATCACGACTGGACGGCAAGGAGGGCAACCCTGCTGGTCACAGCCGCGGACGAGATTCTCGGCACGCACACCCACCGGCGCGACAACGCCGGGCAACTCCGGTGACGGCCCCAGCGCCTGGACGAGAGGCACCGCCAGCGGCATGACATACCAGCTCCGCTGGCTTGGGTCATCGGGCAATGCATGGTCGAGCATCGGCAAGACAGCGCGGCGGCCGCCTGCCCTGAGCAAGAAGTCAATCTCGTTGCGGAACCGCGGCACACGATCCCGGCGTTCGTTACGGCCCGTCTTTAGGATCTTGATAGCAGCTTCAAGGCCCGACCGTGGTGCCACGGTACCCACGCAGCGATAGACATCGCCGTTCCCACCACCGCCAATACCGTCGGGGAGGCGCCACGTCCCGCAGGTCCTGACTTGCGCCACCTGTTCAGCGTAGTTGAGCAGCAGCACACGGCAGGAACGCCAACGGCCGGGACCCGGACAGACGGCGACCTTAGGACACGAACCGCCTGGCCATTCCACAGGGACCGGACTTGCTCGGACGGCTTCGGGAGCAGCGGAGCCTGCATTTCTAAGCTGCGAGCTTTCGTGGAGCCAACCGTCATTACCCCGAGCGACCTTACGGGCAGATCGCCTGTACCGCCGAGATGTCGCTCATGACGTAGCCCGCGTCCTGAGTCACCGCCTGGTAGCTCACGCCTGGGCCGTTGTTCTGAGACGTGAAGGAGAGGTAGTCGCTGGCCGCCTGCCTGAGCGCCCGTGCGAGCTTGGTGGGAGCGCCGAAGGCGGCATGGCGGACCGCTAGCGCGTAGGAATCCGCGGAGCCGGTTGCGCTGGACTCGGAGGCTATCTGCATGTCGGCATTGATCAGGGCTTGCTGCGATGTCAACCCGACGTATGGCTGGGTGAGCGCCGACACCTGACTTACGGCGGCGTTAGCGGCTGAGCATTGGGCTGCAGTCGGTTTAGCCGGCCCGTGGTGAGCTGCCCCGCAGGCTGCCAGAGAGATGATCGCAATAGCTAGGACGGCCGCTGCGACGACCTTCGTCATTGGTGCGTCCGCCTTATCTGGAGGCGGCGTTCGCCAGTGTTGAGCTGCACAACCTCCCGCTGGGCGCTGCGGATCATCATGCTGCCGTCCAGGTTCTTCTCGTGGACTGTGCCATCCTCGAATGCGACGAACGCGATGGACTTGCTCTTCTTGGAAGCCAGGCCGAGCAAGGGCAGGGGTCCGAGTACCGGCGCCATCGCCGCGGTTGCGGCCACGGAGCCGGCAACCCGAACTGACATTAAACCAGATGATCACACGACATAGTCGTCTAACCTGCGGTGCGGTACGCCTCAAAGCTAAGAGGTCGATGGTTCATCTAGCCCCCACCACTCGTCAGCCCAGGATCAGCGGAGCCTGGGCTAAGTCATTTCTGGACCGCCCTGCCCGCCGTGCAACCGCTACCCAGCACCTGTCAGGAGGTCGGGGACGGAGCCGAGGCTTCCAGAACGTCCACGTAGTGGATCATGCAGCCAGGCAGAGGCTTGAGCGGCGTATACCACATGAATGGGTCCATCCGGTCCGCAGACAAGAAGTAGTCAACCAGGCTCTCAGGCACCCAGTACGTGATCGCTACCGGGTCTCCCCACTTGCCCCGAGCATAGTTCTCAGCTTCCTCCCTGCACGTGGTCAACATTGGGTGATGCCCTTGATAGCGCGGTGGTTTTTGAGGAAAGAGGCCATTCTTGCGAATAGAGTTGACCCGCTGTGCGGAGGTTCCGTGGTACATCTCACGGAATCCAGTGGTTTGCATGCAGCCATCATCCTGCATGCCAAGAAGTCTCACTGCCGTATCAACCAGAGCGCGCGTCGCGCTGGGCCGGATATTGGCCGTACAACGCTGCGCAACGTGGGAGGACGACATACATCAGCGAGAGCCATCCTGGAGGCCAGACCGAGTGGCCCAGGTCGGCGTGTCGGTGGCACACTCTGCAGGTGCCCCGACCGGTCGTCCAGCGTGAGCGACAACCTGAGCGACGATGCGGAGGGATGGCGGCGAACTCTCGTACACGGTAACGGCGTCGGTCGGAGACGGGACTCTGACTGGGCGCAAGGCAGCGACGCTACCTCCGGGACGAAGAGGCGAGAATCCGACTCGGACATGCGCAGGTTGGGTCGGTAAGTCCGCGGAGATCACGGCCGCCGACAGCGTCGTCTCGAGCGAGGCTCTTACCACTGGATACGGCCCAGGCGCCGTCACCAGACTGCGCGGCAGGCGCCGGCCATTCGCAGCGTAGGCCGACTGGTTGAGCAGAAGCGCGGTGTCTCATAAGCGGACCGGCACTTGCGACATCGAAGACTTGCGTTGCCGTTACCGGCCCGCGGTCGCGATACCAATCTTGAGTCATGAATCTCGACTTCCAGGCGGCGGCGCAGCGCGCCGCGTGCAGGCCAGTCCAAGCAGGTCACTGCGGCCCTGCTTACCGGTTCGCTGACCCGGAAGTGGACGTTAGCCGGACGGCTGCCGGGCGTCGCGGGCCGGGCGGGTGAGCGGGTCAAGGCCGCCTTCGATCACTCGCCTGGAGGACTCGGGTTGGGACGTGCGCCAGATGGCCGCCGGAGCCCAGCACGGCCGGGCGGGTGAGCGCCTAGTCGCCGCACCTGGTGACCGCCCGTCGGCCAGAGCGGCGCCGCGCGCGGCTGGCCCGGCGTCAGCGCCGGGCCAGCCTTCGGAGGCCCGCCCGGCGCACGCCGGGGCCACGTTCCCGCAGCAAGCACACCGGATCAGGACCGCTCATAGGGCACGCATGCCGGTACAACACTCAGCCGTCTTCCTCGGCTCCGATTGCCCAGTTCGTGGCCACCTCTCACAAGGACCCTGGCACCTGCGAGGGAAACGGAGCACAGTGGTTGCCGGGTCCGGCGTGGAGGTGAGCATGCAGGTAACTGCATGGAGCAACGGCAGCACTGGCTATGGCCTGGACTTCCGGGCCAACGACCGAGACCGTTTCTTCGATCGCAACTGGCGAGATGTGGTCTTGGATCGATTTGGGCTAACACTCGCCTAAGCTTCCTCTAGGGTAACCTGCATAGTATGCAAGAGCTACTTAAGCGCGTCACGAACCATTATTTGAGATCAGGCGACTTCAACGGTCTTTATGTTCATGACGAATCCGGACCTGAGCGCGAGAAAATTATCGCGCTTGTGCGTGACGGCCTGCTGCAGGTCGTTGGGGAGGAAGATTATCCAAATCCACATATCCGACCCTGGCCATCTAAGCGATCCATCGAGGACCAGGTTGCTTCTATAGAAGCACTGCCCACGAGCCAGTACGGCGTATGCCTCTACCCGACACCTAAAGCACTCGCTGGTCGGCGTACGAGCAGAGCGCTTGCAGACCAGCCGTTCCGAAGGGCGATGGCTAAGGGTAAAGGCACTTTGGAGCTGGCCTACTTCCGCTTTGATGTGCTCGAAGTCTATCGGAACGATCCACGGTTTAGATTCCAGTTCTATGATTTCGGTGCTCATGCCGTCGTGAGCGACGAGGTTTATCTAGATGAGAATGAGCCAGAGAGCGATAAGATTATCATGGATCACGTTGGCTTCGCTTATGATCTCTCTGCTTATGATCGCGATGACCCCAGTTCACCCATCGTAAGACGAGTCTGCGCCTTCTATGGAGATCTAGCAAAACTGAGCCCGAATCACCAAGCGAGATGGAAGACCTACCAGGTCGAGGATGAAGAAGACCTAGAACCACACCCAGTGTGGTGGGCCCAGCAGATGGGTCACTGGCCAGATGGTATCGGTCCGTTCGAGAAAATATTCCTTGAGCTCGAAGCGATCAACGCGCTGCATGAGCGCGCCTTCGGAGAAAGGCTCTTTCGCTCATCTGACCGGCCTGATGACTTCGGGTGGATTCTCCGTCCTTCTCAGCAGGAATATGATAAATTCATCCAGGACTTCGACAAGGTGCTGTCCGAGAATCTGCGTCATGATGCTTTCGACAAGCATATGGTCCAGCGTAAAGACGATCAAGGCAACAACATAGGCACTCTCAACCGCCTCGATAGGTTTCTGGAAGCTCGAAGAGTGCCATCCGACGCTAGGGCAGAAGTACTAGAACCGCTGCGCGAAGTTCGCCGCGCCCGGCAACGACCGGCGCATGCTCTCCGCAGAAACATCACTGATCAGACATTCATCCACAGGCAAGCTGATCTGCTTGAGCGTGTGGGCGGCACGCTGGATCAGCTTCGTCATTTTCTCCAGACGCATCCAGCCAATAGAGGGTGGAAGCCGCCCGAGTACCTCGACGGCAAGGGTTACAGGCTGTAGATTGACGTGGTCGATAGCCTGCCGAGCTCCTATGAGTCGGGCAGGATCAGAGATCGTCCCAGGGGATGACGGGTCTTGGGCTCGTCGTAGGCAGCTGCCGTAGCGCCTTGTAGAGACCCTCGCGGGCTATCTCTTCTGTAGCTACGGGGTACCTGCCAAACTTCATAGTGAACAGGTTAGGGGTCAATCAAGTAGTGCTCGACCTCAGACTAATCACTCCCTCTCTCAGCTTGTCCCGGAACTATTCCCAGTTCAGCGAGCTTATTAAGCAGAGCATCTTTGCACTTATTGTAGCTTGAGACTTTATAGTGGCTCAGGGCTAGCATCTCACTTGCGCTCTGGATGTTATTTGCCATAAACAGATTGTTAGCTTCTTCCGCCTGCTCCGCGATGGCTCTTGCTTCTTTCACCACCTCAGCAAATCGAGTATGTACGTCATCGAATTCTTTAGGGCTTTGTGCCATTTTAGCTCCTCACCCGTACTACTTTATCTACTCCTGATTATTCTAACACCTGGATGAGCGACCCAAGAGATAGGCTTCGAGCGAGCGTTATGCTTGGGCCTGGTTCCAGTCGACTTGCTCATGGTCAGGCGACCAGCCGCCAGCCAGTACGCCTCAGCAAACTTGTAAACGGTTGTTCTGCTACGGGCTGAGGTCCGTGCCCGATGCATCGACCACCCGTGCCCGTGACGTGCCCGATCGGACGGTGATGGGCCACGGACAGGGTTCCAGGGTTGCATGACCATCCCCGGCTGGTCCGGGAGGTTGCGGCGTGTGAGGTCCCTAGCATCGGCGGTTTCGCCGGGCCTCCCGGATTTGATTGCCACTGCTGGCCTGGCCACGGATGACCCGCATGAGGGAAGTGGGCTAGCCCGGCTGATGGGTTCGGCCCTGTTGCAGCACATGAATGGGAGCCGTTGCCGGGCTCTGTCTCTCTGAGACCGTGGCCGATTGGGTTGCTGCCTGCTGTGCAGCCGGAGTTAGCTAGCCGGACAGCCGCAAGATAGCGGGAAGGCCCCTCAGGCGGCCTCAACCGGGCCGGGACCGGATTGTCAGTTGCCGCTTCCTGGTGGCCTCGCCGGATGCGCTAGCCTTTCCGGGCTAATGGCAAGCCAGGCGATCAGGTGGACGTCTTCTGGCTGGATCGGGAACCGCTTTGCTTTGGTTTCGGCGACCGAAAGGCCCAGTTCGTCGATCAACTCGATGAGTCGGTCCGTCTTGTTCCGGTCAGTCAAGGCGTCATCGCGCATGACAGAGCGGACGATGGCGGTGACACGAGATGCCTGCCCGCGTGAGTACACCTTGATTGCGAGGTCGACGTCGGCCTGGTTGCGGTGGGTGCCGTGCAGTGTTAGATGGCGGACAGCTTCTCGGATCACTGGGGGGACTGATCCAGCAGCTGCGGCGGTATCGAGGGTGTCGTTCCAGATCTGAGTGATGTCCTGTTGCGCGACTGCCCACGCTTTGTAGGCAAGGTCAGTCCATTCGTCTGGCAGGTATGCGGCGGCGCGCTGGTCGGGTGGGGATGCGGCACTTAGCGAGGTGAGTGTGTCCGTGACGACGTCGACTGGATTGCCGTCGATGCCTGGCCTTCCTGCTGCCGGGAGCGGGACACCGTCGATGGTCTCGGCTTCTGGGGCGGGAGGCGCGCTGGCGAAGCCGGGCCGCGGGACCAGCGCTGGAGGTAGGGGGATGTACCGGAAGGCTGGCTCGTCGGCACGGTCGAGGATGCGGGCGCAGAACACGTAGCCGGGCGGCCGGTCACTGGCGGTGAACCCGGATCCGATGCCCCAGGGCATGGCTTCGAGTCTCCGGGACAGGGACTCGTTCTCGATGGCCTTCCGGAGAGTGGCGCGGAACTCCTCACCGGAGATCAGGCCGCCGGTGGTGCCTAGGAAAAGCGCGTTGTCGCCTCCGGCGAGTGCCTGTATCTGGTCGCGGCGGGCGTTGAATACGACATCGTCGCTTGCCTCAATGCCGGGCAGGACCTGGCCGGTCCCGATGGACTTGGCGGCTTTCGTCAGCTTGCGGTGCAGGATGCGCTCGAGGTTGAGCAGCCTGTCCATGTCGGCGTCAGGGAAGAAGCACCACAAGTACACATAGTCGTGCTTGGACCCGATCCGGTCGACGCGCCCGTGCCGTTGTACTAGGCGCATCGGGTTCCACGGCAGGTCGTAGTTGATAACGTTGTGCGCCTGTTGGAGGTTGACTCCCTCCGAGAGGACATCGGTCGCGAACAGCAGGTCGTAGCGGTCCTCGGCGGTCGCGTTGCCATACTTGTCCTGCGGCCCGCCGGTCCGGGGTGCGAACCCGGCGACGGCCTCATCTTGGGTGACGGTTCCGGCATGTCGGCCGTGGCCGGGGCGCTTGCGGACCGTACCCGTGACGAACGCCACGCGGTCCTTGTAAGCGGAGAGCGCCGGGTCGCTGTCGAGGATCAGGTCGATGTTGTCCTGCAGGTAGTAAATCGTATCGGCGAAATAGGAGAACACGAGTACCTTGCGGTCATCGCGGTCCCGCGACGCCATCTCGGGCGCGTCGGAGTTGAGCGTCGCGGCAGCTCGCAGACCAGCGTCGCGCTCGGCCTCGGCGATGACCTTGGTGAGCGTGTCGGCAAGGGCTCTTACCTTTGGGTCCTCGCCGGGCTTCAGGCCGGCCTCGACTGTGTCGGCCATATGCCGCAGCAGCATGACGTCGCTGAGAATGTCGGCGATGAGCGGTCCGGCCAGGTATTCAGACACGTCAGCGTAGTCGGCGGTCGATTCCCACTCCACCAAGCTGGCCGGGTCGTCGAGATCAATGCGCAGCCAGTCCCGCAGCGACTCACCAGAGGCGACCCGGCCTTCGTCCATGATGAGCAAGGTCAGCCCTTCCAGGGTGTCGGCCATCTTCCGGCAGGTAGCGCAGAACGCGTAGCCGGACGACTCGAACCGCTTGAGCAGCCCCGACCGCAGTAGGCCGGCGACCTGGACTTCGTAGGGCTTGTACTCCTTGTCCAGCCGGTACCTTGACGGCATGTAGCCAGCCAGGGTCAGCCGCGCGGCGTCGAGCGTGGACAGGCCGCCGTCAGGTATCTCCCCGGCGTAGAACGGGTCCGGCTCTTCGGGGTCGCGGTCGGCGCCCAGTGCGTGCGCGAATGTGTCGAAGAACCCGGAAAGGACAGGGGCGAGATCGTAGTCGACACGGCGAACGCGCGGCTCGGGGAACACCAACGTGTCACCCTGGTCGTTGATTTTCTGCCCGATGTAGTGATTTCGGACGAACCGACGGGTCCTGCGCACTGCGACCGCGTCGAGGATGTCGAACAGGTGCTCCGGGGACAGGTCATCGGGGTTCAGCTTGTCGATGGCCTTGAAATGCGCGGCCAGACTAGGGAGGCCGATCTCGGCGAATTCGTCGTCATGCACGATGAAATACGACAGCAGCGAGTGGAGATCCCCGAGCGCATTGTTCACTGGCGTGGCGGTCAGCAGCACGACGCGCTTGCGGGGGTTACCCTTCAGTACCTGCACAAGCCGCTTGGCGCGCTCGGTGTCGGTGTTCCGGACGGTGTGGGCCTCGTCGAGCAGGACAAGCGCGAACTCGTCGGGGTCCCTGCCCGGCGGCAGGCCGTAAGACGGGATGCCCTGATAGTCCTGGAGCAGATCATCGTAGGAGATGACGTCGACCCAGCCGCCGAGGTTCTGCCGGTCTATGTATGGCTTCCACACTGAATCCCGGATGATCTTCGGGGCGATGATGAGGACCCGCTGCCGGGCCCGGACCGTGTCCTTGACGAGGGCGCCGCCAACGTACGTCTTACCGAGGCCCACCTCATCCGCTATCAGGACACCGTTGTGCTTCTCCAGAATCCGCCTCGCGCGCCCCACCCCGTCCTTCTGGAACGGCAGCAGGTCCCGCATCGACGGGTCAGCGACCACAGCCTCATCGTCCTGGGCGACCTGGCGACCGTACGCCTCCCACAGCATCCGCAGGAACACCAACCACGGCTGCTCTGCCACCACCTGCTGCGCGTAAAACCCTGCCAGGTCGAACGGCTCGGCTTCCTGCCACAGGCTGTCGAACCACTCCCGAACCGCGATGATCGTCGTCTGGTTGTACTGCCCGAGGTTCAGCTCACGGCTTCTCGCCAGCCCGGCATAGGTCAGGTTGCTCGACCCGGCGATCACCCCGAGCGCTGGGCTGTCGATCAGGTATGCCTTACCGTGCAGGAACTCCTTCGTATACCGCCGGACCTCGGCCTTACCTGAGTGCAGCCACGCGATCAGATCCTTGATGCGGCCTCGGGATTCCGCCGTAAACTCGGTCAGGTCCCGCTCCTCGGCTAGCGCATCGGCCTGGCCCGCCAGCGCCTCAGCGAGAACGATGCCACGGGCGCGCTTCGCCGGTACCGTCCCAGGCCGCAGCACGACCGGGTCGGTGTCACGCTGCGGCTCAGCACCCAGCATGAGCCGTACTTTCCCTGCCCGCTTCAGTTGCCCGGCGATCAGGCACCAGCCAGGAACATTAAAGTAGGCCGAGGCGATCGCGACGCTCAGGCCGGGACGATGCGCCTCGAAATCGATCATCTCGTTGACTGCCCCGGCGACAGTCTGCTGAGACGACGGGTCATTGGTCGCAAACTCCGGGCGACCGCCGTCAACCTGCGTCATGCCACAGTCCGGTCGCTAGGTCCGAGTCGCCGACCCCAGGCTGCAAGGTGTGTAAGCGCCATCTCGAGGCGGTGCTCGTAGCGCCAGTTGCGATGGAACGTCGCGAACATCCCCGTCACGTCGCTGTCGGTCATGCCATATAGCAGGCAGACTACGGCGTCCAGCTCCGCTGTAAGGTCAGCCCGCTCTCCGGATGACGTGACGCTGGCGACAGGGACGCCAATCCCATCCGCCCACGTTTGGTAGCGCCGATCGACGGCGGCGAGACGGGCGCTGATCTCGACGACCCTGTCACGGGCCGGGCGGTAGTCGAGATCAGCGAGCAGTGACGTCCCGTCAGATCCGATGACCCTGCCCGAGTCCTCGGCAATGCGAGGGATCGGAAAGGAGTTGAGGTGCTCGTACGTCATGTGCTGCTCGACAAACCGCCGCGCGTACCAATCGAGCGGGATGCTGGATAGAACCCCAAGGAGATACGCTTCGTCGCGCTCATCTCCACGCTGCCGAAGGAGGTAGGGCGCGACGTGGACGAGCGAGGCATGCGGAAAGATGAGCGCGCAGATCATCGTGCGTGAGTCGGTACTGCGAGCGACATCGCGGAACGCAATTCGTGGACGGTTGATAGGCAGACTGTCCGGTGTGTCAAGGTCCTGCGCGGCCTGACCTATGAAGGCAGTTCCCTTACTCCCCGCGGACTTCAGTCGGCGTGCCTGGAGGAACGAGACAATGGCGTCTGGATTAGCGTAGGCATAAGGTTCGCCGAAGGCGGGATTCCACAAATTGAATGATCCACCAGTCAGAACAGGAAGCGTATGTGACGGCGCAGGGTGGCTAAGGTTAAAATCGAAGAATTTCTTGTCGTCCGTAGTGTGGAGTTCCCGAATGGGCTGGAACCTCCATCTGCCGATATCGGCCTCAAGTGGAGGGTGCTGACGGAGGATCGAGAAGACAGGTACGTCGCGACTCGGGATCAAGGGGAACGAAGCCTGCTCTGACCAGCCGAGGAGCGTGTCGGCCTCGACGACGGCAGCGTCGTCGGAAGACGCCATAGCGTCGGCATACTCAGTGTACGATGCGTACGGTCCGTGAAATGACACCGCGTGGCAGACTGTATCCTTCCGAACCGTCACCAGGGCTATGGTCCACTGCGGGTGAATCTGCTCGAACGCCCAGCGGCGGCTGTTGGTCAGCAGCGTCAGGTCTGAGAACTGTCCGTTTGCCAGGACGGTTCTGCGCCATTCCTCGGCTCCGGCTCCAGCGAGTGCCGTGCGGGGAAGAACGACGCCAATCATTCCGTCGCCGCGGACCTCTTGCCAGAATCGCCACGCGAACGCTGCGAAGAGGTCGGTGTCAGTCGCGGCGCGGAGCCCTGGAAAGGGGCCAGCAGCGAGGATATTAGCCGCTGACTTCGCGGTGCCAGCGTCCGTCTCATACTCCGCAAGGAGGTCCAGTCGCTCGGTCTTCAAGGTTGAAATAACCTGATTCTTTTCCTGCTGGCTCATTGAGCGCAGGCCGGGAAGCCGCAATGCCCACCAGCTGTGCTCCTCTACCTTCAGCTTCTCCCAGGGCGGATTGCCGAGAACGCAGTCGAATCCCGGACGCTCGCGCCGGAACACTTCGGGGAACCGAACGGGCAGGTGAGTTGCCATTGCCGCCCGCGCAATCTGGCGGGCGCGCTGCAGGTGGGGGTGACCGAGGATGGCCGCTTCAAGCGCTTCGATAGTTGATGCAGTGAACAACCGAGGGCTGGCGGAGATCAGTATTCGTTCCCGGTGCGGGATGGAGCGTCTGCGGACCTTCGGGTTCCGGCCATTCCTGTCATAGGTAGTCTCCTCGATGTACTCGTTCCCGAGGAGGCGTGTTGCACGCTCGGCAGTGATCAGGTCGCAGAAGGCCGCCAGAGGCTCGAGTGACTCTTCCAGCCGGGCTTGGAGCGTGGCTGCGGCAGCTACGTCTCCGACGCGGGCGTCGGACAGTTCTCCGAGGCCGGCGAGGTACTCTTTCGCGCGGTCCAGGAAACCGTCGAGCACGTCGTCGAGGACTGTGCCCTGCTTCGTGTTCGTCTTCTTGAGCTCGCGCGTCTCGGCGTCAGTTAGCGCCTGGCTGATCTCAGGGATGGTGCCGACGCCAGTGAGGCTATTGCCGTGGATGAGGCTGTGGTTGAGGAATGACAGCGGCAGGCCGGGCACGAAGGTATGGATCCAGATCGCCAGCCTGGCGAGCTCGACGGCAATCTCGTTGATGTCCACGCCATACACGCACCGTCGGGCAATCTGGCGGCGGAGCAGCGCGCCATCATCGATGCCCGACGCGGCCGGATCCAGGCCAAGCTGGCTCGCGGCCACGGTCCGCAGGTCGTGCAACTGGACCGCCACCTCGGGGAGCGGATTCTCGGACAGGAACGCGGAGAACCGCGCCTCGATCCTGTCGACTGCCGCGACAAGGAAGTGCGCAGATCCCATCGACAGGTCGGCCACCCGGAAATCGAACAGGGCTTCAGCCGCCGTCTTGGTGGCTCCGGCGGAGAGCATTCGCGTCACCCCGGCGAGATGCGTGTCAATGGCGGACTCCAGCGCTGTATCGAGAAGGTGCTCCACAGCGAACGGCTTCGTGAAGTAAGAGCCGGTTGCCTTGCGTGATCCGCTGCGCGAGTGGAAGTAAACCGTTCCAGCGGCGACCGCCACTGCCATCCCGGCTTGGGCCGGGACGAAGGTATCCTTCTCATCGACGGCCAGGTCGTTCTCGGCCACGCCGAGCCCGGACTCCAGGAGCCCCTCGTAGATGGTGCCGAACTCACGGACCGAGAGGCTACGGAAGTCCACGGGGCCGAGTTGCCCGTCATCGGTGACGTCGAGCAGCAGGCCGCGGAGCGCCGGGCCGATCTGGTCGTTGGTTAGGTCAAGGCCGTATGTGGCGGCGCCGGAAGCGTTCTTTTCCGGGTCCCGGCTGAACAGGCCGCCGTTGTAGGCCGGGACGCCCCAGCCACCGAGGTCGCCGGTGTCGATGACCTTCCACACCTGCGTGAGGTCGTCCCAGAGCGACGTGGAATGCGGGTCGAACCGCTGGCCGGGGTCCTTCTGGAGGTCTAGCGCCAGCGTCTTAAGCGCATTGCGGGTGTACCGGTCGCTCCTGCCATACGGCAGCAGGCCTCGGTCCTCGGCATATGCGACGAACAGGAGTCGGAACAAGATGATCATCGTCTGGTGGTACGCCTCGTCCAGCGCAGCCTTCTGCTGCCCGCCGGGCAGGCCGGCAATGCCCATCCTGCCTGCGACGGCAACCGACAGGTTGCGTACGACATCCTCGTAGATGCGGTCTCGGAGCCGGGCCGACAGCTCCGCTGCATAACGAGAGGAATCGCCAAGGAGCCTGTAGAGCGCGCCGCCGACCGCAAGCGAGGCTGGGGCGAAGAGCAGGGCGAGGTAGCCGCATTCCTCTTCAGCCAGGATGGACAGGTCGAGCTCGACATAGGTCTGCGTCTGACCCTTCCGCCCGACCCCGGCGTCCGGGTCGCGCGGGTAGAGCCGGACGACGGAGCCGCCGAGCACGATCAGCCAGTCAACGTTCTCCCTGCGGGCAACGGCCAGGCCATGCGTGACTGCGTTGGTGTTGTGGAACCGGCTCAGCGGGTTGTCGAAGGACTCGCCGTCCGCCAGAAGCACGGCGGCAGCGCGCCGATTGCCGGCACTTGCCTCGCGCAGGACCGTCCCGTCCGGGACCGCCTCGATGGCATACCCAAGACCGGTCAGGAGAGCTTCGCTTCGGTCGCCGAGCAGCAGTTGGGAGCGGGCGCACAGCTTCTCCCAGTCCGGGTCGCGGGGCTGCTGCTGGAGAACATGCGATGCCAGTAGCCCCTCGTTGCGGACGCCGGACGCGACACCCCCGGCGACCGAGGATAGGCGTCGGCGTACCTCCGCATGCAGCCCGCTGGGGCTGGTCATGACAAGGGCATCGCTGATCAGCTGCTCGGCGATCCTCTGGTCGATTCCGGCTACCGGCACCGCGTCCTCGGTCAGGCCGAGCAGTGCTACTCGCGGCTGGGACTTGTCCCAGTAGGTAACCGCGAGCAAGACGGGGGTGACGCCGCCTGCCGACCGTGCCCGCCAAGCTGCCTGCAGATCACCCTTGGTGGGATGCGCCGGAGCATGCGCCAGCACGACCACGAGGTCGGTTTCGTCACTGCCTCGGAGAATCTCCGTCGCAGTGACCGCGCCGCTCGCCTTGTTCCACGGGAGGCGGTCGTCCCAATCGGGCAGCAGCCTGCTCGACGCTGATCGGTCACCGCTTCCCATGCGCGTTGCGCTCACCTGGGTGATCCTTTCGGGCTGTTGCCACTGTCCCCTGACAGCATGGCCGGTTCGCTCATGTCATCCAGCCATTCCCCGGTGAATCGCTCATGAGGTTCGACCACGCCGAAAACGAGGCGACTGCGCCGGGAAGAAGAGACACACCATGATTACCTGCCCGCGTCGGCAGCGGGGCACGGTGCCCGCTCGGTCGGCGTCCGGAATCCGGCCGCTGCCTGGAGGAGGGGAATGGTTCCAGGTTCTCCAGTATCAGCTCTAGTGCCGGATCCCGTAACTACTTTACGATCTCCGCTCCCGGAATCCGCACGAGAGGCAAGCTGTGATCCTGGATGACCGCCGTCGCCTAGCCGGGTCTATGTCGTCCAGCCAGTCCGGCGGCAGCCTCCCGGCGGGGCTGCTCCAGAATCGGAGGCCTCCCCGAATCCGTGAAGCCCAAGCTCCGGCAAAGATTGAGCAGCTCAGGATGCGCGCAACCTGCTCTATTTCGGAAATATGGACGCGAAAACGATCGGCTGCGCGAGTATGGGAAACTCCAACGTCGTGACGGTCGTCAGTCCAAGATCAAACTTCGGCGCGATCGCCGGCAGACAGGATGATCTTCGATAAGCCGGGCCGCGGATTGAACCCGCTTAGGTCCAGCGTGGCGGGCCAGCCAGGACTGGTCAAGCTCCTCGCCTTCCTGACCCCATCCGTGTCCTCGGCACTGCTCGCCCTCAGCCCGTGGTCTAGTGTTCCTGGCATCCGGATCCGATCCTGTCGTTCTGCCGCCTGGTTCCGTCGGTTTATAAGCCGCGGCGAGAGCCACGCGATAGCGCATCTGGATCTGAGCGTGGCTTGGGCCAGCATGGCCAGGCGACGGCGACTGCCAGGCAGACACAGAGTGCCGTCGGCCGTGCTGTTGCCTGGCCCTGCTGAAGCCCGCGAGGCGAAAAGGCAAACGCCGACCCGACTGCCCGACTGGACAGCAACCAGAACAGGCGATAGCGCCATCCGACAACCGTGCCAGACTTATCGATGTTCCAGCCATTGCTATACCTAGCGATGTCTTGGTTGCTAGGCGGATGGCTCAAAGGAACGAAGAGGCAGGACGATACGTAGTGGCCGTCAGGCATGCACTCCGCAAGTCGTTAGTAATCCATCATCTAATGTCGTTCGGTGGAAATCAGAGCTGCTGAGATCCATTCCACGATCCAATTGAACCAATCAGAACTAACCAGTCTCCCATCGTCCAAGTCGGCTCACTGGCAGCATGACTGGCGGGCTTGCGTTTTCAGGTGATGCGTATTCCGGCGTGATGGAGCCGGGCACGTTACGGTGTGTGACCGCCCGCCGGAAAGGTTGTTCCTCGGATGAGCGTGCGAACGTGACCGTGGTGTACGCCAAGACCGGCTTGTGCCTCAGATTTAGCGGATGGCGCCGCTGTCTACCGGGATCATCGCGCCGGCGATGTAGGACGCGGCCGGGGACAGCAGGAATGCGGCAGCGCAGCCGAATTCCGCGGGTTCGCCGTACCGGCGCAGCGGGATGTGCTGCGAGAGGCGGGCGCGCACCTCGTCGGGGTCGCCGCTGAGGGCGTCGAGCTGGCGGACCCAGTCGGTGGCGATCCTACGGGCAGCAGCCCGTTGATCCGGATCCCGGACGGGCCGTGCTCGTCGGCGAGGGTCTTGACCACGCCGGCGAGGCCAGGGAAGAGCCCGTCGGGGATGGCGAGTTCGGGCAGCGACGCCCGGACGGAGGCGGCGAGCACGAACGCGATCGAGCCGCCCGTCCCGGTGAGGGCGGCGGTCGCCGCATCGTCGGGGCGTCCGGCGCCCAGGTCTGCGGCGAGAACCCGGGCGAGCCGGATGGCGCCCAGGAAGACGCTCTCGAACGCCGATCGCCACGCGTCGTCGGTGGTGGACGTGACGGTCCCGGCCGGTGATCCGCCCACGCTGATCAGCGCGCCGTCCAGGCGGCTGTGCCAGCGGTGTCCGGCGCGAGGCCGGCTGCGGCCGCTGCGGCCGTGGTCTCATGGGGAGCGCTGAGCAGCACGCGGGCCCCGTCTGCGATGAGTGCCTGGGCCGCGGCGAACCCAAGGCCCCGGCTGCCGCCGGTCACCAGGTATGCCCGGTCCTGCAATCCAAGATCGATTGCGGCCATTCTGCCCTGGCAGCCGGCCGGCGGGCGCGCAGCCGGGAACGTGCCGCCCGCCGGACCGACGACATCGCCGCGGGCGTCTGCTCCTGCGGGCCGCAGCGGCGCTCGGCCCGTCAGTTGCAGCCCGGCAGGACCTGGCGCCTGCCGTCCTGGCCCCATTCCGGTCACGCTCGGATTGCCTCAGGCGCGGGATCCGCATCAGATGCGATGCCAGTCAGCCAGTAGGCCACGGCCATCGTCGGACAGGTAATCGCCACGGACGGTGCCGCTGGCTGATTCCCGGGGCCGAGGTCAATGCGTTAATAGCGGCCAGTGCCGGATTGTTATCCGATGGAATTCAGCACACAAGCGCTAGACGAGCAAGATATTCTTATCCATTGTTTATCTCTGGACCGGGTGCGGTCCAGAGATAAACAATGGAGTCGGCACCACCACCTCGCGGCCATTGCATGTGGGTCGGCGGTGGTGGCTGGGACCGGGCGCGGTCCCATCAGGAACGAACGTCAGCCAGATCGGAGGTGTTCGTGGTGGCGGGCGGGACTGTGCGGCGGCGGTCGCGGCAGGTGGTGCCGAGGCCGCGCGTGGTGCAGTTTTCGCTGACTGAGGAGGAGTTCGAAGAGGTCAGTGCTGTGGCGGCCAGGTCGGGACTGGCGCGGGGAGCATTCGCGGCGGAGGCGACTCTGGCGGCAGCGCGAGGTGCTGCGCCCAAGGAGGCGTCGCCGTTGCGGGACGCACTGACGGAGCTGATGTCGGCGGCCGGACTGGTACGCCGGGTGGGTACGAATCTGAATCAGGCTGTTGCCCGGCTGAATGCGACGGGACAGCGCGGTGAGGATCTGCTTCCGGCCGCCCAGTTCTGCGCCCGGGTGATCCGGCGGCTGGATGAAACGGCGGAGCAGTTGCGCCGGAGCATTCCGTGACTGAATCAGAGTGCTCCGGATGATCGGGAAAGTGCTCCGGGGCACCAATGCGGGCCGGCTGCTGTATTACCTGTACGGGCCCGGGAAAGCGAACGAGCACACCGACCCGCACCTAGTCGCCGGATTCTCCGATCCGGCCGAGCTGGAGCCGGAACGCCGTCCGGACGGACCACCGGATCTGCGCCGCCTGTCCGGGTTACTGGCCCAGCCCCTCGCGGCCCTGGCGAGGCCGGGTTATGAGAAGCCGGTGTGGCATTGCGCGGTCCGGGCCGCTCCGGGTGACCGGGTGCTGTCGGATGCGGAGTGGGAACAGGTCGCGGCGGCGATCATGGACCGGACCGGCCTGGCGCCTGCGGGTGATGATCTGGGGGTGAGGTGGGTCGCGGTCCGCCACGCGGACGATCACATCCACATCGTGGCCACCCTGGCCCGCCAGGACGGAAGCCGGCCGAGGATCTGGAATGACTTCTACCGGGTCCGGGAGGCCTGCCAGGAGGCCGAGGAACGGCTCGGGCTGGCGACGACCGCTCCGGCGGACCGGACCGCGGGCCGGCGACCGTCCCGTGCCGAGACGGAGCAGGCAGCGCGCCGCGGATGGGGCGAGGCGCCCCGGGTCACGCTGCGCCGCGAAGTGTGCGCGGCAGCGGCGGGCGCGCGGACGGAGCAGGAGTTCTTCGCCCGCCTCGCCGAGGTCGGGGTGGCGGTCCGCCTGCGGTACAGCACGACCAACCCGGCTCAGGTGACCGGGTACGCCGTCGGCCTGGCCCGCCACACCGCGAAGGACGGCGGGATCATCTGGTACGGCGGCGGGAAGCTCGCCGCTGACCTGAGCCTTCCGAAGCTGCGCGCCCGATGGGCAGCGCCCGGCACGGACGATGCTCCGTTCCCGGGGCGGGGGCTGTCTCCTGCGGCGGCCAGGGCTGTGCTCCGGAACACGGTGACCCGGGCTGCGGAGCAGGCGCGGGACGAGGCCGGGTTCTTCGCTCGCCTGGCTGAGGACGGCGTGCTGGTGCGGCTCCGGTTCAGCGAGGTCAACCCGGACCAGGTCACCGGCTACGCCGTCGGCCTGGCCGGCCACCTCGGCGCCGACGGGGAACCGCTGTGGTACGGCGGGGGACGGCTGGCCGAAGGGCTGACGCTGCCCCGGCTGCGCCGCCGCTGGAATCCGGTCCAGCCCGGGCCAGCGGGCCGGCCCGGGACGTTCCGGTTCACCGCGCCGGAACGCGACGCCATCTACGATCACGCCGCCCGCCAGACCGCGTCCGCGACGGAGCACATCCGTCGTTGTGCCGCTACTGACCCGGGACGGGCCGCGGACGCGGCCTGGGCCGCGGCCGACACCATCCATATCGCGGCACGAGCACTGGGCAGCCCCGAGCTGCGCCGCGCGGCGGACGCCTACTGCCGAGCTGCCCGCGCGGGCTACGGGCGGATCCCGCACCGCACCAGCGAAGGCAGTCAGCTGCGCACAGCCGCCCGGCTGATGGCCATGACCGGCAGCCTGTCTGGCGGCACCACGCTGGTCACGGCCGCGCTGATCGCGAACCTGGTCGCCCTGGCGGTCGCCGTCGCCGAGCTGCGCGAGGCCCAGCAGCATGCCGCGCAGGCAGCGGCTGCTCGGCACGCCGCCACCCACCTGCGCGCAGCTTGCGGTCAGGGCCGTCCGTCGGCATCGCGGACAGGGCGGTCGCAGACGCGCTTGTCAGGGCGGTTGGTCACTGCGGCGAGTGCCACTCGTAACGACATGCCGGTCTCTGCCCGGCCCGGCCGGCCGCCCGCCGCCGACCCGTCTCGCCCGCATCCGCGCAGCGGACCATTGCCTCCCCGGCGTGCCGGGCCAGCCCGGTGACACCAGCAGGGAAGGCTGCGGCCCGCGTCCGTCAGCGTTAGCGGACGTAGGTTCCGCGCTGCGGGACGGTCTCGACGAGACCTTGATCTCGGAGCAGGGCGATGGCCCGCCGCGCGGTCGTGCGCGCGACCTCCCAGGTCTCGACCATCTCCGACTCGGTCGGGATGCGGGAGCCCTTGGGGTATTCGCCCGATTCGATCCGCGACCGGATGATCTCCGCTATCTGCCGATAGGGAGCCACCGGGCCGGTCGGATCGATCTTGGTCACGCGAACGAGGCTAACTGACCAGCCATAACATCCTACATAGCGCTACGATGCCAGACGAGTAAGCTAGTCTGGAGGCCATGAATCAGCATGCGGACGATCAGCTGGCCGGGCTGCGCGATGGCGAGCTGGAGGACCTGCGCTGGCACTGGGACGAGGCGTATGACATCACCTGGGATGGCCGGTTCCACGCCAGGCGGCTGGACGGCGGCGGAACCCTGGATGCCGGCACCGCGCTGGAGCTGCGGCAGCGCATCCGCGATGACTACAGGGCACGGCCGGTGCCACGGGACTGACCCTGAGTCCAGATCCTGCGGCGGGCCGGCACCGGCCCCCGCGACCGAGTGGCGTGAGAGCTGGGCGCACAGACGCGAGCCATCTGTGGACAAGCGCCGGCTTGTCAACAGGCAGCCAGGGGACGTCGCGGGCCGGCGTGCCGGGCGGGGAGCCTGCTGGGGATGTCGTGCCCGGCCGGGCAGGCGGTGTGGAGGTGGAGCGATCCGAGGAGGTCGAGGCTGGTGCGGGCATTAGCGGACAGCTATGCGTTCTGGATTCTGCTTTTCATGGTGTTCGTGGTGGTGTACCTGCTGCCGACGCTGATCGCGGTGATCCGGGGCACCGACGCGCTGGCGCTGGTGATCCTGGTCAATCTGATCGGGGCGCCGACCGGCATCGGGTGGCTCGCCGCGATGATCCTGGCGTTCGGGTCGCGTCGGCTTCCCCCGGCACCGCAGGCCTATGCGGGAGGCTACTGGCGGACCAGCCGGAACCTAGATGCGCCGCCATGGGATCTGCATTGAGGCGGCAGAGTTGACGGTTACATTCATTGACATGGGCGCGCAGGAGCACCGCCGGGCCGATCATGCCCACTACATCGCAGCGGTCCACCGCGGCATCGAGACACGCGGCATCCGCGTCATAGACATCGGAACCAGCGCCGCCGCCGATGGCCGCCGCGAAGCCACGCTGCTGCTCCGCCCCGACGAGACGGCCTTCCCCGTTCCGGTCCCGGCGCAGGCGTCCGCGAGCTGGAACGAGGAGGACGGCTGGTCGCTGGCCGTAGGAAGCGCACCGGCGGCCAGCCGCATCCACAAGGGGCTGGGCGTGGCGCCGGACCCCGAGGATGTGGCGGTGTGGGTTGCTGTGCTGCTGGCTCACCCGGAGCTGACACCCAGCCGCGAGGACCACCCGTTCCGTGACCATTCCGTTCCCGATCCTGCGTTCGAGGCCCAGCTATCCAGGTACGCGCCGGGCGCGTAACGCCGACCGCGGCACGCACGACCCTGCCTGGCCCGGGCCCGACGGCGCGGTCGCGGCCTGCGTGATCGCTTGCCGAAGGCTGGCCGGGGAATCCCGGCTCGCGGCGCGGACGGCTGCCGCATGCCGGTGTCGCGGATCTGCCCGAGGCGCGGCGCTCCGGCCGCCGAGCGCGGCCTGCCCGGCGGCCATGACCTCGGTGAGCGCGGCGGTGACGGCTTCGGTCACGATCGCGTGGTCCAAGCCGAGGCGGTCGGCGAGACGGCCGACCTGGCGGGCGACCTGAGCTGACGGCAGCATCGCGACGAGGGGAGCGGCGGCTCGCAGCGCGCTGATCTGACCCTCGGCGTGGCGCAGCCACGGGCTCCAGCGGCTGACCTCCGCATCGACGGCCAGGTCGGCCAGCGGCCTGGTCCGGCTGTCGAGCACCCGGACCAGGGCGGCGGGACCGTGGTCGCGCAGGATCTGGGCCGGATCCTGTCCGGCCGGCAGGACCACTGCCAGCGCGTGCTCGGTGAGCGGGGCGAGCAGGCGGTAGGCGCTGACGGCTGCCCGATGTCCGGCCTGGTCGGGGTCGAACGCGACTAGGACGCCGGTCACGGCCAGGCTGGCCACTCGGCTGAGGGCCGCGGCCTGGCGGTCAGTGAGGACGGCGCCGCAGGGTGCAGCGCCCACGTAACGGCCGTGGCATGCGGTGGTGACGGCGATCGCGTCGAACGGTCCTTCCACGATGACCGGCCGCGCGCCCCCGGCCAGCGCTTCTTGTCCTTCCCACAGGCCGAACAGCAGCGCGCTCTTGCTGTACAGGCCGGTGCCGGGGCTGTTGAGATACTTCGGGACGCCCGGGCCGGCGTGCTCGGGCGCGCGGCCGATGAAGGCGACGACAACCCCGTCGGCGGACCGGATGGGCAGCATGACGCGGTCACGGAAGGTGTCAGTCAGGGAGCCGTGCCGGGACCGCCTGGCCAGCCCGGCGACCTCGATGAGCGCGTCCGGGTAACCGGCTGAACGCAGGTGTCGGGTCAGCGTGTCCCACGCCGCGGGTGCATACCCGGCCTGCCAGCGTTCCTGAACACCGGGTCCGAAGCCCCGGACGGCCAGGTAACCGGGTACCCAGCTGCCGGGCATCATGTCGCAGAAGAACCGCGTGGCGCTCTCGTGAACGCTGATCAGCTCACCCCTGGACGCTTGCGGCGGGCCGTCGGTCATGGTCGCCGGCCAGAGCTCGGAGCGGCTTGCCTGGCTGGTGCGTGAGCCGGCGCCGCTGACATTGCTGCCGCCTGTGCGGCGTGGCCCGCGGCTGCGACCACGTCCCGGATCGGCATCGGAAAGTCGCTTTCCCACGGCCTGGCGGCCCGCCCGGCGCGGGGGGTTCCCGCACCGGCGGTTGCTGCGGCGTTCGGCCCACCGACCACGTTTGCGATGCGCTGCCCGTCAGGTCCGGCCTGGAGGTCGGTGGCCGTATCCACGTCGGTACCACGGGTCCGTTCGGCGGCAGTAGCGCGCTCCTGCTCGGCGCCAATCACTCCCAGGGCTTTGCCAGGTTCCGGAGCGGGTCCGGCTCCGGATCGGATCAGGTCCGCGCTGTTCCCTGCGTCCAGCATCACTGGCGGTTCGTACGGCGCGGCCAGTGCGAGCGGTGGGCGGCTGAACAGGAGAGCGACCTCGCGCATCGCCACGGCCGGTTCCGTTCCGTCCGCGCGCAGCCGGTCGTACTGGGCCATGGCCTGCGGGTGCAGTGTGCGGAGACGTTCCTCGCTGTTGCACATGGCCGAAGCGGCGGCGGGCTCGTACCACGGCACGTCGCGGTCTGCGAAGGGCACCGCCGAACCCCAGGCCCGCGCCGTCGCGAACAATCCGGCCTGGTGCAGCCATTGCGGGTCCAGGGCCCGCGCCCATACGGCCCGGCCGGCGTCACGGTCGGCGCGGATCTGCGCGCCGAGCGCCCGCCGTGTCCGCTCATCGCGCTCGACGACGATTCTGGCCTGGGTCCGCTGCTGGTAGACGTATACCTGTGCGGCGGTCACCGCGCAGGAGGCGATCTGCACGGCTCGCTGCAGCCCGTGACTCATCGCGTCGCCGAACGGGTCGGGATGGCTTCCGGTATCCATCTCTGCTGCTTCCTCACTTTCTGGGTGTCCGAGTCCGGCTGCGATCAGGCGCAGCCGGACGTCCCGATTCCGGGATCTGCGGCGGGAGGTCGAAGAGGGTCAGGTCCGCCGCGTTCTCGTATGCCGCGGTCTGCGCTGCCGTGCGGCGCGCGCTACGAGGCCGCTGTGCGCGCCGGGTGCGTGCTGCCCCGCCGGGCTGACGCCGCGCCGCTTCGGGCAGCAGGAACAAGGGCTCGGCGGTGCCGGCCAGATCGGCGAGAAGGACCGGATGCATAACGGGAAGCCGCGGAGCCATCTGGTTACCTGAGCTGGTCTCCGGCGCGGTGATCAGGTCGTGTCCGGACGGCTGTCCCGGCGATCCGTCCTGTCCATCGCCGGGCTGCCCGGGGCGAGATCGCGCGTGCTCGCGGGGTCCGACCGCACCAGCCGTCGCAGCCAGAGCTTCGCCGACCGGGGATGGCGCCAGACCGTCCTGTGCGGCGGCCGGGCGGGACAGCACGTCCGCCAGCCCCTCGTCATCAGCCGGCACAGCGATCCGAGGTGAGATCATGGCCGGCACGAACGTGATCTCCTGATCGACCTGTGTCCCTGTCCAGGCCGCGTCATTCATCCGGGTCATGGCGTCGTGCATCCCGGTCAGGTCGGTGTTGGGTGTGCCGGTCATGGCGATGCCGTCAGCTATGCCGTCGGTCAGATGGTCCGGGTCGGCCGGGGCGGTCGCGCCGTCGCCCTGGGGCGCGGCGGCGTCACGGATGTCCTGCTCGATGGCGTCCCGCCGGGCGCGGGCGGCTTCCAGCTCGGCGGCCTGGGGGAAAGGCTCCCCGATGCGCCTGGTGGCATCGGCGGCACGCTGCCGCAGATCCCGGATCTCGGCGCGCAGGCCCTCGGCGGTGGCAGCGGCGCCGGCGATGGCTGACCTGATCTCCTTCTCGATCCGCCAGTGCTGCCCCTTCGCGGTCCACGCCGCGCCGAGCTCGACCGTCAGGCTGGCCGGTCCGGCCGAGATGGTGGCGACGGGCGTGACCTGCCGCCAGCTGCGCTCGGCCGAGAAGCTGAGGTGCAGGCCCCGCCAGCTCACCGACCGGTAGACGGCGTCAGGCGCCATCGACTCAGCTGTCAGCCGCGCGAGGCAGGCGGCCACGTCCTGATCCGGGATCGGCCGGCGCACCTGGTCCCGCCACGCCTGGTCGGGGTGATCGCGGGCCAGGGCGGCGATGCGGTCGCAGGCTTCCGCGAGCCGTGTCTTTCCGCCGATCTGCTGCTGCCAGGCGGTGACCGAGCCAGCCAGGCGGCGAGTGGCACGGGTGTGCGCGGTGGCTAGCTGGCGCAGCCGCGTCACCTGCGCGTTCGCCTCGGCCAGTTCCAGGAGCAGCGGGTTGCCGGTTGCCAGCGCCTTGACCTCGGCGTAGCTCAGGGTGGCATCGCCGATGTCGTCGACATCGCGGCCTGCCGGGCGGCCGCCGAGGACCTGGCCGATGAACCGGGCCTTGCGTTCCAGAACCTGCCAGAAGAAGGAGTCGAACGACTTCTCGCTGACGTACCGGAAGACCTCGACCGACGGGTTCAGGTTGCCTGGCCGCAGCGCGCGGCCCTCACGCTGCTCTACATCGGCGGGGCGCCAGGGGGCGTCCACGTGGTGCAGCGCGACGCAGCGGGTCTGGATGTTTGTCCCGACCCCGAGCTTGTCGGTTGAGCCGAGCAGCACGGCAACCTGGCCGGCCCGGCAGTCAGCGAACAGCGCGGTTTTCTGCGCGTCGGTCCTGGCGTCGTGGATGAACCGGATGCGTGTCGGCGGGACGCCGGCCTGGGTCAGGCCTGACCGGATCTTGCCGTATACCTGGGAGCCAGCCGCCGGGTTCGGGGTGCCCAGGTCGCAGAAGACGATCTGGAAACCGCCGCCCGGGCAGGCCGGATCGTCGCCCGGCAGCGTCAGGTGGCGGGTGGCATGGTAGATCCGCGCCAAGTTGCCGACGACCGCGCCGATCTTGCCCGGCCTGCCGGTGGTGATCCCGACGAGTTCCAGGTCGAGCGCGGCTTTCCGGCCGTCGCTGCAGATCTTCAGCATGTTGTCCTCATGGGCGTCGACCTGGCGGATCCGGTCGGCCCGCTCGGCGAGGCTGGCGACATAGGCCCGCAGCTCGGGAGAGGAGCCGATCACCACGTTGTGGTGCCGCCCCTCCGGGCGCGCCAGGGCGAACGACTCAGGCGGCCGCAGGTCCGCGACCTCGCCGAACATGGTGAGAAGCTCGGGAACGTTCTCGAATCGGGCGGGCCGCCGTTTCATTCGGAAGCCCGCGCCGTCCGGGGTTACCTCGACGCCGGTCTGGAATTCCACGAAGGTCGCGGCCCAGGCGTCGGCGCTGTGCAGGCCCAGCTCGTCGAGGCGCTCCGGGTGGAGGTAATGCTGGAGCACGTACATTTCCAGCAATGTGTTCGACACCGGCGTCCCGGTGAACAAGGCCGCGACCTTGCCGCCCCGCCCGCGCAGCAGGCTCAGCTTCAGGTCGAGGTCAGTCGCGCGCTTGGACGCCGCGACCGAGAAGCCGTCGGTGCGCACCGGGACGCCAAGGTTCTTGAAATAGTGCGATTCGTCCACCAGGAGGACGTCTGAGCCGAGGTGCTCGAACCAGACGCCGTCGTCGGTGCGGTGATCCAGCAGCGTCCTGGCGCGCGTCTCGAACGCGTCGATCATCTTGGCGAGCTGCTTGACGGTCCGGCGACCGCCGTGCGGCTCGCTGACCAGCGCCTGCCGGTAGCGGGCCGCCAAGTCCGAGAGGTGCGCTGCCTCGGTCGCCGGATGCACGGGGATCGCGGTGAACGCGCTGTGCGTCATCACAACGGCGTCCCAGTCCCCGGTGGCGCACCGGGCGGCGAACAGCTTCCGCTCCTGCGGGCCGGCCAGATCCTCCCGCGCCGCCATCAGGATCCGCGCCGAGGGAAACAGCCGCTTCCCCTCGCGGGCGGTCTGCTCCAGCAGGTGGTTCGGCACGATGATGAGCGGCTTGCGCGCCAGGCCGAGTTCCCTGAGCTTCCGCGCGGCCATGAACATGACCGGCGTCTTGCCGGTGCCGACTGGGTGGGGACACAGGCATGCCTGCGATGAGATGATCCGGTGCACCATGTCGAGCTGATGCGGGTACGGCATGAATCCCGCGGTCAGGCCGGGGAACGTGAGGTGCGAGCCGTCGTAACGGCGCAGCACCGTGGAGTTGAACCGGCGGTTGTATTCCGCGCACAGGCGGTCGGACCGCTCGGGGTCTTCCCATGCCCATTCGGCGAACCGGGCCGTCAGTGCCCGCTGCTTCTCCTCAGCGAGCATCGTCTCGGCCTGGTTGCGGACCCGGATCTCCCCGTCCGGCGTCGTGACGGTGTCGTAGATGACCGGGGCCCTGCCGTTGGCGGCAAGCTCAAGCAGCCGGTAGCCGTCTACCCGGCCGGTACCCCACTCGTCGGTTGCGGCGGCGGTATCGGTCGTGCCCGGCTGCGGCTTGACTTCCCATTGCGCGGTGACGGGCAGATAGCTGACGGCGGGGGCGTAGCCGAGGGTCTCGGCGGCAAAGGCGCGCACGTCGCCGGCCGGGATCCAGGGAGCGCCGAGCTTGGCGCGGATCTCGTCAGGGCCCAGGTCGGCGGGCTGGACCTTCTCCAGCGCGGCGATGTTGCCCGCCCACTCCTGCGGACCGTCGCTGGCTGCGGCGGCTGCGCGGGCGGCGGCCAGCTTGCCGCGGACGTTGCCGGACAGGTACTCCTCCGCCGTCACCCATTCGCTGGACGCCGGGTCACGGTAGGCCAGGCCGCCGATTTCGGCGGGCACCCGCTCGGCCGGAATGCCCAGCAGACCGGCGACGACCGGCAGGTCCAGACGGCCGCGGGCATCCAGGCAGAGCCGGATTGCCTCGTCGGGTGATTGCGCCCGGTCCCTCCGCTCGGCGCGCTTGTTGACCCGCTGGAAGAAGATCGGGGTCTTGGCGGCGTGCCCGGTCTCGTCGTCGTAGCTCTCCAGCGCCAGGACCGTGACGTAGTCCGGGTCCTGGCGGAACCCGCCCATCCGGGGCCGGCGGCGGGACACGGTGACAAAGCCCGTTTCCGGGTCAGGTTCGCCGCGGCTGATCGTCGCCCGGTTGAGCGGGCCGTAGACCGAGGTGTAGCTGCCGTAGCCGGCGTTGAGTGCGGCTCGCAGCGGGGCGAGGGATTCCTCGCTGCGGTCGTGGTCGGCTTCGGCGTCGAGCAAGCTGACGGCCGCATCCCGCAGCCGGATCAGAGCCTTGAGTTCGGCCAGTTCCCGGTCCTGCCTGGCGACCGGGATCAGGAGGCCGCCCTGGACCTGGCATATCGTCCCGCCGGTCAGATGGAAGGATCGTTCCTTGAGCCCGTCCGCGTGCTGCGGGATACCGAGGTTGCCCGCGTCCGGGACCACGGCGGCTGGCGGGCTCCAGGCCTGACCGCGTGCCCTGGCGCCGGTGACAAGCCCGCCGGCAGCTTCCGCCAGCGCGCCGTCGAGCGGCCCGGCGGCTGCCGGCCGGTCGACGCGGACCGTCCGGCCATACAGCGCCGCGTGGTCGGGGCGGAGCTCGCCGAGTACCGCAGCCGGATGAGTCACGAACCACTGGTTGACGCGATCCTGGTATCCCCACGCAAGTCCAGGGGCAGCCTCGCTGAGCAGCACCGTCTCCATCCAGTCCGCGTCGCCGTGCGGGCTGTCTGCGTCGCGGCGGCGGAGCACGATGATGTCCGCCACGACCTCGGTGCCGCCGGGCGACAACGCATCGTTCGGGAGCCGGATCGCGCCGATCAGATCAGCCTCGGCGGCGATGGCCTCGCGCGCGCCTGTGTCGCGGGCATCCATCGTGTACCGGGACGTGATCAGCACCGCCACGCCTCCGGGCCGCAAGGTGCGGGCCGACCGCCAGATGCAGTAGTTGTGCAGGCTCCTGGTGACCTCCTTCGGGGCGGTCGGGTCGTAGACCGGCGTCTCGCCGAAGGGCACGTTGCCGATGACCGCGTCGGCGCTGTGCGCGGGCAGCGCGGCGTTCTGCAGCCGTTCGTTGATGATCCGGGCGGCCGGGTGCAGCAGCTGCGCGATCCGCGCGGTGACCGGGTCGCGCTCGACGCCCGTCCACGTGACCGCGCCGCTGAGGGGTGCGGCGGCCATGAACGCGCCGGCGCCGCAGCCAGGTTCAAGGATCCGGCCGCGGTCGAAGCCCAGACCGGAGAGGAGCTGCCAGCAGGCCGCGGCCAGGCCGGGTGGGGTGTAGAACGCGTTCGGGGTGGCCTGCTCGGCTTCTCGCAGCTGGTCAGGGGGCAGCAGCCATTCCAGCCGCTCACCGATCTCCCGCCACGCGTCCTTGCGGATCGGGGAGAACGCGGGCGCCATCGGACCCCAGCCAGCCCAGCCTCGCAGGTCATCCAGGTCACCGGCCGACAGGCTGCCGCTCTGGGCGCTGATCCGGTCCAGTGCCTCCAGCGCGCGCAGGCTGGCCCGCGCACGTGTGATCGGTCCGGGCCGGTCGGTCACCGCTTCCTCCCGCTGATGGGGCGAAAGGTCCGGCTGCCCGGCACCATGACTTTGGTCCTCCCTCGGGCACGGAGCTGCGGGTGGTCAGCGGGTCAGGCCCGGGCGGCGGGCAGGGAAGTGCCTTCCGCCCGGGCTGGCTGCACGGCTGCTGGCGGGGTTCGCTGCGGCGACGGCATCGGTGATGGCGGTGGGGAAGCCGGACGCGGCGGCCCGCGCCGGTCCGCTCCCCGCCCGCTCAGCAGGGTCCGGCCTGGATGGCGGCAGGCTGAGATCCGGTCGGCGGGCGGTGCGCTGGATCAGCGCGGATGAGTCCTGCGCCACGGAGTTCTGCGCTGCGGAGTCCTGGGCTGCGGAGTCCTGGGCTGCGGAGTCCTGGGCTGCGGAGTCCTGGGCCGCGGAGCCGCTGAGGTGGAAGGCGATGCCCGCCTGGCGGATCGCTGTGTCCTGGGCGCGGTCATCGCTCGTGCGCTCGCGCAGCGAGACGAACAGGTGCAGGGCGTGCCCGGCGACGCGCAGGTGACGCTCGATCAGGTCGTCGATCGCGGCTTCGACGATCCAGGCTGCGCGGAGCCGCAGCGCGTTACCGGGGTCGGCGGGCAGGATATCGGGGTTGTGCGGCGCGTGGATGCCGGAGCGGGCAGACACCAGCGCGCGCAGGCGCCGGCCGGCCCAGGCGAGAACGTCCGTGTCCGGGCTGGATGCGGGTGATCCGGCGGCCGCGCGGCGGACCCGGATGATGGCTGCGCTGGCGGTGGGGTCTGGACCGGTGCCGAGCTGGTGGACCACCGTGCGCATCGCGGCGAGGCGGGCGTCCAGGCCGGCCGGGCTCCAGCCGGTGACGAGCAATGCCCGGCCGCGTCCCCCGCTGGCCGCCGGGATGGCCTGGTAGCCGAGCCGGATCAGCGCGGCAAGAGCGTTCCCCGCTGCCTTCCGTGACGGCACGGCCACGCGGACACCGGCTGCGGTGGTGATAACGCGCACCGGATGGTCGCCGTCGCTGCCGGCGGCCAGCTCGCAGACGCGCAGGATATGCGCCGGGTCGAGCCCGCGCTCACGGGGGTCAGGCGATGTCATGGCCAGCCCCTGAACGTCCGCCGGGTTCCTCGTCCGCGGTGGGTCGGCTGGGAGCTCGGTCGCCGCCGCCGCCTATGTCCCACCAGTCGCCGGGTGCGGGGACGGCGGCGGCTTCGCGGGGCTCGCGGTGGGCGTTCTCGCTGCACTGGAAGAACGGCCCGCGCGCGCCCATCAGGATCGGCAGCTGGTGGTCCAGGTGGTCGCGGTACCAGGTCGCGATCCCGGTGCCGGGCTGGTGCCGGAGCACTTCCCAGGCGTGCCATAGCGAGGTGAGCCGGCTGATCGCCTCGCCGTGCTGCCACCACGAGGCGCACCACCGGAACTCTCCACCGAGGGTGCGACGGAACATCGGCAGGAAGTAGTCGGTCACCCAGTCTTCGAGCGCGGTGTACACCGGCTCGGGGATCTCGGTCACCGGATCGCCGGGCCTCCTGGCGCCGCGCGCGCCGGAAGCCTGCGCGCCGGCGCCAGGAGCAGCGTCAGCGGCGGCGGCGGCGTCCTCAGGTTCCGGGAGTTCGTCGCCTGCGATAGCTCCGGGGTAAATGGCGTGCTCAGTCATGCGGGCTCCTAGAAGGGTGGTTCGGCGGGCTGGTCGCGGAGCCAGGGATCGGCCTCGATCGCCTGCCCGAGGGCCGGCTCGGCTGACAGGCGGGGGAGCCGCGGTCGGCCTCGATAGCCCGCCAGCGAATCTGTTCCTGCGCGGCTCGCAGCGCCGTCGTGATCTCGGAGGCGAGCGGCCCGGCGTACCAGGGGGTGAGGTGGATGAGCGCGGGCCTGATGCCGGTGGCGAGCAGCAGCGCGGTGCCGGGCGGCAGGGCCCGGATCGCGGCCGGCTCGAGGATGTCCTGGCGGCGCAGGGAGACCGATTCGCTGGCCCGGCCGTCGCCGTAACTCAGGGTGCGGACCGGTACATCGTGCTGCCCGACGAGGGTGGCCAGGTCACGGGCGAGCCGCGGCGAGTCCACCCCGGCGCCGATGATCTTCTTGGTG
>Ga0116215_1000472_pt1 | contig 30695 bp, 33 predicted proteins | sample Sb_taG_7_FD_89698 | JGI IMG/M metagenome (GOLD analysis project Ga0116215, IMG submission 89698) | Peat soil microbial communities from Weissenstadt, Germany - Sb_50d_2_FS metaG | ecosystem: Environmental > Terrestrial > Soil > Wetlands > Peat | place: Germany: Weissenstadt | collected 2010-09-21
CGGTGGACTAAACGCTCATCTTGAGCTGATTCTTGTTCGCGATTTGCGGATTTTCTGGCCGGTACTTTCGTCTGTTTCCGCGCTCAGTAAGGAGGTACAGAGTTCGAACTTCTGGCTGCCCGTTTCGAGCGAAACCGCTGTAAATCGGCGGGTTTCGACGCGCCAGACGTCCAGCGATTCGGCTGAGCCGGGCTTGCTGCTGTCCAGGTGGTGGCGAGTTCGAACACTCCCGGGACACCCCCACGATTCGCGTCGGCTCGTCGCGTTCTCCGAGCGACTGGCTCTGCTGTCATAGACGTCGATCGCGTCTCCGAGCGGGGCGGATCTGGTCGGGTCTCCGCGACCGGCTCGCCCACCATCAAGGTGAGAGTGCGTGTAGTGGCGACGCGACGGGAAGCCTGCTTTGGGCATTGCGGCAGTGAGTCGAGCATCGGGGGATACGCTCGCTCGTCGTCCACTGCGGGCGTGACCGATGGCGTCGCGTGCTCTCTCGCTTGTCCACAAGAGCACTCACCCAGAAACCGAGAGGCCGACGGACGGCGGCGTAAGCAAGTACCGGAGCGACGGGGGTCAAACCCTGTCCCGACACCGCGAATCGAATGCCGCATTTAGGCTGGGCTCCCCGCCCTTCGTCCGCAACGAGCCAAGCTACCGCTCACGTGCTGGCGGGCTGGTGGGGGTCGCGCGTCAAGGTCGAGCTGAGGACGCCCCAATTTCAGTCGCGCCGCTTTACGGCCAGAAACTAGATGACTGATTCCGTTTTCACGGGTTCAGTGGTCGTGTGCGGTGAAGTGGCGTCCGGGCTTGTCGATTTGGCCGTCTTCCAAGAGCAGCCAGTTGTGCCAGACGCCGGCGGCGAGGGCGAGCACGCGCTGGCAGACGCGTGTCCAGACGCCCTCGGGGATGTGTCCGCCGTGGTGCTCTAGGGAGAGCTGGCTCTTGGTGGTGTTGTAGATCGACTCGATCCACTGGCGCATCCCGCCGAGTTTGCCGAAGCGCGGCTTCTCGCCCTTGCGGTCGGGGCGGATGAGTGTGGCGTCCATGCAGGCAACGGTTTCCTCGAATTCCTGCCCGGCGAAGCCCTTGTCAGCGATGATGATCTCCCCGCCGGTGAGCAGGCCTTCACGGCGTGCCCTGTCGAGCATCGCCGCGGCGACCTCTCGCTCTCCCTCGTTCGCGGGCGCCAGGCAGAAGCTGATGGGCATCCCATCGGGTGCGCACAGCAGATACAGCCGCAGCCCCCAGAAGTAGCGCGAGTGGCTGGCGCAATACCCGTAGGCAGCCCAGCCCGCGAGTTCGGAGCGCTTGACCGTCTGACGGGAGGCACCGCACGGCACGGGCGTGGAATCGAGCAGCCGCAGCCGGTCGCAGAACGACGGCGAGATCCTCGCCAGCTGGTTGATGATGAGGCAGATCTGTGGAGCGAGCGCTCGCAGGCGCTTGTTGTAGCCGGGCTGCTTGGGGATGTAAGGAACAGGTGCCCCAGCCGCTGGCGCGCGAGACGCAGAAACCGCCGCTCGGAATGGCATCCCAGCATGATCTGCGCGACGGCGAGCGTGATGAGCTCCGCGTCTGTGATTCTTGGACGCCTGCCTGCACCGGTTCGAGCAGGCAGGAGATCGTCCACCAGCACGTAAAGTGCGATGAGCAGGCTGTCAAGGTCGGCGAGCACGAGGCCACCTCCGTGGTCGACGTTGCGATAGCAACGCCGACCTTCGACAGCCCGCCTATGTCCCCTCGCGCCCCCGCCAATCCCGGCACCAAATCGGAATCAGTCATCTAGGCTCGCGCGAGTTTGCCTAGCGTTCTTCGGATTCGATCGCTGCGGCTAGCTTGCTGAGCTTGACGTCAAGCGCGTCGATGATGCTGCGCACCCAGCGGACCGCAGGGGCAGCACAGTGCCGCCGCGCTCGTTGCTCAGCAGGCGTCGGGCGCGGGCGCGGGTGCCGAGCAGCCGCGGCAGTTGCCGTGCGTCGCCTTCGATCACCGTTGCGCGCGAGCGCACTTGCGTGTTGCCGTGTACGTGGTCGAGGTTGGCGAGCGCGAGGCGTGCAGCGTTGCTCTAGCTCGACCCCGATCGCGCCGAGGGAGCGTCGAAACGGAATGAGGAACTGGACGCACAGGCAAACCAGATAGAAGACAAGGGCAGATCAGTTCGAGGATGTCCAGGTCTCAGACGGTGACGAATCGAGACTAGGCCCTTGGATACTATCCATACGGCCTAGTCACGTAAAGGAGCGGTTCATCGTCGTGTGACTGACTGTCTGCCCCTGCTCCTAGCTTGTACAGAAATCTCCCCAATCTTCCGTACTGCACCGTTCAGGTTAGTGTAACAATAACACTCTTTTAGTTTGTCTGATTCTATTTACGCCAAGCGATTCATCCGACCATATCAATTCCGCTTCCTTCGGTCTGGCTTCTTCTTCTAGTCTAATTCTAAACGTGCAGCTATCACCTCTTTCGCCTCTTCTTCTAAGAGTTTGCCCTTCACAGTTTCTCTGTTCTTCGAGTCTAAAGGCAGCTGGATTTCTCCCTCTAATTTCCAGCGTACCTATTTTGACTTCTTCTGCAAACGGGTTAGTATTTCTGATACTAGGAGATAGCACTTGATTTACGGGGCCCGCAAAAGTAATGTCTGTTACTCCTCCTTTTTCTTCAAGTTCGAGTTCAGTATCAACGCCTTCACATGCTAGTACCGCACTAGGCATGAGCGGCCCCAATACGAGCAGTCCAGCCGTAACTATCGCGATTTGTTTAACACCTGCCAAAATACGAATCATTCACCTCACCTCTTGTGGTCGTTGTAATCGTGGTAGTAATGCCCTCGCACTCGCGATGTATGTTTGCGAATTCAACTGTAATTCTTCCTCTTTCCGTGTCCATCGCTCTAGGGTATTCGCTTTTAACTTCATGTTCTTTCGTTTTTAACTTTGCTTCTTCTGTACTTTACGGTTTGTTCTTCTCCTGCCCCTTCACAAGCAGTTGAGATCCCCGGGGAAACCAGAGACAATCGGACATTGACACTCTCGGTGTCTGCGGATTTAGGTATACTGCTCCTTTCTCTTGGCTTTTTGCGTACCAGTCTGTGTGAGGTCAAGCAGTTTCTTCTACCGCCCGCTTTACATGGTCGGGTGACGGTCTAAGGGAGATGTTCAATGATCACCTTTAGCGTTCTACTGGTGATGAAAGAAACGGGATGCACTGGTCGTTTTATGGAATGTGGCTTGAGTCCGGGCTCTTCATACAGTCGGTAGCCTGGCCACGGGATTAGCTTTCCACCGGTCCTGCCGATCAGGAGCACTGGGGTGTCAGGAAATCTTATCGTTCGGGCGGCATGATTGTCCTGGATCACTTGCCTGGTTAGCTGACTGTTTTCGCGCTCGCTTTCCCATTCGGGGAGGTCCAAGCCAGGAACCTGCCCGGCGATACCGTCGAGATAGGCATCCGTTACATAGCGCGTGTGTTCTTGGCCCTGCTCGTGGTAGAGCGTCTCGATGAAGCTCCACAATCTGTCCTGTACGCCGGCAGCCAGCGCCGCAGCCTGCTGACTCACAAAAACGTTTGGGTAAGGTGAAGAGGCAGTCATAAATGGGCGGTACTGAATCTTGATAATGTTTGTGCGTACCCAATCACGGATGATGTCTGGCAATAGCCACAGCACAAACGTGCGGACATCAGCGCTCTCCAAATCGCCAAAGACCTGTAGCGTGATTGGCGCTGAAGCCTGCCCAAGCGTCTCCCCGCTCTGACGAATACCACCGAGAAGCCCAGAGACTTCCTTCTCCACGCGGGCAGATGACGACTGACCGGATGAGTTCGCGACGTCACTGACACCTGTGGCGACCAGAACACCAGCTACTGCGACTGCGACGGCTGCCAGCGCGGCCCTGCCTATCCGAATGAGGGATTTCCGCCGCGACGCCCGCGGCCCCTCGGCAATCGCTTCCGCCAGTTGGCGCTCCTTCTGCTGCTCTTTGCGCCTCGTCTGGCGTGCTCGTGACATGGAAGTCTTCTCTTGCTAGTGGATTTGGGCGATGGCTTTGGCGATGTCTTGGGCGTTGGCGTAGGTGGTGGGGTGGATTTGGCCAGGGTAGATGATGGAGCTGCTGCCTTCGAAGTTGTGACGCGGTCCGCCGGTGCGTCCTATCCGGTAGGCGGGGGTGACGTGGATTCCCTCGGCCCTGCCTTGTTGGTCTTCTTCGACTACTTGTTCGACCCGCGGGTCAGCGTTGCGGTCTTTGTCCCATCGCTTGATGTTTAGCGCGGGGACTTGACGGGCGATGTTCTCGAGGTAGCTTTCAGTTGCGTAGGGTGTGCGCTCTATGCCCTGCTCGTGGTAGAAGGTGTAGGCGTAGTTCCACAGCTTGTCTTGTGCGCCCGCAGCAAGGGCTGCTGCTTGCTGCTTGACGAACATTTCAGACTCGATTGTGTTCGTCTTGAAGGCGCGGTATTCGATACGCAGGCGGTTGGTGCGTACGAACTCGCGGAGAATCGCAGGCAGTTCCCTAAGGAACTCGCCTTTGCTGCTGTAGTCCTCAAGTTCTGCAAACACTTGCAGGGTCACTGGCGCGGTGCGTGCGCCTAGCGTTTGTCCTTCCTGGGGTATCCCAGCCAGCAGCGCACTGACTTCCCGATCTATCCGGCTGTCTCGGCTGCTGTTCGCGCCCGCAACTAGGACAGATCCAAGCACAGCTACCGCGACTAGGACGCCGGACAGCACGCCAACAAACCACAACGCCCTGTTCGCACGCCTAGAGCGCATGGCGGCTTGCGCTGCTCGTGGGTCAGCCAATGCCCTGGGCATGGAACGCTGGCGCTTTGCCACCCTAGCCTCCCCCGAACCCCCCACAGCAAGGAGTGGGCAAAGGCCAGCGAGCTGACACGTTGCTCCCAGTGCTCACTGACCAGTGTGGCTGCCTGGGCGGCGGTCAGGATGACCACAGCGACTGCCACGGTGGCGGGAACAACGAACCGAACATACCGCTCGCACCGCCAGCGCTCGCCCGCGCGAGACGCCTGCCGCGAGGACCCAGCCTCCTGGCTGGTGCCCTCGTAATGGTCCGTCGTTTGTGTGGTCCTGCATAACTCCCCCAGCTATGAAGCCGGTGACCGCGAACCTGCGGTCAACTAGACCGTAGCTTGCAGTAACGACGCTACGCCAACCGCGGGTGGTCTACCACTTCAGATGCCACGAGCGAACCTGCTGCTGGACGGTTTCGCTGTGCTGAAGCCAGAAAGCGGGCGAGAGGCCGCGAGAAAGTTGCCTACGGGCTGTTTCCGACTGTTGAACTTGTGGGAGATTGCGCGTGGTGGACGCCAGCTGCCCGTGGTGCCAGCCCGCCGGATGCACGGCAACCGTGGCTCACGCCCACCCGTCCGCCGCTACCTATGCTCCGGCAGGCGCCACGGCCACGGCTGCGAGTAGCCGATCACCAAGGCCGAGCCGCTAGAGAACCAGCTCGCCGACTGGCTGCGCGCCTTCCAACCCGACGAGCACCTACGAGCAATCTGCCGCCATACGACGACCGCGTCGCCCGCGGGATTCATTGCGACTTGGGGTTCGGATGCTTCCACATCGCTCCGGTGACAGCAGCTGGGCAGTCGTGCTTTGCTTATGGATCAAAGCGGGGTCCTCGACGGTCGAGTTCGACATGCTCGCAATGGACGAGTTCCGAGCGCGTCGTGGACGACAGCCAGACGCCTGCTTGCACGGCGCAATGCGGCAGTGTTCAGGCCGATGCGCGCAAGTGCTCGTGTTCGTCCTGAGCAAGCCTGCTGGGCGCGAGCTAGATCGGCAATCAGCGACCAGCAGCAACGCTGGGCGCCGGCCAAACAACCCCACGAACAGGCACGCCCTGAGTCCACCAAATCAAACCAGCCACACACGCACCCACGCGCCCAGAAGCCGTCCCTACAACGAAACCACGACCCACCCAGCGCTCATCCCGACCACGCAAGGGTGAACAAACCCTCAGCGATAATTCAGGTTAGCGGCTCGCCTGGAAGCGCGTGAGCGCAACCAGGAACATGAAGGCTGCGAGGAGCAGCCCGACGCCGCTGAGCACCAGCTCTTGCAGTGGTGTGATGTCCATGGTGATCTACCTCACTTTCACTTGGCGAGCAGCTCGAAGGCCGCCTTGTTGCGTTCGAACGCGTCGCTCAAGCGCCGCTGAAAATCCTCGTCGTTGCGGCGCTTCTCGATCTGCTCGTCGATCGCGTCGCGGATGACCTGAGAGACGCTCGCTCCCTCAGCCATAGCGAGCGCATCAAGCGCCCGGGCCTTCTCATCCTCCAAGCGTACGGTCAGGGTCTTCATCGCAAGGCTCCTTCGGTCGGTGGCACTACGGCTGTCGATAATAGCACGCCATCGGTAAGTTTGCAAGATAGCCTTACGACTGCACGCTTGCTTGCTATCATCCCTGCATGTTCGAGATTGGCGATCTTCTGTTGGTCGCCGAGAGGCTGCTCGGCATCGACGCCGAGCGGCTGAAGCTCGTCGTGAACATCCCCTCCGCCGAGTCGGCGCTCGCCGCGCCATTCGCCGGCGTGGCCGATCAGATGTTCTACGAGCACCTTGTTCAGCGTGCCGCGATCCTCGCCTCGCGGATCATGCGCAACCATCCGCTACCGGACGGGAACAAGCGCGCTGCGCTCTACCTCATGGATCTGTACCTCGAGGAGAACGGCTACCGCTTCACGGCCAGCCCAGAGGAGATCGACCGAATGTTTCGCGCCGTCGCCGCACGCCAGCACAACGAGGACTATTTCATCGCGTGGGTCTGCTCACGCACGAGCCGCCCAGATGATTGACCGCGGCGAGATCCTCACGAAGGCTGAAGAGCTCGATCTGCACCCGTCCAACGTGCAGCGAGACTACGTGTTCGGCTGGCTCCTCTCGGGGCTCTTCCGCGAAGACTCCGCGAACGGGCCGATCGCGCTGAAGGGCGGCAACGGTCTGCGCAAGGGCTACCTGCCCTCGACGCGCTTCTCCGACGATCTGGACTTCACGAGCAGCGGCAGCCTCGACGGTGAAGCGCTGGTGGACCAGTTCAACGAGATCTGCCGCTGGGCAGAGCGCATGTGTGGAGTGCAGTTCGACACCGATCGCAACATGCTCGCCGAGGAGCACCACATCGACCGCGCTCGAACCGTCTACAAGCTGCGCCTCTACTTCCAGGACTTCACCGGCGACGCCGGCCACATCACGCTGAAGGTGCGCGTCGATGTCACCGAGTACGACCGCATCGTTCTGCCCCTCCAGGAACGGGCGCTGATCCACCCCTACAGCGACAGCGCCGAGTGCGCCACGACGCTGCAGGTGGTCAAGCTCGAGGAGCTGCTCGCAGACAAGCTGAAGTGCATGCTGCAGCGACGCCACTCCCACGACCTCTACGACCTCGTCCAGGGCGTGTTCCTGCAGCGAGGCGTAGAGCTGGACCGCCGCGAGCTCGTGCAGACGTTCCTGCGCAAGACGATCTTCGAGCCAAGCCCGACGACGGCACGCTCGCTGTTGCTCGCCACGCCGTTCGAGGCCATGCGGGCTTTTGGAGCAAGCTGAGGGCGCCGAAGCTGGCCCGGCTGAGCTTCGATCAGGCGGTCAGCGCATTGAAGGACGGCCTAGGACCCCTGTTCGCGCCGTTCGCTTACGGGGACGCACTGGCCGCCGCCTACTACCCCGCCAAGTGGCGAAACCCGATCCTGCAGACGGGAAGCGACCTTACGCTGCTGCACGTGACGTACCACGGGATTGAGCGCGAGGTAGAGCCGTATTCGCTTGCCTTCAAGCGCCGTAAGGACGGTGTCGCACAGGAGTACCTCTATGGGTGGGACCTGACCGGGGGACGTGCGAGCGGGCTCGGAATCAAGACGTTCCTGCAGGGCAGCGTTCAGGACATCCAAAACTCGACTGTGACCTACGAGCCACGCTTCGAGGTCGAGCTGTCAAAGGCCGGAGACCGCGAGGGCGATAGCCTGTTTGGCAGAACGTTCGCGGCGCAGTCAATGGCGGGCCTCAGGCGGCGCGGGCGACAGATCAGATAGTCGCTCGCTCGACGGCCATCGACTGTCTCGTTCGCACCTCGCAGCGCTGATAGCTATGTGGCGGCCATCTGGACAGAGACTCTAGGAAAGGCGCGCGATACAGTGAAAGATGTCCTCGCGCTGCAAGCCGATGCACTCGTCGTAGACCACCGGCTCCCAGGCGCCGGCTACAGGGCGGCGCGCAGCCTCGTCGACCGCGTGGGCTGCCTCGGCGAACAGGTCCTCCGGACGCGCCCGCCATTGCTCGATCGCCCACACGACCGCCATCGCGATCTGCCGTGCGCGCACCGTCGACACTGTGACCGAGGGCCGCGGAAGCCCAGACTTTGCCGTCGACGACGACCATAGGCGAGGAGATGCCGTGGTTGCGCAGGACGCGCCGATCCTCGTCGCTGTGCTCATTCGGGAGGCCGATGGCCGCGGTGTCGAGCACGAGCCCGGAGGCCGGCCAGTTGCGCACGACGATCTCGAGTATCTCCTTGCGCGCCCAGTCCATCAGGTGCCCGTAGATACCGATCAGGTAGGCGTCGTCTGGGAGAAAGGCCGCAAACAGAAGATCCGCTCCGCGCTCGACAAACCCATCGCTACCCATCGCTGTCGCGAGGTGCAGGTGATGGATGCCCCAGTCCGCGAGCATCAGATCGCGGTCCTCGCGGCGCGCGAGGCTCGCGGTCGGATCGGCGGGGGTCTCGTGTGCCACCAGGACACGCTTGCTCAGGCGCGGCCTGAGATCGGCTCCGGTCTCGATTTCCTTCACGATCACATCGAGGCTAGCCTTGTGCTCGTGCGCCTTGGCGCTGGCGGCGAGCTCAGGCGAGACTTTGCAGCGCCGAGGACGAGTAGGGATGTAGCGGCCCTTCCACGTGGCGTATGCCGTGACGAGGTCGCGCAGCGATGCTGCCGCAAGCGTCGCGCTCGCGTCCGAGGTCATCTGCGTGAGTAGATAGTCACGCAGGACGTGCTCCATGCGATCGGCGAGAGCAGGCACGCGCCCATGATCGCAACAGACGGCGCGCCAAACGGCACGCGTCTGAGCGCCCGAACACCGTCGTGAGAGACACCCCGTGGCGCCGGGGCTTTCGAGCCCTTCACCGACGCGTCACCGGCGCCGTGAGCGCGATCGTAGGGTCCGCCCGAACGCTATGCGACGCCGACCCGCCACTGCTCACGCGCAGCAACAACGACCGCGTACTCGTCGACCCCCGAACCTCCCCGACAACGCGCTCAACGCAGCCGCCAACGTCATCCGACACGTCACGAGCAGCTTGCGGGGAAGTGGTACGGAGCGAGCCACTTTTCGGCCTCCACAAGGATCTCGTCAGCGAGTCGGCCGTTTAGCCCACCAGATCGCCTCAGTGGGCCGAATCGCCGTGAAACGCCGCAAAATGCAGATGAATTGGGGCCCACGTGTCCAATCAAGATTCCGCATTCTAGAGCGATATTTTTGCCTCATCGGCCCTATTTGTGGTCCAGGCGGTCGTGGGTTCGAGCCCCATCGCTCACCCCTTGTGAAGTGGCTGCAAATGGGCTGTTTTGTTGTTTTGTGCTCCCGAGCCAATACGCTGAGACACCCTGAAGGGGTCGGAAGGTGCGATCGACGCGGCAGGTGGGCGACGTGGGGCGTCCCGGTTGACGTTCCCCGGGTCCATGCGCCACAATTGTGTCCATGACTACGGAGCCTTTGCGTAGCGTTCGCGACCACCTCTCCGAGTTCGTCGACCGGGTCGAGCGAGAGCACGATCGAGTGATGATCACAAGGAATGGCCGTGACGCGGCCGTGCTGATCAGCGCTGAGGATCTCGCCGAGCTGGAGGAGACGCTGTCGGTGCTCAGCGATCCCGAGGCTCTGGCGGACATTCGCGAGGCTGATGAGGCGTATCGACGCGGCGAAGTTGTGCGCGGCGTCGATGCCGTGCGCCAGCTGCGCTCGTGAGCGGCGCCGCGGAGTACGAGCTAATCGTCACGCCGCCGGCAGCTCGCGCGCTCGCCGAGGGCCTGCCAGGGGCCGTTGCGACGGCGGTGATCGAGTTCCTCACAACTGCGCTCGTGCAGGAGCCTCGTACGGTCGGCAAGCCTCTGCGGCGTGAGCTGAGCGGTATCCACTCGGCACGCCGAGGCACCTACCGCGTCCTCTATCGCATCAACGAGGAGCGGCGCGAGGTGATCGTGCTGCGCGTCGAGCACCGGAGCGACGTCTACCGCGTCATCTCATAGGATTGGCGCGCGTCGTTCGAGGGCGCGGATCATCTCGAGTGAGGAGCGCGCGTTGGTCGATGGGGGCGTGATGCTGGGCCGAGGCGACATGGTCGCCGGCTACCGGATCGAGAGCCTGATCGGGGCGGGCGGCATGGCGACCGTTTATCGCGCCGAGCAGGTGTCGCTCGGGCGACCCGTGGCATTGAAGCTGCTCTCGCCACAGCTGGGACGCGATGAGGCCTTCCGGGAGCGCTTTCGTCGCGAGGGCAAACATGCCGCGGCGCTGCATCACGCCAACGTGGTCACGATCTTCGATTCTGGCGAGTCCAACGGCCAGCTGTTCATGGCGATGCAGCTGATCGAGGGAAGCACGCTCGCCGAGCTGCTGGCGACGGAGACGCTTTCGGCCGACGAGACCGTGGCGCTGCTCGGGCCGATTGGCGAGGCGCTCGACGCGGCGCACGCCTTGGGGCTCGTGCATCGCGACGTCAAGCCGCAGAACATCCTGCTGGGGCAGGGCGATCATCCGTACCTCGCGGACTTTGGCATCGCCAAGACGTCGACGTCGAGCTCCGCGCTGACCGCCACTGGCGGCTTCGTCGGCAGCCTCAACTACGCCGCGCCAGAGCAGATCTGCGGCGAACCCGTCACTGCGGCGGTAGATGTGTACGCCTTCACGGCCGTGCTCTACCAGTGCCTCACCGGCCAGGTGCCCTACGTGCGGGAAACCGACGCGAGCGTGATGTACGCGCATCTCAACGACCCTCCTCCCAGCCTGCCGGAGGAGTCGCCTCAGGCACAGGAGCTGAACCAGATCATCGCTTGCGGCATGGCCAAGGACCCGGCAGACCGCTACGCTGACGCCAGCCATGTGATCGCGGAGACGGCGACGCTTCTCGACCGCCTGGACGCGGGCACACGCAACGCGACGCCGCTGTTCCCGCTCGACGCCGCTACGCGCACTCGATTGGCCGAAACGCGCAAACGCGACCAGCCGACACCGTCGCCTTCGACGCGCAGCGCGCGGACCGCCCCGCTGCGTCCGCGCGCGCCGTCCCCATCCGGACGGGACCGCGCATCGACGGTGACGACCGCGCCGCGAACGCGGGCGCTGCCGCGTAGGTCGGCGCTCCTCGCTGCCATCGTGACCGTCGCCGCCGTGGTCGCGCTGGCGGTCGTACTGGCGACGTCGAGGTCGCCCTCGTCTCACGCCGCCGCCAAGGCAAGCGCCTCGAAGCGCCCCAGCTCCGCCACCGCCACGGGCACGGGCACGGGCACGACAAAGGCCTCCAACCCGCCCTCGCAGAAGTCCGCCGCGACGGGCACCGTGAGCACCGGCGGCTCGGGGACGCCGTCGACCGCTGGCGCCGCGCCCGCGGCGCTGGAGACCGCGAGCCCGCCCGGCGGCGCGTACAGCATCCTGGCCCCGTCCAACTGGAGCTACAGCGAAAGCTCCTCAGCCGATCAGATCACTGGTGTGTGGAGTGGGTCGAGCCCGACCGAAAAGCTCCAGGTCACCCTCAGCAGCTGCGCGACCTGCGCTACGAGCGCCGGCAACGCGAGCGCGCGTGCGGTGGGGCTGCCGCCCGGAACGGTCAGCTCGTTTGACATCAACCGGTTGGCGCTCGGCTACCAGGCATATGCCAGCGGCAATTCGACGCCCGACAACGGCGTGATCGTGGTCACGAGACAAGGCGCCGTGACCACGGGGTACGCGCAGGTCGACCTGTGGCTCGCCAGCGACCTGCATTCCAAAGCCACTCAGATCCTCAACAGCTTCAGCCTGCTGCGCGCAGCAGAACGCTGACCCGACGCTCATCGAGCCCGAACCAGCAGTCCTACCTCGCCCGCTTGTACTTGAAGTGGTCCTTCGAGGTGATCGCGCTCGTCCCCCCGGCCGTAGTCACGGTCACGTTGACAGTGCCCGCCGTCCCCGCAGGTGATTCCGCAGTGATCGTTGTTTCCGAGCCGACCGCGAATTTCTTCGCCTCGATCGCGCCGAACTTGACTTCTGTGGCGCCCGTGAAACTGCTGCCGGAGATCGTCACGCTCGTGCCGCCGGTCGCCGGCCCGATCTTCGGCGCGACCCTGGTGACGACGGGCGGTTCGACAGCGCCGGGAACACCATCCGGAGTGCCGAAGCCCGTTGGCCCGTCATAGCCGACCTCGCCGTTGCACAGGTATTCGTTGGGGGCGCATTCGCTGCTGGCGTTGAACGGGTCCCAGTTGAACCCCTGCGTGACGTCGAACAAGAAGTGCGGGTCCTGGTAGAAGGCCTGCGCACCGAGCGCGCGCTCGGTCGAGCTCGCGTGCGCCTCGATGCCGGCGACGAGCGGTGAGGACACGCTCGTGCCGCCGAAGACCTGCCACGCACCGTCGAGGCGAACCGACACGCCCGTTTCGACGGCAGCGACCGCCGCGATGTCGTTCTCAGTCCTGCCTTCGCAGCCGGCGTCAGTCTGCCAAGCCGGCTTGGACTCGAACTTGGTGCAGCCGCCACCTGTTCCTATGAACCCGAGTGGTTCATTCCACACTTCCTCGCGCCATCCGCGCGACTTGCTTTTCTTGTCCTTGAACAACGCCGTGCCGCCCACCGCGACCACGTTCGGCGACGCTGCGGGGAAGTCTGTTTGAAGGCCGATTCCGAAGTAGGTGTTCTCGAAGCCGGAGTCGCCCGCCGAGGCCAGGATCACCGTACCGGCATGGTTGTAGTCTTCGTTGAACTGCGAGCAGCCGGTCGTCCCGCAATATTCTTCGAGCTGTTCCGGGTAGCCGTAGCTGTTGCTGATCTCCGTGGCGCCCAGTTTGGCCGCGGTGTTGACCGCTTCGCCGAGATCGGGCGGGAGTTCGGTGGTCCCCTCGATGAGCAGGATGTGACATTCCGGGCACGCGGCCGAGGCCATGTCCTCGTCCAGCGCCGCCTCGCCGTCCCAGTTTGGTTCTTCCGGAGGATAGTTGCCCGCTTCGCCTTTCTCGTTCACCTTCTCGAAGCACCCGTTCGCTGTCGTGCAGGCGGGCAGCCCGTACCTTTCGCGATATGTGGCAAGGTCCGATTCCGCGTTGGGGTAGCCGAACGCGTCGATCAGTGCGATCGTCTGTCCCGCGCCACCAGTTGTGGGAATCCTGTACGCCGAACGGAGGTCCTGCGGATCGAACCCGCCCAGTTCGCCGCCGCCTTGGAGCAGTCGGTGGCTCTGCGGCAGCGCGAAGCCGTCTCCAGCCCTGACCGGTCGCGGTGCGATGATCGCTTCGCACGCTCCTTCCGGGCAGGCCCAGCGGGGCCGCCCGGTCGAGCTGGCGGCCCCGAGCCTGCGCTTGTGCAGATGCAGCCTGCCCGCCACCGCCTGCCCGCGGGCTCCAGGCACCGCCGTCGCGGCGCTCGTGCCGACGAGCGCCGATCCCGCGAAGGCCAGCAGGCAGAGAATGCAGGTGAACCTCATGGCAGCGGGCACCTCAGCGCTCGAGCCTCCCCCACGCGTGCCGGGAGACCTGCTCGAGCGACTGCTCCGGCGCGCCGCGCAGGCGCCTGTACTTGTTGACGGCGGCAAGCATCTGTTGAAGATCGCCGACCTCCAGCTGTGCTTCCTTCTCGGGCGAGCGCGTCGGCTTCCAGTCGAGCAGCTCCTCGGGGCCGCCGCGATAGAACCACCCAGCCAGCAGCGCGAGCAGGATGATCAGCAGCGGCAACCCGAGCACCATGATCAGGAAGTACGTCTCCTCCATGTCGCTCACGCACCCTCGGACGCCGGACGGATGGTCACACGCGTGCGGGGGGCACGCTTCACTTTCTTCGCCGCACGGCGCCTGCGCTCGTCAGCTTGCTCGATCTTGCGCACGCCGTCATCCATGCGCCCGTCGTTTGTGAGTACGTCGATCGCTCCCTGCACTGCGCTCAGCCGGCGCACGAGGCGACTGCGAATCCGCTCGAGCTCGCTTGCGTCGAGCAGCGCGGGACCTGCGCCCTGGCGCGCCCGCTCCGAGGAGGGCGCGACGCCCGGATGATTGGCTTCCAGCTCCACGAGCGTTCGCTCGAGCGTCGCGATCTGCTCGCGCAGCACGCGCCGCCGTTCGCTCGCGTCGTCGCGTGCGGGAGCGGGAGCGCCGGGCGAGACGTACAGCGCCGCGGCGACCTCGCGCGGGTCGACCCCCGTCTGTCGAGCCTCGCGCACCGCTTCCGCAACGATGCTCGCGACAGCGGAAGGCGGCGGCGGCGTGGAGGCGACGAACGTGCCACTGCCCTGCTGGCTTGCTATCAACCCCTCCTGCTCGAGGCGTTGGTACACGGCGCGGACCGTGTTCACGTTCACGTCCGTCGCCTGCGCCATTTCGCGCAGCCCCGGCAGCCGCTGCCCCGGCCTGAAGCTGCCATCGCGGATGCGCGTGCGCAGCGCCCACGCGAGCTGCACGCCGATCGGGATCTCCGCATCGCGATCGACGGTGATGCCCAGGCTGGCTGACCCGCTGAGACCGACCGGCTCGACGGCGCCAGGCGCCACGCCGGGGTCAGCTGCCGCGGCTGCTTTTGGCGACGCGCCCACGCTTGGAACTGTAGCCATGGCGAGCCTCGTTTCATAATGTACTAGTTCTCTAGTACACTGGCAGAGTGCGCTGGGCGAGCGGCGCGGAAGCTCGCCGCCCCGCCCAGCGCCGCCAATCGCGACCGCAGGAGGGACGAGAGATGGTTCGCAGCGTCGCCGAGCGCGCGGGAAAGCCGGTCAGGCGTGTGCTGGAAGAGTTCGGGGACATGATGGTCCTCGCCGGCAGGACCGTCGCCTCGACGGTGCGTCCGCCGTATCCATACGGCGGCGAGCTCGTAGCGCAGTTCCTGTTCGTGCTGCGCCTCGTGTGGTTTCCGCTGCTCGTCTCCACCGTCGCGATCGACTACGGAGCCCCGGGGCTGCAAGCGGCGAACTTCCTCACGCTGTTCGGCGCGATCGACTTTCTCGGCGGCTTCTTCGTGATCGAGGTCGTCCGCGAAATCGGCCCGCTGATCACCGCGATCGTCGTCGCGGGTGTGGGCGGCACGGCGATCACCGCCGACCTGGGGGCGCGCAAGGTGCGCGAGGAGCTCGACGCGCTGCAGGTGCTCGGCGTCGATCCCGTCAAGAACCTCGTCGTGCCGCGCTTCCTGTCGCTGGTGATCGTCACCGGCCTGTTCAACGTCTACTCGATCCTGTTCGGGTTCTTCGGCGGCATGATCGCGGAGGTCGAGTACGGCGGCCGCCTGGGCCCGTTCTGGAGCAGGCTGTTCGACAACGCCACCATCACCGACCTGTGGGGCTCGGTGCTGAAGACCTCGATCTTCGGGGCGATCATCGCGATCGTCTGCTGTTACAAAGGCATGACCGCCTCCGGCGGCGCCGAGGGGGTCGGGCGCGCGGTCAACGAGGCGGTCGTCGTCTCGTTCCTCGCGTTCGGCGTACTCAACTACGTCTTCACGCAGACACTGCTCGCCACTCACCCGCAGATCGTGATCCTCAAATGAGCCCGACCGCGGGCTTGAGGCGGGCACGGTGAACGAACTGCTCACGCTGCCGCGCGAATGGCTCGCCGCGAGCGGCGAAATCGGCGCCTTCATGGGCACGGTCGTGCGCGACGTGGGCAGCCTGCGCGTGCTGCGCTTCTTCGGCGAGGCGTTGCGCCAGGCGGGCATTCTGATCATCGGCTCGACCGGGGTCATCTGGGGCCTGGTGTTCTTCACCGGCCTTGGCCCGTGCGGCATTCAGGCCGCCTACTTCAACGAGGCGGCGGGCGTGCCCGCGTATGCGGGCGTGTTCGCCGCCTGGTGCAACCTGCGCGAGGCGGTGCCGCTCGTGTTCGGCTACATGCTCTCCGCGAAGGTCGGCACGGGGATCGTCGCCGAGCTGGGCGCGATGCGCATCTCCGAGGAGATCGACGCACTGGAGGTGATGGGCGTGGACTCGATGATGTTCCTGTGCGCGACGCGACTACTGGCGTCATGGCTCGTACTTCCTTTTATGTATATGGGTGCGATCGGCGTTGCGTACCTGGCGTCGTTTATGGCGATCGTGCATCAGGTGGGATACATCTCCTCGGGTGGCTTTCTGCTGATCTTCTGGCAGTTCCAGAACCCCGGCGACTACCTGTTCAGCGTGATCAAGGGCATGACCATGGCCACCGCGATCGTGCTCGTGGGGTGCTTCTACGGCTACAACGCCAGCGGCGGTCCGGTCGGCGTCGGCAAGGCGACTGCCAAGTCGATGGCGCTCAACCTCGTGCTCGTGAACGTGATCGACGCGCTCGGCACGCAGATCTTCTGGGGCGGCAACGCGCGCGCCCCGATCGGCGGCTAGCACGCCCGACGGCGGCTAGCCTGCAGAGCATCGGCTCAGAGCCCGCCACCGAGATCGCGCCCGGCCTGCTGCGCTGGACCGCGCCGCACCCCGACTGGAACGCGCACGCCGAGCCGGGGAGCGCGGAGGACTGGGGACAGATGGTCGGCTCGGTGCTCTATGAGCTGCCCAACACGGTGGTGCTGATCGATCCGCTGCTGCCATCGACCGAACGCGCCGCGTTCCTGGACTGGCTCGACGCGCGCGTCGCGGGAGCGCCCGTGAGCATCCTCACGACCATCCGCTGGCACCGGCGCGACCGCGCGCAGCTGGCCGAACGCTACGCCGCCAACAGCTCACGCGCGTGGAACTACGTGCCGAAAGGCGTCGAGCAGCGGCCGCTGCGCGGCGCCGGCGAGACGCTGTTGTGGCTGCCAGCCGTCGCCACGCTCGTCGCCGGCGACCGGCTGATCGGAGCAGAGGGCGCGGATCAGGATCAATGCCTGCGCGTGTGCCCGCAGAGCTGGCTCGCGGATGTGCGCGCCGACCGAGCCGACGTCGCGGGGTTGATGCGCCCGCTGCTGGAGCTGCCGATCGAGCGTGTGCTCGTCTCCCACGGACAGCCCGTGCTGCGGGGCGCCCACGCCGCGCTCTCGCGCGCGATCGCGCAGGCGCAGGAGAGCTGAGCACGCGGGCGCGCCGGAACGTGTCGTCCGCGCCGGGCACTTTCCGCTGCCGCCGTTGGCCAGCGAGGCCGCGGCGCTCAACGCTCGATCACGAGCTTCGTCCAGTCACGCTCCACCAGCGCGTCCGCCGCGTCGCTCCACGCGACCGTGTTGGTGGTGACGAGCTCGGGGTGAAGCGCCCCCGATGCCGTCAGCTCGAGCACGTGCGGTATCGCCGGGCGCGCGTTGGAGCGGCCGGTCTTGAAGGTGATGCCCTTGGTGTACATCGCCAGCAGCGGCATCGTGGGCTGGGCGCCGAAGTAGATGGCGACGCTCGTGCACAGGCCATCCGGCGCGGTGCAGCGCAGCGCGAGCTCCAATCCCCGCGGGTCGCCGCCTGCATCGACGGTGACCGGGAACTGCCCGAGACGCTTGGGAATCTCATCCAGCGTCTGCGCGCCGAGCCGCTCCGCGGTCTCGCGCCGGCGCGCGTCCGCGTCCACGTACGTCACCGATTCGGCGCCGAGCGCGACCGCCAGCGCGACCGCGTACAGCCCGATCGAGCCGGGGCCGGCGCCGCCGACGACGAGCACGGGCGCTCCCGGGCGCTCGGCGAGCGCGGGGCCGACCGCGCGCCAGGCGTCGCCGAGGTTGTCCGACGCGCTCGCCACGGCCGCCGGATCGATCCCCGCGGGCACCGGCACGAGCATGTGCTCGGCGTAGGGCACGCACACGACGTCCGAGAGGAACCCGCCCCACTGCTCCACCGCCGGTCCGAAGCCGTACGTGGACATGAACGCCACCTCGCCACAGTTGGACGTGCGCCCCGCGCGGCACGCGTCGCACGCGCCGCAGGAGATCTGGAAGGGGACGCTGACGAGCTGCCCGGGCTCGAGCGAGCGCACGCCGTCGCCCACGTCCAGCACCTCCGCCACGCACTCGTGACCGAGCGCAAACGGCGGCGCGAAGGGCGAGCTGCCGGCGATGATCAGCGCGTCCAGATCGCACGTGGCGACCGCCCGCGGACGCACCAGCGCGGCGGCATCCGAATGCAGGCGCGGCTCAGGCACCTCCTGCCACTCGAGTGCGTCCGCGCCGGTGTAGGTGAGCTGCTCCATGATTCGCTCCTCTCCAATCGATAGACCGGTCGATTATCGCGATGGCCGCGCGATCGCGACCGGTAGAGAGGCGCGTGGCGCTCCGCGTGAGCAGAGCTGACGCGGCGAGCGTTCTCAGCTTCGTCACGAGTGTGAACAAGTTCTCAACTTGGTCACCTCTGGTTCACGCGATGGATACGAGCCCCAGCCCCACCGGCTCACAGACTGGCGCCTCCAACCTCAACGTGTGTGAAAAGGAGATGAGCCACGTAATGAGTCCCAGCCCCCCCGGCCGTATCGCACGTATCGCTCGCTTGCGGAGATCAACTGCGAGTTCGCACCCTCCGAGATGGCGCCGCAAGGCGCTCGCCGCCACCGCGGCGCTGGCGGCTGCCTCGGCGGCCGCCGTGCCGATCGTCTCCGCCAGCGCCTCCTCCGGGGCGAAGGCGTCGATCGCATCGGCGTCCGCGTCGGGCAAGGACCACCTCCCGGTCAAGCCCGGGAAGATCAAGCACGTGTGGCTGATCATCCTCGAGAACAAGTCCTACGACGCGACCTTCACGGGACTCAACAAAAACACCTACCTGTGGCAGACGCTGCCCACGCAGGGCGTGCTGCTGAAGAACTACTACGGGACGGGCCACTTCAGCCTCGACAACTACGTCTCGATGGTCAGCGGCCAAGCCACCCAGCCCGACACCCAGTCCGACTGCCCCTTCTATGACAAGTTCTCCGGCACGGTCGACAAGGTCGGCAGCCTCAAGACCAACCCCAACTTCGGCCAGGTGCTCTCGCCCGTGGGCGCGAACGCGGCACCAGGAACCAACGGCTGCGTCTACGGGGCAGAAGTGCCGACGCTGTTCAACCAGCTCGACGCCGCCGGCGTGAGTTGGAAGGGCTACGCGCAGGACCTCGGCAACCCCGACGAAAGCGGTCCGACGCATGACGCGGGCAGCGAATTCTGCGGGGCTCCGTACGCCGAACCGGGCGCGCGCGGCAGCACCGCGTTCCCCAACCCGGGCGGCGCGAACGGGACCGACCAGTACGTGCCCAAGCACTTCCCGTTCCCGTGGTTTGAATCGATTCGCGCGGCGGGGGACTGCAACGAAGCGCACATCGCCAACCTGTTCAGCTCAACCAACGGCCTCTACCACGACCTGCAGAGCGCGTCGAGCACTCCGGCGTTCAGCTGGATCTCGCCGAACAACTGCAGCGACGCGCACGACGCGGTGTGTCACGGCAACAACCTCTCGGGCGGCTTCTCAGACCCGAACACACCGAAGGAACCGGTGAACTTCACCGGCGGCCTGTACGCATCCGACCTGTTCCTCGAACACATCATCCCCGAGATCGAGGAATCGCCGGCATTCAAGGAAGGCGGCCTGATCGACGTCACCTTCGACGAGGGATTCCCGCCGTTCACCTACACGGGCAACAGCTTCGCGAACTCGAAGATCGTGAAGCCGAACGCAGCGGCCTCGGTCGCGTCGGACTCGGCCGGCGAGACGCTGTTCGGCAGCAGCGTGAGCTGGGAGCCGACCGGCCCGAACACGCCGCTTGAAGCCAACGAACACGGCGAACAGCTGTTCCCCGGGCCCGGTGACAACGCGTTCATCGACCGTCCAAGCAGCTGCGTCCCCCAGACGGAAGTCCCGCAGCCGGCTGGCACGTGCCTGTTGGGTGGCGGCAGCCACTCGCCGGGCGCTCGCACCGACAAAGGCGCGACCGCGGCCGAAGGGACCTCGACGATCGCCGACAGCTCGGCCGTCGCCACCGACAAGGGCCGCTCGGTGAGCGGCGCGGGCATTCCGGCGGGCGCGTTCGTGGGTGAAGTCGCCGACACACCGGTGACGGCGACGGCTCCGTCCCAGAGCGGCGGCTTCGCGGTGGCCGGCTCGTTCACGCTGGTGAACTCCAGTGGTGAAACGCTGCTCACGACTGGAGCGGTCAGCGGCGTGACGCTCGGTGCGGAGACCAACGCCACCGATCCGCTGTTCGACGCCACCGACGCCACCACCGGCGGCGGCGACACGGGCAGCGTGCTGATCAGCCAGTTCATCAAGCCCGGCACGGCCAGCACGGTGTTCTACAACCACTACAGCTGGCTGCGCACGATGGAGGACCTGTTCAACGTTGGCAAGTCCTCGCCCGGGCTCGACGGACACGGTCACATCGGCTACGCCGCCCAGCCCGGGCTCGACCCGTTCGGCCCGGATGTGTTCAACAACCCAAAGGGCCCGAAGAAGTGATCGGGCTGTGTCCCACCGGTGGGGATGAGCGCTAGCCGCCAGACGGCAACTGCCGTGCGGGCCGCGGTCAGCGCGTCAGGCGATGGGGGTCGGGCCTTCGGGCTCGGCCCCCGTCGCGCCCTGCCAGCGGCGCTGGCCGCAGGGATGGTGCTGGCGCTCGCGCTGTTCGCGGCGGCGGCCGGCGGCGTACTGAGCGCCGGCGGCAGACGGGCGGCGACGCGTCCCGCGCCGTCAGCCAAGTACGGTGGCCTGCCGAGCTGGCTGCCGAAGCCAAAGACGCCCATCAACCGCATCCTCAGCGCGAGCAGCGAGCGTCCGGCGCTCGCGACCCAGGGCGAAACGGTCTCGGTCGGGCTGGCGCACGGGCACGTGCTCGCGATCGGACCGGAAACACCAGAGCAGGGCAAGTTCCCGGTTCCGGCGACCACCCACTGCACGTTCGTCGTCACGTTCGCCGCCGGATCGGGCGTGATCCCCATCAGCCCGTCCGCGTTCACGCTCGTGGATGAGCGCGGGCACGTGCGCCATCCGCGCGTCACCTCCATGGACGGCGCTCCGCCGCCCCGGCAGGTCCCGCCGGGACGCACGATCTCGCTGAAGGTCCACGACGTGATCCCAACGGGCGACGGCGCCCTGGAGTGGACTCCCGACGGGAGCCGTCCGCTCGTCGCCTGGGACTTCGTCGTCGAGATCGACTGACCGGCGCGGCTCGTGGCTACGCGGCCAGCCCGCGACTGCGGGCCTACGCGGCCACTCGGGCGGCTGCGGCCTACGCGGCCGATTGTGGGCTGTGGCTACGCGGCCAGTTGTGGGCCGCGACTACGCTGCCAGCTCGGGAGTCGGCGGCGCGTTCTCGGCGTCCCTGACCGCCCACGCGAGGCGCTCGATCAGCTGCGCGGCTGAATGGTCGCTATCCAGATGGACCGGGTACACGCGCTCTTCAAGCACCACAGGGGCGTCGCTGCGCTCGCTCGGGTCGGCTGTGACGATGATCCTGGCCATAAATCCCTTCCTCGCTTGAGTGGGTGATTGTCGAACCCCCAATCGGAAGACTCGCGCGTCAACTTGAGCCCCAGGTAAGGCTCGTGTGAAATGCTCCTCACGTTCGCCCGTTCGAGCCCGCGCGCCGCGTGCGAGGCCACGCTGTTACACGTACCCGCTGCGCAGCCACTCAAGCGTCGCTTGCAGGCCGGCGCGATAGTCCACGCGCGGCTCCCAGCCGAGCAGCTCGCGCGCCCTGCGGGCACTGAAGTCCTGATCGACGCCCAGCACCTGCACGGCCTGACGCGAGAGCAGCGCCCGCGTGCTCACCCCCGTGGCCGTGCGCGCCAGCCGGTAGGCGTGCTCGAGCGCGAAGCCCGCGGCGCCGGCGAGGCGGTAGGGCACGCTCAGGCGCGCACGCCGGCAGCCGAGCCCATCGGCGAGGTCGTCGCTCAGCTGCCGCCACGTGACGGGCAGGCCGTCGCTGAGGTTGAACGCCCGGCCCGTAGCCGCCGGGCTGTGCAGTGCCAGCAGCGCGGCGTCGATCACGTTCTCCACGTAGCACAGGCCCGCGATCGCGCGTCCCCCGTCGATCAACAGCATGTGCCCCGCGCGGATCGCACGCGCGATCTCACCGATCGCCTCCGTCGAGCCCGGCCCGTACACGGTCGCCGGACGCAGCAGCACCGCATCCAGCCCGCGCGCCGCGCCCACGCCGCGCACCTGCTCCTCCGCCAGGCGCTTGCTGTGCGCGTACCAGTTGCCGAACCGTGTCGCCGTGTAGGACTCCTCGATCGCCGCGCCGCCAGGATGGGAGTACACGTCGGTGCTGCTGAAGTGCACGAAACGGCGCACCGACGCAGCCGCCGAGGCTTCGAGCAGGCTGCGCGTGCCCGTGACGTTCGTCTGCACGATCTCCCTGCGCGTGGCCCAGTCGGACACGAGCGCCGCGCAGTGCAGCACGCTGTCGCAGCCCGCCGCCGCGTCGGCCAGCGAGCGCGGCTCGGTCAGGTCGCCTACGACCAGCTGCACGCCAAGCCCGGCCAGGCGCGAGGTGTCGCTGCTCGCGCGCACCAGACAGCGCACCGGCTGGCCGTCGGCCGCCAACCGTTCCGCCAGGCGCCCGCCGATGAAGCCGCTCGCGCCCGTGATCAGGCAGAGCTGCTCGCGCGAGCCAGCGACGGGCTCCCCGCCAGGCGACGCGCCCTCGCTCACCGGAAGGTCGTGCGCGCTTGGCGTCGGAGCGTCGTGGTGGCGATCTCGCGCACGACCGCCCAGTTCCTGCTCGCGCCGCCGTGGCACTCCGCGAGCACCGCATCGAGCGCGGCGAGGAAGCTCCCGGCCTCATCCGCAGAGAGCGTCAGCGGCGGCAGCAGCTTGATCACGTCGTTCTTCCCCGCCGCCATCGTGATCACGCCGTGGTCGCGGTGCAGCGGGATCACGATCAGCTGGGGAAACAAGCCCTCGCTCGCCATGTGGATCAGCCGCCAGTTCAGGCGTGCGACGCGAGTGCTCGGCGCGCCCAGCTCGATGCCGATCATCAGCCCGCTCGCGCGGATCTCCTTGATCATCTCGTAGCGCCGCTGAAGCTCTGCGAGCCCGTCGCGCAGCAGCGCGCCAACGCGCGCCGCGTGCTCGACCAGGCCGTCGCGTTCGATGATCCGCAGCGTCGCAAGGCCGGCCGCCATCGACAGGCGGTTGCGCCCGAACGTCGACTGATGCACGTAACAGCGCTCGAGCGTGCCCACCGCCCGCTGGTAGATCTCCCTCCGGGTGACCATCGCGGCGACCGGCATGTAGCCACCACTGAGCGCCTTGCCCACGAGCACGAAGTCCGGCTCCAACCCCCAGTGCTCGAGCGCGAACCACCTGCCCGTGCGTCCGAGCCCGGTCTGGATCTCATCGACCACGAGCATCGTGCCGTAGCGCCGGCACAGCTCCTGCGCGGCCTGCAGGTAGCCCGCCGGCGGCAGCGTCACCATGCGCCCCTGGATCGGCTCGAGGATCAACGCGGCGACGTCCTTGCGGCTCAGCTCGCCCTCCAGACGGTCCAGATCGCCAAACGGGACGCGCACACAACCCGGGAGCAGCGGACCGAACCCCTCCTTAAAAAAATCGTCACCGACCAGCGAGAGCGGGCCGAGCGTGACACCGTGAAAGCTGCTGTCACAGGAGATCAGGCGCGGCCGGCCCGTCGCCGCGCGCGCGAACTTCATCGCCGAGTCGACCGCCTCCGCGCCCGTGCTCGCGAAGAACACCGCGTCAAGCCCCTGCGGCAGGCGCCGCGAGAGCTCCTGCGCGAGCATCCCCGCCAGCGTCGAGTAGTGCAGTTGCACGCCGTCCACGAGGTCGGCGGCAAGCGTCGCCCGCAGGACATCGCGCACGTCCGGGTGGTTGTGGCCCAGGCTCGCGAAGCCCTCGCCCGTGTGGAAGTCCAGATAGGCGCGACCGGCGGCGTCGTAGAGGTAGGAGCCCCGGGCGCAGGAGTACTGCTTGTCGAAGCCCAGGATCGCCAGCACGTCCACCAGTGAGGGATCGAGATGGCGCGAAGCCAGCTCGAGCGTCTCCCCCACTCGCGCAGTCGCATCGGCGATCACGCCCAGCGAGTCGACGGCGTGGACGGTTTCCGTGTCGGCGTTCATCGCTGTCGCAGCTCCCCCGACCTCCGGACGCGTGCTGTCACGCGCCGTCTCTCGATCGTGTCGGTCAGGCGTGGGGCTTGGGAGCCTACGGCTTCATGGCCAGGCGCGGGCTCAAGCGGGCGGGCGCGTGGAAGGGAGCAGCATCATCAGGGTGAGCGGGTCGATCGGCGACTCGACGAAGCCGTGATGCCGGTAGAAGTCCTTTGCCTGGTCGGCTCGTCGATCACGACCCACGTACGGCTGGTGCCGGCCGCCTGGCTGCCGAGCGCTCGGCGCGCGAGCCAGTCATCGAGCGCAGGCTCGCCACTGAGCCGGACCGAGTTCCACGGAGACCGGGATCTACCACAGCCTCACAGTCGGCGAACCTGAACGTCGCGCTCACCTACTACGCCTGGTTCCGCGGAAAACGCATCCCCTACCACCCCAACGGCCTGCAACTACCCGAAACATGCTCCCGCGAGGGCTTACCATTCACCGCAACCTTCACATTCATCGACGGCACCCACACCACCGCACGAACCAAAGTCCCCTGCCCGCACCGGCACTAGCCTTCGCCGCGCTCGATCATTTCCGCGAGCTCACGCAGCCCGACGCCGTACGCTCGCAGCAGCGCCAGCATGGTGCCGTAGCTCAGGCCACGGTTGCCGAGCTCGACGCTCGAGATATGCGTGTTGCCGACACCAGCGACCTCTCCCGCCTGCGCCTGGGTGAGACCCGCACGCCGACGCAGCGCCGCGAGTGCCCGCCCCAGCGCAACGTAGTCCTCATCCGAAGCGGTCATCTATTCGGATTCCACTATCAGGCATAATCTGCTAGGCTTAGACCGCATGCAATAAGGAACGCTCGGGCGGCCGGGAGATCGCTCCCGGCCGCCCGCCCCACATAGTCAGACCAAAATACTCCGCTGATGCCGGATGATCCTACCGTCGCCGAACGCGCCGTAGTCGTGCAGCTACTCGAAAGAACCCGCTCCGTATCGCCCGTCGAACTGTACGCCGCGGTACGCAAGGGCATAACGCCGACAGCCGTCGATCAGGCCGTGCGCAGCCTTGCTGAGGTGGGCGTGATCCAAGACAGCGACGACGGTCTTCGTGCGTCCGCGGCGCTGCGACGGCTGGACACCCTGCGCCTCATCGATATCTGATGACCGACCCCTGGCGTGTCCAGAGCATCAACCTCCTGCAACACGAGCTCGACGACCTCCGCGAACTGGCCCGCATCCGCGGCGTGCACCTCAACAACGCCATCCGCCAAGCACTGAACCTCGCGCCCGAAGAGCTCGCGCACCAGAACCCGCGCCCCGCAGAATCCCGCCCGCAGCCCGTTGGCCAACAAGGATGACGAGCTTCGGAACCGCCATACGCAAAGCGCGTGAACAAGCCGGGCTCTCACAGAACGACCTCGCCACCGCCACCGGCCTGCACCGCACCCACATCTCGCTGCTCGAGCGCGGCCGTCGCCACCCCCAACTCGAGACCCTCGTGAAGCTGAGCCGCGCCCTCGACGTCACACCAGCCCAAATGCTCTCGTGGTACGCCAACCCCCAGGACGGTGCCACAGCACCGGTGCAGCGCGCAATGAGACCCGCCAGAGCGATCTCTGATCTCTCGGATGCACGATGATAGAAGTCATCACAGTCTCACTCGACTCATACGGATAGCTGCAATTCTCTTGTAGCTTGCCCGCCGTGCCAATTCACACTCCCGCTCCCGTCCACTCAGAACACCGCCGGCCCACCGATGGTGATGATCGCTGGCCGATCGGGATCATCGTCGCGGCCCACTGGATCGCGCATGGGATTGGCCCCCAGCCGATGGCACGCGACCTGATCGCCGCCGCCCACCACGGCCTGATCGCGCTCGGCGACCCATGGACCGTAACCGACCGCGGCCAGGCGGCACTCGCCGAGCACGGCTGGCTCTAGCCTCCAAGCGGCGAACGGGCTTCGAACCCGCGACCTCAAGCTTGGGAAGCTTGCGCTCTACCAACTGAGCTATCGCCGCGCTGGCTCAGATTCTACGCCGCGGCTCTACTCTTGACGGTCGTGAGAGCGCGTGTACTGCCAATTCTCGCCTCGCTCGCCGGCGCCGGCATGGTCGGACTGCTGATCTACGGTGTGTCCGCACAGTCGGCCAACCGCACGCTCGACGAACTCGTCCAGCGCGGGCTCTACCCGCCCGCGCCGCAGGCCACCCAGCCGATGCCCGTGCTCGGCTCCGCCGCCAGGCGGTCGCTCGCCTCGCTGCGGGGCAAGGTCGTGGTGCTCAACTTCTGGGCCTCGTGGTGCACGCCCTGCGAAGCCGAGGCGCCGATGCTCGAGAGCGCCCAGGGCAACCTCGCGCGCCACGACAGCACGGTCCTCGGCGTGACCTACCAGGATGCCTCGCCCGACTCCGAAGCGTTCGCACGCCGCTTCCACCTCAGCTACCCGATCGTGCGCGACACCGCCGGCGGGTTTGCCCGCTCCTTCGGCACGCGCCAGGTGCCAGAGAGCTTCATCATCGACCGTCAGGGCCGCATCGTGGCGATATCCAGGGGCGAGATCGAACCGTCGTTCGTCAACCGCGCGCTAGCGCTCGCCGGCAGCTCGTGAGCTCACTTGTGCGCGTCGTTGGCGCTCGGCGCAAGTCCGCGGACCTGCGTAGCCGCGCTCGCCGCCGGCCGCGCGACCTGTGTAGCCGCGCTCGCCACAGGCGCGGCGGCGCCGGGCTGCTGGGCGCGCTGACCGCGCTGGCGGTCCTGCCGGGGGTCTCGCAGGCGGCCGCCCACATGAACCCGGCCGTGTCGCTGCCGGTGATCGAACGCCAGGCGATGTGCGTGACGTGCAAAGTCGCGCTCAACGAGTCCGAGTCCCCGCAGGCGAACGTGGAGCGTGAATACATCAGGGAACTGATCGAGCAGGGCAAGAGCGAAGCGCAGATCAAGCGCTCGCTCGTCGCCCAGTTCGGCCCGACGGTGCTCTCGCTGCCGAGCACGCACGGCTTCAACCTCGCCGTGTACCTCGTACCCGCGGCGGTTGTGCTGGCGCTGTCAACGGCCGTGCTGCTGCTCCTGCCCCGTTGGCGACGCCGCGCCCGCGCGGGCGGCGGGCCGCTCGCGCCCGCCGCGACCCTCAGCCCAGCCGACGCCGCGCGCCTGGAGACCGACCTCGCGCGCTTCGACTGAGGTCGGCCGCGCGGCCCGCAAGGACCCGCTCCGCCGAGGGCTACATCCGCTCGGGCGCGCTCACGCCGAGCAGGTCCAAACAGCGTGCGATCGTGCGCATGCTCGCCACGCACAGCGCAACGCGCAGCGACTCGACCGCCTGCGGCTGCGCGCCCACGACCTGGCAGTCGCGGTAGAAGGCCGTGAACGTCTGCGCCAGCGCGAGCACGTACGCGGCGATCCTGTGCGGCGCGCGCCGCTGCGTCGCCTCGCTCAGCTCCGCCGGGAACGCCAGCAGCTGCTCGATCAGCGCGCGCTCGGTCTCGTGCAGCGCGCCCGGCGCAGCCTCCCCCGTCACCTCGGCCTCCCCCACCTCGCCGGCGCGCGCATCGCCTGACCTCCCGTCCCGCACCGCCGCGCACGCCTGCGCCGCGCGCTCGGCGCCGGCCTTGACGAGCACCGAGGCGATGCGCGCGTGCGCGTACTGCACGTAGTAGACGGGGTTCTCGCTCGACTGCTGCTTGGCCAGCTCGAGGTCGAGCTCGACGGTCGTGTCGTGGGAGCGCGCGAGCAGGTACCAACGCGCGGCGTCCACGCCGATCTCCGCCACGAGATCCTCGAGCGAGACGAACTCGCCGGCGCGCTTTGACATCTGCGTGCGCTCGCCCGAGCTGAGCAGGTGCACGAGCTGCATGATCAGCAGCTCGAGCTCGTCGGGGTCGCCGCCGAGCGCCTCATAGGCGGCCTTCATGCGCGCCACATAGCCATGGTGGTCGGCGCCCCACACGTCGATCTGGCGCTGGAAGCCGCGCTCGCGCTTGTCCTGGTGGTAGGCGATGTCGGAGGCGAAGTACGTGTGCGCGCCGCTCGAGCGCACCAGCACGCGGTCCTTGTCGTCGCCGAAGTCGGTCGTGCGCAGCCACAGCGCACCCTCGCTGCTGTACGTGTGCCCCTGCCGCTCGAGCAGCGCGAGCGTGTGCGCCAGCGGACTGGGATCGCCTTCATGCAGCGCGCTCTCATAGAACCAGCGGTCGAAGTCCGCCACCGCGAACACCTCGAGCGAGGCCCCGATCTTGCCCATCACGATCGCCACCGCCGCGCGCCCCAGCTCCGCCGGGTCCATCTCGGCGGCCCCCGCCACGCTCGCGGCCAGCTCGGCCACGTACTCGCCCTTGTAGCCGTCATCCGGCACCGGCTCCCCGCGCGCGAGCGCGCTGATCGACTCGCCGAGCTTGCGCACCTGCGAGCCGGCGTCGTTGACGTAGAACTCGCGCTGCACCTCATGCCCGTACAGCGCGAGCATGCGCGCGAGCGCGTCGCCGTAGACGGCGTTGCGCGCGTGGCCCACGTGCATCGGCCCGGTGGGATTGGCGGAGACGAACTCCACGAGCACTCGCTCGGGCCGCCGCGCCGCGCCCGCGCCGAACGAGTCGCCCGCGGCGAGCATCTGCGCGAGCGCGTCCGTGAGCCATGCGTCGGACACGAACAGGTTGAGGAAGCCCGGGCCGGCGACCTCGACGCGCTGCAGGCTCGAGCCAAGCCCTGAGAGCAGCGCGTCGCCAAGGCGCTCTGCGATCTCGCGCGGCGCGGCACCAAGGCTGGGGGCGAGCAGCAGCGCGGCGTTGGTGGAGTAGTCGCCGAACTGCGCTCGGCGCGGACGCTCGAGCGTGATCGGGCCGCGCTCACCGCCGAGTTCGCCGCCCAGCTCGCTGGCGGCGCTGATGACGGCGGCGCGCAGGCGCTCCAGCGGGTCGGTGATGGGCTCGTTCATTGGTCCGATGGCGGCGGTTGCGATACTAGCTGCGTGACAGACCAAGACTCAGGCGCCGAGCGCCACATAAACATCCACCTCTCCCCCGAGATCATGGGGGGCGTGTACGCCAACTTCGCCAACGTCAGCCACTCCGACTACGAGTTCACGGTCACCTTCGCGCGCGTCGACCACGAGGTCGAGTCCGAAGAGGTGCCCGGTGTGGTCGTCTCGCGCGTCAACCTCTCGCCGCTCTTCATGCGCGAGCTGATCGACGCGATGGAGGACAACTACTCCAAGTGGCGCACGCGCGAGGGCATCAAGAACCTACCCGAGTACGGTGGCACGGAGGCCGGCTCCGACGCCGGTTAGGGCTCGCGCGTTGCGCGCGGCGATGCACACAACCGCTGGCCGAGCCGTTGCAGCGACCGCGAACGTGGAACACCAGTCGGGCGACGGTGTTCCTACCCTGCTAGAAGCATGAAGGTCGCGGTCATCTCCGACATCCACGGCAACCGGCACGCCTTCCAGGCGTCGCTCGAGGCAATCGCCGCGAGCGACGCGTCCGAGGTGTGGTGCCTGGGCGACCTGGTGGGCTATGGCGGCGAGCCCGACGCGTGCGTCGAGCTCGCACGCGAGCACGCGGCCGTGTGCCTGGCGGGCAACCACGATCTCGCCGTCACCGGCGAGCTGGCGCTGAACGAGTTCTCATGCGGGGCGAGCCTCGCCGCGAAGTGGACCAAAGAGGTGATCGCGCCGCACAACCTCGAGTTCCTCAAGGGCCTGCGCCCGCAGGGGCATGAGGGCGCGGTCGGCCTCTACCACGCCAGTCCACGCGACCCCGTGTGGGAGTACGTGCTCTCGACGCTGCTGGCGGAGCTGTGCATGGACGTTCAGCCCGAGCGCATCGCGTTGATCGGGCACTCGCATGTGGCGCTGTCGTTCGTGCGCCGCGAGGGCGAGCTGACGACCGGCGAGCCGCGCAAGGACGGCGCGCAACTCGACCTCACCGAGGGCGAATGGCTGCTCAACCCCGGCAGCGTCGGCCAGCCGCGCGATGGCGATCCGCGCGCGTCGTGGCTGCTGCTCGACCTCGACAACCTGACCGCCTCATACCAGCGCACCGAGTACGACATCGCCGGTGCCGCCGCCGCGATCCGCGCCGCGCGCCTGCCCGACTCGCTCGCCGAGCGCCTGGAGTACGGACAATGAGGCAGATGCGCGTTCGTGTGGTGCTCGCGGGCCTGCTCGGCGCGGCCGCGGCGCTGCTCGTCTCGTGCGGCAGCTCGAGCGGCAAGCTGATCCCGCTCGCCGACTCCGGGCCGCTGCAAAGCGACTTTGAAGCGATCGAACGGGCGGCGCTGTCGGGCGGCGGCAACTGCTCGGCGACGGAAGCGGCGATCGCGAAAACCGAGCAGGACTTCGGCGCGCTGCCGTCGTCCGTCGACGCGGGCCTGCGCGAACGGCTGCGCGAGGGCATCGCCAAGGACCGCGAAGACGCACTGGCGCTGTGCACGCAGGCGCTCGCGCAGACGGTGCACACGACCAGCACGGCCAAGACGACGCCGAAGACGACCACCAGCACGACCACCAGCACCGCCACCACGACCCCCGCGACCACGCCCGCGACCACGCCCA
>Ga0116215_1000474_pt1 | contig 30586 bp, 24 predicted proteins | sample Sb_taG_7_FD_89698 | JGI IMG/M metagenome (GOLD analysis project Ga0116215, IMG submission 89698) | Peat soil microbial communities from Weissenstadt, Germany - Sb_50d_2_FS metaG | ecosystem: Environmental > Terrestrial > Soil > Wetlands > Peat | place: Germany: Weissenstadt | collected 2010-09-21
CGCGAGCAGCTCAGCGGCGTTCTCCGGCTTGACTGAGCCGCCATACAGGATGCGCACGTCCTGCGCCGCCTGGCGGTCGCTGTCGGCCACCAACGCGCGAATGAACGCCATCGCCTCCTGCGCCTGCTCAGGCGTCGCCACCCTGCCCGTGCCGATCGCCCACACGGGCTCGTACGCGATCACCACCTCCGACAGGCGCTCGCTGGGGACGGCCGCCAGATCGTCCTTCACCTGCTGGCGCAGCTTGCGTTCCGTTTCTTCGTTGTCGCGCTCCTCCTCAGTCTCGCCCACGCACAGGATCGGCACCAGCCCTGCAGCGAGCGCCGCCGGCAGCTTCAACGCGAGCGCCCTGTCGGTCTCGCCGAACAGTGCCCTGCGCTCGGAGTGTCCGAGCACCACGCCGCGCACGTCCAGCTCGCGCAGCATCGCCGCGGACACCTCGCCCGTGTAGGCGCCCTCCGGCTCATGGTGCATGTTCTGCGCGAACACCTCCACCCGCGACCCGCGCGCGCTGTCGACCATCGCCTGCAGATCCGTGAACGGCACGCAGATCGCCACGTCCACGCCGTCCGCCGCCGATACCCGCGGCAAGAGCGCCTGGATGTGCTCCTCGGCCTGCTGCTGCGTCTTGTACATCTTCCAGTTGCCCGCGATCAGCGGCGTGCGGGTGGTTTTCAGGATCCCACCCCCCCTGCAACTCCCGCTCGTGCTCCCACTCCCGCGCCTTCCAGCGCCGCCACCCCCGGCAGGGTCGCGCCTTCCACCAGCTCCAGCGTGGCGCCGCCGCCCGTCGACAGGTGATCGACGGAGTGCTCGAGCCCGAAGTGCGCGAGCGCGGATGCCGAGTCGCCGCCGCCGACCACCGTCAACCCCGGCGCCTTCGCCACCGCCTCGGCCACCGCGCGCGTGCCCGAGGCGAACGGCTCGAACTCGAACGCGCCCATCGGGCCGTTCCAGAAGACCGTGCCCGCGCGCGCGATCTCGCGGCCGTAACGCTCGACCGTCTCCGGCCCGATGTCCAATCCCATCCAGCCGGCCGGCACCTCCACCCCCGGCAGCACGCGGTGCTGGGCGTCGTCGGCCAGCCGGTCGCCGATCACCAGGTCGCTCGGCACCAACAGACGCGCGCGGCCCGGCTGGGGAGTGTGCGTGTCGCTGGCGCGCGCGAGCAGCTGGCGCGCGTGCGCGGTGTCCTCGTCTTCGCACAGCGACTCCCCCACTTTGTGCCCCAGCGCGCACAGGAACGGAAAGCACATCGCGCCGCCGATCATCACCACGTCGGCGACCTGTAGGAAGCGCTCGATCACCGCGATCTTGTCCGCCACCTTCGAGCCGCCCACGATCGCCACCAGCGGCGTCGCCGGGTGCTCGAGGATCTCCGTGAGCGTGTTCACCTCGCGCTCCAACAGCCTGCCCGCGGCGCTCGGCAGCAGGTGCACGACGCCCTCGGTGCTCGCGTGCGCGCGGTGCGCCACGCCGAACGCGTCGTCGACGTACACGTCCGCCAGCTCCGCCAACGCGCGCGCGAACGCCGGGTCGTTGCTCGTCTCGCCCGCCTCGAAGCGCACGTTCTCCAGCAGCAGCAGCTCACCATCGTGCAGGCTCTCCGTGAGCGCCTTCACCTCAGCGCCCACCACCGCCGGCGCCAGCGTCACCGGTGCGCCGGTCAGCTCGCGCAGTCGCTGCGCCACCGGCGCCATCGACAGCTCCGGCACGACCTTCCCCTTCGGCCTGCCCAGATGCGACACCAGGACCAACCGCGCCCCGCGCCCACGCAGCTCCTCGATCGTCACCAGCGCCGCCACGATCCGCGTGTCATCCGCCACCGCCGGCGTGCCGTCCTCGCCGACGCTCAGCGGCACGTTGAAGTCGACGCGCACGAGCACCCTCTTGCCGCGCACGTCGAGGTCGTCGATGCTGGGTGGGTGGGATCTCATTCCTACAGCACCCTCTGCACGAGGTCGACGAGGCGATTGGAGTAGCCCCACTCGTTGTCATACCAGGCGACGACCTTCAGCATCGTGCCGTCGATCACCGCCGTCAACAGCGAGTCCACGATGCACGAGAACGGCGAGGAGACGATGTCGCTGGAGACGATCGGGTCTTCCGTGTACTGCATGATCCCAGCCAGTGGGCCGCTGTCGGCGGCCGCCTTCAGCGCCGCGTTGACCTCCTCCACGCTCGTCTCGCGTGCCGTCTCCACCGTAAGGTCCACCACCGAGCCGGTCGGCACGGGCGCGCGCACGGCAAAGCCGTGCAGCTTGCCCTGCAGCTCCGGGATCACCAGCCCGATCGCCTTCGCCGCGCCCGTCGACGCGGGAATCAGGTTGATCGCCGCCGCGCGCGCCCTGCGCAGGTCTTTGTGCGGCAGGTCCTGCAGCCGTTGATCGGCCGTGTACGCGTGGATCGTGGTCATCAGGCCGTGCTCGATGCCGACCGTGTCGCCCACCACCTTCGCCACCGGCGCCAGGCAGTTGGTCGTGCACGAGGCGTTCGAGATCACGTGATGGCGCTCGCGGTCGTAAACCTCGTCGAAGTTCACGCCCAGCACCGCCGTCCCGTCCGGGTTGCTCGCCGGCGCCGAGATGAACACCTTCTTGGCCCCCTGGGCGAGATGCGTGGCCGCGGCGTCGCGGTTGGTGAACAGACCCGTCGACTCGATCACCACGTCGACCCCCAGCTCGCCCCACGGCAGCGCAGCCGGGTCGCGCTCGGCGAGCACCTTCACCTCATGGCCGTCCACCACGATCGCCGACTCACCGCGCACCTCCACCGTGCCCGGGTACGGGCCGAGGATCGAGTCGTACTTGAGCAGGTGCGCGAGCGTGCGCGCGTCCGTCAAGTCGTTCGCCGCGACCCACTCGATCTCACTCGCTGCCTCGCCCTGGGCCTTGGCAGCACGGAACACGTTTCGCCCAATGCGGCCGAACCCGTTGATCCCGACGCGTACCGGCATTCATTGCCTCCCTATGCAGAATGAACGATGCCGGGTCTCAGGAGTTGCGTGACTCCGTCGCCCGGCGTGCCATGGGAGGCTATCAGCGCGCTGCTTGGCGGCAAAACTGGCGGTGTGACTCACCTACGCGGCGCGCTGCTGTATGACCATGGCTATCCATGGCCGCCGGTGCCGCGCTGGGCGGGGGTCAGGCGCTGCCGGGGGCCTTGTCGATGTCGCGGTGCGCGACCGCCACCTCGAGGTCCTCGTGCTCGCGGTAGCGCGCCGCCAGGTGCTCGGCGATCGCCACCGAGCGGTGCCTGCCGCCGGTGCAGCCGATCGAGATCACCAGGTGCGCCTTGCCCTCGGCGACATACTCGGGCAGCAGGAAGTCGAGCAGCGCGTGCAGCCGCTCGTACAGCTCCGCCAAGCGCCCGTCGCCGGCGATGTACTCGACCACCGGCTCGTCCAGGCCCGTCAGCTCGCGCAGCTCCGGCTCGTAGTGCGGGTTCGCGAGGAAGCGCACGTCGAACGCGAGATCCTCCTCGCGCGGCGGGCCGTGCTTGAAGCCGAAGCTCATGAACGTCACCGACAGACGCCCCACCGCCTGGCGGGGCAGGAAATCCTCCGCGATCTTCTCGCGCAGCATCGCCGCCGACATGCCCGTCGTGTCGATCACCTGGTCCGCGCGCACGCGCAGCGGCTCGAGCAGCGCACGCTCGGCCGCCACGCCCGCCGCGACGCTGCCCTCCGGCGCGAGCGGATGGCGCCGGCGCGTCTCCTTGTAGCGCGTGACGAGCGTCTGCTCGGAGGCATGCAGGAACAGCACATGGTGATGCAGACCGAGCGCGTCCAGGTCATCCACCACCGCGCGCAGCGCCTCGAAGTACACGCCCCCGCGAACGTCCGAGACGACCGCCGCGCGCTCGACCTTCGACCCCTTGTGCACGAACAGCTCCACCAGCGAGCGGATCATCTCCGGCGGCAGGTTGTCCACGCAGAAGTAGCCCGCGTCCTCGAACACGTTCATCGCCGTCGACTTGCCCGCGCCCGAGAACCCCGTGATCACCACGAAGTCCTCCAAGCGCGACTCCACCACCGGCACGCCGGACTTCCCGCCGCTGGCTCGAAGCGGACGTAGGGGCCTGATCACGGCCATCGCCCCTGCATTGTGCCCGCTCACGCGGATGAAGCGTGTCAAGTACGGCCGGCTCGCCCCTGAGCCGGCCGGCTCAGCCCGCTCTATGGAGATAGGCGTGCAGCTCACGGCCGACCTTCGCCGGCAGGCCGGGCACCGTCTGCAGTTCCTCGCCGGTGGCCGCGACGACCGCCTCGGGCGAGCCGAAGTGGGTGAGCAGCGCTCGCTTGCGCGACGGGCCGACACCCGGCAGCTCATCCAGCAGCGAGCTCGTCATCGCCTTGTCGCGGCGGCCCCGGTGATGGGTGATGGCGAAGCGGTGCGCCTCATCGCGCACGCGCTGCAGCAGCTGCAGCTCGGGCGTCGAATGCGCGAGCAGGAGCGGGGCGCTCCGGCCCGGCAGGAAGACCTCCTCGATGCGCTTGGCCAGCGACACAACCGCCACGCCGCGCTCGCGAAAGCCCCGCAGGGGCCCCAGCCCGGCCGCGAGCTGCCCCTTGCCGCCGTCGATCACCACCACGTTCGGCAGCGACGCGAAGCTCTGGTCATACGAGGGGTCGTGTGGTGAGAAGTCCGCCTGGCGCTCCCACTGGGCGTATCGGCGGCTGAGCACCTCGGCCATCGACGCGAAGTCGTCGGGCGCGCCCTCCGTCGAGCGGATCTTGAAGCGACGGTAGTCGGATTTCTTCGGCGCGCCGCCCTCGAACACGACCATCGATGCGACCGTGTGCGTGCCGCCCAGGTTGGAGATGTCGAAGCACTCGATGCGGATCGGCGGCACGTCGAGATCGAGCGCCTGCTGCAGGCCCTCGAGCGCGTCCACGCGGCTTTGGCGGCGGCGCTCGGAGCGCAGCCGCTCCTGATCGAGCGCGAGCAGCGCGTTGCGCTCCGCCAGCTCGAGGATCCGCCGCTTCTCGCCGCGCTCGGCCGCGCGCAGCTCCACCGGTCCACCGCGGCGCGCGGACAGCGCATCCGCAAGTGCCGCGCGAGATGGGTGGGCGCCGATCTCCCGCTGGACCACAAGCAGCGCCGGGATCGAGATCTGCCCGGCGTAGTACTGCAGCATGAACTCCTCGCCCACCTCCGCCAGCTCGCGCTCGGCCTCGTTGGCAAGGTAGAAGGACTGGCGGTCGGAGAGCACGCCGTCACGCACCTGGAAGACCTGCGCGTTCGCGTCGCGTCCGTCGAGGGCCACGGCGACAGCGTCGAACGTGCCCACCGTCTCGGCCGTCACGCGGCGGCGCTCCAGCAGCGAGCGCACCGCCTGCAGCCGGTTACGCTCGATCGTCGCCTGCTCGAACTCCTCCTGCGCGGCCGCCGCGCGCATCCGCTCCTGCAGGTCGCGCTCGATCGCGGCGAAGCGCCCGCTGAGGAAGTCGATCACGCCGTCGATGCTCTCGCGGTACTGCTCCTTGGTCACGTAGCCAACGCACGGCGCGCCGCAGCGCTTGATGTAGTAGTCGAGGCACGGGCTGCCGCTGCGCCGCCCCGGCTCCTGGCCTGTGCACGAGCGGAACATGAACACCTTCACCAGCACCTCCAGCGTCGAGCGCACGCGCTTGGCGTTCGAGTACGGGCCGAAGTACGCGCGCCCGGAGCGGTGGCGCTCGCGCGTGAAGTACACGCGCGGGAAGTCCTCGTCGAGCGAGATCGCGATGAACGGATAGGACTTGTCGTCGCGCAGACGGATGTTGAAGCGCGGCCGGTACTGCTTGATGAAGCTCTGCTCCGCCAGCAGCGCCTCCGCCTCGCTGGCCACCACCACGCACTCGATGTGCTCGACCGCCGCCACCATCTCCGCGTGGCCGGATGAACCCGATCCCCGCCCGCCCCCCTGCGCCTTGGAGAAGTGCGACGCCACGCGCTTGCGCACTGACTTCGCCTTGCCCACATAGATCACGCGCCCGCGCGCGTCCCTGAACAGGTACACGCCCGGCTGGTCAGGCAGCGCGCGGCGCTGGCCGAGAAGGGGATGCTCGCTCAAGCGAGCGTCTCCCTGCTTCGGTCGACGAGGCTCGCGCCCTGCTCGCTCAGTACGCGCGCCAATGACGGAAGACGGCGAGCAGCGAGTACACGGCGATGCCGGCGACCACGAACCACGCGATCGTGCCCACGCCCGTTTCCCACATGCGCGTGTGCGCCGCCCATAGGAAGATCGCGACCGCGACCGCGCCGTACAGCAGCCCGCGATGGCGGTCGCCGAGGCCGTCCAGCGTCATGCGGTGTTCGCGGTACAAGCGCAGGCCGAGATAGCCGGCGCCGAGGCCGAACGCGACCACCAGCGCCGCTTCAAACGTGTTCGCCGCGCGCCCGCCCCCGGGGATGAAGTACACGGCGGCTGCGATCGCCAGCACGATCGCCGCGTTGCGGGCGTTTTTCAAGCCTTCGCTCACACAGCAGAGGTTAGCCGCGTGGCCGTTGTCCGGCCGCTGCGGCGCGACTGACTCCAGCCGGCGAGCGGGTCAGTCGACCAGCGCCTCCAGGCGCGCGTATGCCTCCTCGACGGCCCGCGTCGCTGCCGTGTGGCGCGCTTCGGACTTCGCCGACTCATAGCGCGTCGCCCACGCCGCCGGATCGGTCAGGTCGGCTTCCAGCGCGCGCAAGGCCGCCTCGGCATCTTCGATCGCGCGCTCGGCCTGCTGCTGCGCGGTCAGGCGGTTCTTTGACGGTCCCTTCGCCTTCGGCTTGGGCTTGGCCTTCTTCGCCGCCGTCCCCTGCGCAGCGGAGGCCGGCTTCGTGCCCGCTCGCGCACCCGCGGCGCCGGGGTGCGACGGCGAGCCATGACGCGCCCCGGCACCGTTCACAGCGTCGCTTTGGGCCGTGCCCGAGGAGGCGGCGCCTCCCTGAGCCCGGCGCTCGTCGCGCACGCGCACGTACTCCGGCCAGCCGCCCGCGTAGCTGTGCAGCGAGCCATCCTCCACCGCGATCGTGCGCGTGCCCACCGCGTCGAGCAGCGCGCGGTCGTGCGAGACCAGCAGGATCGCTCCCGGGAACGCGCGCAGCGCGTCCTCCAGCGCCTCGCGGCTCTCCAGGTCCAGGTGGTTGGTGGGCTCGTCCAGGATCAGCACGTTGGCGGCGGAGTGCACCAGCACCGCCAGCGACAGGCGCCGGCGCTCGCCGCCAGACAGGCCGCTCAGCGGTTTTTCCGCCTCCTCGCCCGAGAACAGGAAGCGCCCGAGCAGCGCGCGCGCCTTGCCGGGCGTGAGGCCGGTCGCGTGCTGCGCCGCGTCGAGCACGCTTGGGTTGAGGTTCCCGCCCAGTCCGCCGCCCGCGTCGAGCTCGTCCGCGTGCTGGGAGAGGTAGCCGACCTTCACGTTGTGGCCCGTGGTCAGCTTGCCTGCCGCGAGTGCCCGGCGGCCGGCGAGCGTCTGGATCAGCGTCGTCTTACCGGTGCCGTTGGGGCCCACCAGCGACACGTGCTCGCCGCGCTCCAGCCACAGTTCCGCGTGGTCGAGCAGCACGATCGCCGGGTCCCCCTCCGGGGACGATGGGCCGATCTCGATGCGGGCGTCGAGCAGCTCGAAGATCACACGTCCCGAGCGCTCCGGCTTGGCGAACGCGAACTCGAGCCCCTTGGCGTCCGCGGGGTCACGCTCGATGCGCTCGATCTTCGCGAGCTTCTTCACCCGCGACTGCGCCTGGCGGGCCTTGGTCGCCTTGTAGCGGAAGCGCTCGATGAAGCGCTCCATGCGCTCGATCTCCGCCTGCTGCTTGTCGATCGCCTTGCCCAAGGCGATCTCGCGCGCCGCCTGCTCCCGCCGCCACTGGTGCCAGGTGCCCGCGAAGAAGCGCGCGCGTGTCGGCGGCGGTCCGTACATCTCGAGCACCGCCGTGCCCACCGCCTCCAGGAACCAGCGGTCGTGCGCCACCAGCACCACCGCCGCGTCGAGGTCCACGAGCGTCTGCTCGAGCCACTCCAGCGACTCGATGTCCAGGTGGTTGGTGGGCTCGTCCAGCAGCAGCACATCCGCCGCGGTCGCAAGCGCGCGCGCCAGCGACGCGCGCGTCAGCTGGCCGCCGGAGAACGTGTCCAGCGTGCGCTCGAGGTCCGCGTCGCGAAAGCCCAGCCCGTGCGCCATCGCGCTCGCGCGATTGCGCCACAGGTAGCCGCCGCGCGCCTCCAGTCGCGCCTGCTCACGCGCGTAGCGTGCGAGCGTCGCCTCGTCGCTCGCGCCCTGAGCCATCTTCGTCTCCAGCTCCGCCAGCCGCGCCTCGATCGCGAGCTCCTCCGTGCAGCCCGACAGCAGGTACTCGCGCAGAGCCATCCCACGCTCGCGCGGCGGTCGCTGGTCGTGCAGCGCGATGCGCATGCCCTTCGCCACGCTCAGCTCGCCGCGGTCGATCGGCGTCTCGCCGGCGAGCATCCGCAGCAATGTCGTCTTGCCCGCGCCGTTGCGCCCCGCGAGCGTCAGCCGTTCGCGGCGCTCGAGCTTGAACGACACGCCGCTCAACAGCGGCACGCCCGCCATATCCTTGTGCAGGTCCGATGCGATCAGCAGCGCCATGCCGGGTGATGGTAGGCGCCCCGGTTTGTGCCCCCGGCGTGACCGGCGTGTGGGCGTTGTTCCGTTGCGAAGACTGTATAGCGATAGTTACACGGCCGACGCAATGGGACACTCACCACGTGAGGGTCGGCGGCGCTTCGCGTGCTCATGCTCAGGTAGGATCACCGCGACCGATGCGCACACGCCTGCTCGCAACGCTCATTCCGCTCGCGCTGCTCGTAGCGCTCGCCCTCGCCCCAGCCGCCAGCGCGTACAACAACGGCCGTGGCTTCTACGGGCCGACCACCGACAAGACCACCACCGACGCCGGCTTCATCCTGGTCCTGGCTTTCCCGTTGTTCGTGTTCGCGATGAGCATGATCCAGCGCGGTCTGGACAAGCGCAAGGAAGCGCGCAAAGCTGCGCACAAGGCGTTCCTCGCGAACGGCCGCTGGCGCGGCGGCTGGTAGATCGAGGCACGCCGATGAGCGAGCCCGAGCCGGTTCGCTACGAGCGCACCGGCGCTGCCGCCGTCATCACGATCGATCGCCAGCACCGACGCAACGCCGTCGACGGGCACACCGCCGCCGCGCTGCACGACGCGTACCTGCGTTTCGAGGCCGACGAGGACGCGCGCGTGCTCGTGCTCACCGGCGCAGGCGGCGTGTCCTTCTGCGCCGGCGCCGACCTCAAGGCCACCGCCACGATGGCCGGGCGCCTGATGAGCGCGGAGGGGCCGATGGGCTTCACGCGTCTGACGTCCTCCAAGCCCACGATCGCCGCCATCTCTGGCTTCTGCCTCGCGGGCGGGCTGGAGATCGCGCTGTGGTGCGACCTGCGCATCGCCACCGAGGACTCCAAGCTCGGCTATCCCGAGCGCCGCTGGGGCGTGCCGCTGATCGACGGCGGCACCCAGCGGCTGCCGCGCATCGTCGGCCTCGGTCGCGCGCTGGACCTGATCCTCACCGGCCGCATCATCGATGCGCGGGAGGCGCTGTCGATGGGCCTGGTCACCGAGCTCGTGGCCCCCGGCGCCCACCTGCAGCGCGCGCTCGCGCTTGCGGAGGGGCTCGCGCGCTTCCCCCAACGGACGATGCTCGCCGATCGCCGCGCGGCGATCGAGGGCCTCGGCATGCCGCTCGCCGACGCGCTCGCGCTCGAGGCGCAGGCCGGCCCGGAGGTGTTCGAGGACGGCGCGCGCGGAGCCGAGCGCTTCGCCGCCGGCGAGGGCCGCGGGGGGGCGGGCGCGGGGGCTTGAGGACTCGCATGGTCGGCGGGGCCTGTCAGGGGGGCTCGCGACTACCTCGCGGCTCCAGATCGGCCTGCCAGCCGACTACAGGCTTCCGCGTGGCGCGATCCAACGCATCGGCTGGCCGGTTATCGCGGCGATGCGCTCGAAGTCCTCGTCGTAGTGCAGCAGCTGCACCCCGGCTGACTCCGCGGCGGCGGCGATCAGCAGGTCGGCGTGTCCAACGCTGCGCTGGTGCGCGCCGCCCTGGTGGGCTAGCTCGCGGTAGACATCAGTCGCGCGTTGCCACTCTGAGGCGGCGATCGAGCATTGCGAAAGCCTGCCCATCTGCCTCCTGCGTAGATCGAACTCTCGCCCGTTGCGGGCACTCTGCAGAAGCTCGAGCGTGACCATCGCGCACGTGCCGATGAAGCCCGTGAGAGTCTTCTGGTCGAAGCTGGCCCGCAACTCGGGCACGCGACGCGACAGATGCCACGCGCTGGTGTCAGCCAGCTGCTGCACGACCTCGCTTGACCGGGTTGGCGGCCGACGACTTGCGCCGCGAGGAGGGCGCGGCCCTTTTCGCAACAGGACTGGGGTCTTTCGGCTGCAGCGCCGTCGAGCCTCCCCGGAAGACATCCATCACATCGAACTCGTCCCGCCACCTGCCCCACGGCCGCGTCTCCACGCGCGAGCGCCGCATCTCCTTGATCCCCTCCAGGGTCAGCCCCTCGAGCTCCCATTCGGTAAGCCGGCGCAAGTCCTCGCGGCGCACCACCTCGCGCAGCGCCCGGTGCACCGTGTCGGTGGTGTTCTTCGTCTCCAAGACCTCGCGCGCCTCGGCGACTAGATCGGCATCGAGGTTGATTGTCGTTCGTCTCACCATCGAGCACCATCGAGTACATACATGTGAAAATCAAGAGCCATACGCCAATTGTAACCATATGCGCACACTGCTGGCACAGTTCGGACACATCTGCGGTGCCGCCGGGCGATCCAGCGGCGTGCGCCCAACGCAATGCCAACCGCGGTGCCCCGCCTCGGATATGCTCGCCTAAGCGATGGCCTACTTCGTCACAGGAGCAACGGGCTTCATCGGCCGCCGTCTGGTGGAGCAGCTGCTGGCGAATCGCCAGGGCGAGGTGTACGTGCTGGTGCGCAAGGGCTCGGTCGGCAAGCTCGACGACCTGATCGAGCGCTGGAGCATGGTCGCGGGTCCGTCGGCGAGGGAGCGCGTGCAGCCGATCGTGGGCGACCTGCGCCGGCCGCTGCTGGGTATCGAGAAGGAGCAGGTGGCGCAGCTGCGCGGCAAGATCGAGCACCTGTTCCACCTGGCGGCCGTCTACGACATGACCGCGCCGGCGGAGCGAAACACGGCGGTGAACGTCGGCGGCACGACCCACGCGGTGGAACTCGCGCGCGCGCTCGACGCGCAGCATCTTCACCACGTATCCTCGATCGCTGTCGCGGGCACCTACAAGGGCACGTTCAACGAGGAGATGTTCGACGAGGGCCAGCGGCTGCCCTCGCCGTACCATCGCACCAAGTACGAGTCCGAGCGAATCGTGCGCGAGCAGCCGTACGTCGCCTGGCGGGTGTACCGGCCGGGGATCGTGGTCGGCGACTCGCAGACCGGGGAAATGGACAAGATCGACGGCCCGTACTACTTCTTCAAGGCGATCCAGCGGCTGCGCCAGCTGCTGCCGCAGTGGGTGCCGCTGGTGGGGCTCGACCTTGGCTACACGAATATCGTGCCCGTCGACTGGGTGGCGGGCGCGCTCGAGCACATCGCTCACGAGCCCGACCTCGACGGGCGCGCCTTCCACCTCACCGACCCGCGCCCGCAGCGCGTGGGCGAGCTGATCAACGAGATCGCCGACGCCGCGCGCGCACCGCGCTTCGCCGTGAGCATCGACAAACGCTTCACCGACCCGCTGCCCAAGTGGCCGCTGCGGCTGGGCCTGGCGCTGCCGCCGCTGCGCCAGGCGCGCAGGCTCGCGCTGCGCGATCTCGGCATTCCCGACGAGGTGATCGAGCACATGGAGCTCGTGCCGCGCTTCGACACGCACGAGACCGCGCGCGCGCTGGCCGGCTCGGCCTTCGAGCAGCCACCGCCCATGCACAGCTACGTGCCGCGGCTGTGGGACTACTGGGAACGAGAGATGGACAGCACCGAGCTGCGCCGTGGCGCGACGCTCAAGCAGACGCTGGAGGGCAAGCACGTGCTGATCACGGGCGCCTCCTCCGGCATCGGGCGCTCGACCGCGCTGAAGGTCGCCGCCGCTGGGGGCGTGCCGCTGCTGGTCGCACGCAACGTGGAGAAACTCGAGGAGGTGCGCGCGGAGATCGTCGCGGGCGGCGGCACCGCGTTCGTGTACGCGGCCGACATCTCCGACATCGAGTCGATCGAGCGGCTGCTCGATCGGGTGCTGGCGGACCACCGCAACATCGACATGCTCGTCAACAACGCCGGGCGCTCGATCCGCCGTTCGATCGCGCTCAGCTACGACCGTTTCCACGACTTTGAACGCACGATCCAGCTCAACTACTTCGGCGCGGTCAAGCTGATCATCGGCCTGCTGCCGCACATGCGCGAGCGGGGCTCCGGGCACATCGTCAACGTGTCCTCGATCGGCGTGCAGACCAACCCGCCGCGCTTCTCCGCGTACGTCGCCTCGAAGGCCGCGCTGGACGCGTTCACGCGAGTGGTCGCCTCGGAGGTGATCGGCGACGGCGTCACGTTCACGACGATCCACATGCCGCTCGTGCGCACGCCGATGATCGCGCCGACGAAGATGTACGACGCCTTCCCCGCGATCAGCCCGGAGGAGGCCGCCGACATGATCTGCGAGGCGCTGCGTGGCCGCCCGAAGGAGATGGGCACGTGGATGGGCAAGTTCGGGGAAGTCGCGTACACGCTCTCGCCGAGCGCCGTCGACCGGCTGCTGCACCTCGCCTACCGCGTGTTCCCCGACTCGGCCGCCTCCAAGGGCCACAAGGATGTCGAGGAACGCGCGTCCTTCGAGCAGATCGCGATGGCGACGCTGACGCGGGGCGTGCACTGGTAGACGCCCCCGCGATCGAGGTGCGCGATCTGCGCAAGCGCTACGGCGACTTCGAGGCGGTGCGCGGCATCGACATCACCGTGCAGCGGGGGGAGGTGTTCGGGCTGCTCGGCCCCAACGGGGCGGGCAAGACGACCACGGTTGAGATCCTCGAGGGCTACCGCGCGCGCAGCGGCGGCGAGGTGTCGGTGCTCGGCGAGGACCCCGCCGGGCGCTCGATCGCGCTGCGCCGGCGGATCGGCATCGTGCTGCAGTCGGGTGGGATATACAGCCACATCACCCCGCGCGAGGCGCTCGCACACTGGGCCAGCTTCTACCCGCATCCGCGCGACGTCGGCGAGGTGCTGGCGCTGGCGGGGCTGCAGGAGAAGGCCGACGTGCGCAGCCGCAGGCTCTCCGGCGGCCAGCTGCGGCGGCTGGACTTCGCGCTCGCGCTGATCGGCGACCCCGAGCTGATCTTCCTCGACGAGCCGACCACCGGCTTTGACCCCGAGGCGCGCCGCGCCGCGTGGGAGACGGTCAGGTCGCTGCGTGACCTAGGCAAGACGATCCTGCTGACGACCCACTACCTGGAGGAGGCGCAGGCGCTCGCCGACCGCGTGGCGATCGTCAAGGACGGACGCGTGCTCGCGATCGGGCCGCCGCGCGAGCTCGGGGTCGGGGCGGCTCATTATCGCGTCGCCTATCGCGACTCCGACGGCGAGCTGATCGAGCGCGAGACCGACGACCCGACGACGCTGCTGCACGAGCTGACCGCCGAGGCGCTCGCGAGCGGGCAGCGCCTGGACGAGCTGTCGGTGGGGCGCCCGACGCTCGAGGACGTATACATGGAGCTCACCGCCGCATCGTCCCGGGAGGGGGAGGCCGATGCCGATGTGCCTGACGCCGCTCCCAGCGAGGGGACGTCGCGTCGCGAGGCCAGCCGTGCCTGACGCCGTGGCCCTCACGTGGCGCCAGTACCGCCTGGAGCGCAGGATGTTCTGGCGCAACCCGAGCGCCGCGTTCTTCAACTTCCTGCTGCCGCTGCTGTTCCTCGCAGGCGCCGGTGCGGCACTGAGCGCCAACCAGCACCAGCTGGACCGGCTCGTGCCGATGATCGCCGGCATGAGCGTCATGTCCACGACGTTCACCGCGCTCGCCTACAACGTCGTGTTCCTGCGCGAGCGCGGTGTGCTCAAGCGCATCCGCGGGACGCCGCTGCCGGGCATCTCCTACTTCGGCGGCGTGGCCGCCAACGCCGTCACCAACACCGCGCTCCAGATCCTCATCATCGTGCTCGCCGGGCGGGCGTTCTTCGGCATCGGCTGGCCCGTGCACTGGTTGGCGCTGATCGTGTTCGTGCTCGTCGGCGTCGTCAGCCTCGCCGCGCTGGGCGTCGCGTTCGCGCACGTGATCCCCAACTTCGAGTCCACCGCCGCGTATGTCAACGCGGTGTTCCTGCCGGTCGTCGCGATCTCCTTCTACGTGTTCGACTCGCACAGCGCGCCGGGCTTCGTGCGCACGATCGCCGAAGCGCTGCCGCTGAAGCCGCTGATCGACGGGCTGTCCGCGGCGATGGTCGCCGGCGCCGGCCTCGGCAGCCACCTCGACGCGCTCGCGGTGATCGCCCTGTGGGGCGCCCTGGGCCTGTACCTGGCCGTACGCGGCTTCTCCTGGGAGGCCTCTCGCACGTGAGCGGCAAGGCGAGCACGCCCTCCGACTTCGTCGCCCGGCCGGCGGGCTGAGCGGACATGAGCGATAGCATCTTCCTCGCCGACGGCGAGCGGGGGCGTGACGACGAGCTGCAACGCGACGACAAGCGGAGGCGCGACGACGAACGGCGGCGCGGTCATGTGTCCCCTCGTGGCGAAGTCGGTACTGCCATGGTTGTACGGCCGACGGAGCACGCCCGTGGGCCGTGGGATCCGCGGGCTTTGCACGGCGGCGCCCCCGCGGCGTTGATCACGTCCGCATTCGAGCGTATGGAGCCCGGCGCGGAGCTGCGCATCGCACGCCTGGGCTTCCAGTTCCTGCGCCCGGTCCCGCTCGCGCCGCTGGAGCTCTCCACGCGAATCGTGCGTCCGGGGCGACGCGTGCAGGAGCTGGTGGGCGAGCTGATCGCCCGCGGCGGGCCCGCCGCTGCGGGCTCGGGCAAGGCTGAGGTGGTCTGCCGCGCGAGCGCGCTGCGCGTGCGCGAGATTCCGCCGGACGTGCCGAGCTCGCCGGCGCCCGACGAGCAGGCGGCAGCGAGGCTGCCTGGGCCGGACACCGCCGCGGAGGTGCCGTTCGCGCTCAACCACTCGACGGGGCCGAGTTTCGCGATGAGCGGAATGGAGATGCGCTGGCTGGACGATCCCCACGCGCTGGGGCCAAAGCGCGTGTGGATGCGCCTGCGCCACCCGCTGCTGCCCGGCCTGCAGGCCACGCCGCTCGCGCGGCTTGCCGCAACCGCGGACTTCGGCAACGGCGTCAGCGCGGCGCTCCCGTTCGAGCGCTTCCTGTTCATCAACGCCGATCTCACGATCCAGCTGCAACGCCCGCCGCGCGGCGAGTGGATCGGCCTGGACGCGCGCACGCTGCTGCACAGCGGCGGTACCGGGCTCGCCGAGAGCGTGCTGCACGACCTCGACGGACCCGTCGGCCGTGCGTTCCAGACGCTCGTCGTCGAGCCGCGCTGAGCGACCTTCGCGAGTCGCGCCCCGCTGGCGTGTGCCGCCGCGCAGGCGCGTCTTCAGCGCATAACTACGTCGCCGAGCGCCTGGTCGATCGCCTCGATCGTGTCCGCGCTGAGCTTCACGCCGGACGCTGACGCGTTCGCGTGCACCTGCTCGGGGCGGCTCGCGCCGACGATCGCCGAGGCGACGTTCTGCTGGCGCAGGACCCACGCCAGCGCCAGCTGCGCCATTGTCAGCCCGGCCTCCTGGGCGATCGGCGCCAGCCTCTGGACCGCCTCGAGCACGCGCGGTTGGACCAACCGGTCGATGAAGCCGCCCATGCTGTCGCTCGCCGCGCGCGAGTCCGGCGGCGGCGGCTCGCCGGGCAGGTACTTGCCGGTGAGCACCCCCTGCGCCAGCGGCGACCACACGATCTGCGAGATGCCCTCGCGTTCGCACAGTGGGATCACCTGCGCCTCGGGGGCGCGCCAGAGCATCGAATACTGCGGCTGGCTGGAGACCCAGCGCTCCCCCTCCGGGGACGATGCGACCTCGGGGAGCGCGAGCGACTCGTCGATCTTCTCAGCCGGCCACTCGCTGAAGCCGATGTGGCGCGCCTTGCCCGCGCGCACGACCTCGGTGAGCGCGGCCATCGTCTCTGGCAGCGGCGTGCGATCGTCATAGCGGTGACACTGGTAGAGATCGACATAGTCCGTCCGCAGGCGCTGCAGCGACGCGTCGATCTGCTTGTGGATCTGCGCCGCCGACAGGCCGCGGTCGGTATCGGACATCGGGAAGTAGACCTTCGTGGCGAGCACGTAGGAGGAGCGCTCACGGCCCGCGAGGACCTCCCCGAGCAGCGTCTCCGCAGCGCCGCGCCCGTACACGTTGGCCGTGTCGATGAAGTTTATTCCCGCCGCGAACGCCGCCTCCACGCACGCCTTTGCCTGCTCGCGCTGCACCCCGCCAGAGTACGTCAGCCATGAGCCGAGACTGATCTCCGAGACCTCGATGCCGCTGCTGCCGAGCTTGCGCAGGTTCACTGCCGCGCCACACTACTACCCTCTCTGCAGGCGATGGCCGCGATCGACCCCTCCTTGAGCATCCGCGCGGTGACGCTCGCCGTCAGCGACCTGTCGCGCAGCGCCGAGTTCTACGAGCACGTGCTAGGCCTGCCGCTGATCGCCCGCGAGCAGCGCGTCGCGCATCTTGGCGCCGATCGTGCGCGCCCGGCGCTCGTGCTCAGCGAGATCACCGCTGCCGCGCCGGCGCCGGCGAGCGCCACGGGCCTCTTTCACGTCGCCTGGCTGCACCCCAGCCGTGCGGCGCTCGCGGAAAGCGTGCGGCGAATCGCCGGCGCCGGCTGGTCCTTCGAGGGCGCCTCCGACCATGGCGTCTCCGAGGCGCTGTACCTGAGTGACCCGGACGGCCTGGGGATCGAGATCTACGCCGATCGCCCGCGCGAGCGCTGGGAGCGGCCGTCTGACGGCCACGGCGTGAAGATGGTCACGCTCCCACTCGACCTGGACGACCTGCTCGCGCAGTTCCCCGCGCACCCGGCGCCTGCTGTCCCAGCGGGCACCCACGTGGGCCACGTGCACCTGAAGGTCTCAGACGTCGCGCGCGCGGCGGCGTTCTACCGTGACGCGCTCGGCTTGGAGGAGCAGGCGCGCCTGCCCTCCGCCGCGTTCCTCGCCGCCGGCGGCTACCACCACCACATCGGGCTGAACTCCTGGCAGAGCCGCGGCGGCGCGCCCGCTCCAGACACGGCGCCCGGCCTGCGGGGGATCGAGTTCGAGCTCGGCGACGAGGCCGCTCTGGATGCGCTCGAGCGCGGGCTGGCGGACAAGCTCGACGAGGTATCCACCGAATCCCCGGACAGAGTCGACGGAGAGCTCTCGCTGCGCGATCCCGACGGCCAGCTGCTGCGCTTCAGCCATCGCTGAGCCACGGCGGCCAATCGGCGGGACCCGATCGTCCGAGGTGAGGACCATGATTAGGCGATGGCAAGTCCAGCGCTGAGCAACGGCGGCCATGGCGACCCCGCGATCTGGGCGCTTCTCCCCGGGGAGACGATCGAGCGCGAGATGCTGCAGGAACGCTACGGCGGGCGCACGAACGGAAGGATCGCACCCTCGACGTGCTCGCCGAACGTGCTGCTCTTCTCAGATCCGCCGGCGGGAGAGCCGCTGGGGCAGTTCGACGGGTGGCGCGCGGACGGATGCTTCCACTACACCGGCGAAGGCCGGCGGGGCGATCAGCGGATGAAGGCCGGTAACGCCGCGATCCTGGAGCACGCGGGTGCGGGCCGGGCGCTGCGGCTGCTGATGGGGACGAGAGGTCGCGTCGCCTACGAAGGCGAGTTCGAGCTCGCAGCGGACCGGCCCTTCTACATAACCGATGCTCCCGAGGCCGACAACGGGTCCATCCGCAGCGTGATCGTTTTTCGCCTGTCGCCGCTCGACGTGCGGCCCAAGCCGAGCGCCTCGCTGCTCGACCGCGTCAATCGAGCCGGGGTCGAGGATGTTCCGATCGAGGAGCAGTGGACGGAGAAGGCGTTCGTGGCGCCGAGCCAGGCGGCGGATGAGGCCGAGCGACGAGAGTGGGCGCTAGTGCTGGCGTTTCGCGACCATCTGCTGGGGCAGGGACACGAGGTCGGCAGGCTGAAGATCGTGCCACCGGGTGAGGCCAAGCCGCTGTTCGCAGACCTGATCGATCGGACCACCAACACGTTGTTCGAGGCGAAGGGAACGGTCGAGCGCGGCTCGATCCGCATGGCGGTCGGCCAGCTGCTGGACTACAGCCGATTCATCGTGCCAACCCCGCGCATGGCCGTGCTGCTGCCCGCACAGCCGCGGGCGGACCTGCTCGGGCTTCTGAGCAGCGCTCGCGTGGGGGTCGTGTGGCGCGAGGGCAAGAAGTTCGTCGAGTCAGACGGCTGAGCGCAAGCGTTCAGGAGCCGCTCGATCGCGATGCCGCCGGGCATACTCGAACCGGTCGCGGCGCTCGGCAGAGGCCTCACCGTCGCCGCCCGGCCCCGAAGCTCTGCATGGGCGGGACCGCGGCGCGCATGCTGGATCCGACCTCGGCGCCCTCTGGCGCCCCCTCCAGCGCGTCCGGCAGACGATGCACACGTGCGCCCTCGGCGACGCCGTCGACCCCCTCCACGCCGCCGGCGAGGAAGTGCTCGAGCGGGGTGAGCTCGCGCACGATCACGTTGACCACCGGGCGGACCCGCTCCTGCTCGGCCTCCCCCCGCCGGCCCTCGCGCGCGGCGCGCGGGGTCCACTGCTGCATGTCGATCGGCGCCTGCGTGCGCTCCAGCCGCCCTTTGGCGAGCAGCAGCGGCTCGGCGCGCGCCAGGTGGCGGTGGCGCTCGTATACGACCTTGGGCACGATCAGGTTGATGGCGCCGAACTCGTCCTCGAACAGCAGGAACATCGTCCCCTTCGCCGTGCCCGGGCGCTGTCTGGCGATCACCAGCCCCGCCACCGCCACCTGACAGCCGCTCGGCAGCCGCGCGAGCTGGGCGCTGGTGGCGAGCGCTGGCACGTCCAGCCGCGGGCGCAGGATCGACATCGCGTGCTCGCCGACCGTCACGCCGCTGGTGGAGTAGTCGGCGATCAGCCGCTGCCAGCGTCCGAGCGCTCGCAGGCTGGGCGCCGGCCCAAGCTCCAGGGGCAGCGCCAGCTGGGTGTCCTGCCCCGACTCAGCGTCCCCCCCGGCCTGCGCGCGCGAGCCCGCGTCCGCGCGTCCGAGCGCCACGGCCGGCGCGACCATCCCCGCGCGCCACAGAGCCGCGCGCCTGTCCTCCTGCGCGTCCGTGCGCTCGAGCGAGGACGAGCCGCCGGCAAGACCGTCGCAGGCGCCCGACCAGGCGAGCTGCTCGAGCGTCCCGCGCCTGCAGCCGACGCGCCCGGCGAGATCGCCGAGGCTGGCGAAGGGGCCGCCGCGCTCGCGCTCGGCCACCAGCTCCCGCATCTCCGTGCTGGCCACGTCTTTGATGTAGCCGAGGCCGATGCGCACAGCACCATCCTCGACCGTGCACCGCACCTGCGAGGCGTTCACATCGACACCCAGCACCGCTATGCCTCTGTTCTGCGCCTCGTGCACGAGGCTGTCCGGCGCGTAGAAGCCCATCGGCTGCTCGTTCAGCAGCGCGCACAGGAACTCCGCGCCGTAGTGGACGCGCAGCCAGGTCGACTGGTAGGCGAGCAAGCCGAAGGCGGCGCTGTGGGCCTTGGGGAAGCCAAAGCCGGCGAAGCCCTCGATCATCCCCCACACGCGCTCCGCCGTCGGACGCTCGGCGCCCACATGCTGTATCGCCCCCTCGACGAAGCGCTCGCGGTGGCCCTGGATCATCTCCTGGGAGCGCTTGCGACTCATCGCCCGGCGCAGCGCCGCGGCCTCACCCGCGCTGTAGCCCGCGAACGCTTCCGCCACCTGCATCACCTGGTCCTGGAAGATGATCGTGCCGAGCGTCTCTGCCAGCGCCGGCGCGAGCGCCGGGTGCGGGTAGGGGATCTCATACGCGGGGTCCGTGCGCAGGCGCTGGAGCCGTTCGATGTAGGGGTTGATCGCCCCGCCCTGGATCGGACCGGGCCGCACGATCGCGACCTGGATGGTCAGCTCCTGCAGGCTGCGCGGACGGGTACGCAGCAGCGACTGCATCTGCGCGCGGCTCTCGATCTGGAACACGCCCACCGTGTCCGCCGCGCGGATCGCCCTGAAGGTGTCGGGGTCGTCGTAGGGGATGCGCGAGAGGTCGACGCGCTCCCCGCGCACGCGCGCGATCTCCTCCACGCAGCGCTCGACCGCCGAGAGCATCCCCAAACCCAGCAGGTCGATCTTCAGAAAGCCCGCGTCCGCGCAGGAGTCCTTGTCCCATTGGACCATCTGCCTGCCATCCATCGCCGCCGGCACCACCGGGCAGCAGTCGATCAGCGGCCTGGTCGCGATCACCATCCCGCCGGAGTGCTGGGAGAGGTGGCGCGGCAGCCCCTGGGCCTGCTCGACCAGCCGCGCCAGCCACCGCCAGCGCGTGGAGGCGGATCGCGCGCCGGCGATGCCGGCATGGACGTGCTCCAGGTCCTTCCCCCACGGCTCCCCCTCCCCCTCCGGGGACGATGCCGGGGACGACGCCGCTCCCCGGGCCACACGCTCGATCTCGCCGGCGGGCAGGCCGAGCACCTTGCCCAGCTCGCGGATCGCTCCGCGCGCGCGATAGGTGGGGAAGGCCGCCACCAGCGCCGCGCGATCACGCCCGTAGCGCTCGTGCACGCGCGGGATCAGCCGCTTGCGGATGTCACGCGGGAAGTCCAGGTCTATGTCCGGCAGCCCCTGCAGGTCCTCGTGCAGGAAGCGCCCCAGCGCCAGCTTGCCGGCGACGGGATCGATGTGCGAGAGTCCGGTCAGGTAGCAGACCAGCGAGGAGACCGAGGAGCCCCGGCCGCGACCGGGCGCCAGCAGCGCGCGCACCGAGTCCGGCCCGCGCACCTCCAGGGCGACCTCGCGCGCGAGCTCGAGCATGTCGTGATGGAGCAGGAAGAAGCCAGCCAGGCCCAGCTGCTCGATCACGCGCAGCTCCTCCTCCAGACGCCCGCGCGCCTCCTCGTAAGCTGCGTGTGCTGTCGGCGAGCAGTGAGCGGGGCCCGATCCGTAGCGCTCCTCCAGCCGCGCCGCGCACAGCTCGGCCAGGCGACGCGGAGCGCTCTCCTCCTCGGCCCCCGGATAGCGGTAGCCGAGATCCTTCGTCAAGTCGAACGTCAGCCGCTCGGCCAGCGCCAAGGTCTCGCGAACCGCGTCGGGGTGCTCGGCGAAGCGACTGGCCATCGCCCGCGGCGTGCTCATCACGTGGCTGTGATTGCCGCGACGCAACGGCTCTGAGGCGTCGAGCGTGGCGTGGTGGCGCAGCGCCACGAACGCGTCCTGCAACTGCGCCCGCTCGTGCGCGTGCGCGTGCACGTTGCCGGTGGCCACGCATCTGACCCCCAGCCGCCGAGCGTGGGCGCTAAGCGCACGGTTGCGAGCGCGATCGTGGCGGGCGTACGGGCGCTGCAGCTCCACGTACAGGTCCTCCGGGCCAAACGCGTCCAGCAGCCTTCGAGCCGCGCGCTCGCCGCGCTCGCCGGCGCCGATCGCCGAGCGCTCAGCGCAGCCGGTCAGGCAGACGAGGCCCTCGGCGTGGTCGAGCACGTCCTGCACGTTCACCGACGCCTGCGCCAGCTCGCGCCTGCCCGAGCCCTCGCGGGTGTGCGCGTGGGCGAGCGTGACGATCCGGCAGAGGTTGCGCCAGCCGCGCTCGTCGCGCACGAGCAGCGTCAGGTGCGCGGTCTCGTCCCCTCCGTCGCACGCACCCGCCGCCACGGCGCTCGCGGCGGCATCCGCGCCCCGCTCGCCGCCGAGAGCGAGGGCGACGTCGATCTCGGCGCCGTGGATCGCCCTGATCCCGCAGTCGGGCGCGGCCTGCGCCAGCTCCATCGAGCCGCTGACGGAGTTGTGGTCGGTCAGCGCGAGCGCCGCGTGACCCAGCTCGCTCGCGCGCCGCGCGAGCTCCTCGGGCAGCGAGACGCCGTCCAGGAACGAGTACGCGGAGTGGCAGTGCAGCTCCACGTACGGGACCCCACTCGCCCGCGCGAAGCTCATCGCCTCTCCCCCGGCCCGCGCGATCGCCGGACGGCTATGGGGCCTGTGCGAACCAGCGTCCCGAGCGCAGGTCGTGGAAGACGACCACGTCGCGCCCGCGCTCGCCCACCAGCTCCCAGTAGCGACGTCGCAGCGGCTCGGCGGTCCACCAGCGATCCTCCACCAGCCAGGACTCGCGCAGCGACTCGATCGCTTCGCCGTTCACCTGCGTGGGCATGCCATCGGGGCGGGCGAGCTCCAATCGCACGTGCGCGGGGCGAGGGGCGTTCAGGGCGCGCGTCATGGCTCCTCACGGCCGCGGTCCATCACTCGGGGACGGGCGCCAGGACCACCCGCCGCTCGGGCACCCGCGAGTCCGGGTCCACGCACACCGCCCGCAGCGCCGCGTCCTTGCCGGCCACGGCGCGCACCTGCGCGACGGCCTCGCGCAGACGTCGGCGGGAGGCGGTGGTGCTCTCCCCGAACAGCTCGCCCTGCTCGCTGGTCGGCGGGCCGAAGTGCTCGACGGCCAGCGCCAGCGCGCACGCGGGAGCGGGCAGCGCCAGCAGGCGGACCGACAGCGCCAGCCAGATGCGCTCGGGGTCGGCCAGCGCCTGGCGGAAGACCACGCGCTCGCGCCAGCCTCCGCCCGTGAGCAGCCGCGCGGAGAGCGTGACGGCGCGCAGCGTGCGCCCGTGACGCTCCGGGCGCGCCAGCAGCCGGCTCACCAGCACGCCCAGCACGCGCCCCAACGCCTCGCCGGAGCTCGCGTCTGCGACCGCCATCGACTCCTCCAGCCGCTCCTCCACGCAGCGTGGGCGCAGCGGGCTGTCCTCGCCGCACGCCAGCCTGTGGGCGAGCCCGCCGGCGCGCCCGAAGCGATCGGTGAGCTGCGCGCGACCCAGCTTCGCCAGCTCGCCGAGCGTGCGCACCCCCAGACGGGTGAGCGGATGCACGAGCGCGGCGGTCTCCTCGCGAAAGCCGAGCAGCGCGACCGGGTGGGCGGCGAGCCAGCGCCCGCTCTCCCTCTCCTCCACCACCAACGCCCGCTGCGAGCTCGTCGCCAGCGCGCACGCCAGCGCGCAGAAGCGCGTCGGCGCCGCCCCCACGCGCACGGGCCGTGCGAGCGCGCGCCGGGCGGCCGCGATCGTGGCCTGCTGCGTGCCGTGCAGCCCGCGCAGCCCTCCGGCCTCGAAGTACGCGAGCCCCGGACGCGAAGGCTCGACGGCAGCGCCGATCGATTCAAGGGCGCGCACCGCCTCCTCCCAGACCTCGGCCACGCGCACGGGATCGCCGGGCAGCAGCATCAGATCGGGACAGCGGGCGAGCGCCTCGCCGAGAGCCATCCCCGCTGACACGCCGCGGCCTTCAGCGGCTCCCGAGACCTCCCCCACGCGCTGCTCGGCACCGGCCGACGGCGCCACCGCCAGCGCGTGTCCAGCCAGCGTCTGGCGAGTCACCAGCGAGCGATCCCCCTCCGGGGAGGATGCGCCGGCGGCGACAGCGAGCTCGAAGCGGGGGATGTGGATGCAGACGACCATGCGAACATATGTTCGCATGCCGAGTCGAGGCTGCCACAGCTAGATGTCTGCGAGCGGCCCCCGAGCCCGCGGGCTCAGTCTGCTTGCGCATCCAGCTCGGTGGCGCCGACGCTCAGTCCATCGTCAGCGGTCCCTCGGCGGAGCCGCTGAGGAACTGGCGCACGAACGGGTTCTCCGAGGAGAACATCCTGTCTGCGTCGCCCGCCTCCACGATCCGCCCCCGCCACAGCAACGCGATGTACTCGCCGATCTGGCGCGCGGAGGCGATGTTGTGCGTGACGACGATGTAGGTGCCTTTGTGGATCGCGTGCATCTCCTGGATGAGATCGCAGAGCAGCGCCGTGCGCACCGGATCGAGGCCCGAGTCGGGCTCGTCGAAGATCACCACGTCCGGCTCCATCACGAGCGCGCGCGCGAACCCGGCGCGCTTGCGCATGCCGCCTGAGAGCTGCGATGGCAGGTCTTGCATCGCGTCCGCCAGGCCGACGTCGGCGAGCCGCTCGCGCACGCGTTTGGCGATGTCGGCCTCGGAGGAGTCGGTGTGCTGTCGCAGCGGGAAGGCGACGTTGTCGAATACGTTCATCGACCCGAACAGCGCACCGTCCTGGAACAGCACGCCGATCTTGCGCCGCAGCGCGAGCAGCTCGGGCATCGGCAGGCTCTTGACCGATTGTCCTTTGACGAGGATGTCGCCGGAGTCGGGGAACATCAGCCCGATGATGTGCTTGATCAGCACGCTCTTGCCCGTGCCGGAGGGACCGAGCACGACGGTGATCGTGTCCTCGGGGAAGGCGACGTTCAGACCGTCGAGCACCGACACCCCGCCGAGGCGCTTGTGCACGTCCAGGCAGCGGATCGACCAACTGGGATCGTCCGCGTTCCCCAGGAGGTCGACGTCGCTCGCGTGATACTGGTGGCGGTCCTCCCCGACGGTCGGCTGCTGGTCTTCCTCGGGCGTCATTTCTTTGCCTTGTACACGGCGTGGGGGAACTGGCTCGTTTCGCCGTTGTAGCTGAACGGGCCCTGCTGGACGCACGGCGGCGCCGCCACCCGGTTGGAGGATTCAGGTTCGTTGGCGATCGGCGATTCGCCCGCGTTGGCCGGCGTGGTGAGCTCTTTGAGGAGTTCTTCGGAGACCGTTTCGTTGGCCGGCCCGGTGACCGCGGGAGCGGAGTTCGCGCACGAGCCTGATTCGAACACCGGCAGCCCGCTCGCGAGCGCGCCGTAGGCGCCGGAGTGCGGGTACGCGTTGGCGCGGTTGGTGCCGATGCGCTTGGAGAAGATCGCGAGGCTTTCGGGGCTCAGCACCTGCATCGCGGTCAGCACGTGCTGCTTGGGGCCTTTGCCGAGGGGCAGGTCGCTGTTCGGTTCGCTCTCCTCGGTGGCGGCGGTGATGTTGGCGAAGAACGCCTGCACCTCTGGTATGTAGTCGCTGAGCTCCTGCAGGAACGGGTCCAGGTTGTGCAGGTCGGGGCGGAAGTTTTCGAGGATCGGGACGGTCAGGTCGAGCGCCTTCTTGAGGTCGGGAAGATCGGTTTTGGCGGACGCGGTGAGCGGCCCGAGCGAGGTGAGGAAGCCGTTGAACTGCGGGGCGAACGGCTTGGCCACCTGCAGCAGCGCCGCCAGCTGACGCTCGGTGGGACGGAATTCTTCGAAGTAGGGGTTGGCGAGGGCGGCGAACTTGTCGGTTTCCTTGAGCGCGACCGTGCCGTTGTGCTGGAAGGTGGGCAGCGCGCGGAAGGCTTCCGCGAACGCCTGGCTGGCTTCGGCCGCGGCGTGGAAGGTGCGCTCGCCGTTGACGATCGAGCCTTCGAGCTGGTGGTCGCGGCTGGCGAGCGCGTTGAACACCACGCCCGTGTTGTGCACCAGCGCGCGCACCGCCCCTTCCTGCTCGTTCAGCAGCGTCACCAGGCGATTGGCGCTCGCGACGAACGGTTCGAGCTGGGCGAAGGAGGCGTTGATGTTTTCGCCGCGATCCTTGATCCCTTCGGCGACCGCTTCCTGCCAGATCTGAAAGTCGCGTCTGGTCTTCGCGTCGAACGCCGAGAGGATGTCGTCGAGCGTCACCGACGGTTCCACCTGCGCGTTGGGAAGCTGGCCCCCGTCGCGCAGATACGGGCCGCTGCGGCCCTCGGGGAGCAGCTGCACGTAGGTCTCGCCGAGCAGCGTCTTGACGCGCAGGATCGCGCGCATGTTCGCGCGGATCGGCGCGTAGCGCCCGGCGATTTCGAGCGTCGCGTGCGTGCGCCCGTCCTTGCCGACCACCGGCAGCGAGACGACATGCCCGACTTCCACGCCGCTGATGCGCACGTCGGACTGTTCCGCGAGCGCGAACGAGCGCGGGAACGCGACCGTGATCCGGTAGCCCTTCGGTTTCAGCGGCAGCGGGCCCCCGAAGGACTCCCACAGGAACATCAGCAGCCCGAAGCAGCTGAGCACGAACAGCACGATCACCAGCAGATTTCCGAGTGTGGGCGCGCGCTTCTGCATCTCAGCGCTTACCTCCGAAGGCGCCGCCAAGGCCCGAGAACGGCCCGCCCGACGGCGCGCCGGCGTGCGTTTTCGTGCGCGAGCGCTCGCTCGTGGTGGGCGTGCCGCTGGCGTTGAGGATGCCCTCGTTGATGCATTCCTGCTTGGTCGGCGGCCTCAGCAGACCTTCCAGCAGCCTCACGTTGGGGTTGACGGAGGAGACGCTCTTGAACAGGCGCAGGACTTCGCAGTTGAAGTACACGAGCGTGCGGAACAGCGCGCTGTGCGCGTCGCCGGTGCTGAGCACGCTGTTCAGATCGTGGTTGCCCCAGTCCAGGAAGAACAGAAAGCCGCCCTTGCTCGCCCCGGGGTTGTAGGCGATCTCGTTGAAGAATTCGTTGAGCACCGAGAAGCTCGTCGCGAGCTTCGGCAGCGCTTCGCTCAGCTTCTGCGTGGTCGGCTGCAGTTCGTTGACCACAGGCAGGATTTCGCGCGCGAACGGGCGGATCTCGTTCTTGATCACCGGGGTGGTCTTCAGCGCGAGCCGCCGCGTGGCTTCGTTGGCCGGGCCGAGCGCGCGCGCGAACGGCAGCAGGTCGTGCAGCGCCGGCGTGAGCACGTGCGTGGCGGTCGCGAGCTTGGCCAGGCCGACACCCGTCTTGTGCAGCGCACCGGGGAGCAGGTGCAGCGTCTTCTTGAAGTTGGCTTCCTCATGGGCGAACGTCGCGAACACGGCGTTGGAGGCGTCGACGAGCTGGGAGAGCTGGTGGTCCTTGTTGCCGAGCGCTTCCACCAGCAGCCGGAAGTTGTGGATCGCGCGCGCGACGTTGGCGTGGCGGCCTTCCAGTTCAGTGGCGATCTCTTCGGTGTAGCGGGCGGTCGGGTCAAAGCGCTTGAGCGCCGCCGACAGGTTCTTGGCGTTGCCCTTCAGCCCGATGCCCAGCCCGGCGATCAGCTCCTGCAGGTAGGAGCGCGTTTCCGCGTCCAGGCCGGCGAGGAATTCGTCGAAGTCGATATTGGGAGCGGTCTGCGAGACGGGCAGCACCTCGCCGCTGCGCAGTTTGCCCGCCGATGGAGTGCCCGGGCTGACCTCGACGCTGATGTCCTGCAGCTGGGTCTTCGGGCGCAGCAGCATGGTCGCGTTGCGGTAGATGTACTTGGCGTACTTGGGGTTGACGTCCATCGTCACCAGCGCCACCCCGTGACGCAGGTCGACCGCCGCGATTTCGCCGACCTTCGCTCCGGCGATCGTCACCGCCTGGCCCTGCCCGGGCGTGACCGCCTGGGCGGTCTGGAATTCGCCGCCGAGTTTGAAGTATTCGTGCCCGAGCACCGGCACCCAGCTCGGGAGTTTGAGGTTCTCGTGCGCGAGGATGTAGCCGCCCACGCCCGCCGCGATCAGGATCAGCGTCACGACCGCGATGAACGCCGAGCGGTAACGCTCGATCTGGTCGCGGACGCTCAGGCCTTCCTGGGTGGTGTCGGTGGGATTCATCCCTGGCTCCCGTCGGCCGGTCCCTGAGACAAGGGGCCGTTGAAGTTGGGCAGCTGCTGCGTCGAGCACTGCACCAGCGGCTCATATGGCGGCTCTTCGGCTGGGAACGCCGGGCGCGTGCCCTGCGGGGGCAGCTGCGCGCGCCCGAGCAGCTCCTGGCCTTTGACGCCCTGCACCGTCACCGGCTGCGAGCGCAGCGTCTGCCCGGCGTTGCCGACCAGCGCTTTGACGACCGGGCCGTTGCCGTTGAAGGTCTGGCCGATGCTTGCCAGGCCGACCACGCTGTACCAGAACTCCTTGTAGTCTTCCACGCCGCTCGTGCTCGACCCGTCCTGGAGCTTGGCGTTGCCGGCCGGGAAGATCACTTTCGTCATGCACGCGTTGAACGCTTCCGTCTGCTTGTAGAGGGGCGTCTGTTCGCTCTGCAGGTGCGCGAGCGACGGCACCGCCGCCTCCAGGCCCTGGGCCACGCCTCCCAGCTCCTGCGGCGCGAGCGAGGCCTGGACCTGTTCGATCCACGGCAGCGCCGCCGCGACCGTTTCCGGGGTGTTGCGCACGCCCGGCAGGATCGCGTGCGCGAACGCGCGCGTCGGCGGGAAGGAGGCGTCCAGGCCGGCGAGCCCACGCTGGATGCTCAGCAGCGAGCTGGGCAGCTCGGCGACGAGCGCCGTCAGGCTCGTGGCCTGCGAGGCGAGCGAGGCGAAGAAGTTGTTCCAGTTGGGGAACAGTTCGCCGAGGTCCTGCTCGTGTACGTTCAGCGCCGCCGTCACCCGGCCGATCGCGGCGACGAGTTTGGAGAGGTCGTGGGGTTCGGTGCCGGTGACCGCCTGCGTGTCGATCGCTCCGCCGCGCAGCGACTTCGGCCCGCGCGCGTAGGTCTGGTTGAGCGCTTCCGCCGCGTTCAGCCCGCGCACTTCCGGTTCCTGTTCGGCGTTTTCGGGCGCTTCAGGCTTGCGCGTCAGCGCTTCGCCGTAGTTGATCAGGAAGCTCTGCAGGTTGGCGCGCGTGTCCGTGTTCAGCGCGTCCAGCACCTGGTCGAGCTGGACCGGGTTGGAGGTCTGGGCGACCGGGATCGTGTACCCCGAGGAGATCGCCGGGGCTGAGGGGCTGCCCGGCTGCAGTTCGATGAACCAGTTGCCTTCCAGGAACAGCCGCGGGCGAATCTTGACGGTCGCGTCGGAGTGGATCGGCAGGCCGCGCGATTCGAGTTCCATCGTCACCAGGCCCGTGTCGCCCTGGCGCTTGACCGCGGTCACCTGGCCGACGTTCACGCCGGCGATGCGCACGGGCGATTTGGTCTGGATGTTGATCGCGGTCGCGAACTGCGCCTTCAGGCGGAAGCCGTGCGTGAACGGGATCTTCTTCTCGAAGCTGAAGTAGAGCGCGATCACGATGATCACGATCAGCACGATCCCGGCGCGGACGGGGTTGCGCGAGCGCTCCAGCTCGGCGACCGGCACGCGCGCGTGGCGCCGCCAGAAGGGCACGCGACTCATTTGCCCTTCCCCTTGCTCTTGGGCTTCTTCTTCGCCTTCGGCTTCGGCTTTGGCTTGGCCAGACCGAGCGCCTTCAGCTGTTCGGGCGAGTACTTTTCACCGAACACGTTGTCTTCGCGGCTTGTGATTTCGCGGCTGTTGGCGACGTTGCTCGCCGGCACGTTGCCGATCACCGCTTTGCCGGGAATGTAGGTCTCGTTGCCCGCTTCGCACAGGTTGGCCTGGCCCGGCCCGGTGGTGTTCGGGTAGGGGTTGAAGTGCAGGTGGTTGTTGTCGACGACCTTGGTCGAGCCGACCACGCGTTCGATCGACGGACCGTTGGCGGGGGCGGCAGCGGGGAAGCCCTCGTTGCCGACGCCGACGGGGGCAAGCACCGTGTCCGCGCGCGCGAGCGTTCCCACACCGACGTTCTCGGACTCGAGGCTCGCGAGGTTGCGGAACGCGAGCGTCCAGTAGTTGCAGTTGACCTGCTCGGGCGTGATCCCGGCGAGCAACGGGTTGCCGATTTCGAGCGTTTCGGTGAAGTCTTCGAACGCGAGCGAGACGACCGGGTTGCGCCCGAATGCCTCGAGCGCCTGCGAGGCTTCGGCCAGGCGCGTGTTCAGCGCGGTGGCTGCCGCAAGGTTCACAGCGCCCACGCTGAAGGCGTGTCCGAGCTGGGGCGCGACCGTGCGCAGCGCGGCCGCGCTCGGTCGCAGCAGGTGCATGAACTCCGCTGCGTTTTCATAGAACGGCTTCTCGTGGGGGAGCGAGAAGATCGCCTGTTCCAGCGCCGGCGGCCCGCCCCTGGTGGCCGCTTCGATCGATCTGGCGACGCTCGCGAAGGCGGTGAAGAAGGTGTCGAGGTTGCTGAACAGTTCGGCGTTGGTCTGCGCGACCGGCGCCGTCTGCGACGCCGGACGATCGAGGTCGATGAACAGCTCGCGCAGCGCGGTCTCAGGAGCTGCGAGGTTGCGCAGGACGGGGATCGCGTTCGTCACGAGTGGGCGCAGTTCGGCGATCGTGTTGTTCAGGCCGAGCCCGCGGCCGGCGAGGCCGTCGCCGAAGTTGATGGAGTTGACCTTGATCGCCGTCCTCGTCGGTTTATTGAACATATTGAACAGTTCCTCGATATCGACCGGTTCGCGTGTCTGCGCGAGCGGGATCGTCTGCCCCGGTTTCAGCGGCGTGCGCGAGCTGCCGCGTTCGAGTTCCAGGTACTTCAGCCCGACCGCCGAGACCGACTGCACAATCGCGTGCGTATCCGTCGGCAGCGGTTCGAACTTTTTTTCCAGTTTCAGGTCGGCGACCACGGTCAGACGGCCCGTGCGCGGGTTCTCGCGGGCGTGCAGCGCGCTGACGAGGCCGACGCGCGTGCCGGCGATGCGCACCTGGTTGGAGGACTGCAGCCCCGACGCCTCCGGCAGTTCGACTTTGACGTTGTACGTGGGCACGAACGGCAGCCCGTTGTTCGCGTTGTAGGACAGGAACACCGCCAC
>Ga0116215_1000481_pt1 | contig 30297 bp, 32 predicted proteins | sample Sb_taG_7_FD_89698 | JGI IMG/M metagenome (GOLD analysis project Ga0116215, IMG submission 89698) | Peat soil microbial communities from Weissenstadt, Germany - Sb_50d_2_FS metaG | ecosystem: Environmental > Terrestrial > Soil > Wetlands > Peat | place: Germany: Weissenstadt | collected 2010-09-21
GCTCAGAGAAATCGGCGCCGAGGCTGCCGCACGGATCATGTGCTCGGGCTCCGTAGGTCGCGCCCCTCGGGTTCGGCCGACTCGAGCAGTTGAGCGTGGAGGTGGCCGTTGGAGTACAGGCCGCCTCGCAGGTCGATCCGCTCGCCACCACCCGGGTCGGTGAATCGGCCACCCGCCTCCTTCAAGAGCACAACGCCGGGAGCATGGTCCCATTCGAAGCCGCCCTCCGAAAGCACCCCATCGAGGCGGCCCTCGATCAACTCAAGGATGGGAGAAGGGTGGTCCACCCAGGTCGCGCTCTTTGCGACCGCCGCCTGCCATTGGGACGATGGCCTCACGTAGCCACCGATGCATGCTCCCTGAAGCGCCGTCGTGGTCGAGACTCGAAGGCGTCGTCCCGGCGACGCCCACGCCCCAATGCCCTTCGCCGCCCACCACGACCGTGTCTCAGCTGGGCGAGTGATGAGGCCAAGCACGATCTCGCCGTCGACCTCGAGCGCGACATGGGTGCCCCACGCGGTGTCGCCGGCCAGGAAGAAGGAGGTGCCGTCAATGGCATCGAGAAGCCACCGACGCGCCTTGTCGCGATCGACGCCACCTCCCTCCTCACTCAAGACCGAGTCGTCCGGCCGTTCGGTGACGAGGAACTCGACCAGACCATGCTCCACCGCGAGGTCTGCCTCGGTGACCGGAGAACCGTCGGCCTTCCAATCGCAGCGCACAGCCGCACCGAAGAAGGGCAGAGCGATGTCGGCGGCCAAGGCTCCGAGAGTGCGGGCCAATGCCAGGTCAGCCTCGAGGGCGGGCGGCATCGGCCAAGCATGATCGACGGCCGAGATCACGGCACATCGATCGTTTGAGAGACCGGCCGCGCAAGCGCGTTGAAGCCGTCGAAGCGACTCGCCGAGCTTCTTGCGGATACCGGTGGAAGTCGCCTGCCTAATGGCGTCCGATCGGGAGGTTCGACCTCCCAAAAGGGAGCCGTGCGTCGACCGTCGACGCATGCCGAGGTCTCTAAAACCGGTGCTGATGTCCCACGATGGGAAGGGTCGCATCCCCGACGCTGCGCTCGTCGGGGTCGGAGCGGCAGACCCCGATCCGCAGCAGCGGGCGAAGCCCCGCCTCGTCAAAGGCACCACAGAGACGTCGACCGTCGGCTGTCGCGATGAGGAGCTCGTAGTCCTCGCCGCCCCCGAGCGCCTCGTCGAGCGTCGCCCCGGGGGCGATCGGCACGTGGTCAATGGCCACCCCCACGTGGGACGCTCCGGCCAGCCGGTGCAGATCGAGTGCGAGGCCGTCGGACACGTCCATCATCGCCGAGGCCCCCGCGGCACGGGCGGTCTGGCCCTCCTCGAGCCTGGCCGTGGGCCGGCGGTAGGCGGCGGCGAGCGACCCACCGTTCGCGTCGGGGTCGCCCGCGCGCAGCACACGGAACCCGGCCGCCGAGGCACCGAGCGGGCCGGTGACGAACAACGCATCACCCGGCCTCGCCCCGCTGCGCAGCACTGCGGGACCTGGACCGTCCAGTTGTCCCGTCACCGTGACGGCCAGGACCAGCTGGCCAGCCTCGGTGAGATCCCCGCCGACGAGCGCACACCGGCTGTGGGCGGCCGCCTCCGCCAGCCCGTCGGCGACCTCCTCCAGCTCGAGCCCGGGCGGGGCCCCGAGCGCGACGAGCGCGTGGCGCGGCGTGCCCCCCATCGCCGCGATGTCGCTCACCGCGACCGTGAGCGCCTTCCAACCGACGTCACACAGCGAGACGAGCGCGAGATCGAAGTGGATCCCCTCCACCACTGCGTCGGTGCTGAGGAGCAGCGCCGTGTGGTCGGGTCCGGCCGGAACGGCCACCACCGCGGCGTCGTCGCCGATCCAGATCTCCCCTGGCCCGGGCGGCCCCAGCCGGTGTTCGAGGCGACTTCGGATACGCTCTAACACGGCATCTTCGCCGGTTGGGAAACCGCCGCCGGGCTCCGGTGGAGGTTTGGGGTGGACCACCGTCCATGCCTAGCATTGTCGGCCACACGTCTCGCAGTGGGGCCGTCGCCAGCCAAGCCACACGAGTCTCCCGAAGGAAGGTGTGACCGGATGCCTCCGACCGCCAGCGTCCCGACTGCCAACAAGAAGCTGATCGATTGGGTGGACGAGATCGCAGCGCTGGTCACCCCCGAGCGCGTCGAGTGGTGTGACGGATCGGCCGAGGAATACGACCGGCTCTGCCAGCTACTGGTGGACCAGGGCACCTTCACCCGCCTCGCCGACGCGAAGCGTCCGTCCAGCTACTGGTGCCATTCGGACCCGAGCGACGTGGCGCGGGTCGAGGACCGGACCTTCATCTGCTCGAAAGAGGAAGCCGACGCCGGCCCCACCAACAACTGGCGGGAACCCGGCGAGATGCGCGGGGTCCTGAAGAAGCTGTTCAAGGGGGCAATGCGCGGGCGGACCATGTACGTGGTCCCGTTCTCGATGGGCCCGCTCGGCTCGGACAAGGCCCACATCGGCGTGCAGCTGACCGACTCGGCCTATGTGGCCGTGTCGATGCGGATCATGACCCGGATGGGCAGGGGCGCCCTCGAGGTGCTCGGGTCGGAAGGCGAGTTCGTCCCGTGCCTGCATTCGGTCGGGGTTCCGCTCGAGCCCGGACAGGCCGACGTCCCCTGGCCGTGTGACGCCGAGAACAAGTACATCGTCCACTTCCCCGAGACCCGGGAGATCGTCTCCTACGGCTCCGGCTACGGCGGCAACGCCCTGCTGGGCAAGAAGTGCTTCGCGCTGCGGATCGCCTCGGTCATCGCACGGGACGACGGATGGCTGGCCGAGCACATGCTCATCGTCAAGCTGACCTCACCGGAGGGCGAGGTGCGCTACGTGACCGGAGCGTTCCCCTCGGCCTGCGGCAAGACCAACCTCGCGATGCTGATCCCGACCCTGCCGGGCTGGAAGGTCGAGACGATCGGCGACGACATCTGCTGGATGAAATTCGACGATGAGGGACGCCTTCGGGCGATCAACCCCGAGGCCGGGTTCTTCGGCGTCGCACCCGGCACCAACAGCCACACCAACCCCAATGCCATGCTGACGCTCTCGGCCAACGCGATCTTCACCAACACCGCGTTGACCGACGACGGCGACGTGTGGTGGGAGGGCATGGGCGAACCGCCCGCCCACTGCACCGACTGGCGGGGCGAGGACTGGACCCCCGCGACCGGCAAGGCGGCCGCCCACCCGAACTCCCGGTTCACCGCCCCGGCCGCCCAGGATCCGGCCATCGCCGCCGAGTGGGAGGACCCCGAGGGCGTCCCGATCTCGGCCATCCTCCTCGGTGGGCGACGCGCCTCGGTGGTGCCGCTCGTGGTGCAGTCCTTCGATTGGACGCACGGCGTGTTCCTCGGCTCGATCATGGCCTCGGAGACCACGGCGGCGGCGACCGGCGCAGTCGGCAACCTGCGCCGCGACCCCTTCGCCATGCTGCCGTTCTGCGGCTACAACATGGCCGACTACTTCGGGCACTGGCTCGAGGTCGGAGCGGCCACCGATCCTGAGAAGCTGCCCAAGATCTTCTACGTCAACTGGTTCCGCAAGGACGCCGACGGCCGGTTCCTCTGGCCCGGCTACGGCGAGAACTCCCGGGTCCTCGAGTGGGTGTTCGACCGGGCGGGCGGCAAGGGCGAAGCGCTCGAGACCCCGATCGGCTGGGTCCCGGCCGCCGGCGCGATCAACATCGAGGGTCTCGAGGTGTCCAAGGAGGACATGGAGGAGCTGCTCCGGGTCGACGTGGCCGAGTGGAGGACCGAGGTCCCGCTCATCAGCGAGCACTACGCGAAGTTCGGCGACGCCCTGCCCGAGGCACTCTCCGACACCCTCGACACGCTGCAGGCCCGGCTCGGCTGAGGCCCGGCTCAGCCCCGGAAAGAGAAGCCCGGACGCCGGAGCGCGGTCACCTCGCCCTGGGCCGAGGCGACCTCGTGGACCAGCCCGGCGGCGCGAGCCTCGTCGGCGCCGAGGTATGGCCCGTCGGCGAGCCAGGGGGCGATCTCGGCCTCGGGCCGCCCGAGCGCCCGCGCGAACCGCTCGCAGTACTGGGCCCACTGCCTCCCCCGGTGCTCGAGCCATCTCTCGATCGTCCGGGCGTCGCCCGAGAACGCGGAGTGCGGCTCGCAGAGGTGGAAGCGGGCGTGGGGCATCGCCACCCGCCGGGCGCACGCCGCGAACACGCCGACGACCGGGCCGCCGACCAGGCCGAGGGCGACGCCGGTCACCGGCACGCCCATCGTGTCGATGACGTCCATCACGCTCAGCGCCGCGCCGAGCTCGCCGCTCGGACTCTCGAGGTGCAGCTGCACCGCCGAGTCGCCCGTCGCGTCGAGGGTCATCAACTCCATCGCCACGTGCCCGGCCGACTCGTCGGTGAGCGCGCCGGTGACGAACACGACCCGCTGGTCGAACAGGCGCGCCCGCAGCGACGCGCCCCAGTCGCTCGGCTCCGGCGGGTAGCTGACGGAGCTCGGGGTCACGGGTCCTGGACCCCGAGGATGACCATCGAGCCCAAGGCGGCGGCGTAGCGCTCGAGGGTGGAGAGCCGGACGTCGGCCTGGCCGGCCTCGATCCGGGCCACCGCCGACTGGGAGGTGCCCATCCGGGCCGCGACCTCGGTCTGGGAGAGGCCGAGCGCGTGGCGACGGGCCACCAGCTCGTCCCCGAGGGCGCGGCGGGCCCTCGCCATCTCGGCGAAGCCGGGGAACACCGTCTCGTGGCGCCGGTCGCTCACCCGTCCAGTTTATCTCATATTCGAGATAGCATTCTCGAGATGACACGACACCAGAGCGAGGGCGGGTCGCTTGATCCCCGCCTGACGCTGATCCCCACCGTGATCGACGAGGGCATCCGGGGCGACCGGATGTTCGACCTCTACTCGCTGCTGCTGCGCGCCCGCATCGTCTTTTTGGGCCAGGAGGTCGACGACCAGATCGCGAACGTGATCATCACCCAGCTCCTCTACCTCGAGTCCCAGGACCCGGACAAGGACATCGCTCTGTACGTGAACTCGCCGGGCGGCTTGGCCTATGCGGGGATGGCGATCTACGACGTGATCCAGCACATCCGGCCCGACGTGTCGACGACGTGCGTCGGGATGGGCATGTCGGCCGCCGCGATGATCCTGTGTGCGGGCGCCCCCGGGAAGCGCTTTGCCCTTCCCAACTCGCGCCTCATGATCCATCAGGGGTCGGCCGGCACACGGGGCGCGCCGAGCGACATGGAGATCCAGCTGCGCGAGGTGCTCGCCACCACCCACCGGATGGCCGAGATCATCGCCCACCACACCGGCCAGCCCCTCGAGAAGGTCGAGCGGGACATCGACCGCGACTACTTCATGTCGGCCGAGGAGGCGCTCGCCTACGGGATGATCGACGAGATCATGACGCCGCGGCGCGGCCTCAACGCGGTGCTCGAGGTCGCGGCGGCGGTCTGAACACCGCGACGTCCGTCCCTCGTTGGCGCGTCCGGTTGCGCGACGATCGGAGGCGGTGAGCCCGGCCTGGCAGACCCACTGGCACCGCCACCCCGGCGTGCGGTCGGGCGGCGACCTGTCCCGGGGTGAGCGGGCCGCCGACAAGATGCGCAACGTCATGGGGTCGTGGCCGTTCGTCTTCGGCTTCTTCGCCGTGATGATCATCTGGGCGGTGATCAACACGCTCGTCCTGCAGCGGGTGATCCACCACAAGGCGTTCGACCCCTACCCCTACATCCTGCTGAACCTGTTCCTGTCGATGCTGGCCGGCGTGCAGGCCGCCGCGCTCCTGATCGCGGCCAAGCGGGCGGACTCCATCTCGTCGGAGATCGCGCTCCATACCGAGGGGAACACCGACGACATCAAGGTCCTGATCAAGGAGAACACCACACTGACCGAGCAGGTCAAGAGCAACACCGACCTGTTGGAGGAGATCCACCTCCACGTGGCCAACATCGCCCTGAAGGTCGGGGCAGAGCAAGGGCGTTTCCGCCCCGGCGAGCCGCCCCCGCACCAGGGCTGACTCCGGGGTCGCCGGCCCGGCGGCCGCCGTCGCCACGATTGGTAGCGTCGCCGCACCCGACCAGGAGGATGCCGTGACCACCACCATCGTGGCCCTATGGAAGACGCCGAACGACCGAGAGGGGTTTGAGGCCCACTACCTCGGGACCCACATCCCGATCGTGCGCGAGCTGCCGAAGCTGAAGGAGGTCGCGATCTCCAAGGTCCTGACCGGCCCCTACTACCGGATGGCCGAGCTGGTCTTCGAGAGCGCCGAGGACCTCGGGGCGGCGCTCTCCTCGGAGGCCGGCGGTCGGCTCCTGGCCGACACCTCGCACCTCCAGGACACCTTCGCGACCACCGCCGACGTGCTCACGGTCGAGGAGGGCTGACCTCGCCCTCGGCCCGACCGCCAAGGTGCCTGGCCAGGAACGCCTCGGCGGCGGCATAGAAGCGGAGGCGGTTCTCAGGCTTCGCGAAACCGTGCCCCTCGTCCTCGAAGACCAGGTACTCGTGCTCGACGCCTGCCGCTCGCAGGGCGGCGACGATCTGCTCGGATTCGGCCCGCTTCACCCGGGGGTCGTTGGCCCCCTGGGCGATGAGGAGCGGCCGGGTGATCTCCGCGGCCCTCGACAGCGGTGAGCGGGACCAGAGGAACGCCTCCTCGGTCTCGGGGTTGCCGACCCGACGGTGGAAGACCGCGATCTCGGGGGCCCAGTAGGGCGGGATCGACTCGATGAGGGTCTTCAGGTTGGACGGCCCGACGATGTCGACCGCGCACCGGAAGAGTCCCGGGGTGAAGGCGGCGCCGACGAGCGCTGCGTAGCCGCCGTAGGAGCCCCCGTAGATCGCGATCCGCTCGGGGTCGCTCCACCCCTCCCCGACCACGAAGGCGACCGCGTCGACGAGGTCGTCGTGCATGGCTCCGCCCCACTCCTTGTCGCCGGCGTTGACGAAGGACTTTCCGTAGCCGGTCGAGCCCCGGAAGTTGACCTGGACGCACAGGTAGCCGCGGTTGGCCAGCCACTGGGCCTCGGGGTGGTAGCCCCAGGCGTCGCGCCCCCAGGGTCCGCCGTGCACGTTGAGCACCGTCGGCAGCCCAGAGCGGTCCGCCCCGAGCGGGAAGGTGAGATAGCCATGGACCACGAGGCCGTCGCGTGCCACGAACTCGAAGGACTCCATCGGCGCGAGCTCGTAGCGCGACAGGGCCGGCTGGTGCTCGAACAGGAAGCTCCCGCGCCGGCTCGCCCGGTCGTAGGCGTAGTAGGAGACGGGGCCCGTGTCGTGGTTGAAGGCCACGAGCCAGACCGAGTCGGCGTCGTCGCCGTCCCCGATGTGCGGCTCGCCCGGATCGAGCGCCGAGACGGCCGCCACGTCCTCGGCGAGCGCGCGGTCGAGCACCACCAGCTCGCTGCGCTCCCTCAGCACCGAGGCGATCTGGGGCTCCCAGGTGTCCGGGTCGAGCCGGACCCCGGTCACATCGGCCACGGGGTCGCCGGCCAGCTCACTCGCCGCCCCGGTGGCGAGGTCGAGCCGCACCAGCCGCGCCGTCTCAGCCCCGACCGAGCTGAGGGCGAGCATCGAGTCTCCGGCCAGGCTGAACGACACGGGCCCGGTGGTGAGGGCGTCCTCGGCCGGGACCTCCAGGAGCGGCCTCCACTCCTCCTCCTCGCCGTCGCGCAGCATCAAGAGGAAGCCGCCGTCGGGTTGCGGGGCGAGCCCGGCTCTCACCACGAAGGAGGAGTCGGCGAGCCAGCCGATCATCCCGGGGTTCTCCGTGACCTTGGTGAGCGAGCCCGACTCGAGGTCGAGCCGGTAGACGTCGTGGAGCTCGGGGTTGTCGCGGTTGATGCCGAGCAGCACGTCGTTCGGGAACCGCTTGTCCAGCGCCACCAGCTGGACCTGGACCTCGTCGAACGGGGTCAGGTCGCGCCGGGCGCCGGTGGCCGTCTCGACGTCGAACAGGCGCCAGTTCTCGTCCCCGCCCTGGTCCTGCAGGTAGAGGAGGTGCCGACCGTCGTGGGCCCACGTGAAGACCCGGACGCCGCGGTCTCGGTCCTCGGTCACAGCGACCGCCTCGTCCCAGGCGACGCCCTCGGCGCGGACCGGCGCCACCCACACGTTCAGGACGCCCTCGTCCGGCGCGATCCAGGCCAGCTGGCCCCCGTCGGGCGAAAGACTCGGCTCGATCCGATCGGGATTGCCGAACAGCACCGCGCGGGGGATCAGCTCGACCATCGGACTCCTCTCTCCGGTTCAGCCGCGCTGCCGGAACTGGCGGGGAACCGCCCGGGTCGGCAGCGCGCGTCGGCCGGTCAGGTACACGAGCCCGCCGACCGCCCCGGCGGCCGCCGCCACCACGTCGCCGGCCGCGAGCGGGAGCGCGATGACCACCGGCACGAGCGCGCCGACGACCCACACCAGCTGCTGGCGGGTGGCGAAGCGCGCGAAGACCCGGCCCTGCTGGTCCTCGGGGACGAATCGCTGGGTGAGGGCGTCGAACGACGGCTGCCCGAGCGAGCCAGAGACGCCGATGCCGAGCGCGAGGAGCGCCTGGGCGGGCAGGTTCCCCAGGAGCGCGGTCACCGATCCGACCACCGCGACCACCCACAGGGCGCCCAGCAGGATCTGCTGCTCGGCGAAACGGCGGCGCAGCCGGGGGACGAGCATCAGGCCGAGGATCGACCCGACGCCGCTGCCGCCCAGCGCGAACCCATACCAGAAGAGCGACGCCCCGTGGCCGTGGTTGTAGCGGCGCAGGCCGAAGGCGAGCATGAAGACGAAGAAGCCGGCGATCCCCCGCAGGATCGAGTTGGCGGTCAGACCCATGAGCACCTGCGGCTCGGCCACCGGTTGGAGGCTGGCGAGATCGGGATCGAAATCGTGCCCTTCAGGAACGCGGCGTACTCGCGACGGCTCCGGCTCCCCGCGGGGATGGGTCCGGTGCGGTCGGCTCACCGGCAACCGCACCGCCGCGGCGGCCGCAGCCACGAAGACGATCGTGTCGAAGATGAGCACACCCGGCGCGTGGGCCAACCTCAGGATGGGGATGCCCGGGATGGCCGCGGCGAACCCCGCCAGGGTGCCAAGGAGCGTGAGCCGGGCGTTGAGCGCGGCGTACCCGGGGGTCGGCGCAGGGTCACCGCCAGGCGTGTTCGCCGACCTGTCGAACCCGGTCAGGGTCGCTTCGGCCGGGGAAGAGCCGGGATCGGCGGGGGGCGGCGGTGCGGCGGCGGCCCGGGTCAACGACATCATCTCGGGCACCAGCGCACCCCGGGTGACCAGGTACAGCTTGGAGAGGACGAGGATGAGGAAGGCCTCGGGGAACAACAGCAGGCTGTGGATGTCCATGGCCATGAACGGGCACAGCACGGCCCGGCCCACCGCCGACGCGACTGCAGTCGCCCGCCGCGCTCCCTTGCTCCGGTCGATCAGCGGGCCGAGCAGCGGCGAGACGACGGCGAAGGGCGCCAGCGTGAGCAGGAGGTAAAGGAGCACCTTGCTCTTCGCCTCGTGCGGCGAGATCGAGAAGAAGAGGGAGTCGGCCAGCGAGATGGTGACGAGCGTGTCGCCGGCCAACATGAGCACCTGGACGAGCGCGAGCCGCCCGAACGGTGTCCGCTGGTCGAAGAGGTCCGCGATCGCCTGCCGGGCCAGCGCCCGGAACTGGTCCACCCGGTCGCCGACGGCCACCGGCCCACAGTAGGGGAGGCCGGCCCGACGGTTGCCTGGCGCACGTCGTTGCGAACCCCGGCGGTGCCGGTCCTGACACCGCGCTGACCGGCCATTTCGCGGGTCGACCCGGGACGCGTCGAACCGACCGGAACTAACGTGATCCCCGCCCCGAGCCGGAGGAGGAGTCCACATGGCGGTGCACGCGTATGTCCTGGTTCAGACCGATGTCGGGAAGGCCGCCGACGTCACCCGCCTGGTCCGCGAGATCCCTGGCGTGGTGTCGGCCGAGGACGTGACCGGGCCCTACGACGTGATCGCCATGCTCGAGGCCGGCTCGATCGACGAGGTCGGACGACTGGTCGTCAGCCAGGTGCAGCGCATCGAGGGCATCACCCGCACGGTGACCTGCCCAGTCGTGAACCTCTGAGCGACCCGCTCAGAGGAGCGAGCCCTCCTCGCGCAACGACGCCAGGGTGGGGGCGTCCACGCCCCAGGCGACCAGCGCGGCATCGGCGTCTGCGCCGGTGACGAATGGACCGGGCGTGGTCTCGCCCGGGGTGCGCTCGAACCGCGGGGCCGGTGACGGCTGGAGCGCCCCGTCGATGGTCTGAAAGACGCGCCGGGCCGCCACGTGAGGATGGTGCTCGGCCTCGGTGGTGGTGAGCACCGGCGTCGCGCAGGCGTCGACCCCGTCGAACACCGCGGCCCATTCGTCCCGTGTCTTCGTCCGGAAGATCGCCGCGAAGCGCTCCTTCATCTCGCGCCAGTGGCTTCGGTCCAGCTGGTGGGGCAGGTCCTCCCCCTCGAGCCCCAGACCCTTCAACAGGTTGGCGTAGAACTGCGACTCGATCGCCCCGACCGCGAACCACTGCCCGTCGGCCGTGTCGTAGACGTTGTAGAAGGGGGCACCCGTGTCGAGGGTGTTCACCCCCCGCTCGTCCTGCCAGGCCCCGAGCGCGCGGTGCGAGTAGAGCATGGTCATGAGCGACGCCGCCCCGTCGAGCATCGCCGCGTCGATGACCTGACCCTGACCGGAGCGGGAGGCGTCGAGGAGCGCCGCCACGACGCCGAAGGCGAGCATCATGCCTCCGCCCCCGAAGTCGCCCACCAGGTTGAGGGGCGGCACCGGCCGTTCACCCTCCCGTCCGATCGCCCACAGCGCGCCGGCGATGGCGATGTAGTTGATGTCGTGCCCGGCGGCATCCGCCCAGGGGCCATCCTGCCCCCAGCCGGTCATGCGCCCGTAGACGAGCCGCGGGTTCCGGGCCAGGCACACCTCGGGGCCGAGGCCCATCCGCTCGGCGACCCCGGGGCGGAAGCCCTCGACCAGCGCGTCGGCCTTCTCGACCAGCTGGAGCACCAGGGCGACGCCGCCCTGCGACTTCAGGTCGACCCCGATCCCCTTGCGGCTCCGCAGCAGCAGCTCCGAGCCCGCGGTCCCGAGACCGAAGGGCGCTTGCGGCCGGGCGATACGGAGGACTTCGGCGCCCGCCTCCGCCAGCAACATGGAGCCGTAGGGCACCGGGCCGATCCCGCCAAGCTCGATGATCCGTGTCCCTGTCAATGGTCCGCCCATGGGGCGATGGTGGCGGTCGGGGGCGGCGAGGTCAAACCCGATACGCGTGTGCCAGGCTCCGGCCGTGGCCACGCACGCACCCGGGGACCGCCGCGCCTTCGCCCCCGGCCGGGTGAACCTGATCGGCGACCACACCGACTACAACCTCGGGCTCGCGCTCCCCATGGCGATCGGGCTCGGCGTGGAGGTCGCCTACCGGCCGGACGAGCGCGACACCCTCCTGATTGAGACCGACCTCGAGGCCGGGGCCGGGGCCGTCGTCCCGATCGCCGGCCCTGCGGGCTCGTTGCCCCCATGGGCGCGCTTGGCCAAGGCCATCGTCGATCAGCTGCACCCGGACCGGGGCGGGGCGGTGCGGGTCTCCTCGGATCTGCCGCTCGGCGCGGGGCTCTCCTCCAGCGCCGCGTTCGGGGTCGCCCTTTCGCTCGCCCTCGGCGCCGAGCTGAACGCCCTCGCCCTGGCCCGCCTCTGCCAACGGGCCGAGGCCGCGATCGGGGTGCCGGTGGGCCTGATGGACCCCCTCGTCTCGGTCGCCGGCCGGCGGGGGCGGGCGGCCCTCATCGACTTCGCCTCGCTCCACACCACCCTGGTCCGGGTCCCGGAGGACGCGTGCTTCACGATCGTCGACTCGGCCACCCCGAGGACGCTCGAAGGCTCGGCGTACGCGGCCCGCCGGACCGAGTGCGAGACCGCGGCGGCGATCCTCGGCTCGCCGCTCGGCACCTGCGCCCCGGAGGCCGTCGAGTCGCTCCCCGATCCCCTGCTCCTCCGGAGGGCCCGTCACGTGACCACCGAGGTCGCCCGGGTCCGGGCGTTCGCAGACTCGCTGGCCGGAAACGACCTGGAAGCTGCGGGGGCGCTCATGACCGCCAGCCACCGGTCGCTCCGCGACGACTTCGAGGTCTCCACACCCGCGCTCGACCGGCTGGTCGACGCGCTCTGCGCCCTCCCCGGGTTCCTCGGGGCCCGGCTCACGGGGGCCGGGTTCGGCGGCTGCGTCGTGGCGCTCTCCCGCCCGGGGGTCGAGCTGCCGCTCCCGAACCGCCGGTGGTCGGTCGTCCCCTCCGACGGCGCGCGCCTCCTTTCCTGATCCGACCCGGTCCGACCCGGACAAGGTGGGCTTGTAGGGTCGGGCCAGGTCCGCTCGGGCTCGTCCGGTGGAGGTGGTATGGCCCGGCTCCGTGTCTCGTTGACCATCCCGGGCGCGGTGTCGCTCGGCGCCTACGAGGGCGGCGCGTTGGCCGCGCTCATCGTGGCGTTGAAGGCGCTCGGTGAGGAGACGATCGTCGTGGACTCGATTGCGGCCGCCTCGGCCGGGTCGATCACCGGCCTCCTGACGGCCCGCGCTCTCCTGCGCGGGGTGGACCCGGTGACGTTGTTGTCCGACGCCTGGGTGCGCAACGTGTCGTTCCACGCGATGCGGACCCACTCGACGGCCTCGCCGCTCTCGTCGACCGCGTTGACCGCCATGGCGGAACAGGTCCTCGGGCCTGGAGGCGTGCCGGACGGTCACCCGGGCACCTGGCAGGGGACCCCGGTCCACCTGTCGATGGCGCTGACCTCGCTCGCCGGGCTGGACTACCAGCTCGCCGGTCTCGGCTCGGCCCGGATCGACTCGTCGACGTTTCTCGACTTCTATACGGTCGCCCTCACCGAGGCGGCGACGTCGGCCGACTACCTGGTGCACGCGCAGGCGGCGATCGCGTCGGGATCAAACGCGATCGGCTTCCCGGCCAAGAAACTCCAACGGAGCGCCTCCCAGTTCGAGGTGGGCGGTCCCCCGGCGGCGGGGGCCCCGGCCGATGGCCCCTTCTGGTACACCGACGGCGGCACCGTGGACAACGAGCCGCTGGGCCGGACCATCGACCTCGCCCAGCGGATCGACGGCGGCGGCGACAAGCGGCTCTACCTCCTCATCCACCCCGACCCGGCGGTGCGGGCCCCGTCGCCGGTCTGGGGCGGCGACGCACCGCAGCCGCCCTGGCTGAGGACCGGCACCCACGCCCTCAGCATCGGCCGCGCTCAGTCCATCTATCAGGACCTCGTCCGCCTCGAGGAGGTGAACGCCCGACTGCGGGCCATCGAGTCGGCGGTCGAGGAGCCGCGACGCGCCGAGGTGCGACGAGCCGCGGGGCTCGAAGACAAGGACCTCGTCGCAGTCGAGGTGATCTCGCCGCTCGTCGACCCGACGGTGACCACGGCCCCCGCCGAACAGCTCGCCGGCGCGTTCTTCTTCCACTTCGGCGGGTTCTTCGACATCCGCTACCGCATGAGCGACTTCGCGCTTGGGTACCGGAACATGGCCTATTGGCTGGTGGAGCGCCTCGGCCCGTTCCTTCCGGGCACCGAGCTCGACCAGGCGAACGCCGAGGTGCAGCGACGCTACGACGAGCTCGGCTGGGACCGGTACCGATTCGGCGGAGCCACCCTGGCCTCGCTGTCGTTCGGGAAGAAGCTGTCACTGCTCCGCCTCGGACTCCACGTGGCGAGAGTGGTCGTCCACGACCTCTTCCACGGCGCCCCCTGAGCGCGACCGGAAAGGAGAGCGACGCTGGCAACCGCCGACCGAAGCCTCGGATTCTTGTTCGACTCGGTGGCCGAGGACTACGACGCGATCCGGCCCGGCTACCCCGACGCCCTGTTCGACGACGTCGCGGCGTCGACCGGCCTGGTCACGGGCGACGCGGTCCTCGAGATCGGCTGCGCGACCGGCATCGCCACCCGGTCCCTGCTGGCCCGGGGCTACCGGGTCACGGCGGTCGAACCCGGCCGCGAGCTGGCCGCCGTGGCCCGACGCAGCGCCGGCGACCAACCGCTCAAGATCGTGCCGACGACGCTCGAGGCGTTCGACCCCGGCGACCAGCGTTACCGGGCCGTGTTCTCGGCCACCGCCGTCCACTGGGTGGACCCGGCCGTGCGATGGGTGAAAACGGAGGCGCTGCTCGACGAGGACGGTCACCTGGCCCTGGCCACCAACCGGACCGTGGCCGGGGGCACCTTCCACGACCTGTACGCAGCGAGCCTCGACCTGCACCGGCGGTTCACACCGGCACTGGCCGAGGAGACCTCGCCGTCGGAAGAGACGCTGCGGACCGAGCTCGAGCAAGGGTCGAGCGACATCGGGACCCTATGGTCGGTCGCCGATCCAAAGGGCGGCGGCCGGCCGGCCGGCGCTGCGTTCCTCCGACCGACACTCCGGACCTAACGGTGGGAAGCCACCTACACGACGGCGCAGGCAGTCACGCTGCTGTCGACGTACTCCCCCTACCTCGCGCTCCCGGGCCCCGACCGCGAGGCGCTCTTCGCCGGGATCGCCGGGCTCATCGAGGAGCGGTTCGGCGGCAGCGTCACCCGTCGGTACCTCTCGGTCCTCGGGGTCGCTCGACGGGCGGAGTCCGCCTGAGCGACTGCGGATCGTTCAATCCTCGGCCCGAGCCTCAGTCCGCTGAGACTCCAAACGGTCGGCGCGGAGACGGAAGAAGAGGAACTGGGGTTGGGTCTTGAAGCGATGGAACAGCTCGGGATCGACATCCTCCAACTCGGGCACCGGTCCCGGCTCGACCAGATTCGACACGACGAAGCCGGCTTCGGCGATCGCCCGGGTCATGGCGGTCAGCGGCCGCCGCCAGAACGTCACGTCGAACCCTGGCTCGTCGCCCCAACGCTCGGTGACCAGCTTGATCGCGAAATAGTCATCGGGGCTGAACACCTTCGCATCCTGGGTCGGATGGTGGGTGGAGAAGACAACTGATCCGTCCGGAACGAGGACTCTACGAAATTCCTGCAAGACCGGCACCCAGTTCTCGACGTAGTGCAAGACGAGCGAAGCGACGACGAGATCGAAACTGTTGTCAGGGGCGAACGACAAAGGTTCGGCGAGATCAGCGACGAAGAAGTCAGCTCTGTCGCCTACGCGCGATCGGGCCAGATCGACCATGGCGTGACTTGCGTCGAACGCGGTGACGATCGCTCCGCGATCGATCAGCCACAGCGTCAGTGGGCCGGCCCCGCAGCCGGGCTCGAGGACCCGTAAGCCCGCCACATCGCCCAGCAGTGAGATCGTCGCTGGGCGCTCGTAGTAGGCGTTGAAGGGACCCGCTGCGTTCTTGGCCGCGTACTCGGCGGCAAACGCGTCGTACTGCGCGGTCCACTGCGCTTCGTCGGGCACGCCGTGGCGGACTACGCGTGCCAGCTGTGCTGAGGTGCGAGCGGCCGGGTGAGTCCGTCGTCGGTCCAGCCGTAGGCGAGGTCGACGCCGAGCAGCCGGGCGAGGCGGTCCTCGCCTTCGAGATAGCCGTCGGGCACATGATGTCGATAGTCCTCCTGGGCCAGCAGGTGCGGCCGGCAGAAGTAGTTCGACAGGTTGATCCGGAGCCCCGGCACCTGGCGCGGGAACGAGCCGTGCCAGGTCGCGCCGTGCCAGATCACCGCGGAGCCGGCCGGGACCTCCACGGCGATGACCCCGGGGTTCCGGCCCGGGCCCTCGAGCAGGGCCTCGGTCCGGGTCGGCTGGCGGAGATGGCGATGGCTGCCGGGCACGATGGCGAGCGCCCCGAGCTCCTCGGTGTAGTCGGTGAGGGCGTAGTTGCAGTTCGCCACCTGGGAGGCGGGCGCGAACGGCTGGGGGATCCCGTTGGCCTGGTCGCTGTGCAGCAGCAGTCCCGGTCCGCCCGGGCCCTTCAGGTGGCACCCGAGGCTCGACAACACGCAGTGCTTGCCCAGCAGGTAGGTGACGAGGGCGAGCGGGCCCGGGTTGAGGACGGACCGCTTGAACACCGGGTCCTTGAACAAGAGATACGGGATGAACTGGAGCCCCTGGTAGTCGGTCTCGCTGTCGGGGTGCAGCGCGTGCCCGATCCGCTTCTCGGCCACCGAGAGCACGGCGTCGCGCAGCTCCTTGGTCAGCTCCTCCGACAGCGCCCCCTCGAGCACCGTGAACCCGAAGGCCTCGAGCTCGGCCAGCTGGGTCTCGAGCCCGAGGGCGCGGATCTCCCGGTAGATGTCGTTCAGGTCGGCGGTCGCCCGCCAGTCGCCGATCTCCATCACCACCCCCTCGAACGTCCCCCCAGTCTGCTGCAGAGGGCGGGGGCCGGCCATCGACCGCGCCTCACAGCACGTAGACGACCTGCACGATGTCTTGGCCGTCCGGGGTGCGCACGGTCAGCGCCTCGACTCTCCGCCAGCCGCAGCGCTCGTAGAACGCGACGGCCCCGGTCCCCTCGTCCACCCCGAGCACCGGGGTGAGGTGGTGACGGCGAGCCTCGCGCACCGCGGCGTCGAGGAGCAGCACCCCCACCCCGAGCCGCCTGGCCCCGGGCGCGACGAGCAGCCGGGTGACCGCGCAGAGTTCCTCGGTGGGGCGGGCGAGGAACCGGCTGGCCGACTCGATGACCGCGGGCGGTTGCGCCGTCGGGCGCAGGGCGATGTGGCCGACGACCTCTCGCTCGTGCTCGCCGACCCAGATCCCCAGGGCGTCCGGAAAGGTCAAGAAACCCGGGAGGTCGTCCGCCCCGTAGCGGGGGTACCCCTCCTGCGCGTGCACCGCTGCCACCATGCGAACGCACGTCTCGAGGTCGTCATCGGTGCGCGGGCGGACGCGCACATCCGCCGGGTGATCCGACATGCGTCGGTCAGGAAGACCCGGTCGCGGCGAGTGTCGACGCCGCCACGAGCCGTTCGAGCACCCCCGAGGCCGCGCCCGAGTCGAGCGACGTGGCCGCCAATTCGAGCCCACCGCCGAGGTCGGCGGCATGCCCCGAAACGACGAGCGCGGCCGCCGCGTTGAGCACCCCGATGTCACGGTGCGGACCGCGCTCGCCTTCGAGCACGCGTCGGATCGCCGCCGCGTTGAAGGGCGCATCGCCTCCCGAGAGGTCGGCCAGGGTCGCACGCGGGATCCCGAGCTCGGTCGCATCGAGGCGCCAGCTCGTCAGCTCGTAGCGCTCGCCGTCGCCGACGAGCTCGATGACGGTCGACGGCGAGGTGACGCTCAGCTCGTCGAGGCCGTCGTCGGCGAACATGACCATCGCCCGCCTCGAACCGTTGGCGCCGAGGACGCCGGCCATCTTCTCGGCCATGGACGGGTCGCTCACCCCCACGAGCTGGTAGCGCACCCGGGCCGGGTTGGCCAGCGGCCCGAGGAAGTTGAAGACGGTGGGGATGCCGAGCTGGCGTCGGACCGGGCCGACGTGGCGGTAGCCGGGGTGGTACCGCGGCGCGAAGCAGAAGCCCATGCCGGCCGCCGCGACGCACGACGCCACTCCCTCGGGTCCGAGGTCGACCACGACCCCGAGTGCTTCGAGCACGTCGGCGGTGCCGACCGAGGAGGATGCCGCCCGGTTCCCGTGCTTGCACACCCGCACGCCCGCCCCGGCCGCGATGAGCGCGGCGAGAGTCGACACGTTGATGCTGCCGAGCCGGTCGCCGCCGGTGCCGACGACGTCGAGCAGGTCGCCGTCGATCCGCACGGGCTCGGCGTGGGCGAGCATTGCCCGAACGAATCCGTGGATCTCCCCGACCGTCTCGCCCTTGGTCCGGAGCGCGACGGCCAGCGCCGCGATCTGGACCTCAGACGCCTCGCCCTCGAGCACCTGGTCGAGGACGCACTGGGCCTCCTCCGCGCTCAGCGAACCGCCCGCGACCAGCCGGGCCAGGATGCCGGGCCAGCCCCCCAGGCCGGCGAACGTCGTCACTCAGTCCCACCAGAGGTCGCCGTCGAGCACGCCCTTGCTGATGAGGCCGAGCTGGACCTGCGAGGTGCCCTCCACGATGGTGAGTTGCTTGGCGTCCCGGTACCACTGCTCGGCCGGGTGGTCCTCCATGTAGCCGGCGGCCCCGAGCAACTGCACGGCCAGTCCCGACGCCCGCACGGCCAGCTCGGTCGCGTGGTACTTGGCCATCGACAGGAAGGGCACGTACTCCTTGGTGAACTTTCCCTGGTCGGCCAGCACGGCGGCGCGGTAGGTGAGGAGCCGGGCGGCCTCGATGTCGACGGCGCACTTGGCGATCTCCCACTGGATGCCCTGAAAGTCGGCGATCGTCTTGCCGAAGGCCTGGCGCTGCTTCACATAGTCGGTGGCGTACATGAGCGCGCCCTCGGCCAGGCCGATGCCGCGGGCCGCCACGATCGGGCGCATCGAGTTCAGCCCCAGCATCGCCAGGCGGAAGCCGCCGACCTCGCCGATCACGTTCTCCGGGGGGACCCGGACGCCGTCGAGCAGGAGCTCGCCCGTGTCGACGCCGCGGACCCCCATCTTGTGGTCGCGCCGTCCGACCGAGACCCCGTCCCACTTCCGCTCGACGATGAACGCGGTCACCGAGTCGTGCGCCCGGCTGGTCGGCTCGGCCGTCTTGGCGAACACCGTGTACCAGTCGGCCTCCGCCACCCCGGACATCCAGCACTTGCCCCCGGTGAGCACCCAGCCGCCGTCGAGGCCGGGATCCGGGACGGCCCGGGTGCGCATCCCCATGACGTCGCTCCCGGCCTGGGGCTCCGAGAGGCCGAAAGCGGCGCGGCTCGTCCCCTCCGCGATCCCCGGCAGGTACCTCTGTTTCTGCTCGTCGCTTCCCGCGATCAGCACCGGCCCGGTCGGCAGCCGGGTGAGCAGGAGCATGAGGGCGGCCGCGTTGGAGTACTTGGCGACCTCTTCGATGGCGAGCGTCAGGCCGAGGATGCCCGCCCCCGAGCCGCCGAGCGACTCGGGGATGCACAGCCCGAGGAGCCCGGCGTCCCGGAAGGCCTCGAAGAGGTCGGACGGGTACTCGCCGGACTTGTCGATCTCGCGGGCCCTCGGCTTGACCTTGTCGCGGGCGAGCCGCCGGACGCTGTCGCGGAGCTCCTCGAGTTCGGGGGCAAGCTCGAATTCCACGGGCGCACGATAGTTCGCGCCCCTCTCCGGTCCCGGCGGTGGCTCCGCCGGGCCGACGTCAGGCCGACTTGCGCCGCTGGCGGACGAGCCGGCGGCGCTCCCGCTCGGTCGTGCCTCCCCAGATGCCCTCTCGCTCGCGGGACCCTAGGGCATGCTCGAGGCATGCCTGGCGGACCGGGCAGACGGCGCAGATCGCCTTCGCCTCGATCGCGTCGTCCTCGTCGTCTGTGCCGGGGAAGAAGATCTCGGCGTCGAGACCCCGGCAAGCGGCACGCTTGCGCCACGTGGTGGCACTCATGGGGAAATTACTTGTCACAGGGGGTTTATGGGCTGGCTCCGCCGTCGGCCCGCCACCCGAGGGGGGCTTCGGGAAAACGGCGGAACGGGAATTATGGCTCAGGCCACTGGCGGCTGTAAAGGTCAAAGGTGGTCCGGTGGGCCGAATTCGCCCTGGTGAGGGGCTTTGGCCGGCTCAGAGGAGGGGCGCCAGGGCGGCCGCGCCCCGGAGATCGCCCGCCAGCTCGGCCCGCGTGGCCTCCCCGAGCTCGGCCCGGGCCTCGTACTCGGGGTGCAAGGAGACCACCGCCGCCGGCCCCGCGGCCAGGGGCTCGACCTGGTCGGATCGGAACCCGAAGCGCACGTAGTGGACCGCCGGGGTGATCTCGTCCCTGGTCAGCGCCTCCTCGTGGGACTGCTCAGGGTGGCTCCCGACCACCTCGCCGGTCGGGAGCTCGATGCCCACCGCCCGCTCGATCCCGACGAGCCGCGGCAGCCAGTGTCGGAGCTCGGCGTCGCTCGTCAGCTCGATGAACAGGGTCGCCGAGAGCTCTCCCCCGCCCGGCAGCAGCCGGTTGTAGACGTCCAGCTCGCCGAGGATGCCCTCGTCGGTGCCGATCCGCTCGACCCGGGCCATCTCCTGGATCTGGAAGCGGACCGTCTCGGCGCACTCGAACACGAGCGACATGATCGGGCCGAGCGTGACCCGCCGCCGGCGCTTCAGCTCGATGACGCGCCGGCGGTAGTCGTCCCGGACCCGTTCGTACTCGCGCAGATCCGCGATGTCGCCCAGCCCGAGCGGCCGCACCGGCGGCCCGCCCGGGGTGCTCACGAGACCGACTCGAGCCCCTTGCTGAACCGGCCGGCGTGGGACTTCTCGGCCCTGGCGAGCGTCTCGAGCCACTCGGCGATCTCCTCGAAGCCCTCGTCGCGTGCGGTCTTGGCGAACCCCGGGTACATCTCGGTGTACTCGTAGGTCTCACCCTCGATCGCCGACTTCAGGTTGTCGGTCGTCGGGCCGACCGGCACCCCGGTGACCGGGTCGCCCACCTCGCGCAGGAAGTCGAAGTGGCCGAACGCGTGCCCGGTCTCGCCCTCGGCGACCGACCGGAAGAGGGCGGCGACGTCGGGGTAGCCCTCGACGTCCGCCTTCTGGGCGAAGTACAGGTACCGGCGGTTGGCCTGGCTCTCGCCGGCGAACGCCGTCTTCAGGTTGTCCTCGGTCTTGGAACCCTTCAGCTTGGGCATGTGGTCCTCTCTTCTCTTTCTCTTTCCATCACGGTCGAATGTCCTCAGGCGCTCCGGCGGGCCGCCGTTGCCGACTCCCCAGCCTGGCAGTCCTCGCACAGCCCCCGGAACACGACCTCGGCGCTCGAGACGTCGTATCCCTGGGTGTCCCCCCTCGGCACGCGGAGTCCCTCGAACTGCACGTGCAGGTCGCGGACCTTGCCGCATCGCCGGCAGACCAGGTGGTGGTGTGGGTCCTCCACGTTTGGGTCGAAGCGGACCGCCCCGGTCCCGAGGTCGAGGGTGAGCACTTCACCGAGCTCGGCCAACTCGTAGAGGGTCTGGTACACGGTCCGAAGCGAGATCGTCTCCATCTCGGCCCGCACCGTCTCGTAGACCGCCTCCGCCGAGGGATGGGTGACGTTGTCCTGGAGGGCCCGGAAGATCCGCTGGCGCTGAGCGGTCACCTTGCGCCCGTTGGCCCGGAACAGGTCGGTCAGCTCCTCCGGCGTCCTCACTCGATCAGATTATCGCCATCGTTGTTTTTCTACAATCGTTGTTGAAAATTGCCGCCGCTGGCGGTCTGTCACGTTGCACTCCGCAGACACACCGGATGGGCGAGCGGTCGCCGCTCCTGGCGGCCACCTCGCACTTACCATTGGCGAGCCATGGCCGTGACGTGCACGTGCTGCTCGAAGTCGGTCGATTGGTGGGTCAGACTGCGCTCGCACCCCGATCTGCCGATCTGCCACGACTGCCTCGGCGGGCTCAATGCCCAGCGAGACGGCCAATCGCAGCTCATGACCGGAACCTGGCTTGTCACGGGTTCCGAGCCGATCTTTAAGGTTGCCGACGTGACCCGTTCGGTCGCCTGGTTCGAGCGTGCGGGCTTCCAGGTGTCACTGCACGACGACACCTATGCCTTCGCGCACCGAGACCGTGGCCTCACCATTCACCTTGCCCTGGCAGAGGGAAGCGATCCACCAGGGCACGGGGCTCTCTACATCCACTGCCAAGACGCCGATCGGGTCGCCGAGGAGTGGCGACAGGCGGAGATCGAAGTCGACGGCCCCCGCAACGAGGATTACGGCAAGCGAGAGGGGTCCATCGCCGACCCCGACGGAAATGTGATTCGCTTCGGCGGCCCCATTCGCTGAGGGGTGGGGGCGGAGGCTCATCAAGCAGATCGGCGGCGGGGACGCCGTCGGCGGCGACCGGGCGATTCGACTGGTTCGACCACGGGCCAGGAAGAAGACGGCGCAGCGGTCTCGCCGACACCTGATCGCCCCTAGTTCCAGCCGGTACGTTCCCGGAGCCAGGCTCGCGCCGCCACGCCCTGGGCGTCCTGGAACGGGCGCAACCCGGGGAGACCGGGCTCGGGCGGGCCCAGTGCCTGAGCGGTGAAGAAACCGGCCACGCCGGCCAGGATGGCGGTGACGGCGTCGGGGTCGGTTCCGGCCGCCGGACGGAAGCGGGCCAGGAGCTCGGCGGGCTCGGGGCCGCCCTCCAGCGCGACGCTCGGCGCCCATCCGACCAGGTCGCGGACCGGCGCCCCGCGCGAGGCATGGGGCCAGTCGATGAACACCGGGCCGGCCTGGCCGAGGAGCACGTTGTCGGAGCGGATGTCCCCGTGCAGCAGGGTGTCGCCGTCGTCGATCGCCGCGAGGCACGCCGGCTCGGTCGCAGCCAGCCGGTCGAGATGCCGCCGCGACCACTCGTCGAGACCGTCGGGGAGCTCAGCGGCCTCGGCCAACGAACGCCAGCCGGAGAAGAGGTGCGCCTCCCGCACCGATGCGGGCTCGATCGCCTCGATCGGGCACGGCGTCAGGGCCTCGTGGAGATCGGCCAACCCGTCGAGGACAGCGGTGAGGTCGTCCTCCCGCCACGGCGTCGCCGGCAGGGCTCCGGCGATCCCCTCGTAGAGGAGGGCGATCCAATCGCCGTCGTCGAACGTGTCGAGCAGGACGGGGAGCGGCGCGGCGCGGGGGAGGGCGGCGGCGACGCGTGCCTCGCGGCGGTGCATGCGAGGACTGTGAGGGTTGAGCGCCGATCCGACCGCCTTGACGAAGACGGTCCGCCCGCCGCGAAGCGAGAGGACAGTGCAGCATCCCGGGGAGAACCCGCCGGTGGCATCGCGCGTCTCGAGCACCGTCGATCCGGCCGCCCGCTCGGCCCACGCCCGGACGGGCGCAGGGACCTCGGCCCAGGGGAGGTGCTGCCCGGCCGCGGCCGGCGCTCCGCCACCGGCCTCACCCACCGGGCCATTGTCACCCACCGGGCCGGGCCGCCCGCGCACTACGGTCGCCGGTCTGATGCCGGGGAACCCGCCGATCGAACGCCCCTCCGCGCGCGTCCTCGTGCTCGATCCCGAAGGTCGGGTCCTCCTGTTCTTGGTGCAGGACCCGAAGGATCACAAGCCGCCGGTCTGGGTGGCCCCCGGCGGCGGGATCGAGCCCGGCGAGTCTCTCCGCCACGCCGCGGCCCGGGAACTCCGGGAGGAGACGGGCCTGTCGGTCGGTGCCGACGATCTGGTCGGCCCGGTCGCAGTGACGAGCGGCGAGTGGGTGTTCCGAGGCATCACCTACTTCTCCGAGGACTGGTACTTCGTCCACCCGGCCCCGAGGTTCGAGCCGGACGTGGGCGAGTGGACCGACCTCGAGCGGGAGGTCCACCAGGGGTGGAGGTGGTGCGACGCCGCGGAGATCGAGGCGCTCGACGAGGTCGTGCTTCCCGGCGGTCTGGCCGGTCTCGTCCGCGCACTCCTGGCCGGCACGGCCTTCGACGACCCGGTCCAGCTTCCCTGGATCGCGGCCTGACCGCGGCCCCGAGGCCCGATTGGACCCCGTGGGCCGTATGGCAGGCTGGCCGGATGGCGGGCACCGCGCAACGGCGTGACGGGATCGCCCGCCCGGCCAGCTTCTCCCGCGCCGACAACCTCGAGCGTCTCGGCGCCGACGAGTTCGACGTCCTCGTGATCGGAGGTGGGGCGACCGGCGCCGGAGTCGCGCTCGACGCCGCCAGCCGGGGCTTTTCGACGGCGCTGGTCGAGAAGGGCGACTTCGCGTCCGGGACGTCGTCGAAGTCCTCCAAGCTCGTGCACGGCGGCCTCCGCTACCTCCAGCAGCGGGAGTTCCGCCTCGTCTACGAGAACCTGGCCGAGCGCCAGCTGCTCCTCGAGAACGCCCCGCACCTCGTGTCGGTGCTGCCGTTCCTGATCCCGTTGTTCGGCCAGTCCGGGGTCGTGTCGAAGACGGTGGCCCGGTCCTACTCGACCGCGTTGTGGCTCTACGACCTGACCGGCGGCGTCCGGATCGGACGGCGGCACCGACGGATCGGCCGGGCCGAGGCGATCGAGCACTTCCCGCTGCTCGACACCGACCGGCTGGTCGCCGGCTTCGTGTACTTCGATGCCCGGACCGACGACGCGCGCCTCACGCTCGCGCTCCTCCGCACCGCGGTGTGCGGGCACGGAGCGGCGGCGGCCAACTACGCCGAGGTCGAGGACTTCCTGCGGGGGCCCGGGAAATCCGTTGTCGGGGCGGTCGTCCGCGACCTCGAGCGCCCGGACCGCCGCATCGAGGTCCGGGCACGTGTCGTGGTCAACGCGACGGGGGTCTGGACCGACGCAGTCCGCGCACTGGGCGATCCCTCACCCACGGCTTCGCTCCGGCCGGCGAAGGGCGTGCACGTGACCGTGCCGGCGGCGCGTTTCCCGGCCGACATCGGAGGGGTCATCCCGGTCCGCAAGGACCGCCGCTCGATCTTCGTCGTGCCCTGGCTCGAGGGGGACCTCGTCTATCTCGGCACCACCGACACCGACTACGACGGCGACCTCGACGATCCGCGGTGCACCGGCGCCGACGTCGACTACCTGCTCGGCGCCGCCAACGGGGTCAGCGGCGCCGGGCTGACCCGGGCCGACGTCACCGGCGTGTGGGCCGGACTGCGACCACTGCTGTCGGGGGGCGGCCGGCATCTCTCGGAGCGCACGGCCGACCTGTCGCGGCGGCACAAGGTCTGGCGCGACGACGACGGCGTGGTGACGGTGACGGGCGGCAAGCTGACGACCTACCGGAAGATGGCCGAGGACACGGTCGACCTCGTGGCCCGGACCCTCGGCGGGTCGGGGCGCCGTTGCGTCACGAGGCACCTCCGGCTCGAGGGGTCGCCGTCGTCGCGCCGGAACGCCCCTGGGGACGCGCCGGACCACCTGTACCGACGGTACGGGGATCGGTCCGACGCCGTGCTTGCGCTCGCCGAGGGACGTCCCGAACTCTCCGGTCCGGTCGTGCCGGGGCTCCCCTACCTGGGCGCGGAGGTCCGTTACGCGGCCCGCGAGGAGATGGCGGTCCACCTCTCCGACGTGCTGGCCCGGCGGACCCGGGCCTCGATCCAGGATGCCCGGGCGGCCGTGGCGGCGGCGCCCGGGGTCGCCCGGATCCTGGCCGAGGAGCTGGGGTGGGACGACGCCCGGCAGACCGACGAGGTCGCCCGGTTCAGCCGCGCGGTCGCCGACGAGCTGGCCACCGCCGGGCTCACCGGGGCGCGGGCGGCGACCGGGGAGGCCGCGACGCCTTGACCCGTCGAGCCCCGAGCGAGCTCGAGCCGGTCGCGGGCGGGGCCACGGCGCGCCTCGGCGGGACCCGGGTCGAGGTCCCCGACGCCGTCGCCGAGGCCCTCGCGGCCGACGGGGTCGAGGTGGTGCGCGATCCCGCGGTGCTCGCGGCCATGGGGCGCGACTGGTGGCCGCTCTCCATCGGCTGGGCGGCGCGTGGACGAGTGCCCGCGCTCCCCGCTGCGGTGGCACGGCCACGCGACACCGCCCAGGTGGCGTCGGTCCTGCGACGCTGCCATGAGTCGCGGGTGCCGGTGACGGCCAGCGCGGGCGGCAGCGGGGTGTGCGGCGGCTCGGTCCCGGTGTTCGGTGGGCTGTCGCTCGACCTGACCGGGATCTCGGGCCTGCTCGACCTCGACGAGTCTTCGCTCCTCGCCGACGTCGCGGCGGGCACCTTCGGCCCCGACCTCGAGGCCGCGCTGGGCGCCGCCGGGAGTGGATACACGCTCGGACACTGGCCGCAGTCGATGGACATCTCGACGGTCGGCGGCTGGATTGCCTGCCGAGGGGCGGGCCAGTACTCGACCCGCTACGGCAAGATCGAGGACCTAGTCGTCGGCCTCGAGGTGGTGCTCGCCGACGGCACGGTCGTGCACACCGACGGGGCGGCGCCCCGGGCCGCCGCCGGGCCGAACCTCACCCAGCTGTTCCTCGGCAGTGAGGGGACGCTCGGGGTCATCACCTCGGCGCGCCTGCGGGTGACGCCGAGGCCGGACGCCCAGGCCCGCCGGGCCCTCTCCTTCCCGGACTTCACCGACGGCCTGGACGCCTGCCGGCGGGTCCTCCGCCGCGGCGGGACCCCGGCGGTGCTGCGCCTCTACGACGAGACCGAGTCGCGCCGCAACTTCGACCACGAGGCCTGCGTCATGGTGATCCTCGACGAGGCGGACCCGGTGGTGGTCGACGCCACCATGCAGATCTGCGACGCGGAGTGCGGGTCGGCGACCCGGCTCGACGACTCGCTCGTCGAGCGGTGGCTGCACGAGCGCAACGACACCTCGGCGCTCGGCCCCCTGTGGAAGTCCAACATCGTGGTCGACACCATCGAAGTGGCGGGCCGTTGGTCGGTCCTGCCGGCGCTCGCCGACGAGGTCGTGGCCACGCTCAAGGGGATCGAGGGCACCCTCGCCGCCTCGGTGCACGAGTCCCACGCCTACCCCGACGGCGCCTGCCTCTACTTCACCTTCGGTGGACGACGGCCGTCCCGCGGCGACGGCGACGACAACGCCGAGCTCTCCTGGCAGGAGTCCTACTACCGGCGGGCCTGGGACGCCGCCACCGCGATCGTCCTCGCGCACGGCGCCGCGGTCAGCCACCACCACGGCATCGGCCTCAACCGCGGCCGGTTCCTGCCCGACGCGCTCGGCCCGTCCTTCGGGGTCCTGCGGACCCTCAAGGACGCGCTCGACCCCGAGGGGATCCTCAACCCGGGGAAGCTCGGCCTCCCCTCGCCGTTCGGACCGCCGCCATGGCCGTGAGGACGCTGCTCGTCGTCGACGTCGGCACCTCGGGGGTGCGGTCGGCCATTGTGGACGGCGACGGCGTCGTCGGGCGCGTGGAGCGGGTCGCGGTGCCGCCGTCGACGCCGGCCCCCGGACTGGTCGAGTTCGACGCGGCCCGCATCGCCGACGCGGTGCGGGAGACCGCGGTGGCGGCCCTGTCGGGCGCCGGGGAGGTGGCCGGGGTGGGGATCGCCAACCAGCGGGCCTCCACCCTCGTGTGGGAGCGCCGCACCGGGACACCGGTCGGTCCCGCCCTCGGGTGGCAGGACCTGCGGACCGTCGGGACCTGCCTCGCCCTGCAGGCCGACGGGTTCCGCTTCCCGCCCAACGCGTCGGCGACCAAGCTGGCCGCGATCCTCGACGAGGTCGACCCCGGGCGCGAGCGCGCCGCCGAGGAGCTCTGCTTCGGGACGATCGACTCGTGGTGCGCCTGGGTCCTGAGCGACGGGGCGCTGCACGTCACCGACCCCACCAACGCCGCGGTCACGGCCCTGACCGATCCCACCGGGAGCCGGTGGGACGACCGCGTGCTCGAGGTGCTCCGGATCCCGCCCTCGATGCTGCCCACGATCGTGGACTCCTCGGGGGAGGTCGGCGAGGCGCGCGCCCTTCCGGGCCACCCGACCATCTCGGGGATCGCGGGCGACCAGCAGGCCGCCCTCGTCGGGCAGGGCTGCACCCGGCCGGGGCTGGCCAAGGCCACCTTCGGCACCGGCGGCATGCTCGACCAGTGCATCGGCGCACGGACGCCGGGACGGCTCGACCGCAGCGAGGCCGGCACCTTCCCAATCGTGGCGTGGCGACGGGCCGGCCGCACGGTCTACGGCGTCGAGGCGATGATGCTCTCGGCCGGGACCTGCATCGAGTGGCTGCGCGACGACCTCGGACTCGTCGGCACCGCCGAGGAGACGGCGGAGGTCGCGGCCCGGTGCGCCGACACGGGCGACGTGTGGTTCGTGCCCGCGCTCCTCGGCATGGGCACCCCGGTGTGGGACTTCGGCGCACGCGGCGCGCTGCTCGGGATCACCCGGGGGACGGGCCGGCCCGAGATCGTGCGGGCGGTGCTCGAGGGGGTGGCCCACCGGGGCGCCGACCTCCTCGAGGCGGCCGAGGCCGAGAGCGGACTGGCGGTCAACGCGCTGCGGGTGGACGGGGGGATGTCGGCCAACGACGTCTTCGTCCGGGCCCTCGCCGACGCGGTGGGCCGACCGGTCGAGCTGTCGGCCACCCTCGAGGCGACCACGCTCGGGGCGGGCTACCTCGCCGGCATGGCGGCGGGGATCTGGCGCGACGAGGACGACGTGGCCGACTCGCACCGGCCCGTGCGCACGGTCGAGCCGCAACTCGACGACGCCACCCGGGAGGCCCGGCGGGACCGCTGGCTGGAGGCCCGGTCCCGGGCCCTCCAGACCATCCCGGAGCTCTCGGCCATCACCTTCTGAGCGGCGGCTATCACCGTCCGCGGGGCGCCGCTCCGCGAGAATGGGCCCGGACCAGGGCCGACATGGCCCGCCGGTGACACGGCCGGGGCCTCCGGGCCCCTCGCGACCAGGGAGCGTGCGTGACCGAGGTGGCCCACTCAGCAGCCGCGACCCGCCCCGGCGACGCCGAAGCCGCCGAAGCGGCCCGGGCCGGCCGGCTCCGGGCGGCCGCGGCGCTGGCCCGGAGCCTCGAGGCGAACCTCTCGGCGGTGCTGAAGGGTGCCCCCGGCGCCGTGCGGATCGCCGTGGTCGCCGCGATCTCGGGCGGTCACCTGTTGATCGAAGACGTGCCGGGAGTCGGCAAGACCGTGCTGGCCCGGACGCTCGCCGTCTCGCTCGGGGCCGAGCTCTCCCGCATCCAGGGGCACCCCGACCTCCTGCCCGGCGATGTGACCGGGGTCACCGTCTACGACCAGCGGACCGGCACCTGGGAGTTCCGCCGCGGCCCGGTGTTCGGCCACGTCGTCCTGCTCGACGAGCTGAACCGGACCCCGCCGAGGACCCAGTCGGCGCTGCTCGAGTCGATGGACGAGCAGCAGGTGACGGTCGACGGCCAGACCTGGCCACTCCCCCAGCCCCACCTGGTGCTGGCCACCCAGAACCCGGTCGGCCAGCTCGGGACCTTCCCGCTCGTCGAGAGCCAGCTCGACCGCTTCGCGCTGTGCGCCACCGTCGGCTACCCCGACGCCGAGACCGAGGCCGGCCTCACCCTGCGCGACGGGGGTCGTGACGCGTTGGCGGTGCTGCGACCGGTGTGCTCGGTCGCGGAGTGGGCGGGCGCGATCGCCGCCACCGGCGAGGTGGTGGTCGCCCCCGCGATCGCCGCCTACGCGGTGGCGGTGGCCCGCGGCACCCGCGGGGCCGCCGGGGTCCGACTCGGGGCGAGCCCCCGCGCCTCGATCGCGTTGGTCCGGGCCGCCCAGGCCCAGGCGCTCGTGTCGGGGCGCGGCTACGTCGCGCCCGACGACGTCGCGGCGATGGCGGTGCCGAGCCTGGCCCACCGCCTGCTCGTCGACGGCGACGGCCGGCACGCGGCCGCGGTCGTCGCGCGGGTCCTCTCCTCGCTGGCCGCGCCGCGACCGTGAGCGGGCGGGGCCGGGTGCCCCGCCCGGTAAAGGCGACCGGGCCCGTCCTCGCCACGCTGGTCGCGCTGACCGGCTGGGCCGCGGTGGCCCACAACAGCGGGTCGGGCTGGGTGCAGGCCCTCGGCTGCCTCCTGGCCGGCTTCGCCGTGGTGGGGCTGGCCGGTCCCGGGATCGCCACCGCCCGCCTCGGGGTCCGGGTCGTGGCCAACCCGCCCGACGCCACGGTGGGACGGCCGGTCGGGATCGAGGTCACCGCGACCGCACCGGGCCGGGTCGCCGGGGATGGCGGCGAGCCGACGATCGTGGGGGTGGGGATCACCACCGTCGAGCTGGTGCTGCCGCGGCGCGGCGCGGTCGTGCAGGTCTCGCTCAGCATCTCCTCGGCGGCGCCGTTCGGACTGCTCTGGTGGCGGCGCCGGGTCGTGGTCCCACTCGCCCGTCCGCTGTGGGTGGCCCCGCTGCCGGGGCGACCGGACCCGGCTCTGCGCGCGGCGACAAAGCCCGGCCAAGGGCTCGACGCGGCGCGCCCCCGCGACGGATGGGCCGGCGAGTCCCGCGGCGTCCGTCCCTACGCCGCGGGCGACGCCCGCCGGCTCGTCCACTGGCCGGCGACCGCCCATCACGGCGCGCTCATGGTGCGCGAGGTCGAACGGCCCGACCCCTCGGTCCCGCACCTGACCGTCGCGCTCCCCGACGACGGGCCGGCCGGCGACGAGGCCGCCTCCCGCGCGCTCGGGACCGTGCTCGAGCTCCTCGCCCGCACCTCGCCGATCCTGCTGACCACCCTCGAGCCCGACGGCCCGAGGACCGGGCCGGTGGCGGGAGCGGCCGACGCGGGCCGGCGGCTGGCCCGGGCGGTGGCGCCCCGGTGAGACACCGTTTGTCAACCACCTCCTCAGGCGGCCGCCTGGAGGTATCGCTTGCGGTTGGTGACGTGGACTTCTTCTTCGTAAGGAGTGCGGTTCCGCACGCAGTGCCAGAGGAC